>Ga0209759_1000552_pt1 | contig 38560 bp, 34 predicted proteins | sample AraplaCL_Col_mMS_FD_184261 | JGI IMG/M metagenome (GOLD analysis project Ga0209759, IMG submission 184261) | Arabidopsis root microbial communities from the University of North Carolina, USA - plate scrape CL_Col_mMS (SPAdes) (version 2) | ecosystem: Host-associated > Plants > Roots >...
CTCTCTGAGCGAGGCGGGAACGGCGCTGCCGATAACGGACATGATTTGAACCTTGGCCATGAGGACCTCCATCGATCTATGGAGCTACCTTATAGGCCCGGCCGTGTTCGAGGAAAATCATCGCGCTCGATAGTGGACATCGACGAGATCGACAGGCGGTAAAGGGGGGACGTCAGTCGACGACCTGATCCAGCATTTTCAGCACTTCCTGCTCATTCAACAGCCCCTTGCGGACCAGGTTTTCGGCCAGCAACGAGAGAAATTTGGCCGTGCGGTGGCCTTCGAGCTGCTTGAGTTCGGTGAGGGCGCTGTAGACCTTGCTCGAGGTGCAGAGTCCAGCGGTGCGATGTGGGTGCTGTGTAGGCATGGCGCTTGAGCGCGAGCGGCAGTTCGGCGGCCTCGATGCCGCCGCCGTCGTCCTCGATCAGGATGGCGCGCACGCCGCCGGCCACCAGTCGAACGCCGATCTGGGTGGAGCCTGCGTCCAGCGCGTTGTCGACCAGTTCGCGCACCACCGAGGCCGGGCGCTCGACGACCTCGCCCGCGGCGATCTGGCTGACCAGTTCGTCCGGCAGTTCGCGGATCGCCCGCCGCGGCGCCGGTGCGCCCGGCGGCAGTCCGGCGTCCTGGCTGGAGGCGGCGACCGGAGGAAGCGTGGAGACGGTCATTTTTGGCGCCCGCCGGGCGCGTCCTGGAGACTCATCCCCGTATTGTAGGAACCCGCGTCGATAATCGCGGCCCATGGACTCCCTGATCCCCTTGTTTCAGCATCTTCTTCACGCCGACCAGTACCTGCCGGCGTTCGTTGCCAGCCACGGCATCTGGGTCTATGCGATCCTGTTCGCGGTCATCTTCGTCGAGACGGGCGTCGTCGTGATGCCGTTCCTGCCGGGCGATTCGCTGCTGTTCCTGGTCGGGGGGCTCGCCGCCACGGGCGCGCTCGACATCTCGATGTCCCTGGGGGTGATGTTCGCCGCCGCCGTGCTGGGCAACCAGACCAACTACACGATAGGCCGCTGGATCGGCCCGCGCGTCTTCCACTGGGAGAACTCGCGCTGGTTCAACAAGGAGGGCTTCGACAAGGCGCACGCGTTCTACGAGAAGTACGGCGGCGTCGCGCTGATCGCCGGCCGTTTCATGCCCTTCGTGCGCACCTTCGCGCCCTTCGTCGCCGGCGTGACGCAGATGACGCGGCGCCGCTTCACGATCTACGACGTCACCGGCGCCGTGCTGTGGATCGCCAGCGTGACCCTGCTGGGCTACGGCATCGGCAACCTGCCGTGGGTCAAGGGGCACCTGCAGTGGATCTTCCTGTCGATGATCGTCATCCCCGGGGTGCTGGCCTTGATCGGTATCCTGCGCAAGAAGACGCAGCCGGCGGCCTGACGCCACATCGGCGGCCCGCCTTGCAGCTGCCGCAGGAGCCTTGCCAATGACACCCTCGCCCTGGTCGCATGTTCGCCGGCTCGCGCTGTGGCCGGACCCGGGCCTGTGGCTGGTGCTGGCGGGCTGCGTTCTGCTGCTGGCGTCGTCCCGCTGGCACCTTCCGGACCTGTCGCCGGTGCCGCTCTCGGCCGCTGCCGCGTGGGTGGCCTACCGCGGGCCGCGGCGCCTTGCCGACGCGGTGGCACTGGCCGTCCCGCCACTGGCCGGCCCCTGGGTGGACGGTGCCGTCGGCTCGACCACGATGCTGGTGGCTTGCCTGGTGCCTTTCGTGCTCACCCGGCGGGCGGCCTTCTCCGCGGTGGCGGGCAGTACCGTGGTGGCGCTGCTGCTGGCGGGCGTGCGGCTGAAGGAACGGTTCGCCGGCACGACGCTGACCTGGCAGGACATCCGCTTTTTCTTCCTGCGCTTGCACGACAACGTCGCGGTGATGGCCAGCCAGCCGACGCTGCTGTCGACCGCCGCGGTCGTGCTGGGGCTCGCTGCGCTGGCCTGCACCGTGGCCTGGCGATGGGGTCCGCCGCCCGCTGCGCAGAGCCGGTCCAGCGCCAGAGCGACAGCGGCCCTGGCCTTGCTGATGATCGTGCTCGGCGGCGCGTTCGTGGCCCGCCAGGCCGCACAGCTGAGCGACGCGGGCGACGCGTGGATCATCGGCGAGGGCCAGCTTGCCCAGCCGGTGCGGACCTTTCTTTCCACGGTCTCGCTGCAGCCTCGCTGGGAAGTCGAGGCCGTGGACACCCGGGCCTTCGGCCGCGACAGCCAGCGCCTGCGTTCCGCTGCGGCCCGGGCTCGGCCCGCCGACATCGTCGTCTTCCTGCAGGAGAGTCAGTTCAACCCGGCGACCATCGCCGGTTGCCCGGCCAGCCTGTGCGAACTCGATGGGTTCCAGGCCAGTGCGCAGGCGATCGCGCGCGGACCGCTGCAGGTGCCCACCTTCGGCGGTGGAACGTGGAAGTCGGAGTTCGCGTTCCAGACCGGCGTTCCGCACAGCGCCTTCGGTCCGGCAGGCGAGTTCGCCCCGTTCAACATCGCGCCGGGCACGCACCGTTCCTTCGCGCGATCGCTGAAGGCGGCCGGGTACCGCACCATCGCCCTGTATCCGACGCGCGGCGGCATGATGAACGGGCGTGCCGCCTACGCGGGCTACGGCTTCGACGAGTTCTACGATGCGTCGCAGCTGGGGCTTCCCGGCGGCTACGACACGCCGGACGCGCTCGTGCATGCGGCCGCCCGCGAGGTGCTGGCGCGGGAGCGGCTGCACGACCAACCCGTGTTCCTGTTCGTGCTCACCATCTTCAACCATGCCGAGCATGGAGTGCGCATGGACCGCGTGCCGCCCGCACTGGCCTCCGAGGCCTTGCGGCACATGGCGTCGACGGAGGAAGCGCAAAGCGTGGCCGACTACCTCTGGCGCACGCAGGCATTCCAGCGCGAGCGGCAACTGACCCGCGCGGCCGTCCTGGATGTGCAGCGAGCGGCGATATTCGCCTGGTTCGGCGACCATCAACCCCCGTTCGCGAACGCGCTCAGCCTGAGACAGCGCATCCGGTCGCTGCCGACAGAAACGGGCACGGTGCCTGCCAAATTCCAGACGTGGTACGAGGTGAGCAGCAACCAGCCCGAGCGTCAGCTCGCGCGGGCGCCCAGGGCCGTCGACCTCGTGTTTCTGCCCGGACTGCTCGCCCAGGCGGCCGGGGCGCCGCTGGACGACTGGCTGGCGGCCAACGTCTTCGCGCGGGAACAGTGCGGCGGCCTGCTGCAGGCCTGCCGAACAGCCGGCGGGCGCGAGGCCTACCTGACGTACCTGCGGCACGACCTGCAGGAATTCGAGCTTCCCTGAAGGCGCCCGCTGCCGGCGGCCTGCTCAGACCTGGTGTGCCGCGACGATGCGCCGCTCGCCCACCAGGAAGGCGTCGGCCACGAGCTGGAATGGCCGCCAGTCGACCTCCGACTCGCGCGCGGCGCACAGCTCGGCGAAGCGGGCGTACAGCCGGGGGTATTCGCCGGCCAGCGCCTCGTCGGCCCCGATGGGCCTGCCGTCGATCTCCAGCGCGCCGCCGCCGCGCGACAGCTTGAGGCTGCCGGTCGTTGCGGCCAGTTCGATGTCCCAGGTCTGCTCGCCCTTCTGGCGGAAGTCGAACTCGGCATTCACCACCGCGCCCGCCTCGGTGCGCAACGCCAGGCGGGCCGCGATCGGCGCCTGCTGGTTCTCCGGGAATTCGAGCACCGCCCCCTCCACGAAGGCCTCGTCGGACAACACGGCGGTCAACACCGACAGGGCGTTGATGCCGGGGTCGAAGACGCCCAGGCCGCCCGCGTCCCAGATCCATTGCTGGCCGGGGTGCCAGTGATGCACGTCTTCCTTCCAGGTGATGGTGCCGCCGGTGAGGGTGCGACCGCGCAGCCACTCGCGCGCCGCGTCGACGCCGGCGGCGTAGCGCGAGTGCCAGGTCTGGAACAGGGTGCAGCCATGCCGCGCGGCCGCCGACTGCAGCAGCGCGATATGGCGCGTCGTGGCCGCGGGCGGCTTCTCCAGCATCACGTGCTTGCCGGCCCTCAAGGCGGCCAGGGCGGCCTCGAAGTGCGCCTGCGGGGGCGTGCAGATGGAGATGGCATCGAGCTGCGGCACCTGGGCCAGCATCGTCTCGACGTCGGCGAAGTTGGCCACGCCGTCGACTCGCGCATGTCGGCTGGCGCAGGCCACGAGCTCGAAGCGCGGGTCGGCGGCGAGCGCCGGAATGTGTTGATCGCGGGCGATCTTGCCGATGCCCACCAGGCCCAACTTCAGTGCCATGCCGTTTCCGATGCGAAGTCGCGCGCCGATCCGCGCGCACAGGTTGATCTGCTCGACGGGCCGGACGACCCGCGGCGATCGGATGTTAACGCCCGTCGCCCCGGGGGCTAGAGATCCCGGTGCCGCGCGACCGGCGGGTTCTTGGCGAAGTAGCGGTCGATGCCCGTGAACAGGGCCTCGACCAGCTGGTGGCGGTAGTCCGGGTCGCGCAGCTTGTCTTCTTCCTGCGGGTTCGAGATGAACGCCGTCTCGACCAGGATGGACGGGATCGCCGGCGCCTTGAGCACCGCGAAGCTGGCCTGCTCGACGCGGCCGCGGTGCAGCTTGCCCACCTTGCCGATGCGCGAGAGCACCTCGTCGCCGACGCGCAGGCTGTCCTTGATCTGCGCGGTGGTGCTCATGTCGAGCATCGCGCGCATCACCTGGGCGTCCTTGACCTTGACGCTGACGCCGCCGACGGAGTCCGACTGGTTCTCGCGCTGCGCCATCCAGCGCGCCGCGGCGCTGGAGGCGCCGCCCTGGCTGAGCGCGAACACCGACGCGCCGCGGGCCTCGGGGGTGAAGAACGCGTCGGCGTGGATCGAGACGAACAGGTCGGCCTGCACGCGCTCGGCCTTCTTCACGCGTTCGCCCAGCGGCACGAAGAAGTCGGAGTCGCGCGTCATCAGCACGCGCACGCCGGGCTTGGCGTTGAGCCGCTCGCGCAGCTGCATCGCGATGGCCAGCACCACGTCCTTTTCCTTCAGGCCGGTCGGCCCGATGGCGCCCGGATCCTCGCCGCCATGGCCGGGGTCGATCGCGATGACCAGCAGGCGGTCGACCTTGCGCTTTTCCTCCGGCGTGAGGGCACGCGGGGCGAACGGCGCCTGCATCTCCATCGCCGAGGTGTCGATGCCGGGGCCGCCGTGGATCGCGGTGCCGGCGTCGGCCACGCGCGGCGCGGTGTTGGCCAGCGGCGTGGGAATGGTCGCGATGTCGGTGCCCGGCAGCGAGGGTGCGCTGGCCCCGCTGGGGATCTTGCCGATGAACTCGCCCAGCGCGTCCTGCACTTCCTTGACGGCCTGCTGCTCCGACTGCTCCTTGCCGCGCAGCAGGGCCAGCAGCGGGTCGCGCGCCCGCACCGGATAGAGGTCGAACACGAGGCGATGCTGGTAGGCGGCCACCGGCGACAACGTGAACTGCTGCGGCGCGACGGCCTGCTTCAGGTCGAGCACCAGGCGCACCACGCGCGGCTGGTTCTGGCCGATGCGCACGCCCGCGATGAACGGGTCGTCCGCGCGCACCTTGCCGACCAGGTCGCGCAGGGCGGGGCTCAGCTCGAGGTTGTCGATGTCGACGACGAGACGGTTGGGGTTCTCGGCGAGGAAGTTGCGCGCGGCCAGCGGCTGGTCGGACTCGATGGTGACGCGCGTGTAGTCGGCCGCGGGCCAGACGCGGACGGCGACGATGGAGGCACCGAAGACGAGATCGGTGGCGCTCAGACACAGCACGAGGCTGCCGCCGCGCAGCAAGGCGTCTCTTCGCTTCATGAACCCGGATTGTCGAGCAATTGCAGCCCCTTGGGGGTCATTGCGTCGAATCGGACAGCTCGAATCGTCCCGTCGTGTGGCGTGATCGTCACGCGCAGGTCGGGCACCGGCAGCAGCGGCCGGGCCTTCTCGGCCCATTCGACCAGCTTCAGGCCCGGGGCGCCGAACAGGTCGCGCAGGCCGGCATCCTCCCATTCCTGGGGGTCGTCGAAGCGGTAGAAGTCGAAGTGCGAGATCGCCAGGTGGTCCAGCTCGTAGGTCTCGACGACCGCGTAGGTCGGGCTCTTGATGCGGCCCTCGACGCCCAGCGCATGCAGCAGGTGGCGCACGAACGTCGTCTTGCCGGCGCCCAGCGGCCCTTCGATCTCGACGAAGGCCTCGCGCAGCGCCGGCGCCTGCGCCAGCGCGCCGGCGTCGCGCGCGCATGCGGCTTCGTCGGCCCAGGTGGCCTGCGATGTTCCTAGAATCGGCGGATGTTGCAGCTGCGTCATGACGTCGGGGAGGACCCCCAGGGCTTCGCTCTCTTGCAGCGCCTCGAAGGCTGGGCGCGCGAGTTGGGATTCTCACAGATCGGCGTGGCCGAGGTGGACCTGGGCGAGGGCGCGGAGGCCGGACTGCGCGCCTGGCTCGAGGCGGGCTTCCACGGCAGCATGGGCTACATGGCGGCGCACGGCATGAAGCGGGCGCGCCCCGTCGAGCTGCATCCGGGCACGCTGCGCATCGTCACGGTGCGCATGGACTACCTGCCCGAGTCGCGCGGCGCGGACTGGCGGCGGCAGGAACAGGCGCGTCTCGAGCGCTCGGGCGAGGCGGTGATCTCGATGTATGCCCGCGGTCGCGACTATCACAAGGTGCTGCGCAGCCGGCTGCAGAAGCTCGCCGACCGGCTGGCCGACGAGATCGGCCCGCTGGGCCATCGCTGCTTCACCGATTCGGCGCCCGTGCTGGAGGTCGAGCTGGCCACGCGCTCGGGCCTGGGCTGGCGCGGCAAGCACACGCTGGCGCTGGCGCGCGACGCGGGGTCCATGTTCTTCCTGGGCGAGATCTTCGTCGACATCGCGCTGCCGCTGACCGCGGCCGCGGAGCCCCACTGCGGCCGCTGCACGGCCTGCATCGACGTCTGCCCGACGCAGGCCATCGTCGCGCCTCAGCGGCTGGACGCGCGCCGCTGCATCTCCTACCTGACCATCGAGAGCGACGACCCGATCCCGCTGGAATTCCGCCGCGCGATGGGCAACCGCATCTACGGCTGCGACGACTGCCAGGTCGTCTGCCCCTGGAACAAGTTCGCTCGCCGCACGCCTTTACCTGACTTTGCAGAGCGCCCCGAGCTGGCCCATCCGACCCTGCTGGAGCTGTTCGCCTGGAGCGAGGAAGAGTTCCTGCGCCGCACCGAGGGCTCGCCCATACGCCGCATCGGCCATGCGCGCTGGCAGCGCAACCTCGCGGTGGCGCTCGGCAACGCATTGCACGCGGGCGAGCCGCGCGCACCCATCGAGGCCGCGTTGCGCGCGCGCCTCGCCCACGCTGGCCCGCTGCTGGCGGAGCACATACAGTGGGCACTGTCGTCCGCGCCGAGTGCTGGCGCGTTGAACGATTGAGGCGTCGCCCCGCGAAGCCTGCAGGAGATCTGATGATTCGAGAACCATGGCGCCCGCCGGCGCGCCGCGCAATCGCCGGGGCGCGTGCCATCGGCCAGGGGCTGCTGGGCGTGGCGCTGATCGCCCTGGCGGCGTTCGTGCTGCTTCCCAGCGCGCATGCGGCCCAGGGCGCCGCCCCCATCACGCTCGAAGAGCAGACCTTCCCCGCCGACGCCAGCGTCGGCGGCAGCGCGCTGCAGCTCAATGGCGTGGGCCTGCGCGCGGCGTTCATCTACAAGGTCTACGTGGCCGGGCTGTACCTGCCCAGGCCTGCGGCCAGCGGCGCCGAAGTCCAGGCCGAGAGCGGCCCCAAACGGCTGCAGGTGCGCCTGCTGATGGACGGGCCGTCCGACGAGTTCGCCAAGGCGTTCACCGGCGGCATCGCCAAGCGCGTGCCGGCCGGCCAGGTGCTGGCGATGAAGGAGCGCATCGCCGCGTTCGACCACACGCTGCGCAGCGTGGGCGACGTCAAAAAGGGCGATGTCGTCAATCTCGACTACGTGCCCGACGCCGGCCTGACGATGACCGTCAACGGCAAGCCGTTCGGCGCGCCGGTGCCCGGCGCCGATCTGTACGCCGCGCTGCTCGACATCTTCGTCGGCGATCGGCCGGTCGACGCGAGGATGAAGGCGGGCATGCTGGGCGCGGCGAGCTGAGTTGGTCGCCGCGAAGAAGCCGGCCCAGCCGCGCGCGGCCGCGACGCCCGGCGACGCGCCACCGCTGTCGCAGGCACTGCAGCGCAGCCAGGGCGTGATCGACCGCTTCCTCGACGGCCTGTGGCTGGAGGACGGCCTGGCCAAGAACTCGCTCGCGGCCTACCGGCGCGACCTGGCGCTGTTCGCGACATGGCTTGCCGACGGCGCGGCGCGCGACCTGGCGCAGGCGCGCGCGAGCGACGTGCAGGCCTACATGCTGGCGCGCCATGCGGGCAGCAAGGCCACCAGCGCGAACCGGCGGCTCGCCGTCTTCCGGCGCTTCTTTCGCTGGGGCTTGCGCGAACGCCTGGTCAGCGAGGACCCGACGCTCAAGCTGCGCCCCGCGCGCCAGGCGCTGCGCGTGCCCAAGACGCTGACGGAAGCCCAGGTGGATGCGCTGCTCGCTGCACCGAACGTCGAGTCGCCGCTGGGCGCGCGCGACCGCGCGATGCTGGAGCTGATGTATGCGAGCGGCCTGCGAGTGAGCGAGCTGGTCGAACTGAAGCTGGTCAACCTGAGCCTGGCCGACGGCGTGGTGCGCGTGATGGGCAAGGGCGCCAAGGAACGGCTGGTGCCGTTCGGCGACGAGGCGCGGCGCTGGCTCGAATCCTGGCTGGCGCATGCGCGGCCCGAGGTGCTCGAGGGCCGTCGCAGCGACGCGCTGTTCGTCACGGTGCGCGCGGCGGCGATGTCACGCCAGATGTTCTGGAACCTGGTCAAGAAATACGCGCTGGCGGCCGGCATCCGCAACCCGATCTCGCCGCACACGCTGCGGCATGCGTTCGCCACGCATCTGCTCAACCACGGCGCCGACCTGCGCGCCGTGCAACTGCTGCTGGGGCACGCCGACATCTCGACGACCACGATCTACACGCACGTGGCGCGCGAGCGCCTGCGCCAGCTGCACGCCAGGCATCACCCGCGCGGCTAGCTGCCCGTGCTCAGTGGTGCCAGGCCCAGATCGTGGTGCCGCGGGCGTCGAAGTCCTTCAGCGTGATGGTGCCCATCGATGCAGCGCTGTTGAACTGCAGGCCGGTGGTGCCCTGCAGGACGTCGGACAAGTTGAAGCTGAAGGTCACCGGCCTGGCGTCGACCACCGTCTGGGCGACGGGCTGGCCATGGTAGTCGGGGAATATCGCCGGCGACAGGCCCACGCCCTCGAGCGCGCTCGCGAACTGCGCCGGCGTCAGCAAGCTGGCGCCGGTGCTGCTCGAGAACGCGGCGGCCAGGCCGTTCGTGAACGGGTTCTGCGAGCTCGACGACGAGCCTTGCACGCCGGCGAGGATCGAGCCGTCGGCGCCGCGCACGGCGCTCATCTCGACGTCGCTGAGCGGCTTGGGGGTCGCATGCGAGGCGCTCGCCAGGAGCAGCGAGCAGGCGGCGGCGAGGAGCTTGAATGAGGTGGATCGGCAGGGCATCGGTGGCTTCCATCGTGGAAGTTCCAATGTGCCGATCGCCCCCATTTTCGATGGGCGAATGAGGGGCGATCGGCCCCCATTTCACCTGCTCAAGTCGGCGCCCCATGTGCCGACGAGGGCGCGCTTCAGGCCGTGATGCCGCCGTCGATCGACAGCGACTGCCCGGTGATGTAGCTCGACTTGCCGATCGCCACGTAGACGATCAGGTCGGGCGACCTCGTCGGCGCGGCCCACGCGCTTGGCCGGCACCTGTTCGACCAGCCACGCCTTGGCGGCGCCGCCGCCGGTGAAGCGCTCGATCATGTCGGTCTGGATCGGGCCAGGGGCCACTGCATTGATGCGGATGCCCGTGGTCGCGAACTCGAGCGCCGCCGACTTGGTCAGGCCTTCGACGGCGTGCTTGCTGGCGACGTAGACCGAGGCCCCCGCGGCGCCGATCTTGCCGTAGGCGGACGACACGTTGACGATGCTGCCCGAGCCCTGCGCCTGCATCGCGCGCAGCTCATGCTTCATGCTCAGCAGCACGCCCAGCACATTGGTGTCGAAGGTCGCGGCGTAGGTTTCCGCGGTCTGCTCGACGACCGGCCCGGGCTGGCCCTCGGTGCCGGCGTTGTTGACGGCGGCGTCGAGCCGGCCGAAGCGTTCGACGGTCTGCTCGACGAGGCTGCGCACCTCGGACTCGTTGCGCACGTCGGCGTGCAGGAACAGCGCATCAGCGCCCAGGGCGCGCAACTCGGCGGCGAGCGCGTCGCCGGCCTCCTGGTTGCGGCCGGAGACGACGAGGCGGGCGCCTTCGCGCGCGAGCGCGAGCGCAGTGGCGCGGCCGATGCCGGCGAGGGCGCCGGTGACGAGGACGACGGGGGCTGGGGTGCTTGCAGTGGTCACGATGGTTCCTGGTTGGGTTGGCGGTGGTAAACTATGTACGAACGTATTAAACAAACTCAAGAGTACGCACGCAGGAAAATCCGACGCGCTACTTGAGCACGCCCTCGAACAGCAGGTGCTTGAAGCGCTCGACGGGCAACGGGCTGCGCTGCGCCTTGGCGAGCAGCCGCGCGCCCTGCACCGAGGCAAGGATGAATGCCGCCAGCTCGTCGCAGTCGGTCGACGCCGCAATCTCGCCGGCCTTGACGGCCGCGCGCAGGCAGTAGGCGATGGACGCCTGCACCTCGGCGAAGGCCTCGACGACCCGCTGCCGGATCGCCTCGCCGCAATCGTTGGCCTCGGCGGTGAAGTTGCCGAACAGGCAGCCGTTCTTCACGCCCGCCTCGTCGGCCGTGTCGTTGCCGTCGTCGATGAAGGCGCGCAGCCGTTGCAGCGGAGGCAGTTCGTCATTGCGCAGCGTGCGGCGCATCAGCTCGCAGGCGTTGGCGAAGTACAGGTCGATGACCTCCAGGCCGAAGGCCTCCTTCGACGTGAAGTGGTTCGTGAACGAGCCTTGCGGCACGCCGGCCGCCTGCACGATGTCGCGCACGCTGGCGCCGCCGAACCCGCGCTCGTGCACGACCTGCATGCCCACATGCAGCAGTTTTTCGCGGTGGGAGGGCTTGGGCATGGGGTGAATAATACGCTCGTCCTTATTCTTGTGCAAACGAAGCGCTCTCGTTGCAGGGCACACTCCCGGGGTTTCGTCAAAGAACAATCGCTCCCCATGGACCACACGTTCCTTTCCGCACTGATCCTGCTGCTGCTGGTGCTGGATCCGTTCGGCAGCCTGCCGATCTTCATCTCCATCCTGGGCGGCGTGAAGCCCGAGCGCCGCACCTTCGTGGCAGTGCGCGAGGTGCTCATCGCATTCGCCGTGCTGGTGCTGTTCATGGTGTCCGGGCAGGGCTTCCTGACGCTGATGCGGCTGTCGGAGCGCTCGCTCGAAGTGGCCGGCGGCGTGATCCTGATCATCATCGCGATCCGCATGATCTTCGGCGGGGAGGGCGCCTACGGCACCGACATCGGCGCGCGCGAGCCGTTCGTCTTTCCGCTGGCGGTGCCGCTGCTGGCCGGCCCGTCGGCCATGGCCACCGTGCTGCTGCTGGCCTCGCGCCAGCCCGAGCACCTGGTGACGTGGATCGGCGCGCTGACCGCCGCGCTGGCCATCAGCGGCGTCGTGCTGCTGGCGGCCGACCGCATCCGCCGCGTGCTGGGCGACCAGATGGTGGCCGCCATCGAGAAGCTGATGGGCCTGGTGCTGACGGCCGTGGCCGTGGAGATGATCCTGGCCGGCCTGAAGCGCTATTTCTTCGGCGATCTCTGAGCTGAGCGCGCGCTGAGTCAGTCCTGCGGCAGCGCGTTCAGGCGCGAATGGCGCACGCCGTAGACGAAGTAGACGAACAGCGCGGCCGCCATCCAGATGATGAAGATGGTGAAGGTCAGCCGCGACAGGTCCTTCATGATGTACAGGCACGAGGCGATGCTCAGCGCCGGCACGACATAAGGTCCGAACGGCACCCGGAAGCCGCCGGCATCCGGGGCGTCGCCCGCGGCGGCCTTCTTGCGCATGACGGGCACCGCGATTGAGACCACGATGAAGGCCGTCAACGTGCCCATACTGACCATGTCCCACAGGAAGTTGGAGTCGACCAGGGCGGCGACGATCGCGACGCCGACGCCCACGATCACCGTGTTGGCGATGGGCGTGCGGGTGCGCGCGCTGACGCGATGGAAGATGCGCGGGATCAGGCCGTCGCGGCTGATCGTGTAGAGGATCCGCGTCTGCCCGTAGATGGTCACCAGCGTGACGCTGAAGACCGAGATGACGGCGCCGGCCGAAAGCACCAGGGCCGGCCAGGCCTTGCCGGTGACGTCCTGCAGGATGACGGCCAGGCCCGCTTCCTGGCCGCTGAACCTGGCCGCGGGTTGCGCGCCGACGGCCGCGACGGCCACCAGCAGGTAGAACACGGTCACGATGGCCAGCGCCGCCAGGATGGCGATCGGCACGCTGCGCTTGGGATTGCGCACTTCGGCGCCAGCGGTGGCGACGGTGTCCAGGCCGATGAACGAGAAGAAGACCGTGCCCGCGGCCGCGGTCACCCCGGCCATGCCGCCCCAGCCCTTGCTGGTGTCGGGATTGAAGAACGGATGCAGGTTCTTGGAGTCGAAGCCGGAGAACGCGATCACGACGAAGAACAGCAGGATCGCCAGCTTGATCAGCACCATGGTGGTGTTGACCGCCGCCGATTCGGTCGTTCCCTTGATCAACAGCAGCACGCACAGCACCACGAGGATGATCGGCGGCAGGTTGAACTGGCCCGGGTGGAACTCCGGCCCGTTGGCGCCGGCGACCAGCATCGGCGAATGCAGCCACGCGGGAATCTGCCAGCCGGTGGCATTGAGCAGGAAGTTGTTCAGGTAGTCGGACCACCCGATTGCCACCGCGCTGCCCGCCAGGCCGTATTCGAGCAGCAGGCAGGCCGCCATGGAGAAGGCCGCGAACTCGCCCAGCGACGCGTAGGCGAACGAGTACGACGAGCCGGAGGCCGGGATGCGAAACGACAGTTCCGCGTAGCAAAGCGCCGTCAGGCCTGCGGTCACCGCGGCGATCAGGAAGGACAGGATGACGGACGGGCCCGCCTTCGGCACTGCTTCGGCCATCGTGAAGAAGATGCCGGTGCCGATCGTCGCGCCCACACCGATCATCGCCAGCGAGAAGATGCCCAGGGATCGCTCCAGGGCGGAGCCGATCGCCTGCGCACGCACGTCTTCCGCAGGCTTCAGGCGGGTCAGTTTCTGGGCCAGCGTCGGGATCATGCGCGGCCCCCTTGTCGGCAAGGGATCGCGGCGGCGAGGTCGTCCAGCGGAAAGATCGTGGGAGTCATTGATTGCGTTTGGTTGATGCCGCGCCGTCGCCGGTCATGAACATTCTTCGGTGGCAAGGGGGAAACGTAGCGAATGCGCGTTCCACTGGCGGGAAGCGCGGATCGTATCAACATCGGGTCGCGCGGCACAGGGTGGCGACCCGGAGCGCGGCGACGCTTGCGCGGGGTCGCGGGGCGCGCCGGGCCCCGCGAATCGAGCGGCAGATAGTGTTTGCCACGCAACGGTTGGCGTCGCAGCAGCGCCTGCGCTGATAGCATCCAACGAGCCACCACCTGACGGACGTTTCAGTCCGTGCAGACGCGATTCAACGACCACACCACCGACACACACAGAAGGGGCGAGATGTCCAAGAAGATCGTCATTGCAGCCGGAGTTGCCTCTGGCCTCGTTTGCCTGATGCCGCTGACGGCGCTCGCCCAGGCCGCCGCGGCCGCGGCCAGTCCCGCGGCCTCCGTGCCCGAGATCGCCCGCGTGGTCATCACCGCCCAGAAGCGCAAGGAAGACATTCGCGACGTGCCGATGGCCGTGTCGGCACTCTCGGGCGAACAGTTGCAGGCGCAGCAGATCTCGACGGTCGAGGACCTGACGCGCAACATTCCCAACATCTCGTTTTCTTCGCAAGGCGGCCCGGGCCTGGGGACCGTGGAGATCCGCGGCGTCAGTTCGCAGGCCGGTGCGGCCACGGTCAGCGTCTACCTGGACGACGTTTCGCTGACCACGCGCAACCTGTACAGCCAGGGCACCGCCGAGCCGCGCTTCTTCGACCTGCAGGACGCCGAAGTCCTGCGCGGCCCGCAAGGCACGCTGTATGGCGCAAGCTCGCTGGGCGGCACGATCAAGTTCATCAGCAAGCAACCGGACCTGAAGTACTTCTCGGGTTCGACCACCGACACCGTGTCCTGGACCCAGAAGGGGGGCGTCAACTACGAGGCGCAAGGCGTCCTCAACGTGCCGATCATCAGCAACCGGCTCGCACTGCGCGTGGGCGTCGAGCATGGACACGAGAGCGGCTACGTCGACCAGGTCGACGCCTCGGGCAACCGGATCGCCAAGGGCATCAATCACGACGACTACACCGTCGTCAAACTCGCAGCCAAGGTCAACCTGGGCGCCGGCTGGAGCGTCACGCCGGCGCTGTTCCAGCAGCAGACCAACACCGCCGACATCGACGCCACCTACAGCTCGCTACCGCGCTTCGAGACCAGCAAGACCGTGCGCGAGCCCGGCCATGATCTGCTGAGCGTGCCCAGCCTGACGGTGGACGGCGACCTGGGCTTCGCCAACTTCACTGGCGTGCTGAGCGGCTACAAGCGGCGCTTCAACCGCGTCCAGGACGGCAGCCTTGTCAACGACCTGGCCAGCAGCGTCACGGGTTCCGACGACCTCAGCACATTGTCGGCGCCCCTGCTGAACCTGTACAACAAGCTCAATGGCCTGTCGTCGCTGGTGCAGTTGAGCAACCGGATCGACCAGACCTCCCTCGAGCTGCGCCTGACGTCCAAGGACTACGACCCGAAGGGCGGGAACCCGCTCACGTGGATCGCTGGCGCCTACGCGCAGGACGCGAAGACCTCGGTCTCCGACAACGAACCTGTCCTCGGCGCGCTGGCCACGTTCGCGAGCCTGGGCCTGGATCCGAACGACGCGGCTGTGTTCGGGGGCTTCCCGGGCGCCCTGAACAACGACGATTCGTACTACAGCGTGCGCCACTACAAGGACAGGCAGGAATCGGTGTTCGGCGAACTGACTTGGCATTTCTCGCCGCAACTGGCCCTGACCGGCGGCCTGCGCCAACTTCACGCCACGCAAAAGTTCACGCGCGAGGCGCTGCCGTACCTCTACGACGGCCCGGATCCCTCGACGCCCGGCTATGGCGGACAGCCGGCGGTCGACGCGGGCTGGAACGCGACGACGCCCAGCCTCAAGCTGAACTGGGAAGTCGAGCCCGACGTCTCGCTGTACGCGAATGCTTCAAAGGGCTTTCGCCTGGGTGGGGCCAATCGTCCGGTACCCGACACCCCCAAGGTCCAGGCCAATCTGAAGAAGCTGGGTCTGTCGGGCCCGGTGCCGACCTCGTTCGCGCCGGACAGCCTCTGGAGCTATGAGGTGGGCAGCAAGATGGACCTGGCCGACCACCGCATGACGCTGAACGTCGCCGCGTTCCTGCTGAAGTGGAAGAACATCCAGCAGGACATCAACCTGAGCGACGCCTTCTTCGACTACGAGTCCAACGTCGGCAACGCCACCAGCTACGGCCTCGAGATGGAGCTGAAGGCCCGCGTCACGCCGTCGCTGACAATGTCGACGTCGGTCGGCATCACCCACGCCACCTTCGACAGTGCCTACTCGGCGTTCGGCACGGTTCCCGACGGCAGTCCCGGGGCCGGCAGCTTGAATGTCCAGAAGGGCGACTGGGTCGAAGGCGTGCCGCGCGCCAGCGCCAGCCTGGGCGGCGACTACCACTGGGCGCTCACCGACGCCCTGAACGCGTTCGTTCGCGGCAATCTCCAGTGGACGGGCAAGAGCCACGGAACGTTCGTGCGCAACGATGCGGACCACCTGCGCGCGTCCTACTTCACGGCCGACGCTAGCGCCGGCGTCAACTGGGACAAGTGGGAAGTGACGGCCTTCGTGAAGAACCTGAACAACAACCACGTGCAGATCCAGCACCCCGACGTGCAGGGCGTCTCCGAGGCCTACTACCTGCGCCCGCGCACCATCGGGGTGACGGCGAACTACGAGTTCTGAGCCCACGGGGCGGCTCATTCCGCGCGAAGTCGCGGAACCCGCCCGCGACAACGCCTTCCCGTCCTCGGTTGCCTTGGCAGGGGTGGATCCTGCGACTTCGCGCGGTATGACAGGGCGAGCCGGCTGGATGAGGGGCGCGTCGCGCGGGATGACACGCCTTTCGGTCCACGTACCATCGCGGGGTGCAAACCCTCCGACAACGTTCCCTGTCCGTCCTGCTGGCCTGCGACCCCTGGCACAAGGCCGAGCTCGCGCGCGGCCTGGACACCTTCGACGGCATCGGCGCCGATGAAGACATCGCCGAGCCGCCCGGCATTCCGGGCCGGCCGGCGCGCCCCGCGCTGGTGCCGCACACCCAGATCAAGCAGCGCTCGATCAAGTCGCCCGACGGCGTGGCCGCGCTGATGCACGCGCTGGCGCACATCGAGTTCAACGCGATCAATCTGGCCGCCGACCTGACCTGGCGCTTTTCCGGCATGCCCGAGCAGTTCTACCTGGACTGGGCCCGGGTCGCGCGCGAGGAGGCCTACCACTTCGGGCTGCTGAGCGAGCGGCTGGTCGAGCTGGGCCACGCCTACGGCGACTTTCCGGCGCACAACGCCTTGTGGGACATGGCCGAGAAGACGCGGCACGACCTGCTGGCGCGCATCGCGCTGGTGCCGCGCACGCTCGAGGCGCGCGGCCTCGATGCCTCGCCGCCCATCCGCAATAAGCTGGTCAGCGTGGGCGATGCGCGCGGCGCTGCCATCCTGGACATCATCCTGCGCGACGAGATCGGCCACGTGGCGGTCGGCAACCACTGGTACGGCGTGCTGTGCGCGCAACGCGGCCTGGATCCGGTCGCCACCTATGCCGCGCTGGCCGAGGAACACGGCGCGCCGCGGCTGCGCGGGCCGTTCAATCTCCAGGCGCGGCGCGCGGCAGGCTTCAGCGAAGAAGAACTGTTGAGACTGGGCTGATCGTCCCCATGTGTGGCGGTCGGGGCGCGGGCGCATTGGCCCGTGGGCGCGAACGCCGCCGCCCCGATCCGTAAAATCACGAGCTCATTCCCGGAGAACACGCATGGCCCTGTACAGAATCGGCGACGACGTCCCGCGCGTGGCGCCCGACGCCTGGGTGGCGGAGTCCGCCACCGTCGTCGGCCGCGTCGCGCTCGCCGCTGGCGCCAACATCTGGTACGGCGCCGTGCTGCGCGGCGACAACGAGTGGATCACGATCGGCGAGCGCAGCAACGTGCAGGACGGCAGCGTGCTGCACACCGACATGGGCTCGCCGCTGACCATCGGCGCGGACGTCACGATCGGCCACCAGGTGATGCTGCATGGTTGCACGGTGGGCGACAACTCGCTGATCGGCATCCAGTCCATCGTCATGAACGGCGCGCGCATCGGCCGCAACTGCATCGTCGGCGCCGGCTCGCTCGTGACCGAGGGCAAGCAGTTCGCGGACAACTCGCTGATCGTCGGCAGCCCCGCGCGGGCCATCCGCACGCTGACCGACGAGCAGGTCGAGAACCTGCGCACCGGCGCGGCCCACTACGTGACCAATGCGGCGCACCATCGCGACAACGTCGTGCGGATCGATGAACCGGCCACGCGGGTGGACAGCGGCCGCGGCGCCAGGAGTGCCTGAGTCATGAGCGAACTGCAGAAATTCATCTTCGACGGCATGCCCGTGCGCGGCATGATCGTGCGCCTGACCGACAGCTGGCAGGAGGTGCTGCGGCGCCGTTCCGCCAGCGGCGACTGGCCCCCCGCGGTGCGCGACATGCTCGGCCAGATGGCGGCCGCCGCCACGCTGATGCAGGCCAACCTCAAGTTCAACGGCGCACTCATCCTTCAGGTGCATGGCGACGGGCCGGTGAAGCTGGCCGTGGCCGAATCGATGTCGGACCTGCGCTTTCGCGTGACGGCGAAGGTGCAGGGCGACATCGCGCCCGATGCGCGCTTCGACGATCTGGTCAACCAGCACGGCCAGGGGCGCTGCGCCATCACGCTCGATCCGACCGACCGGCAGCCCGGCCAGCAGCCGTACCAGGGGGTCGTTCCGCTCGAGGCCCCTGATGGCGGGCCGGTCGGCGACGTCGCGACGATGCTGGAACACTACATGCGCCAGTCCGAGCAGCTCGAGACGCGCATCGTGCTGGCCGCCAACGCCGAGGCCGCCTGCGGCCTGCTGATCCAGCGCCTGCCCATCGAGGGCGCGGGCAACCTGGCCGGCGCCCAGCAGGCCGAGGTCGACGAGGAGGCCTTCACGCGCATCGCGCACTTTGCCTCCACGCTGACCGCCACCGAGCTGCTGACGCTGGACACGCCCACCATCCTGCATCGCCTGTTCTGGGAAGAACCGCTGCGGGTGTTCGAGCCGCACAAGCCGGTCTTCGCCTGCAGCTGCTCGCTCGATCGCGTGCGCACCATGCTCAAGAACCTGGGCCGTGACGAAGCCGAATCCATCCTGGCCGAGCGCAAGGACATCGAGATCGGCTGCGACTTCTGCGGCACGCAGTACCGCTTCGACGCGGTCGACGTCGGCGCACTGTTTGCCGCACCGGCGACCTCACCCGCGGCGCCGAACATCCATTAGCCTTGCCAGCAGCCGCTTGCCGGGCCGCGGCGGCCTGCCGGCATGGTGGCGCCTCCGATCGCCGCTCCGCGGCGCAATGCCTCAACGTCCGTCGTCGCTGACCTCGAAGATGGCGCGTGAGGGGACGGGCACGCCGCCGATCTCGCCCGGAGCGAACCGTGCGCCATAGAGCCGCGACAACGCGAACGACTGAAAGTCGGGATCGAGCGTCGAATATTCGATCACGACCCGATCGACCCTCCCTTCCGCCGAGATGAGGACGACGAACCTGGCACTGCCGCCGCGGACGACCTGGGCGTCGCGTGCCTGGAACTCCAGATCGATTGGCGCCGCGATCAAGGGCCGCCGTGTGAGGACGCTGGCCGGCAGGTATTTCGCAAGCTGGTCCGGGTCGGCGGCCGCCCGGTCGCTGGGCGATGCTTCGTCAGCAACGGCCGGCGGAGCCGCCGGCGGCGGTTCCTCGTGCCGCGAAACCGGCTTGTCCGACGGCGCCGGTTCTTGCTTCTGCAACTGCGCGTCGGCCGGCCGCGGCGGCGTCGTGGCCGGTGCTGGCGGAGCGGACAGCCAAATGGCGGCGCGCTGCTGCTCGACGATCCGCTTCGGGGGCGCGAGCAGCCGTTGGACGCTGTACAGCGTCAGGGCGTGCCCGGCCAGCGCCAGCGCCAGGGCAACGCCGAACGCCAGGCGCCGGCGTGCCCGGGGACTCATTGCAAGATTTCGCGCCAGTTCAGCTTGAGCAGCGGGCCGACCCCCGGCGTCTTGGGATCGGGGATCTTGGTCAGGGTCGGCTGGACGGTGCTTTCCACCACCTGCAGCTTGCCATTGGAGTCCACGACCACATTCACGCCAAAGGCGGCGTCCGGCGACGTGTAGTACGGCAAGACCGTTCCTGACGTGTTGACGACCGCGCTCAGGCCATTCTGGTAGTTGAGAACGTAGATCCGGCTCGAGACGCCCGGCTGGCAGGCATCGGTGCTGGGCGTCTGCGTGATGAAGACGGCGAGCCCCTGCTGGGCATCCACGGAGGTGACCATTCGCTCGGTGGCGCCGTTGCTCGCGGCCCCGTCGAGATCGTGGTACCAGCCGTTCTTGGAGGCGTCGAGGGCCTTTCCTGTGGACAAGTCGGTCGTCGACAGGGCCGTCAGGCCGGTGCGCGAATCGAACGGGAAGGCCGAGCCGCCCGCGGCCGTCGTCGCGAACTTGCTGTTCAGCCCGTCGTGAATGGCATAGATCGTCTGCTGCGCCGTGTCGGACTCGTCGGCGGTCGACTGGAGTTGGCCTGTCCCGACGAAGACCCAGCGTTGCAGCGAATCCTGCGTGATGCCGATGGCCGGCGCCGCGGTGATCGGTTGAGCATTTCCCGACGCATCCTTGAGCGTCGTGAGCAGGGTGGGCGAAGGGTAGGTTCCCGTGGCGGCCGTCAGATCGAAGCGCCAGACGTGGCCCAGCAGGTCGCCGGCGTACACGCTGTCAAGGGTGTAGTCGGTGCGATCCGGCGCGAAACCTGCAAGCCGGGCCAGGCCGGCCGGCGTCGTCGTGGTGCCCACGGCCGTCGTGCCGATCTTGGTGGTGATCTTCTGCAGCAATGCCCCGGTCTTGGCGTTGAGGATCGCGATCCAGCCGTTACCGGTCTGGCCGGTGCCGGTGTTGTTGTAGCCGGAGCTCAGGATGACGACCCAACCGTACTGCGCGGTCTTGGCGATCAGCGGGGTGCCATAGCTGAAGCCCATATCGGTGTCCGTGTACTCCCACAGGACCTTGCCGGCGACGGCAGTCTCGCTCGTCCAGGTGGTGGGGTCGGTCACGTCGATGGCATAGAAGCTGCGGCCGCCCTTGCCCAGGCCCCCGACCAGGATCGTGTGCCAGTCCACGGTGCCGGTGGATCCGCCGGTCTTGCCGAAGTCGACGTTTTGCACGGCCTGCTGGCCGTCCACCAGGTACTTGTGGCTCAGGGTGAGATTGGCGCGCGACGCGATGCCGTCGACAGAGGGCGTCGCCGGCGAACTCGGACCCGACAGCACGGCGCTCGGGACGTAGGCGAACAGCTCGGTGCCTTGTGTGGAAGTGCCGTCGACGCGGGCGTCGAACGCATGCAGCATGCCGTCATTGGAGCCGACGAACAGCACGGGGATGCGCGACGACTTGCCGCTGGCGAAGGTGCTGTAGCCGGGATTGTTGGCGTCGGTGAACCCGTCTGCCGGGGGACGCATCAACGCCGGCGCGGAGTTGACGATATCTCCCAGCTGGTGGGCGCGGGCGCGGAACTTGACGGTGCTGCCACTTTCGTAGGTCGTGTTGCCGCGCAGGTACTCGATGAGGTCGTTCTGATTGGTCGAGCCGCTGCCGAAATAGCCGAGTTGCGTGGACGACATCAGCGAGGTACTGCCTCCCCGGAACGGCACGCCGCCCCCGTTGTACGTGACGATCTTGCGGCCCGTGTTCCAGTGCACGGTCGAGCCCGTGGTCATGGTCGTGTCAAGCAGCGCGGCGGCGGTCCATTGCTGGGTCGCCGTAAAGTTTCCGCTGGAATCGAAGGACGTCTGGTCGCCGATGATCTCGCCCGTCCAGTTGCTGCTGTTGTAGCGGACCAGGTAAGCCGCGCCCGGCGCCGACAGGTTGTTGCTGCTCAGGGAAGCGGCGGCATTCGACTGCTGCCGGGCCAGGATGTTGTTGAACACCGATTGCAGCGCCGTGATCAGCGTGTCGGGGCGATCGCCCGTGAAATAGTTCTGGTTCAGCGGGTCGAAGGTCGAGGCCGGATACTCCTGCGTCGTATCCGTGGAGGTGGTCGACGCCGGGAAGCCGCCGTACTTGCCCGCCAGCCAATACTGATTCTTGGGCACCGGATCCCCGTTGAAACTACCGCTCTCGCGCACGTCGACCCAGTAGGTCTGTGCCGACTGCTTGCCCAGCGTCCAGGACTTGGTCGAGTCCGTCGTGTTGTCGGGGACGATGTCGTGGGTGTTGGCCCAGAAGGCGTAGCCCGCGATGTCATAGACGTCGCCGCGGCCCGTCGAGATGTACGTGGTGCCCAGCGAGCCGCCTGCCGTCAGGCCGCCATGTGCGGCCTCGTTGGTGCCGATCTTGTTGTCGAGGTCGACGACACTGGAAATCTGGCTGTCCGTGGGCGCGCCGGTGTGGCCGGTGCAGGACGAAGTACGCGCCGCACTGTTGCCGGGTCCGTAGGTGTCGCACCAGGTATTGGTGTCGCCGATGCCCACGAAGTAGTTCTTTTGGCAGGCGTACTGGATCGGCTGCGAGACGCGCGAGTCCGTCCAGTCCGTGAAGATGGGAAAGCCGTCGTGCCCGGCGGCGCTCGTGGCGCCCGCGAAGCCGTAGAACGCCGGCGTGGCGGCCGAATCTCCGCGAACGTAGCGCAACGCCTCGTAGAACATCTCGGAAACCGTGTCGGTGCCCTTGAGCGAAGTCTTGGTTCCGAGCTTGCCGAACTTGTTGAGATAGCTGATGACGCCGCTGGCCACGATGCCGTCGGAGCTCGAGGCCATGCCTTCGGGGTCCGGCACCAGAAGACCTCCCGTGGTGATTTCGTTGCGGGCGTTGGTGCTCGGGGTGCCGATGGGCGCAATGGTATTGGGCCCGACGTACTTCAGCCCCGAGCGCAGGACGCCGCCCATCGTGTCGCTGCCGTCGACGTTCGTATATGCCATCACGCCAAAGCGCATCTTGTCGGCGTTGTTCTGCACGATGCCGGTCGGCTTGTAGGTCGTGCCGTACGCGGTGCAGTTGGCTTCGAGCCCGACCGAGGAATCGCAGACCTTGATGCGCGCATACAGGTAGTCGGTGGCACTGTAGACCGGGTCGGGGGCGATGAGGTTGGGGCTTCCCGGAGTGTTGTAGTAGTACTTCCAGATCGAGTTGTCGGCCATGACACTGTCGATGGACGAGGAACTCATGTCGTTCATCGAGCCGTACACGTAGTACTGTTGCAGCGTGCCGCTGCCCGACGTGATGACGATCGCGCGGACGGCCTGCGCAGACCCGAGGTCGAGTTGCCAGGAATCCTGGGCGCTGCTGTTGCTGGTCTGGGAATAAGTGCTGGTGTTACCGTCCACGGCCTTGGCGGCGCCATGGCTGCCGGAGGTGCTTGTCTGGGAAGCAGAGGCCCCCGATGCAGTGGCCAAGTTGCTGGAAAGGGCGCGATAAGAGCAGGTCTTTGCGTTGCCCGGGCTCGGATCCCCGAACACGGTGTTGTTGCAGGGGGTGCTGGATGAGGTGAAGACCTGGGTGAAGTAACTGCCGCTCGCTCCGAAGCGCACCTCGTACGCCGCGGCGGATCCGGAGATCGTGCAGGTGCTGTTCTCTGAGGCGCAGGACGTCCATGATCCGCTGGATGACGCGCCGAAGACCTGCACTTCTCCCAGCGACAGTTGGCCGCTGCCTGCCAACTGGATCTTGATGTACCGCATCTGTGCCGGGAACGCATTGATGAACGCCGTGTTGTTGGCGAACTGCACGACGCGACCCGCGCGAGCACTTCCGTACCCGAGAGGCACATTGTCAGCGGAGGTCACGCGCGAATACATCGTCGACCAGGAGTTCGGGGACACCGTGGAGGGGGCCACGGCCGGCACCGTTGGCGTACCCGCGACGTCGACCGATTGCACGATCTTGACCGGGAACTGGTTGAGGCCCCCTTGGCCGCTGTGGAACGATTTCTCGATGACGGTGGTGGTGGCGGTGTCGACAATGCGATCGCCGCCTGTCATCGCGAACCGAAAACCGTCGAGCGCGTGGGTTTGCGCCCAGTTCAGGTAATTGCCGCTCCACTTGCTACCGCCGCAACTGGCCCCCACGGCGACGATCGAGGAAGGCGCGAAGTACTGATTCGTCGTGTCGTAGGTGTAGCACTTGGCGGGGTCGAAATAGCCGAGATACTTCCGCGAGGTGAAGTAGCAGTTGCCCATCGAGTTGACTCGGCCCGCGCACTCATGCCCGCTGACGGTGCTGGCGTTGTCGCCGTAGGCGGCGACCACCCCGGTCGGCCACTCCACCGACAGCGTCAGCATGATGTTTGGCGGCACTTGGGTCGTGGCGAGGACGGGCGAGTCCGCCAGCACGGTCGGTGCGGCCTGCGCGGTGACGGAGCCCAGGCCGGCCGCCGCCATGATCACGGGAAGGACGATGCGGCGGGGGAGGAGATGCATCATGGCGAGTACCCAGTTGAACAGATTGATGAGGAGCCTGGCGCTCATCATTGGCGCCCGATGAACTGCGTGTAGGCAGTGGTGCCTCGCGGGCCGTCGACGCGCACCGTCACGCGGAACGTGGAACCGGCGGTCGGAATGGCGGCGCTGCCGCCCACCCAGGCGCCTGGAGGCAGCTTGTGGGCCAGGGAGCAGTCGGTCACCAGCGCCACGCTGGTTCGCGCGCAGAGCCGGTCAGTGAAAAAGCGCACGACCTCTCCCGTGCCGCTGACGGTCAACTTGCAAGCCGTGTAGGTCGAATCGAAGGTGCTCGTGGCGTTGAGCAGGCTGGGCACGCCCCGGCTGTCGACATCGAGTTGCGTGGAGGAGAAGCAGTTCGCCGGGCTGTCGGCGGTCGTCGCGCTTGTCGGGAACAGCGACTGGGCCTGTTGATATCCGAGATCGGTCGCGTTCAGCGCGCTTTCCTTGAACGACAGGTTGCCCGCCAGCAACCCCGCCACATCGGTGGATCGCAGCAGCGCCAGTGCCGACAGGGCCAGGGCGACCAGGACGACCAACGCGACGAAGAGAGCGGCACCGCGTTGACGCGCGGCGCGGCGTAGGTGAGAGGAGCGAGGCAACATGGCGATCAGTGGTTTCGCAGCGGGATGGTCACGTCGAAGAGCCGATAGCGGTAGTTGAGATCGGTGCCGGTATTCGTGATGGTGACTTTGTTCGCCCCGAGGTCGGCCAGCATGTCGATGGTGGGCGAAGCCTGCACCGCAACCTTCTCGCGGATGGCGCTGCGGGTCAGGATGCTCAGACGGATGGCGCGGATGCGGTTGATGATGGCCACTGCCGCCGCGTCGCCCTGGCGCAGGCTGTGCAGCGAATAGCTGCCGACCGGTGCCTGCCAGCTGGTGACGGTGGTGTCGCCGGAATCGGTCGTCGCGCTGAGACCATAGGCGGCCTGCAGGTTCACGACGTCGTCGTTCAGATCCTGTGTCGTGCCGGAAAACATGTCGTAGCTCTGCAAGCGGGGAACGCCGGTGGAGCTGTTGGCGACCGCGAAGATCTGGAAGATCGGGCTGGCGCCCAGGTCCGCGAGTTGGCTGTCGGTCGTGTAGCCGGACAGGCCGTTCGAAGAGGTATACGTGCTCCCGATGTCGATCTGCTGGCCGGCGGAGGAGGTGCTCTGGCGGTAGTTGGCATGCGTCGAAGTGGAATCGATGCTCGATGTGGCCTGCACGACCGTGCACGTGCCGGCCTTCGTCCCCGATCCACTGTCGACGGCCATCAGCAAGTCGCCGGTGGCCAATCCCATGGAGTTGATGACCATCCCCTTGGTCGTCGCGCCCGCGGCCGTCATCTGGAACCAGGTGTTGACGCTGGCGTGCGTGCCCGCCATCACGATCAGGGCGTCGGACACCGGATTCGTTGCCGTGCCGTCGTTGTCCACGCCGGCGTTGGCGATCAGCACCGGCGACACCGGCAGGCTGAGCCCCTGCAGACCATCGAATGGCGCGGCGAGTGTCGATGGAAGGGGCACCATCGTGGTGGAACCCGAGAAGATGTTGAGCATGCAGCCGCGCGCGGCAGTGATGCCGGAGAATCCGGAGCCGCCCAGGCGCAGGCTCCGCTGGAGCCCGTAGGAGCCGAGCGTGCCGGCTTGCTGCGCGTCGTTGCCCGCCGACGTGGTGCGCCGCTGCCCCTCGGCGTAGAGAAGGGCCTTGAACATGATCAGGGACAGCACGAGCCCTATCACGAGGCCGACCATGAGTTCGATCAGGCTCATCCCGCGCTGGCGTGCGGGCGGCCTTTTAATTGAGCAGATAGGTGCTGGTGACATACTTGTGCGGGACGCCGTTGCTGGAGCTGTCGACCGTCTTTTCCGCGGCCACGCGCCAATTGATGGTGATCGTGGCGACGGTGCCCGTGCTGTCGAAAGCAATCGTCAGGGGGTGGGACGTTGCGGCGCCGGCCAGGGGCAGCGCTGCCGTGACCGCAGTGTTCCATTTGGTGAAGGCTGTCGCGCCGGAGGCGCTGCTGTCGTACAGGCTCGTGCGCGTGGCCGGGTCGGCGACGCGCATTTCCGCGATGATCGAATCGGCGAACTGTGCGGCCTGGACACGATACTGGGCATCGGCGGAGCCCAGCACCATCTTGCCGACGATTCCCAGGAGCGCGACGATGCCGATCGAGAAGATGGCGATGGCGATCAGTCCTTCGATCAGGAAGGCACCCTGCTGGCCGCGGGCCGCGCGCATCGGCGAGGGGAGGGGGCGATGCCGGTCGGCGGCAAACGCTTGCAGGATCGTTTTCATTCGCAGGCCTCAGGATCGCCGGTACCCGTCGTGCGAGCCGGGTCGCACATCCGCACGCGCCCGCCCTTGGTCAGGAGGACGGCCATCGGGTGGTCGCCGCTCTTGGCGGGCGAATGGGTAAAGGTGAGCAGCAGTGTGTTGCTGGCCAGATCGTTGCCGCCGAGGGAATTGAAGACGATCGTCCCGGCAAAGGTGCTGGGCGTTGGCGTCTGCACGTAGGTCGACTGGGAGCCTTGCGCCTGGATGAGCAAACCGGCGCTGTCCTTGAGCACCCAGTTGCGTCCGGTGGACGCCGCGGTCGACGAGGTCGTCGGGGCGGCGTCGTTGGTCAATACCAGCGTGACCGTCGAGTTTCGGCGAATCGCCTCCACCTGCGCAAGGCGCAGGCCGTTCTGCAGCCCGTCGGCGCCGTTGCGCAGCTGGACATTGGACAGCCACTGGAACATGGACGGAAGCCCCGCGGCCGCCAGCAGGCCGACGACCGCCAGGACGACCATCAGTTCCAGCAGCGTAACGCCTTGCTGTCGCTTCATGGCGTGCAGTCGCCGGGGCGCGAGATCCAGTTCGAGCAACTCGAGGGCCAGCCGGCCTTGGTGATCGACGAATGCATGCTGTTGCCTTGATCGATCGTATAGACGAAGCCCGAGACCGTGCCGCTGCCCGTGGCCGTGATCGTGTAGGTCGTCGCGGTGGCCGTGCAACTGATGGTGAACTTCCCGGCCGTTGCGGAGTCGAGCGTCTGTCCGGAGCCTGGAGCGCCCGAGCCGCAGGCCGAACTTCCGCTGGTGTAGGTGCGGTTGTCCATGAAGTATTGCTCCATCTTCACGCGATCCGCGGACAGCGCCTGCAATCCCTCCTGGATCGCCCCCCTGCGCACGTAGCCCAGGTAGGACGGCAACGCGACGGCAGTGAGAATGCCGATGACCGCGACCACGATCATCAGCTCGATGAGCGTGAAGCCGCCGGGGGCGCGGTTCGAACGGTTCGCACCGCTCAAGCGGGCGGACTGCGCTTGATCGAGGAGGGTCATCTTTGTTCCTGATTTGGACCGGTGTCCAGGGATAGGCAATTCTGCGAGAAGGCTCGACGATAACGGACAGCCATCCCGACGAACGGTCGAAAATCAGGGTCGTTCGGGCGCGATCCGGCCCGGCGCCGCGCGCGCCGCCACCGCCCGAGGCCTACGCTTCAGGTCAAACCGCTTTCACATCGCAGGCAGGAGGGCGGTCCGATGCGGCGGGGACCGATGCCCGAGGCGTCGAGCGAAGCGAACAGGCCATGCCGACTGCCTTGCCGGGCCACTCGGGTCGCCAGCAGGGGGCGCAGGGCGGCCAGCGCGCCGGCGGTTCGATCCTCGCCACGACCGGCGATCACGGCCCACTCTCCCCGCCCGGCCAGCAGGCGCTCCCGCACCAGGCGGTCGACCGGCTCCCGGACATGGGGCCCGTCGCGCTGCAGACCGTCGGCCACCCAGGGCAGGTCCAGCGAGGTCAGGAGCGTCAGGTCCATGTCGGCCTGGCATGAAGCCGCGAGCGGGTGGAGCGAGCGGTCGCCGCAGAGAAGATCGCTGTAGACGGCGACCATCAGCGGCGTGGTGTCGCAAAGCACCACGTCGAGGTCGGCATGCGCGGCCGCCTCGGCGATTCGCCGGGCGTGCTCGAGCGCAATGCTCATCTGCTCGTCCTGGCGCGGAGTGCGCGCATGGCGGTCGCACCATTCGCGCAGGTACTCGTCGACGACCGTGCAGCGCAGCCCGAATTCACCCGTGAGCGCGTCGGACAGCGCGTGCGCGAGGACGCTCTTGCCGGTGCTCTCGGCGCCGACGATGGCGATGCGCAGCGCGGTGTCGCGGATCTCAGTGCCGTGCATCCGCGTGACCTCTCAAGCCGCGCCATGAGCGCAGCCCCGCGACCGACAGGGCGGCGAACAGGGCGTACAGGATCACCGTCAGCCACAGCTGCTTGTAGCCGAACAGCGCGACGCTGAAGGCGTTGACGGCGATCCAGGTCCACCAGTTCTCGATGAACTTGCGACCCAGCAGCCAGGTGCCCAGGACGCTGCCCACCGTGGGCAGCGCGTCGAGCCAGGGCACGTTGGAATCGGTCAAACGCATCAGCAGCCAGGCCAGCAAGGGCCAGCCCAGCAGCGTCAGCGCAAGCGCCACGAGCGCGGCGCGGCGTGGCAACACGTGCACCACCAGCACGCCCCCGTCCGCCCCGCGGCCGCGCAGCCATTGCCACCAGCCCCACACCGACATCGCCACGAAGAACAGCTGCAGCGAGGCTTCGCCATAGAGCTTGCTGTCGGCGAACAGCAGCGCGTACATCAGCGACGACAGCATCGCCAGCGGCCAGGCGAGCGGATGCACGCGCATCTCGCAGCCCACCATCCACAGCGAGACGGCGAAGGCGACGACCTCGATCCAGGTGACCGGCACGCCCCAAGCCGTGAAGGCTGGGGCGAGCAGGGGATGGGCGAGGGAGAGCAGCGATCGAAGCATCGCGCAGCTCACGCGCGTGCGCGCGACGACCGGACCAACGCCGTCATCTGCCGGGCGTGAGCACGACCAGCAGCTCGTCGGGCTTGATCATCCCCAGCTCGGAGCGCGCCTTCTCCTCGACCATCTCCAGGCCTTCCTTGAGATCGGAGACCTCGGCCTGGAGCTGGTCGTTGCGCTGCTTGGCGGCATCGTTGGCGGCGCGCAGCGCGGCGAGCTCGCGGCTCATCTCGGCCACGTGGGCGACGCCCGTCTTGCCGAACCAGAGCTCCGCCTGCACCCATCCAATGAGCACCATCAGCACGATCGTGACGAGTCGCATGGGCAAGGCTGGTCGCGGGGAGTCGGTCCTCGAAGTCTACCGGCCGAGGACTCAGCGCAGGTTGTAGAACGCGGCGCGGCCCGGGTAGGTGGCGATGTCGCCGAGGTCTTCCTCGATGCGCAGCAGCTGGTTGTACTTGGCGATGCGGTCCGAGCGGCTCATCGAGCCCGTCTTGATCTGGCCGGCGTTGGACCCGACGGCGATGTCGGCGATCGTCGAATCCTCGGTCTCGCCCGAGCGGTGGCTGATGACGGCGGTGTAGCCGGCGCGCTTGGCCATCTCGATGGCCTCGAAGGTCTCGGTGAGCGTGCCGATCTGGTTGATCTTGATCAGGATCGAGTTGCCGATGCCCTTGGAGATGCCTTCCTTCAAGATCTTGGTGTTGGTGACGAACAGGTCGTCGCCCACCAGCTGCACCTTCTTGCCCAGCACCTCGGTCAGGTGGGCCCAGCCGTCCCAGTCGCCTTCGTGCATGCCGTCCTCGATCGTGATGATCGGGTACTTGTCGACCCAGCTGGCGAGCATCGAGGTCCACTCCTGGGCGGTCAGCTGCAGGCCTTCGCAATCGAGGTGGTACTTGCCGTCCTTGTAGAACTCGCTGGCGGCGCAATCCAGGCCGATGGCGATCTGCTCGCCGGCGGTGTAGCCCGCCTTCTCGATGGCTTCGAGCAGCAGTTGGATCGCGGCCTCGTGGCTGGCGACGCTGGGCGCGAAGCCGCCTTCGTCGCCGACGGCCGTGGAGATGCCGCGCTCGCCCAGGATCTTCTTGAGCGCGTGGAACACCTCGGCGCCGTAGCGAACCGCTTCGCGGAACGAGGGCGCGCCGATCGGCAGGATCATGAACTCCTGGATGTCCAGGTTGTTGTTGGCGTGCTCGCCGCCGTTGATCACGTTGATCATCGGAACCGGCATCTGCATCTTGCCCATGCCGCCGAAGTAGCGGTAGAGCGGCAAGCCGCTTTCTTCCGCCGCGGCGCGCGCCACGGCCATCGAGACGGCCAGCGTCGCGTTGGCGCCCAGGCGGCCCTTGTTGTCGGTGCCGTCCAGGTCGATCAGGGTCTGGTCGAGGAAGGCCTGCTCGGAGGCGTCCAGGCCCAGCACGGCCTCGGAGATCTCGGTGTTGATGTGTTCGACGGCCTTGAGCACGCCCTTGCCGAGGTAGCGGCTCTTGTCGCCGTCGCGCAGCTCGATGGCTTCGCGCGAACCGGTGGACGCGCCCGACGGCACGGCCGCCCGGCCCATCACGCCGCTTTCCAGCAGGACGTCGCATTCGACGGTGGGATTGCCGCGGCTGTCGAGGATCTCGCGGCCGACGATGTCAACGATGGCACTCATGGTCTTTGCTCCAGGGTTTCGGATTCTTGAGTCGCCCGGCGGCGAGGCGCCGGGCGCTTGGCCGGCGGCAAGGCCGGCGCGGCGTGAGGTACGGGCTGCACTCTGCCACAGCTGCGGGGCGATGCGGGTCCGGGGCGGTTACGGCGCCGAGTCTTTTCGGGCGGCGCCGCACTTCTTCGTCAAGCCGTGGCGGCCTTCTGGGTCGCGTCGGCGGCGGCGTGGTGCGCCAGCGCGGCCTTGATGAAGCTGATGAACAGCGGATGGCCGTCCCACGGCGTCGACTTGAACTCGGGGTGGAACTGCACGCCGACGAACCACGGATGCACGTCCTGCGGCAGCTCGACGATCTCGGTCAGCTTCTCGCGCTGCGTCAGCGCGGAGATCACCAGGCCGGCCTCCTTGAGGCGATCGAGGTAGTGCTCGTTGGCCTCGTAGCGGTGGCGATGGCGCTCGGTGACGACCTTGCCGTAGATCTGCGAGGCCAGCGTGCCGGGCTCGACGTCGGAGCTTTGCGCGCCCAGGCGCATCGTGCCGCCGAGGTCGGAGTTCTCGTCGCGCTTCTGGATCGAGCCGTCGGCGTCTTCCCACTCGTCGATCAGTGCGATCACCGGGTGCGGCGTGTGCGGATCGAACTCGGTGGAGTTGGCGTTGGTCAGGCCCGCCTTGTGGCGCGCGTACTCGATGGTTGCGACCTGCATGCCCAGGCAGATGCCCAGATACGGGATCGAGTGCTCGCGCGCATATTGCGCCGCGATGATCTTGCCCTCGACGCCGCGCTTGCCGAAGCCGCCGGGCACCAGGATGGCGTCGAACTTGTCGAGCTGCGCCGCGTTCTCGGGCGTCAGCGTCTCGGAATCGACGTATTCGATGTTGACGCGCGCGTGGTTGTGGATGCCGGCGTGGCGCAGGGCCTCGTTGAGCGACTTATACGAATCGGACAGGTCGGTGTACTTGCCGGCCATCGCGATCGTGACCTCGCGCTGCGGGTGGTTGACCTCGTGCACGAGAAGGTCCCAGCGCTTCAAGTCGGCCGGACGGGTGAGCAACTGCAGCTTCATGCAGATCTGCTCGTCCAGCCCTTGCTCGTGAAGCATGCGCGGCACGCTGTAGATGGACTTGGCGTCCCACACCGAGATCACGCCGTGCATCGGCACGTTGGTGAACAGCGAGATCTTCTCGCGCTCGTCGATCGGGATCTCGCGATCGGCGCGGCACAGCAGCACGTCGGGCTGGATGCCGATCTCGCGCATCTTCTGCACCGTGTGCTGCGTCGGCTTGGTCTTGAGCTCGCCGGCGGCGGCGATGAAGGGCACGTAGGTCAGGTGCACGAACGCGGTGTTGGTGGGGCCCATCTTCAGGCTCATCTGGCGCACCGCCTCGAGGAAGGGCAGCGACTCGATGTCGCCCACCGTGCCGCCGACCTCGCAGATGGCCACGTCGACGTTGTCCATGGTGGCGCCGCGGCGCACGAATTCCTGGATCTCGTTGGTGACGTGCGGAATGACCTGCACCGTCTTGCCCAGGTAGTCGCCCCGCCGCTCCTTCTCCAGCACCGACTTGTAGATCTGGCCGGAGGTGAAGTTGTTGCCGCGCTTCATGCGGGTGGTGATGAAGCGCTCGTAGTGGCCCAGGTCGAGGTCGGTCTCCGCGCCGTCGTCGGTGACGAACACCTCGCCATGCTGCATCGGGGACATCGTTCCCGGATCGACGTTGAGGTACGGATCCAGCTTGATGAGGGTGACCTTCAGGCCACGCGACTCGAGGATCGCCGCCAGGGAAGCCGCTGCGATGCCCTTGCCAAGCGAGGACACCACACCGCCGGTGACGAAGACGAACTTGGTCATGACATGGGGCATCTGCGCGAAGGGCGCGGCGCTCCAGGAAGGGAGGCGGCCCACCGCAGGAATGCCGTGGTGGTAAAGCGCGATTATACGCGGCGCGGCCGGGCCGGGCTCGCGGCGCGCCTCACTTCATCGCCGTGTCGTGCCCGAAGTCGAACGTGTTGGGGAAGTCCATGTTGGTGAACGACAGCGAGATGCACTTGTCGAGCGAGGTCACCTGGTGCCACCAGGCCAGCGGCAGGAACATCGTCTCGCCGGGCTCGACCACGACGTCGAGCACCTTGACCTTGGCGGCCTCGGGAAAGCGCTGCAGGTCCAGGTTCTCGAAATCGACCGGGCTGTAGACGTCGATCTCGTTGTACAGGTGCGGGCCGGACAGCGGCGAGACGAAGCGCCAGCGCTTGCGCCCGACGATCTGCGTGTGCAGCAGCATCAGCGTGTCGTGGTGCAGCGGCGTGCGCGTACCGGCGGGGCCGATCCACAGCGAGGCCGCGCGCTTGAGCATGGACTGGTCGCAGATGTCGGGCAGCGGGCCCACTTCGTCGAGCAGGCCCATGAACTCGGGGCGGCGCAGCAGCTCGTTGTTGGCGGTCAGGTACTCGTCGTTGGTGACGCCGCTGGTGGAGACGCGGTCGAGGAAGGCGGCGAAGTTGGTGTCGCGGCGGTGCTTGACCTTGTTGACCTCGAAGTCGGCGTCCGACTCGCGGCCGGCCTGCACCTGCACGGTCATCGAGCCGTAGCGGCGCTTGAACTCGGCAAAGCTCCAGCGCTGCATTGCGGGCCAGTCGCGCGCCATGTCGGTCAGCACGACCGGGCGGCAGCCGCGCACGTAGCGCTCCAGGAATTCCTCGCGCGAGACGCGGCTGCGCTTTTCGACATGCGTGTAGTCGGGGGCCGACTCGAAGACGGCCTGCACGTTGTGCATGACCCGCGCGAAGCGGTCGTACTTGTCGCGCATTCGTTCGGCCGCGCGGTACATCGGGTTGAGTGGCAGGTTGTTGATGAAGGCATTGGCCTGGGCCGGATCGATGCCCGCCTGCGTGACCGTGGCGAGCATGGATTGCGGCGAGCAGCGGCGCAGCGAGTTGTCCAGGATCCACGTGGCCCACTGCTCGTCGAGCGGACGCGTCTGCTGCGGCACGATCAGCGGCGGCGGGCATGTGCCCAGCGGCACGGTGCGCGCCAGCGGCGCGACGGGGGGGCGCTCGATGACGGCCGCCTCGGCCCCGGCGCCCGCGACAGCCTCGGCGCGCGGCGCGGGCATGGTCACGGCGGCACCGGCGTGCGTCCTGCCTTCGGGCGTCATCCGGGCCTGGGTCTGACCGTGGTTCTTTCGCTTGCCTGCACGCATCGGGGTTCTCCGTCGTTCCTGTCGAGGAGCCTGGTCGGCCCCGCCGGAATCTTAGACGTCGCACCGCTCCTGTGGCCCCGGGGTGTCCCTTGGATCACGTGAACCCGGTACGGGATTCCCCCTGGATGCTGGCCCCGCGGCCGGGCGGCGAGCCCCGCGCCGGCGATACCCGGACGGGTTCAGGCCGCGGGGCGGGGATGACGCGGCCGCGGCGGCACCGGCGTCATCGAATTGAGCAACTCGAGCACGAGCATGGCGGTGTCGTCGGGCCGCTCCATCGGATACAGATGCGTGCCCTCGATCCAGCGCCAGCGGTCGCCCGCCAGTTTGTGCGAACTGGCGAATCCGCCCTGGCGCATCTCGGCCGAACGGGTGCCGGCGACGAAGCCGACCGCGCAGCGCGGCGGATGCTTCTTCAGCAGCGCGGGCACGTGGTGCGGCAGCGTGTTGTAGATGCGCGTCTCGATCTCGCGCCGCACGGCCAGCACGACCTTGTCGCCGGACTCCTCGAAGCCGGCCTTCACGTAGGCCTGCAGCATGCGCGGATCCCAGCGCGCGAACGCCGACTTGGACGCGAAATGCGCATGCACCGCCTCGCGCGACGGCCACTCGTGGCGCCGCTTGCGCGCGATCGCGCCTGGGCCCACGCGCTCGATCAATCCGGCGCGCTTGGCCATGTGCACGCTGTGCGCGCGCCAGCCGGTGACGATGGGCGAGTCCAGCATCACGAGGCCGCCCACCAGGTCGGGGCGCTTGCAGGCCGCCATCAGGCTGACCAGGCCGCCCAGCGAATGGCCGACCAGCATCGCGCCGGCGAGGTCGTTGGCGGCGATGAAGTCGGTGAGCTGGTCGCGCAGCCGCGGCCAGTTGCTGGTGACCGGATAGCGCGCGTCGTGGCTGAAGCGCGCCGGCGCCTCCACGCGCCAGCCCGCGGCACGCCAGACGTCGAAGATCGGTTCGTACGTGCCGGCGGGAAAGCCGTTGGCGTGGGCGAAGACGATGGTTCTGCTCAAACGACTTTCTCTGTTTCGTTATGAATCTTCTTGAGCGCCTCGTAGCGCGGCGCGTCCACGATCAACGGGGTGTCGGTGTGCGAATCGGCGCCCCATTGCGGGTCTTCCATCGCCTCGAACACCTCGCGCAGGCGCCGGCCCCACGAGTCGCGCACCATGCGGAAGTACGGATTCTGGTCGTCGATGCAGGCGATCTGGTCCGACTGCAGCTTGCCGTTCTCGTAGACCACCAGGTCCAGCGGCAGGCCCACCGACAGGTTGGATTTGAGCGTCGAGTCCATCGACACCAGCGCGCACTTGGCGGCCTCCTCGAGCGGCGTCGTGGGCGTGAGCACGCGGTCGAGGATGGGCTTGCCGTACTTGGACTCGCCGATCTGGAAGAAGCAGGTCTCGCGCGTGGCCTCGATGAAGTTGCCGGCCGAGTAGACCAGGAACAGCCGCATCGCCTCGTCGCCGATCTGGCCGCCGAAGATGAAGCTGGCGACGAAGTCCATGCCGTTGTTCTTCAGGCTGGGGCCGTCGTTCTCGTAGACGCGGCGCACGGCCGCGCCGAGCACGCGCGCGGCGTCGAACATGCTGGTCGCGTTCCAGATCGTGATCGGCGCGTCGTCGCCCTCGGGCGTGCGGTTCGGCAGCGACTCGATCTGCAGGATCTCGCGCACCGACTGCGAGATCGACAGGTTGCCGGCCGACAGCAGCGTCATGAAACGATCGCCCGGCTTCTCGTAGACGATCATCTTGCGAAAGATGCTGATCTGGTCGAGCCCGGCATTGGTGCGCGAGTCCGACAGGAAGACCAGGCCGGCGTTGAGCCGGATGCCGATGCAATAGGTCATGGGTGTCTCTTGTTGTGCAGATCACCGACGATTGTCGCGCCTGCGGGCAATAACCTTCCCGATGCGTGTCATTCTGCGCGGAGCACGCCGTCATTCTGCGCGGAGCGAAGCGGAGTCGCAGAACCCACCCCAGGGGAGCGCATCGGCAGGAGTGGATCCTGCGACTGCGCGCAGGATGACCCCGGTGGGGGTAACTCAGTCCTTCGGCAACAGCGCCTTGAGCCGGTAGAGCGCTTCCAGTGCCTCGCGCGGTGCAAGCTGGTCGGGGTCGAGCGCCATCAGCGCGGCCTCGGCGCGCGAGGGCCCGGCCGCCGCCGCTGCCGCGTCGGCGGCCGCGGGCGCCGCGAACAGGTCGACTTGCGCCGCCCCGCTGGACTGCTGCGCCTCGAGCGCCTCCAGGGTCGCGCGCGCCTGGCGTACGAGACTGCCGGGCATGCCCGCGAGCTTGGCCACCTGCACGCCGTAGCTGCGGCTGGCCGGGCCGGCCTCGATCGCGTGCAGGAACACGATCTGGTCGCCGCTCTCGGCCGCCGACACGTGCATGTTGAGCGCGCCGGCGTGCTTGGTCGGAAAGTCGGTCAGCTCGAAGTAGTGCGTCGCGAACAGCGTGAACGAGCGGTTCTTCTCGTGCAGGTGCGAGGCGATCGCGCCGGCCAGCGCGAGGCCGTCGAAGGTCGAGGTGCCGCGGCCGATCTCGTCCATCAGCACCAGCGAGCGGTCGGTCGCGCTGTGGATGATGGCCGCGGCCTCGGTCATCTCGACCATGAAGGTGGACTGGGCGTTGGCCAGGTCGTCGGCCGCGCCGATGCGCGTGTGGATCGCGTCGATCGGCCCGAGCCGGCAGCGCGCCGCCGGCACGTACGAGCCGATCGCGGCCATCAGCGTGATCAGCGCGACCTGGCGCATGAAGGTGCTCTTGCCACCCATGTTGGGCCCGGTGACGATGAGCATGCGCGTGCGGGCGTCGAGCCGGCAGTCGTTGGCGATGAAGCTGCCGCCGCCGGTCTCGGCCAGCCTGGCCTCGACCACGGGATGGCGGCCGCGCTCGATGTCCAGGCACGGATGGTTGACGAACTCCGGACGGCACCAGCCCAGCGTCTGCGCGCGTTCGGTCAGCGCGCACAAGGCGTCCAGCGAGGCGAGGGCGCGCGCGAGCTCGCCGAGCACGCCCAGGGCCGGCTGCAGCTCGTCGAGCAGCGTTTCCCACAGCAGCTTCTCGCGCGACAGCGAACGCTCCTGGGCCGACAAGGCCTTGTCCTCGAACGCGCGCAGCTCGGGCGTGATGTAGCGCTCGGCATTCTTGAGCGTCTGGCGGCGCTGGTAGTCGGCCGGCACCTTGTCCAGGCCCGACGTGGTCACCTCGATGTAGAAGCCGTGCACCTTGTTGTACTGCACGCGCAGGTTGGCGATGCCCGTGCGTTCCCGTTCGCGCGCCTCCAGCGCCACCAGGAAGTCGTCGCAGTTGGTGGCGATGGCGCGCAACTCGTCGAGCTCGGGGTCGAAGCCCGAGGCGATCACGCCGCCGTCGCGCAGAAGCGCCGCGGGCTCGGCGGCGATGGCCGCGGCCAGGCGCTGCAAGAGGCGGGGATCGGGATGCAGCGCGTCGTGCAGGCGCAGCAGCAGGGCGCTGACCGGTTCGTCGCCCAGCAGCGGCTCCTCGAGCGGATCGGCGGGCTTGCAATGGTTGGGCGGCAGGCAGGCCACGAGCTGCGGCAGCAGCGCCAGGGTGTCGCGCAGGCCCGCGAGCTCGCGCGGGCGCACCTGGCGCAGCGCGATGCGCGCGGCGATGCGCTGCACGTCGCTGACGCCACGCAGCGTCTGGCGCAGCGCCTCGGGGCCATGCAGCGACAGCACGGCGATGGCGTCGTGGCGCTCGCTCGCCTGCTTGCGCTCGCGCAGCGGATGCGTCAGCCACAGGCGCAGCTGGCGGCTGCCCATGCCGGTGCGGCAGGTGTCGAGCAACGACAGCAGCGTCGGCGCCGGCTCGCCGCGCAGCGTCTGCGTCAGCTCCAGGTTGCGCAGCGTCGCCGGCGGCAGCTCCAGCAGCTCGCTGGCCTTCTCGACGCCCAGCGACTTCACATGCCCCAGCGCGTGGCGCGCGCCGCCCGAGGTGTGCTCGGCATAACTGATGAGTGCAGCGGCGGCCGCATGCGCGCGCGGCAGTTCCTGCGCGTTGAAGCCCGCGAGCGTCGAGACGCCCAGCAGCTCGCACAGCTTGCGCAGTCCCAGCTCGGTGTCGAACTGCCAGGCCGGCCGATTGACGACCGACACCGAGCCCTGCCGCACGGCCGTCGGCGCGCCTTCGGTGGACACCAGGATCTCGGCCGGTTGAAGACGCGCCAGCCACGACGGCAGTTCGGCCTCGGTGCACTCGCCCAGCCCCAGCCGGCCCTCGGCCAGCGCGAGCCACGCCAGGCCCACGCGCGCGCGCGACGCGAACACGGCCAGCAGCACGGTGTCCTGGCGCTCGGACAGCAGTTCCGAATCGGTGACCGTGCCCGGCGTGACGACGCGCGTCACGCGCCGCTCCACCGGCCCCTTGCCCGCGCCGACCTCTCCCACCTGCTCGGCGATCGCCACCGATTCGCCCAGCTTGACCAGCCGCGCGAGATAGGACTCCAGCGCGTGCACCGGCACCCCGGCCATCACCACCGGCTGCCCGTTGGACGCGCCGCGCGTGGTCAGCGTGATGTCCAGCAGCTGGTTGGCCTTGCGGGCGTCGTCGAAGAACACCTCGTAGAAATCGCCCATCCGGTAGAACAGCAGGATGTCCGGATGGTCCGCCTTCAGCCCGAGGTACTGCGCCATCATGGGCGTGTGGCCGCTCAGGTCGATCGGGGTCTTCGGGGCGTCCGGGGGCAGGGCGGCATTCATCGACGGCTGTGGCTTCACGCGGGGGGCGGCCGCGCGAGGCTCGCGCGGCGGGAGGCGGATTATCGCGTGCCGCTCATTCGCCCAGCAGATGCGCCGCCACCTCGCGCCGATGCGCCCGGGTGCGGTGCTCCCACAGATAGATGCCCTGCCAGGTGCCCAGCACCAGGCGCCCCGCGGACAGCGGGATCGACAACTGCACGTTGGTCAGCGCCGAGCGCACGTGCGACGGCATGTCGTCGGGCCCTTCGTCGACATGCCGGAACAACGGGTCGCCGTCGGGCACCAGGCGCGCGAAGAAGCGGTCCAGGTCGCCGCGCACGTCGGGGTCGGCGTTCTCCTGGATCAGCAGGCTGGCCGAGG
>Ga0209759_1000553_pt1 | contig 38286 bp, 36 predicted proteins | sample AraplaCL_Col_mMS_FD_184261 | JGI IMG/M metagenome (GOLD analysis project Ga0209759, IMG submission 184261) | Arabidopsis root microbial communities from the University of North Carolina, USA - plate scrape CL_Col_mMS (SPAdes) (version 2) | ecosystem: Host-associated > Plants > Roots >...
TCACCAAGCAATACGGCAGCAATGCCGTGCTGCGCGGCATCGACCTCGATGTCGCTCCCGGAGAATTCCTGGTCGTGCTGGGACCGTCCGGCGCCGGCAAGTCGACCTTGCTGCGCTGTATCAACGGTCTGGCGACACCGACTTCCGGCGAGCTGGTGGCGGCCGGATTCGATGCCACCGATGCGCGCAACGGCAACGTCCGCAAGTTGCGCCAGCAAGTGGCGATGATTTTCCAGCATCACAATGTCGTGCCGCGCCTGTCGGTACTGAAGAACGTATTGACCGGCCGGCTCGGCCAGACCTCGACGCTCAGCTCGGTGCTGCAATTGTTCAGCCGCCGGGATGTGGCGCTGGCGATGGATTGCCTGCGCCGCGTCGAACTGGAACACAAGGCGCAGCAACGCACCGATGCACTCTCCGGCGGCCAGCGTCAGCGCGTGGGCATCGCCCGCGCCCTGGCGCAGCGTCCGCAAGTCATCCTGGCCGACGAACCGGTCGCCAGCCTCGATCCCAAAACCTCGCGCCTGGTGCTGCAATACCTGCGCACGGCCTGCCGCGAACTCGGCATCACCGTGGTCTGCAACCTGCATCAGGTCGACTACGCCCGCGAATTCGGCGACCGCATCGTCGGCCTGTCGGGCGGCAAACTGGTGTTCGACGGCCGCGGCGACGAACTGCGCGATTCGCACCTCAATCTGATTTATTCCGGACTCGACCAGGTCAAGGCGCAGGACGAATTGCACAACGCACTTCGCCACGCAAACCAGCCCGCCGACATGGTGCTGGAAGGAGCCCTGTCATGAGCACGCCCATGCAAACCGGACTGGACCGGGCCAGCGCCAGTTATCACGACTACGTCTGGACCGGCGCCCGTCCGCTGACCTTGCGCGCCTGGCTGCTGTGCATTGCCGCCGTCGCCGCCGTCGCTTTCGTTCTGGCATGGAGCGCGCAAGGCACGCAACTGAGCTGGAGCGAACTGGCCAACGGCCTGCCGCAGATCGGCGACTTCCTCAGCCGCTCGTTCCCGCCCAACTGGAAGATCCTCGGCAACCTGGTCGGCCCTGCGGTGGAAACCATCCAGATCGCCATCTGGGGCACCTTGCTCGGCGTCATCGTCGCCATCCCGGTGTCCTTCCTCGCGGCGCGCAACCTCAATCGCAACCGTGTCGTCTATCAGGCCGTGCGCCAGGCGCTCAACGTCACGCGCAGCATCAACGAACTGATCCTGGCGCTGGTGTTCGTCTCCGCCGTCGGTCTCGGCCCCTTCCCCGGCGTGCTGGCGCTGGCGCTGCATGGCGTGGGCATGGTCGGCAAGTTCTTCGCCGAAAGCATCGAGGAAATCGACGACGGCCCGCTCGAAGCCCTGCGCGCCACCGGCGCCCGTCCGCTGCAGGTGATCGTCTTCGGCGTCTTGCCGCAAGTCATTACCGCCTGGATCGCCACCGTGCTGTACCGCTTCGAAGTCAACCTGCGCCAGGCCACCGTGCTCGGCATGGTCGGCGCCGGCGGTCTCGGTTTCGAACTGGTCAACAGCCTGAAACTGTTCAAGTACCAGGACACCGCCACCTGCATCGTGGTCGTCACGCTGATGGTGGTGGTCGCCGACACCCTCTCAAGCCGTCTGCGCCAGATGATCCAGGACGGCAAGGCGCATTGATTTTTCAGTCCCATTTTTAGCAAAGAACTCCATGTGGAATTATCACAACCCGGTCGCCGTACGGGCAGGCAGCGGCAGTCTGGCGCAGTTGCCGGCCTTGTTGGACGGCAGGCGCGCCCTGCTGATCACCTTCCCCGAAGCCGCCGCGCTCGGGATGGAAACGCGCATCGCAGAATTGCTCGGCCCGCAATTGGCCGGCATCGAAAACGCCGTGCAGCCCAATCCCGACGTCAGCTGGCTCGCCGCCATGTACGAGCGCGTCTGGCGCGATCACGCCGACGTCGACTGCATCGTCGCCTTCGGCGGCGGCAGCGTGATCGACTGCGCCAAGGCCATGCTGAGCAAGACCTCTTCCGGCCGCTTCGATGCATTGCTCTGGCACTTGCGCGACGGTGCGCCGCTGTCCGGCGACGACGCCAAGACGCTGATCGCCATCCCAACCACCGCCGGCACCGGCAGCGAAGTCACGCCATGGGCCACCATCTGGGATGCCGCGGCAGGCAACAAGTATTCCCTGCATCAGGACTGGACCTGGCCGCAGGCCACCATCATCGATGCGCAACTGATGCTGAGCCTGCCGCGCGACATGACGCTGGCCAGCGGCCTCGATGCGCTGTCGCATGCGCTGGAATCGATCTGGAACGTCAACCGCAATCCGGTCTCCGCCAGCCTGGCCGCCACCGCTGCGCGCAGCATCGTCGACACGCTGCCGGCCTTGCTGGAACATCCGCGCGACCTGGCGCTGCGCGAACGCATGGCGGTCGCCGCGCTGCAAGCCGGCCTGGCGTTTTCCAATACCAAGACGGCGCTGGCGCATTCCTTGTCTTACGACATCACGCTGCGTCACGGCGTCACGCACGGCATCGCCTGCTCGTTTTCGCTGCCGCACGTGATGGCGCTGGCCTTCGGCAATGCCGCCGACGTCGACGCCCTGCTGCTGCAGATTTTCGACGCCGTCGACGAACAGGAGGCGGTCGACAACCTGTCCGGCTTCCTAGAACGCCTGGGCGTCAGCACCGACCCGGCGCACTATGGCGTCGCCGACGGCTGGGATGCGCTGGTGCAACGCGCACTGCGAGGGCCACGCGGACGCAACTTCATTGCCGCACGCGCCGCAGGTACCGCCGCCATGCCGTTCAGTCAAACCTGTTCCCTTTAGCAGTCGTCCCGGCGCACGCCGGGACCCAGTGTCGTGTCAGCGCTTGTCACGACGCTGGGTCCTGACTTTCGTCAGGACGACGGCAGTAGAGCAATGCCGCTTACCCGTCAATCAGAAAGGAATTCCCATGTCACGTACAAGCACCGCTCCCACAGAGCTCCAGGCCGTCATCTTCGACTGGGCCGGCACGCTGGTCGACTTCGGCTCGCTGGCACCGACGCAGATCTTCGTCGACGCCTTCAAGAGCTTCGACATGAACATCACGCTCAAGCAGGCGCGCGGCCCGATGGGCCTGTCCAAGTGGCAACACATCCGCACCCTGCTCGACAACCCCGACATCGCGCGCCAATGGAAAGAGCATCACGGCCAGCTGCCGACCGACGCCGACGTCGACGCCATCTATGCGCGCTTCATGCCGATGCAGATCGCCAAGGTCGGCGAGTATTCGCAGCCCATCGACGGCGTGCAGCAAACGCTGGCATGGTTGCGCCGGCAAGGCCTGAAAATCGGCTCCTGCTCCGGCTATCCGCGCCAGGTGCTTGACGTGCTGCTGCCCTTGGCCGCGGCCGAAGGCATCAAGCCCGACCACGTCATCGCCGGCGACGAGTTGCCCGCGGGCGGTCGTCCCGGCCCCTACATGGCGCTGGCCAACATGCTGGAGTTAAAGATCAGCAACGTCGCCGCCTGCATCAAGGTCGACGACACCACGCCCGGCATCGAAGAAGGCATCAACGCCGGCATGTGGACGGTAGGTCTCTCGCTGTCGGGCAATGAGGTCGGCTGCACCAAGGCGGAACTGGCGCAACTGTCGCCGCAAGAAATCACGGCGCTCAAGACCCTGGCCGAAATGCGCCTGCGCGACGCCGGCGCGCATTACGTGATCGACTCCGTCGCCGACCTGCCGGGCGTGGTGGAACAGATTGCCGAACGACTGAAGGCCGGCGAACGTCCTTAAGCCCGCCGGATACGCATGGTCCGGGCCCCTTGCGGGTCCGGAGTCTTCCCCGGCGTACAATGCCAGGTCCCTTCCAATAAAAACATCACGTGGCAGCTTATCTCTTCATCCTCCTCGTCGGCCTCGCCGCCGGCATGATCAGCGGCATCATCGGCACCGGCTCGTCGATCATGCTGCTGCCGGTGCTGGTCTACAACTTCGGCCCCAAGCAAGCCGTGCCCATCATGGCGGTGGCCGCACTGATGGCCAACCTGGCGCGCGTGCTGGCGTGGTGGCGCGTGGTCGACTGGCGCGCCTTTGCCGCCTATTCCATCACCGGCATCCCGGCGGCGGCCATCGGCGCGCGCACGCTGCTGGTCTTGCCGGCGCATCTGATCGAAATCGGCCTCGGGGTATTTTTTCTGGCGATGGTGCCGTTCCGCCACTGGCTGAAAAAACACGACTTCAAACTCCGCCTGTGGCAGTTGTCGGTAGCGGGCGCCGTCATCGGCTTCCTGACCGGCATCGTGCTTTCCACCGGGCCGTTGAGCGTGCCGGTGTTTACCGCTTACGGCCTGACCAAGGGCGCATTCATTTCCACCGAAGCGGCCAGCTCGCTGTTTCTTTACGTCAGCAAAGTGCTCACCTTTCGCGAGTTCGGCGCCATGCCGTTGAGCATTTTCCTGCAAGGTCTGCTGGTGGGTGGATCCTTGATGGCTGGCACATTCGCGGGCAAATTCTTTGTCATGAAAATGAGCGAGGCCAATTTCCAGCGCCTGCTGGATTTGCTGTTGCTGCTGTCCGGCTTGTCGCTGCTGTGGACTGCAATACGGTAAGACCTTGCGCTTGGCCGGGCCGCACGGCGATGACATCCGATGTAATTGTCGCCTCGCCAAGAGTGTTCCCAAAAATCATCAGAAGAGTATCCTGTCGGAAGTAAATTATTAAGGAAAGATCATGGCCAAGAAAGAAAAACTCGACGAAGAGACACTCGCTCTCATCAATTGGTGCATCGAAGTGGAGGCATTTCTGGTCGCCGGCGGCGCCACGATCCAACAGGCCCAGGACCACATTGAAGAAGAGGTTGAATGGTTTACGGACCAATTCTATGACGGCCTGTCCCCGGAAGAAGCCGCAAAAAAAGCGCTGGCCTGATCGACGAAGCGACTGTTCGCCCATGCATGCCGGCGTTGTAACAAAGTTTTGCCGGCAAGTAGAGAACTGTAGGCCAGGTGTAACAAATGGATTCGGCGGATGGTTTTCGGCGGCGATGGGACTACGATGCATCATCGTTCCAGCAACAGCCCCGAAAGACCATCATGCTGACTTTCCGACTCTGCGTCTCCGCCATCCTCGCCGGCAAGAAACCTGCGGCCATCTCCCCGGCTTCTGAAAACGCCGTTCTCGTGGCCACCATGCCGCCTCCGCCGCCAAAGAAAGAAGCCGCGCCGAGCGAGCGCGACGGCGTCGTCTGGAGTCCAGGCTACTGGAAGCTTTCCAACAACTGGTTTGTCTGGTGCGCCGGACACTGGGAATTGTCCCGCCCCGGCCAGAACTATTCGGCGCCAGGCTGGGAACGCTATGCCGACGGCTGGCACTTCCATCCCGGCACATGGCGCGACAGCGGCGTCGCAGGAAAATCCGCGAAGAAACAAAGCGATGCCGCCAACGGCAACATCGGCTACGACGTCCTCGGCGCTTTCCGCTAAGAAGCCATTGCTGAGCGGTAGTTGATCTTCAGCAAGGCGTCCAACAAAGGCTGCGTAGCGTCGGCAACGCGCTCCAGGCTCTGCTCGCGCAACTGGTCCAGATCAACGGCATCGACGCCGCCCAGGCCGGCCCATGCCAGCAAGGCCGAAAATGCCTGCGGCGTGTCGAACATGCCGTGCAGGTAACTTCCCAGAATCTGGTCGTCCGCCGAACGCGCCCCTTCAGGACGGCCATCGATATGAAACGCGGGATGCTGCATGGCATCCCCCATCGAAACGCCCATGTGGATTTCGTAACCGGCGACGCCGGCCTCATTGTTGAACGCGCATCGTCCCGAGACTTGCAACAACTGTTTCTGCTGCGTCAACTCGGTGCGCATCGCCAACAGACCCAGCCCCTCCATGCTTCCCGGCGCACCTTCCACGCCATGCGGATCGTCCACGCTCTGGCCCAGCATCTGGAAGCCGCCGCAAATGCCGATCAGCTTGCCGCCGTAGCGCAAGTGCTTCCTGATCGCATCCGGCCAGCCCTGCTGCCTGAGCCAGGCGAGATCGTTGCGCGTATTCTTGCTGCCCGGCAGGATGATCAGGTCGGCAGGCGGGATCGGCTGACCCGCGCCGATGAATTGCAGGTCGACATCCGGATGCGCGCGCAAGGCGTCGAAGTCGGTGTGGTTGCTGATGCGCGGCAAGACCGGCACCACCACGCGGAATTTTCCTCTGACGCTCTGCGTTGACGCTACCGCATCCTCGGCATCCAGATGCAGGCCGTGCAGGTAAGGCAGTACCGCCAGCACCGGTTTGCCGGTGCGTTCTTCCAGCCAGTCCAACCCCGGTTGCAACAGGCTGATGTCGCCGCGGAAACGATTGATGACGAAGCCGGCGATGCGCCGGCGCTCGCTCTCGGACAAGCAGTCCAGCGTGCCGACCAGATGCGCGAACACGCCGCCGCGATCGATGTCGGCCACCAGGATCACCGGACAGTCGACGGCTTCGGCAAAACCCATGTTGGCGATGTCGCGCGCGCGCAGGTTGATCTCCGCCGGACTGCCGGCGCCTTCCACCAGCACTGCATCGTACTGCTCGCGCAACCGGTGATAGGACGCCAGCACGGCGGCCATCGCGCTGGTCTTGTAACGATGGTAATCGCGCGCGTTCATGTCGGCGCGCACCTTGCCGTGCACGATCACTTGCGCGCCGGTATCGCTGGACGGTTTCAGCAGCACCGGATTCATGTCGGTGTGCGGCGCGATGCGCGCCGCCTGCGCCTGCAAAGCCTGGGCCCGGCCGATCTCGCCGCCGTCGCTGGTGACGGCGCTGTTCAGGGCCATGTTCTGCGGCTTGAACGGCACCACCTTGACGCCGTGACGTACCAGCAAGCGGCACAGGGCGGCAACGACGGTGCTTTTGCCCGCGTCCGAGGTGGTCCCCTGCACCATCAGCGTATGGAAAGGAAGGACAGGAAGCCGTTTCATGCGGCACGCTCCGTGCTCTTGCTCTTGCTTTTACTCTGACTCCAGCCTTGCAATGCCGCCTGCAAACGCCGCCAGCCGGCCTCATCCGGCGGCAAGCCCAGCCGTATGCCTCCCGCGCCATGTGTAAACAGACGCACCCAGATCCCCTGCCGTGCCATCCAGTCATGAAATCCGGCGGCGTCTCGCTCCGCCCACCACTGATACATCGCGCTGCCGCTTGCCTGTATGCCTGCCTCGGCCAACAGCTTGTGCAGCCGCTCGCCGTCCGCCAGAAGACGCGCGCGCGTGGTGCGTTGCCAATTGCCGTCGCACAAAGCCGCGATGCCGATCTCCTGCGCCGGACCGCTGACGGCCCATGGCCCCAGCCATTCCTGCAAGCGTTCCAGCAGCGCATCTTGCGCGGCGACAAAGCCGAGTCGCACGCCCGCAAGGCCAAAGAATTTTCCGACCGAACGCAACACGATCAGTCCCGGTTGCACGCCCGTTTGTCCGGCCACGCTCAGGTGCGGCGTGGTGTCGCCGAATGCCTCGTCAACCACCAGCCAGCCGCCGCGCGACGCCAGTTGCCGCGCCCAGGCGAGCAAGTTCTCCGGCGCGACGCGCGCACCGGTCGGGTTGTTGGGATTGCAGACGACCATGACGTCGCAGCCGTCCAACTCTTTCGCCAAATCCGCGTAATCGACTTCGCGCATCGCATGTCCGGCCTGCTGCCAGCGATGGGCATGTTCGGCATACGCCGGCGCGGCCACGACCACGCGCGCTATGCCTTTTTCACGAAGCCTGAGCTGCGGCAACGCCTGTATCGCCGCCTGCGTGCCGGCCACCGCCAGCATGCGCGGCGCGCCGTAATAGGCGCATGCTGCTGCCGCCAGCGCCTCGCTGGATTCCGGCAGGCGATGCCAGGCATCGGCGCGCAATACCGGCGCCGGATAGCCGTTCGGGTTGATGCCGGTCGACAAATCCAGCCAGTCGGCGCGAGCGATGCCGTAGCGGATCACCGCATCATTGAGGTTGCCGCCGTGTTCAAGCATGCGGGCCTCCCATCGTCAAACCGACATAAGTCGTGTAGAACATCGATATCGTCAAGATCACTGTCAGCCAGAGCATGGCCGTGCGCGACACCAGTTTCCACGCGCGCACGATGTCGTCGGCGACGGCGTCGCGGCCCATGCCCAGCGGCGGGCGCTGTTCCACTTCGCCGTCGTAAATCGCCGCGCCGCCCAAGGCCAATCCCAACGCACCCGCACCGGACGACATCACAGGCCCGGCGTTGGGGCTGCTCCATGCCGGCGCCTGCGTGCGCCAGCACATGCGCGCCTGACGCCGGTTGCCCAGCAGCGCATACGACCATGCGGTCAACCGCGCCGGAATCCAGTTCAGGCCGTCATCGATGCGCGCCGCAACGCAGCCGAAAGCGAGAAAACGCGGCGTGCGATAGCCCCACATGGCGTCCAGCGTATTGGCCAGGCGAAACAGCAAGGCGCCCGGGCCGCCGGCCACGGCAAACCAGAACAAGGTGCCGAACACGGCGTCGTTGCCGTTTTCCAGCAAGGACTCGACCGCCGCCTTGGCCAAATCGTTCTCCTGCGATTGCGACGTATCGCGGCTGACGATGCGCCCGGTCAGCTTGCGCGCCGCAGCCAGGTCGCCGCTTTTCAGGGCCTGCGCAATCGGCATGACGTGATCGCGCAGGCTGCGCAGGCCGATGCAAAAGTACAGCAGCGCCACATGCCAGGCCGCCGCCAGCCAGAACGATTGCCGCGCCAGCAAGATCGTGATCCAGGCCGACAGCGCCACCAGCGGCAACACCGCCAGCATCCATGCCAGCGCGCCGCGTGCATAACTTCCCGGCCGGCGATTGAGACGTCGCTCCAGCCATTGCACGCAACGTCCGAAACCGACCAGCGGATGCCAGCGCGCTGCTTCGCCGAGCAGCCAGTCCAGCGCAACGCCGGCCACCATCAGCAAGGCCAGCAGCGTCATGTCGAAACCCATCATGCCTTGTCTCCCTTATGCCCCTTCAGCTCCAGCGGCAAACCGGCGGCAACGAACTGCACGCGTTCGCAGATGGCAGCGACTGCCTGGTTGAGGCGCCCCGCTTCATCCACGAACCAGCGCGAGACGGCGCCTTGCGGCACGATGCCCATGCCGACTTCATTGGACACCAGCACCAGCTCGCCCTTTGCCTGCGACAGCGCCTGCAGGAAGCGTTCGCGCTCCGCTGCAAAACGCGCCGGCGCTTCGATCCGGCCGACTTCGGGATAGTCGCGTTGCTCGCAAAACAGCAGGTTGGACAGCCACACCGTCAGGCAATCGACCAGCACGACATTGTCCGGCGTGCTGTGGCGCGCGATGGCGTCGCCCAGCGCGAGCTGTTCTTCCACGGTATCCCAATGCGCGTATTGCGTACCGCGCTGCCGGCGGTGCAAGGCGATGCGCGCCGCCATCTCGTCGTCGCCGGCCGCCGCCGTGGCGATGTAGACGACCGGCTTGCCGCCGGCTGCTGCAAGACGTTCGGCCTGCGCGCTCTTGCCGGAGCGGGCGCCGCCGAATACCAAAATGCGCTGATTCATTGTTTTTCTTCCTTGTTTCCCCAGGCATCGCGAAAGACCAGATCGTCCAGCGATTGCCGCGCCGCCCAACCTTCCTGCTCCAGCATCGGACGCGCATAGAATTCCTTGACATGGCCGAGGCAGATCACCGCCACCGGCTTGGCGCCTGCCGGCATTTCCAGCAAGGCCGCCAGTTTGTCCGCATCGAACAGCGACACCCAGCCCATGCCGATGCCTTCGGCGCGCGCCGCCAGCCACATGTTCTGGATGGCGCAGGCGACCGACGCCAGATCCATCTCCGGCAAGGTGCGACGGCCGAAGACATGACGCTCGCGACCGTCCATCAAGGCCGCCACCAGCACTTCGCCGCACTCGCGGATGCCTTCCACTTTCAGGCGCATGAATTCGTCTTCGCGCTCGCCAAGCGCCTGTGCGGTCAGGATGCGTTCCTGTTCCACCAGCGCGTGAATCGCGTCACGCCTGCTGCGATCGGCGATGCGGATGAAGCGCCACGGCTGCATGAAACCGACGCTGGGGCCCAGATGCGCCGCCTGCAACAGCCGTTGCAACAAATCGGGATCGACCGGATGCGGCAAGAAATGGCGGATGTCGCGTCGTTCGGCGATGACGCGATAGACGGCGTCGATGTCGCTCTGACTGTAGCGATGACTCATGCCGACGTGTCCTCTTCATGCGCTTGTTCCGGCATCGCAATCCTGCCGGTAAACAGCGCCGCCGTAGCTTGCGGCGACGATGCAAAGCAAGCATGCAGATAAGTCGCCGTGACGCCCTTTGAGCGATACACGCGTTCACCCGCCGAAGTGTCGTACAGGCGCTCGCCGGTAAAGGCCGCCGCCATCGCCGTCACGGTGGTCGAATAGTGAAAGGTATGGCAGCGCAAGGCGCCTTCAGCAAATGGAATGGTCTGGTAACCCAAGCCCTGCAAGCGGCGCTGCATGACCGCCCGGCCGGACAGGATGCCCAGCATGCGCGCGCGGGCGCCGTTCTTGTCGGTCAGGCTTTCGAGCAGGTACAGCAGACCGCCGCACTCGGCATACAAGGGCTTGCCGGCGGCGCAATGATCGCGCAGCGCCTGCTTCATGGCGACGTTGTTTTGCAATTCCTGCAGGTGCAATTCCGGATAGCCGCCCGGCAGATAGACGCTGTCCGCAGGCGGCAGGCGCGCGTCGCGCAGCGGCGAAAAATAAGTCAGCTGCGCGCCCAATTGCCGCAACAGATCCAGATTGCCGGGATAGAGAAAAGAGAATGCCGAATCGCGCGCAATCGCGATGCGCTGCCCTTGCAGCAGTGGCGGCGCCGGCGGATGTTCCTGCGGATCGACGGCGGCAAATTCCACCGGCGCCGGCAAGCGCGACAGCTCGGTCAGGCCGACGGCCGCCGCCGCAGCGGCGATGCGCTGGTCGAGATCGGCAACTTCCGCCGCCGGCACCAGGCCGAGATGGCGCTCCGGCAGTTTGAATTGGAGGTTGCGCGGCATGCTGCCGAGATAGTCGACGCCGTGCGGCATCCCCTGCCGCAGCATTTCTTCATGACGCGGGCTGGCAACGCCGTTGGCCAGCACGCCGATCAGGGGAAAGCCGGGACGGTAATGCGCCAGACCGTAGGCAATCGCGCCCAGCGTCTGCGCCACGCCGGCGACGTCGACCACCGCGACCACCGGCAGTTTGAACAGCTCCGCCAGGTCGGCGCTGCACGGTTCGCCGTCGAACAAGCCCATGACGCCCTCGATCAGGATCAGGTCGGCATCCTGCGCCGCCTCATGCAGCAAGCGGCGGCATTCAACTGCGCCCATCAGCCACAGATCGAGCTGATACACGGTGTTGTCGCTGGCGCGCTCAAGGATGGTCGGATCGAGGAAATCCGGCCCGGTCTTGAACACCCTCACCTTGCGTCCCTGATCGCGATGCCAGCGCGCCAACGCCGCCGTCACGGTGGTCTTGCCGTGATTGGAGCCGGGGGCGCTGATGAACAGCGCAGGACAGTTCGATGAAGGCAAGGCCGGCATGATCAGAACTCCACGCCCTTTTGCGCCTTGATGCCTTGTTCCTTGTAAGGATGCTTGAGCGGCCGCATTTCGCTCACCAGATCGGCCTGCTCGATCAGCGCATCGGGCGCATGGCGGCCGGTGACGACGATGTGCAGCATCTCGCGCCGTGCGGCGAAGACATCGAGCACCTCCCGCAGATCGAGGTATTGATACTTGAGCACGATGTTCATCTCGTCGAGGATCACCATGTCGTAAGACGGGTCCCGGATCATGCGCACCGCTTCGGCCCAGCCGTGGGCAGCGGTTTTCATGTCGGCTTCGCGGTCTTGCGTATCCCAGGTGTAGCCGGAGCCGACCACGTGGAAATCGCAGTTGGCGTGGCCGCCGAGGAAGTCGCGCTCGGCGCTGTACAAGGCGCCCTTGATGAACTGCACCACGCCCAGCTTCATGCCGTGACCGAGGATGCGCATGCCCATGCCGAATGCGGCGCTGGACTTGCCCTTGCCGGTGCCGGTGTTGACGATCAGCAAGCCTTTTTCCTTTTGCGCGGCGGCCTTCTTTTTCTCGAAGCCTTCCTTGTGACGCTGGGTCATGCGCTTGTGCGATTCCGGATCGGTTTTCATATGTTCTCTCTTTGCTTTACTTCCAGTGTGTACCGGTCAGTTCGGAAAGCAAGGCGGCGACCTTGCTGCGGCTCGGGTGATAGCCGATGAACACCAGCTCGGATTTAGCGGCGTCCCGCGCTTCCTTGGCGGCATCGGCCGCATCCGGATTAATCGTCACGCGCGTGCGCACGCCTTGCACCAGTTGCGGCCGCTTGCCTTCCAGCGTGCGCACGAAACCCTTGGTGCGCAGGATGGGTTCCGACTTTGCCGCTTCGGCAATCGCATGCTTCAGCTTGTCAGCCGGTTGCGGCGACTGGCTGCGCAGCGTGAACGACAGCCAGCCCGGATCCTGTTCGTGAAAATGCTTGTGCGTCGCTAATCCGTGGCTGTGCGCGCCGAGACCGGAATGCGCGTGGCCGTTGAGTCGCCCCTGATCGGCCAGCACGCTGGCGTCGGCGCCGGGCATGCGCACGTGCGTGTAGGTGTGCTGATGCGCCTGCAAGGTCGGCTGATGCAGCCGCAGGCCGAGCGCCAGGCGAATGTCGAGCTGCGCCTTGTAAGCCAGTTCCAGGAAACGCACATTGGGTGCGCACGAACGCACGCGCCGCTCGGCGTCCAGCAATTGTTCTTCGCCGTGATCGTCGATCTTGTTGAGCACGACCACGTCGGCAAATTCCAGTTGCCGATTGAACATGTCGGCGACGGCGTCGTCGGTGCTGCTTCCTTTTGCAAAGCGGTCGTCCAGCAGCAAAGGCGTATCCACCACCGCCAGCGTCGCATCGAGGATGAAATGCGCCGCCAGCTCGGGCGTCTGCAGGCTTTCCATCACCGCCGTCGGCAAGGCCAGACCGGACGTTTCGATCAGCACGTGATCGACCTGCGCGCGCCGTGCGGCCAACGTCAGCATGGTCGGCACAAAGCGATCGTCGTCGCCGTAGGCGATCAGGCCGTAGGGAAAATCATGGATGCGCACCTGTTCCGCGTCATCGCTGCTGGCTCGCATCAGGTCGCCGTCTATCGTCGCCTCGCCGAACTCATTGATCAGCAACGCCAGCCGGCGCGTCTGGCGGCGTTGCACCAGACTGCGCAGCAAGGTTGTCTTGCCGGCGCCGAGGAAGCCGGTCACGATGGTGACGGGGATGGGCTGCGCTGGCGTCATGCGCGCTTGCTTTCTTGTTGCCAGCGTTGTACCTGCGCCAAGGCTTCATCCAGATTGCCGGCCTGCACCGGATAATCCAGCGCCGGACGACGCACCGTCAACAAAGGAATGTTCAATGCCTTCGCCGCATCCGCCTTGGCGTGATAACCGCCGGCGTCGCCCGAATCCTTGGTCACCACGCAATCGATGTTCCAGTCGCTCCACAAGGCTTCATTGAAGCCCTGCGAAAATGGCCCCTGCATGGCACAGATGCGGCTGCGCGGGATGCCGAGGTCGATGGCGCGCTGGATGAATTCCGGCTCGGCGGTGACGCGCACGAACCACTGTTTCTTGTCCGCGCCGGGTGCTTGCAGGAAGGTAGCGATATCTTTCGAACCAGTGGCGAGGAAAATGCGCTCGCCCCTGGCAATCGCCTGTTGCGCAGCTTGTTCCATCGAGTCGCAGACCAGCGCATCGCTCGCGATGTCGGCAATCGCACTCGGACGTTCATAACGCAGATAAGGAATCTCCAGGCTCTGCGACAAGCCCATCAATTGCTGCGACATCAGCGTCGCATACGGATGCGTGGCGTCGACCAGCACGCGCGCTTCGTGGCGCAGCAAGGCCTGTTTGCGCGCTTCCACGCCCTGGCGGCCGGCCCAGACCGTGACGCCCGGGCAATCCTGCAAGGCCAGCTCGCCGCCGTATTCGGTGGCGGTCGAGACGACCACCTGATGACCTTGCTCGGCCAATTGCCTGGCCAATGCATTGCCGTCGCTGGTGCCTGCGAAGACCCACACCGCCTGCGACGGCAATGCAGGTTCCTCGGCCGCGAGGGACGATTCGTCATGCCAGTCGTTGTAACCGCGCGGCGTGAAGATGTAGCCGCGCTTGCGCTGGGTGAAGCGGTTGCCAATCACGATGCTGGTGAGCATGTCGAATTGCAGCGAAGGCAATTCGTCGAGACGATGGATGCTGACTTCCTGCCCCGGGCGATAAGCGTTCTTCACCACGCCGCACAGCGTATGCGGCGCTTTCGATTCCAGCATCAGCTTGAGGATGCGATAGACGCCTTCCTGGCGGCCGGCGCTTTGCACGTTGTACAGCACGCAGGCCAGATCGGCCTGGGCGATGTGACGCGCGCGATTTTCTATCCATTCCCACGGGCACAGCAGGTTCGACAGGCTCAGCGTGGCGAAGTCATGCGACAGCGGCGATCCCAGCAAGGAGGCGCAGGCGTTGGCCGAGGTGACGCCGGGGATGACGTTGACCTGGTAGTCGTCGTCGTCCTTCATTTCGTCGAAGGCCAGCGCCGCCATGGCGTAAATGCCGATGTCGCCGCTGGAAATCAGCGCGACCTTTTCGCCGCTGCGCGCTTTGTCGATCGCCAGCAAGGCGCGTTCGCGTTCCTGCGTCAGCGGCGGCGTGTAGATCTGCTTGCCTTCGATGTGCGAGGCAATCCAGCGCAGGTACAACTCGTAGGCCACGATGACGTTGCTGTCGCGCAAGGCGGCAATGGCGCGCGGCACGATCAGGTCGCCGAAGCCGGGACCGACCGATACCAGGTTTAAGACTCCACTCATAAAACTGCTTTCTCTTTGATACTTGTTGATTTGCCAAGCTTGTTCCGGATTGTCTATGCCGTGCCTGTCGGCGCGTCCACATCCGGCAAGCCGATGTCTTCCACCACCGCCACGGTGACGCCGTCGAGCGCCGTCTTCGGCAAGGCCAGCACGCCGCGCGGGCTGGCGATCAGCGCGCAGGGTTCGCATACGCCGTCGACGCCGACATTCTTCTGCACCCATTCCGACGGCGCCGTCACCCAGCCACGCGCGGCGACGTCCAACGCCGCGATGACGCGCAAGGGCAATTCATTGGCGGCGCAAAAGGTCAGCAAGCCGGGCTCGTCCGCCTTCAGGTCTATCGTCGCCACTTCGCGCACGTCGCTCAGCGGACGTCCCAGCAAGGCCAGAGCGCGCGTGACGGCGGCGGAGATTTTTTCCACCGGTACGTTCTTGCGGCAACCGATGCCGAGCACCAGCGGTTTCAGTGCTTCGGTCGCGGTCGTCACCACCGGCACCGCGCCGACGACGTTGGCGACGCGATAGGCCAGGCGATTGCCGCCGCCTTCGTGCCCGCCCAGCAGCGACACGGCAAAGCGCCCCGCTTCATCGAGCAGCACCACGGCCGGATCGGTCAGTTTGTCTTGCGGCAAGCCTTCCAGAAAACGCACCGCCACGCCGCTCGCCGCCAGCATCACCCATTGCCCCTGACTGCGGTAGGAGGCGCGGAATTGCTGCTTTTGCGGAATGCCGGCGTTGAGCCATGGCCGGTACAGCGTGCCGCCCAATTGTCCCTGCAAACGCGCCGCCAGCGCTTCGCTCTCCGCTCGCACCATCCAGATGCCAAGTGTGTTCGATTGCGTTGTCGCGTGCATGCCTTGCAAGGGAGTGCTCATGGTCAGACCTCGTCTCCGGTGGCAAGGATTTCCACGGCGTCGGCGGCGTCATTGTCTTTTTTATTCTTTTTCACGACGCGGAACAGATGCGTGAAATCCTTGGAATACAAACTCGATTCAACTTGTCGGCCTTTATCCAGCGCCGCGCCGACCAGCATCATGGTGGTCAGGTTCCAGGCGCCGCGCCTGGTTTCTTCCAGCACCGTCGCCAGCGTGCCCTGATAGACGCGCTGGTCGGGCCAGGTGGCGCGATAGACCAGCGTCACCGGCGTGGCGTCGGGATAATGCAGGCGCAGGTCGGCGACGATCTTTTTCAGGTGCGGACCGGACAGGAAGATGCACATGGTCGCCTTGTGCTCGGCCAGGCGCGCAATCGACTCCAGCTCGGGCACGGCCGAAGCGCGCCCCGAGACGCGCGTCAGGATCACGGTCTGCGATACTTCCGGCTTGGTCAGTTCCGCCGTCACCGCCGAGGCGGCGGCGGTGAACGAGGATACGCCCGGCACGACTTCATAGGCGATGCCCAGCGCTTCCAGCCGGCGCATCTGCTCGGCGGTGGCGCCATAGATTGCCGGGTCGCCGGAATGCAGACGCACGACGTCGATGTCCTGTGCTTTCGCGCGCTCGTAGCAGGCCTGCTGCTGTTCCAAGTCGAGCTGCGCGGTATCGATCAGTTCGGCGTCGGCGCGGCAATGCTGCAGCATCTCGGTCGGCACCAGCGAGCCGGCGTACAACACCATCTGCACGCTGCCCAACAACTTCGCGCCGCGCAAGGTGATCAGATCGGGAGCGCCGGGACCGGCGCCTACAAAATAGACTTTCATGACTTCGCTTTCATCCTTGATGCCTCTTTTCCAATGCCGCTTTACGAATGAGCATGGTCGCCAGGTAGCCGCTCACGGCATGATCGCGGTCGCCCGCTTCCAGTTCGCGCAAATCGTTTGCCAATACTTCGCCGTCCAGCCCGATGCGCCGGGCGAAGGCGCAATGTTCGGCGATGCCCATTTCTTTCAACAAAGCCAACACCCATGGCAGGCGCGCGCCGACTTTCATCAGCACCACGATGTCGTGGGTTTCGATCTCGTGCTGCAAACTCGCCGGGTCGTCCGGGCACGGCAGGATCAAGGTGCGTTCCTTGCCCACGCCCAGCGGCCAGTCCAGCGCAGCAGCCGCCGACGCATAGCTGGTGATGCCGGGAAACGTCCGGTGCGGAAACGCCGGCAGCAAATCCTTCAGCGCCGCCAGGATGTAACCGTAAGTCGAATACGTCAACGTGTCGCCGATGGTCAGGTAGGCAACGCTGCGGCCGGCCTGCAATTCGGTGGCGATATCCTGCGCCAGTTGCGCGTAATGCTCGCGCAGCACGTTGCGGTCGGGATCCATGTTGAACTCGACTTCACGCAGGCGCTCCGGCGCGACGGCCACGCCTTCCAGGCATTGCAGGGCGACCGAGGTGTCGGCGCTTTTGGCGCGCGGTACATAAATCAAATCAGCCTGCTGCAAGGCCTGCATCGCCGCCAGCGGCAGGTAACCCGCCGGGCCGGGGCCGACGCCGATGCCCCAGAACATTCCGGGCTGATCCTTCATGCCGTTGCTCCCAGCAAATTGCCGTCGAGGTCGAACAGGCGCACCTCGACGCGCTTCACCGACGGCACGCGCGCCTGCGCCAGCGCGGCGATGCGGGCCTCGATTTCACGCCACAATGCCGCCGAACCCGGCTCATTTTTCAAACGTTCGATTGCTGCTTCCACTGTGTTTGCACTTTCTATTTCGGCGATCAGCGCGGCCGAAAATCCCAGCGTCGCCGCCAGTTCCGACGCCACGCGGGCCACGCCGCCCATCGCCATGTTGCTCTTGCTCGAATGGGTATCCCATACGCCGTCGAGCACCTTGGCCAGCTTGCCGGGATGGCCCGCCAGCCACAATACGTCCAACTCCGCGCCCTGCTCGGCCAAAGCCGTCTGCGTGAAATCCAGCGCGTCGCCGAGGAAATTGGCGATCTGCACCGAGCGCGCTTCCGGCAATCCCAGCGCGTCGCGTGCGAAGATCCTGCCGATCTTGCCGGGCAGATACGCCACGCAGGCAGCGACGCCGTTGGGCCTGCTTTCATCCGCCAGCGCCACGCGGATATACACTTCAATCGAGGCGATCCACGAGGCCAGCGACATCGGTTCGACGATGCCGGAAGTACCCAGGATCGAGATGCCGCCGACGATCCCCAGGCGCGGATTGAAGGTCTTCTGCGCGATCTTCTGACCGTCTTCGCAACCGATGGCGAGATCGAAACCGGCTTCGCCGTTCACGTTCAGCTCTTCCAGCACTTCAGCCACCGCCTGCCGCATCATCCGGCGCGGCACCGGATTGATGGCGGGCTCGCCGACCGCCACGCGCAAGCCGGGCTGCGTCGCGGTGCCGACACCGGTCGCCGCCAGGAAGCGAATCTCGTCGACATCATTGCGCGCCACTTCGGCAAAAATCGTCGCGCCGTGCGTGTTGTCGGGATCGTCGCCGCCATCCTTCAATACTTCCGCGCGTGCACGCTCGCCATCCAGTTGCCGCACGTCCTGTATCGGCACCAGCAGGTAGTGCTTGCCGTCCGGCAGGCTGACTTCCGCTTTATCGATGCGTTCGCCGCGCAACAGCATGGTCAGCGCCGCCTTCACCGCCGCGGTGGCGCAACTGCCGGTCGTCCTGCCGCGCCGCAGGCCGTTCGGGGCCGGCACGGTGAGGTCGAATTCGGCGCGTTCAAGCTCCCGCATTGATTTGCGACTCCGCTTCCTGTGCGGCAATGACTTGTCCGATGGCGTCGATCATCAAGGCATTGACCACCGTCGCCGCCCACGGCGATCCGCCGCGCGTACCGCTGTTGGTGATGCGCGGCACTTGCAGGCAACGGCGCAGGTCGTCCTTGCTTTCCCGCGTGCCGACAAAACCGACCGGCAAGCCGATCACCAGTTGCGGCCGCCAGCCATGCTCGCGAATCAGGCGCGTGGTCTCGACGATCGCGGTCGGCGCATCGCCGATGGCGAGGATGATGTCGTTGCCGAATTTTTCCCAGGCTCGGCGCACGCCGGCGGCCGAACGCGTGATGCCTTGCGCCTGCGCCAGCAAATGCGTTTCGCGGTCGTGCACGCCGCACCAGGTTTCGACGCCGAGCTGCTCGACCAGCGCGCGCTTCAAGCCGGTCTGCACCATCGTCACGTCGGTCACCACGCGCTTGCAGCGCAGGATGGCGCGAATGCCGGCCTCGATCGCACCGGCGGAAAAATAGATGTCGTCGACCGCATTGAAGTCGCCGCTGGTGTGCACCAGCCGTTGCAGCGCGGTCAGATGCGCCGGCGGGAACATTGACCAGTCGCGGCCGGCCGCGATGATCTCGAAGCTTTCCTTCTCGATCGGATGCGGCACGTAGGGAGGAAAATCAACTTTCGGCTCAACCACGAGCGTCTCGCGGTTCAGCAAACCGCGCACCTGCAAATGATGCGCACGCTGCGGCTCGCCGATCTGTTCTTCGAAACCGACGATCTGCACGCGGTATTTGCACAGACTGCAATTCATGGCGGCGCGTCCTTCGACCGCTTCGCGTGCGCGCTCCAGCATGACGTCGGCGACATGCCGATGCACGCCGAGATAGCCGGCCTTCAGCACTTCCAGGCCCGGTTCGCGCTGCTGCAAATCGTCGGCGGCGGCGTAGATGCGCTTGACCAGCACGCCGTCGAACAGGAAGAAAGGCAACACGATGATGCGCGCAAAACCGAGCAAGGCCGCCGCGCGCAAGCCGTCGGCGACCAGCGGCTTGGCGGTGCCCGAATAGCAGACGTAGACGCCGCCGAAGCCCATGCCTTCTTCCAGCATGCGGGCCAGTTTTGCGACCTCGCCGTTGGCGTCGGGATCGGTGGTGCCGCGTCCGACCAGCACCAGGCAGGTGTCGTCGCGGCGGATGGTTTGCGCGGATTGCGCTTCGGCGGCGAGCACCCGTTCCTGCGCCAGTTGCAGCAGTTGCGGGTGCAGGTTCATCGCCGCGCCGAAATGGAAATCGACGCCGGGATGCTGGCGCGCCAGTTCCAGCACTTCGGCCGGCATGTCGTTCTTGGCGTGACGCGCCGCCAGCAGTACGCCGGGGACGACCGCCACCTGTTTGCTGCCGGCGGCGAGATTGGCTTCCACTGCCTCGCCGATGGTCGGACTGGAGAATTCGAGATAACCGTGGGTGACCACGCGGCCTGGCGCGCGGGCGCGCACGATCTCGACCAGCGCTTCGAACTCGCGCACCGCATCGGCGTCGCGGCTGCCGTGGCCGGCGATCACGATGCCGTAGCTTGCCTGATCGTCAACAGTATTGACTGCACCGCTGAGAATATCGGCAGGCACTGCGCTCATGCAGCCTCCGCAGGCTTTGCCGGTGCAGGCTCGATCTGGCTGTCCATGGGCGTGTGGGTACGAATCAGCATGATGCTCATGTCGGTGAACTCCTTGTCCACGCAGTCGGACAGTGAACCATGCCACTCTGCATCGCCACGCGTGAGGTTTTCCCAGACTTCGGTCGGATGATCGGGCCGCACGCCGTTTTCCAGCAGGTAGGCCGCGATATGGCGCGGCATGAAGGAGCGCGCCGCATCCCAGGGACACGGTATCACAATCGCATTGCGGCCGTCATTGAGCACATGCACAAGATGGCGCTTGAACGGCGTCAGGTCGCCGCGGCGGTGGAAAGTGATGAAGGTGGTTTCGTCGAAGCAAACCTTGGCGCGCGAGGCGAGGATTTGCGCCGAGGAAATGCCGGGCAAGGTCTCGACCGGATGGCCGCAGGCGCGCTCCACCCGTTCCAGGTACTGGAAGCCGCTGAAATGGATGTCGCCCATGAACACCACCACGCAGCGCTTGCCGGCATGGTGCGCGGCGGCAACCAGATCGAGCTGGGCAACCTGGTCGCGATAGCCCATGAGAATGACTTCCGCCGTCGGCGGGATGATGCTTTGCACCACGTTGACGACGGCGTCGAAGCCCGCCACCACGTCGGCATTGCGAATCAGCTCGGCGCCGCGCTGGGTGAGGTAGCCGATGTCGCCGGGACCTGCGCCTATGCAGATAATCATGTTGTTATTCCTTGGTTGATTCTTTGATATTCATTGCGTCATGCGGGCGCGAATGGTCAGCGCCAGATTGTCGGCAGTCAATTCTTCCAGCGTCATGCATTCCGCGCCGAGCGCCTGCGCCAGTTGCGCGGCGCGGCTCAGGCGGACGTAGCCGGCTTCGGTGTCGAGCACCAGCGCAGGCGTGCCGCGCGCGGCCAGTTGCTCGGCCAGTGCCAGCGTCTCGCGCCACGGATCGCCGCCGTTTTCCAGCGCGACATTGCCTTTGCCGTCGCTGAGCAGCACCAACAAAGGCGGTGCAGTCCCATTGGATTGCTCCAGCGTCTGCAAGGCCAGTTGCAAGGCATGCGGCAACGGCGTGCGGCCGCCTGTCGGCAGTTCGCGCAGACCTTGTTCGGCGAGATCGACGCTGCGGGTCGGCGCCAGCAACACGGAAGCTTTGTCGCCACGGAAGCCGATTACCGCCACCTGGTCGCGACGCTGATAGACATCCGTCAACAAGGCCAGCACTGCGCCCTTCACTGCTTCCATGCGCCGTTGCGCGGCCATCGAACCGGAGGCGTCGACCACGAACAGGATCAGGTTGGCGCTCTTGCCGGCCTTGACCTTGCCGTGCAGGTCGCTCGCCTGCAAACGCACAGCCGCTCCCTCTTGCACTCCTTCGGCGGCGCTGCGCAAGACGGCGGAACGCAGCGTTGCTCCGACGGCGAGGCTGGCCGGATTGCTGTCCGGCACGGCGCGGATCATGCGGCCGCGCGTGGCGTCGGCGGCATCGCTGCGGCGGCCGGCGAGCGTGGAGACATTGTTCACAGGTGCATCGACTTTTAATTGACGCGCATCGCCGACGCTGGCGGCGGCGAACACTTGATGGTTGTCCCTGCCGTCCGATTGGTCTTCTCTATCGGGAGGAGAATCCGATTGATCCTGAGCATTGCCGTCTTGCTGTTCCGGCGGCATTGCTTGCTGCATCAGATCATCCAGCTTGTCCTGATCCAGCCCGGGTTGCTCGAACGGTTTGCGGCGGCGGCGATGCGGCAAGACCAGTTCGGCCGCCGCACGCACATCGTCAGGAGTCACCTGAAGACGGCCATCCAACGCCGCAAACGCGCGCGCGGTCTTGTGCATGACGATGTCGGCGCGCAGGCTGGCGACTTCGAATTCGCAGCACAGATGGCTGATCAGGTCGAGCAAGGCGTCGCTCAGCACGACTTGCGGCAACAAAACCTGTGCAGCGGCGATGCGCGCGCGCAAGGCGTCCTGTTCGTCATTCCATTGCGCTGCATAGGCAAGCGGATCGGCTTCGTAGGCAAGACGACGGCGCACGACGTCGGCGCGCAAGGTCTTGTCGCGCGGCGCAACGACTTCCACCATCAGGCCGAAACGATCCAGCAGTTGCGGGCGCAGGTCGCCTTCTTCCAGATTCATCGTGCCGACCAGCGTGAAGCGCGCCGGATGCGACACCGACAAGCCCTCGCGCTGGACCGAGTTGACGCCCATCGCGGCGACGTCGAGCAGCACGTCGACCAGATGGTCCGGCAAGAGATTGACTTCGTCGATGTACAGAATGCCGCGATGCGCCGCAGCCAGCAGGCCCGCTTGCAAGGCGTTTTTCTCGCCCTTCAATGCGCGCTGCAGGTCGAGCGTGCCGAGCACGCGATCTTCGGTGGCGCCCAGCGGCAAGGTGACGAAAGGCACGCTTGCTGAAACCGTCTTGGCGTCGCCCCGGCAGACCGCGCATTGTTCCGCAGGCTGGCCGGGCAGACAGTTGAAGGCGCAGCCGGCGACGCGTTCGACCGGCGGCAACACTGCCGTCAGCGCGCGCGCCGCGGTGCTCTTGGCAGTACCCTTGTCGCCGCGGATCAGCACGCCGCCCAGGGTCGTATCGACCGCGCACAGCAGCAAGGCATTCTTCAATTGCGGCTGGCCGACGATGGCCGAGAACGGAAACGACGGCGGAAAATTCGGCAGGCTCATATCAGACTCCGCGCGGGGTTTCGCCACGCGCCTCCAGCAAGGTTTCGCTCTTGAGATACAGCTGGCGCAGGTCTTCCAGCGTCTGCGCCTGCGGCTCGGCCCACATGCCGCGGCTGGCGGCTTCCAGCAGGCGTTCGGCGATGGCGTTCTGCGCCCAGGGATTGGCTTCTTCGAGGAAGCGCTGCATGCCGGGATCGAAGGCATAGGTCTGCGCCAATTGTTCGTACATCCAGTCGTCCATCACTTGCGCGGTGGCGTCGTAGCCGAACAGATAATCGACCGTCGCCGTCAGCTCCAGCCCGCCCTTGTAGCCGTGACGCTGGATGCTGTCCAGCCACTTCGGATTGACCACGCGCGAACGGAACACGCGTAGCGTTTCCTGCTTCAGATCGCGCACCTGGGCGCGCGCCGGGTCGTGACTGTCGCCGAAATAATGGCGCGGCTGCTGGCCGGTCAGTGCACGTATGGTCGCGATCATGCCGCCGTGATATTGCAGGTAGTCGTCGCTGTCGAAGATGTCGTGTTCGCGGTTGTCCTGGTTGTGCAAGGCCACCTGCACGCCTGACAGCCGCGTGCGGAAAGCCTCGCGCTGGTCGCTGCCCTGCTTGTCGCCCAGCTTGCGTGCGTAGGCGTAGCCGCCCCAGTTGATGTAGGCCTCGGCAAAATCGGCATCGGCCTGCCAGTTCTTTTCCTGGATCAGCGGCAGGATGCCCGCCCCGTAGCTGCCCGGCTTGGCGCCGAAGATGCGATAGGCGGCGCGCTCTTCGGCGTCGTCCTGGCTGAGGCCCTTGCCTATCCACTCGCCCAGTTCCTGCAGGTAATGCTTGCGTACGTAGTTCTGATCGAGCGGCTCGTCCAGCGCGATGACGGCATTGACGGCGTCGTCGATCAGATCGATCAGTTGCGGGAAGGCGTCGCGGAAAAAGCCGCTGATGCGCGTGGTGACGTCGATGCGCGGGCGTTGCAGCTCCTGCAGCGGCACCACTTCGATGCCGGAGACCTGGCGGTTGCCGGGACGCCACGCCGGACGCACGCCGAGCAGGCACAGGATCTGCGCGACGTCGTCGCCGTGCGTGCGCATGGCGCTGGTGCCCCAGATGCTGATGGCGACGCTCTCCGGATGAGTGCCGGTTTCACGCACATGCCGCTCCAGCACTTCGCGCGCGAGTTGCTGGCCGACACGCCAGGCCGATTGCGACGGCACGCTGCGCGGATCGACTGAATAAAAATTGCGGCCGGTCGGCAGGATGTGCGCCATGCCGCGCGTCGGCGAGCCGCTGGGGCCGGCCGGCACGTAACCGCCTGCGAGGCCGAGCAGCAGATTGCCGATTTCATCGCCGGCGCGATGCAGGTTGGGCAACAACTGGCGGCAGGTGAAATCGAGGACGCGACGCAAGGATGCGAACTTATCTCCCGCTGATTCCACTGCCGGTTTTGCGATGGCAAGCGATGGCGCGACAGCCAAGGCAGCCGAAGGTTTGATGCGCGCCTGCATCTTCATCTGGCCGAGCATGCTGCCGGGCTGACGCGCGGATGCTGTTTGCAAACGCGGTTTTTCGATGCTCAGGTCGCCGAACAGGGATTGAAGAACGCCGTCGATGGCGTCGGGCTGATAGCCCTTGTCCTGCAGCGCCTGCATCAGGCGCACGCACAAGGCATCGATCGCTTCGATCGCATCGGCGCGCGTGACCACGGCGCGACCTGCGATGCGCGCCAGGGCGCTGTCGACGTTGAGGCGCTGCCCCTTGTTCTCCAGCAGCATGTCGAGCTTGAGTCCGAACAGGCGCGCCATTTCTTCCTGCAGACCGGGAAGGTCCTGGTTTGGCAAACGCGTGAGCGACACCAGCATGTCGGGCATCTGCGCCTCGTCCGGTGCGCGGCCGAGGATATGCAAGCCGTCGCGGATCTGCGCGGCGCCGAGTTCGCACAGATAGCCGTCAAGGTCTTCGATCAGATGGGCGACGTCGGAGCCGCCCATGCCGCTCAACGCCTCCGGCAGTTCGCCGTCGTGGCTGTGGTCGTGCGGATGGTCATGATGATCGTGATCGTGGTGATGGTGATGACCATGCGCATGTCCATGATGATGATGCCCATGGTCATCATCGTGGTCGTGATCGTGATGGAGCAGCTTCATCTGCAGGTCGCTGTCGAGATTGGTCTGCTTGACCAGTTCCCAGATCTGCTGCTGCAACAGCGGCAACTTGGACGGATCCAGCACTTCGACCTGGTAGTACTCGTCGACCAGCTGCGTCAGTTGCGCCAGCGCGCCGTAGCTGTCGGCAGTGGTCATCGGCGGCGTCAGGTGATCGACCACGACCGCGTGGCCGCGCCGTTTGGCCTGCGAACCTTCGCCCGGATCGTTGATGATGAAGGGATAGAACAGCGGCATGTCGCCCAGCAGCGCATCGGGGAAGCAGTTCTCCGACAAGCCGACGCCCTTGCCCGGCAGCCATTCCAGCGTGCCGTGCTTGCCGACGTGGACGATCGCGTCCGCGCCCCAGTCATCGCTGAGCCAGCGATATAGCCCGTAGTAATGATGCGTCGGCGGCAGGTCGGGCTGGTGATAGATTGCATCCGGATCCATGCCGTATCCGCGCGGTGGTTGCAAGGCGACGAAGGCATTGCCCAATTCGACGCCGGCGAACGCCAACTGGTCGTCGTGGACGTAGGCGACGCCGGGCGCGGCGCCCCATTGCGCTTCCATTTTTTGCTGCAAGACTTGCGGCAACTCTGCAAACCATTCGGCGTAGCGCTCTGCCGATACGCGGCCGACGGCGTGCTGCAATTGCTCGCTGGTGAGATAGGTATTGTCGTAGGAACAGCGGTCGACCAGCGTATGGATCAACGCACTGCCGCTCTCGGGCAGGTCGCCGATGGCGTAGCCGGCGTCGCGCATGGATTCCAGGATACGCATCAGCGAGGCCGGCGCATCGAGGCCGACGGCATTGCCGATCTGCGAGGCCTTGCTGTTGGAGTTGGTAAAAATGAAGGCGACGCGCTTGTCGGCATTGTCGAGCGCGCGCAAACGGGCGAAACGCGCCGCCAGTCCGGCAATGCGTTCGACGCGATCGGCCACCGGGTGGAATTCCCCCACGTCGCCCGATAATCCCGCAGCCTGGGCCTTGAACGACAGCGGCACGCCGATGATGCGGCCGTCGAACTCGGGCAGCACCACGTTCATGGCGGCGTCGAGCGGATTCATGCCGCGCGTGGAGATTTCCCACTGATCCTGCGTCATGCCGCTGGTCATGGCTTGCAGCACGGGCACGTTGAGCTTTTCCAGCACCGACACCGACCAGCCCGCCGGCGTCGGGCTGCCCGGCGTGATTTCGCCCATGGCGAAGGAGGTGGTGTTGATCAGCACATCCACATGCGCGCCTTGTTCGCCGGCGAAGTAACTCAGCGCGGCGGGCAGATCGGAATCCGCCGCCGAGGTGCGCAGCGACGCCGTGAAGATCGGCAGCACGTCCATGCCGCGCTGCTCCAGCGCCGTCACCAGCGCATCGACGAAGCGCGTGTTGCCGCTCATCCAGTGCGCGCGATAGAAGATGACGCCGACCGCCGGCTTGCGGCGTCCGGCGACGTCGATACGCAGTCTGAGCCAGTCGGCAATGCCGGCATCCTGTTCCAGGTCCGGATGGTAAATACCGTGATCGGGCAAGGCCACTGCCGGGTCGTAGGCGAAGCCGGTCAGCAGCAGGCGGTCCGATACGAAACGCAGAAACTGCGCCAGGTTGACGCTGCCTCCGCCGTGAAAATACGCCAGCGCTTCGCGCAGCACGTCGGCCGGCACGGTCGACACCGCCGCCAGTTCGGCATCGGGTTCGCCGGCGCCGCTCAGTGCGATCAAATGGCGTCCCTGGCCTTGCGCATGACGCAGCAATTCGGCAAAACCGGCCACGCTGCCCAGACGCCCGAGGATGCGCAGCACGATGATGTCGGCGTCGGCCAGTTCGTTCTGCAGCAACTCGCTCATGCGTGTTTCGTTTTCCACGCCTTGCAGGTTGATGCCTATCGTTGCCGGGAAATCTCCCGGCAATTGCGTCAATGCGTGATTGAGGATCGCCAGATCGGTGGACGCATGCGTCAGCACCGCAATGCGTGCGGATGGTGTAGTGACGACTTCGACTCGTGTTGCCTGGTCAGACATTTTCTGCTTCCTCGGGATGGACGTCGCCGCTGCCGAGGCGGTGGAAAATCAGGTCGGTGACTTCTTGCCCGCCTTCGAGATGCTCGATCACCACGCGTTCAATCGCGGCGGCATCCTCGCAGCGGTACCAGACGCCTTCCGGGTACACCACCACGACCGGCGCCTGTGCCTTGCAGGCGACCATGCAATGGGTACGCGTGCGCTTGACGCGCAACTCCGGACGCGCATCGATCTGCTCGCCGAGGACGGCGAACATGGCTTCGGCCAGCACGCCGTTTTCGGTGCAGCGCGGGCCGGTGCACATCAGGACGTGCCGGTGGTGGGTTCTCATGAGTTCAGTTCTTCAATGGCACAAATGCCGATCCGGTCTGTGACGACCGGATCGGCATTTGTGCTTTCAGGTTAAAAGCCTTACGCGAATTTCTTGTAAAAATATCCAATCAGTCCGCCCAGCGTCAGCCAGAACAAGCCGTTGGCCAACGCCGTGGCGTGGATGAAGGCCTGCGCCAGTTCTTCAGGAGCAGCGCCGCCGTGCACGGCCGGATGCGGCGCGCCGATGAGGTGCGGCACGATCAGCAAGACCGCGCCCAGCAACTTCAGCGCCCAGTGACGCGCATACACGCCCAGCCCCAGACCGGCGGCGGTCATGCCAGCCGCCATCACCCACCAGAGTTGACGCGCATGCAAAGGCGCCGCCATGGTGCCCGGTACTTCAGGCGGCAGGCCCAAGGAAGGCGCCACGAAGAACACCAGATAACCCGCCACGCCCCACAGCAAACCGGAACGCCATGTCACCTGCTTGCCGCTGATCACGATCGCCGCCGCGAGGAACAGGCCGAAACCGATGGCCATGCTGATGTTGGCCAGCACGGTGTAGGCGGTGCGTTCGAAGCCGTTGGCCGGTTCCCACTCGTCGCCTTCGTGTTCATGCTCGTGCGCTTCTGCGGCTGCGCCGGCGGCAGGCGTTGCCGCTGCATGGGCTTGCTCATGTGCCTGCTCATGCGCCTTGGCGGCAGCCGCTTCTTCGTAGACCTCCGCCTGGAGGATGATTCTGGAGACTTGCAACTGCTGCACGCCGGTCAGCAAGATGCCGGCGCAAGCGCCGGCCAACAGGACGGTGGAGGCGATCCGCCGCAATACCGCGAGATTCATCATTACATTGTTCCGCTGACTATTTTTCTTAGTGGCAGGGAAAACCTGCCGAATGGCGACCGTCATGCGCGGCGTTGTGCAGTTCCACTGCGGAGGCAAAACCGGCGGCGTAGATCAGGCCGGCGCCCAGCACTACTGCGGCAATGCCTGGCAAAATGCGGTCGCGCCACAGGCTGGAGCCGGTGCTGGAATCGATAGTGCTGGTGTCGTTGGCGGATGCGCCGGTGATGAGAGCCATGTGTTTTCCTTCGAATAAGCGTTGAAGCCTGATTGGAACAAACCGGTAGCGGCGCCGAAACAGCGCATATAACGGAAACGTCGCGAAGGGAAACGAGAAAACCACGCGGGTGCGGGAAAAACATGCAAGCCGGGAAGCAGTCCGTCGATCGCCCTCCGCGATGCAAAACAAGTCTTTCGCCGAGGGCCGGTCTCCGGGCTTGCGAAGGGTTCGCGGCGAGAATGATCCGACCGGAACCGGAAGCTGCGCCTTCCCATGCCGTGTTGAGAACACGCAGGCACAGTGGCTGGATGCAGATTCGCTGATTCGCTTACCGTTGCGGGGGCAGCGCCGGACTGGTTTCCAGATCGATGAACTGCACGAACTGGAACAACGCACCGGCTTCCCGATTAAATCCGGCGAAAGAAAATACGCTGGATACCCAAGGCAATGCTACCCCGGCAGTATAGGTGCGCAGAGGGATTCTGGCAACCCGGAAGGCCCGTAAAACCGCGCCGAAATCGGTCTGAAATCGACGCTTCCGCGGCCCGGAAATGCAATGATCGCGGCATCTCCTGCGCGATCAACATCGACCGATGACGGCGTTTTAGTTGGCGTTGGGGCCTTTTGCGACCTTTTGGGGCGGTTCCGGTGTCAGATTGATCGGATCGCTGGCCGGAAAAGTATCTTCCAGCGCGTCGTCCAAGGCGCGGTCGCGCTTGATTTTCCTGGCGTCTTTGACGCTGTCCGTCTGTTTTTCCAGCTCGCGCTCATCCGCCGCGACGATATCTTCGCCGCTGTCGTTGTCGCTTGCCACCTGTCCGACCGACTCCGGCGTTTCGGGTGCACGGTCGCGGCGACCGCGTTCCATCAAGTCGCGTTCGCCGGTGCCGGTGGAATCGCTGTCGGTTTCGCTGGCGACATTCGTCATGTCGCTGCCGCTATCGGAGGTGTCGCTGGGTCCTAGCGCGTGGTTGTCGCGACCTTTGCCGAGCTGGCGATCCGAGATCGGCAAGACGTCGGGATCGAGTGTGCTGTTAGCCATAATGACTCCTTGTTGAATCGTCAAAACAAGTGCCGACATCAAAAACCCGCCATTTTCAGCGGCGGCTCGGCGGGATCGGCGTCGGGCCCCTCCGGCTCGGTCGGATTGAGCGGCGGGTCCTGCACCGGGTTGTATTCATCGGGCGGAATATCCTTGGGCGGCGGCGCGGTCGGCGGAATGTCTTGCGGCGTATGCATGCGTGCGGCTCCTCTCTGTAGAACTCATTGCGGATGCTGATGCGGAATCGGATCCTGTGGCGGAGTCGGATCGAACGGCGGCACTTCGACCGGAGGAATGTCTTGAGGTTTGTGCATGGAATGTCCTTTTTGACGCAACAAAGGTGACGCAACAAAGCGCACGCCGACGAAGCCGCCGGCGAGGACGCGACACAGCATCAGGCTACGCGCTCAGGCATGCGCTGCGTATAGGACAAACACTTTTTCGGACTTCATCAACTCTTACGCCGCAGCTGCAAGGCATGCGGCGCAAGATTGCGAAAGAGACAAGAAAAAGCAGGGGCGATCAGGCAAGCGCGGCAGAAATCATCGGCGCCGCGCGATGGGGATGATGGGACATGGGGAAAGCGGCATGTGCGGCCGGCAAGGTGTTCAGACCGGTTTCCGTTTCGCTTGTTTCGTGCAAGTCGGCCGGCTCTTCGCCGACACGGAAGGCGCTGACGGCATCCCACAGCTTGTGCGCCTGCTCCTGCATGTCGGCCGTCGCCACTGCGGCCTGCGCCACCAGCGTGGCGTTGGTGCGCGTGACCGAGTCGATCTGCGTGATGGCCTGATTGAGGTCGGCGATGCCGTGGCTCTGGGCGTCGCTGGCGGCGGCGATTTCATCCATGATGCCGACGACGTGCTCGACCGAGTCGACGATTTCGCGCATGGTCTGGCCGGCGTCGTTGACCTGGCGGCTGCCGGCGTCGATGCGCTCGACGGAGTCGCCGATCAGCACCTTGATTTCCTTGGCGGCGGCGGCGCTGCGCATGGCCAGCTGGCGCACTTCGGTCGCCACCACGGCGAAGCCGCGCCCCGTTTCGCCCGCCCTCGCCGCCTCCACCGCGGCGTTCAGCGCCAGGATATTGGTCTGGAAAGCGATGCCGTCGATGACCGAAATGATGTCCACCACCTTGCGCGAGCTGTCCTTGATCGCCGTCATGGTGCCGACCACCGACGACACGATGTCGCCGCCGCGCGACGCCACGGCGGCGGTCGATTGCGCGAGACGATTGGCTTCACCGATCTGCTGCGCATTGCGGCTGACGATGCCGGTCAGCTCCGCCATGGCGCCGGCGGTTTGCTGCAGCGAACCGGCCTGCGCCTCGGTGCGCGCCGCCAGGTCCGTGTTGCCGGCGGCGTTTTGTTGCGAGACGCGGAAGATGCTCTGGGTGCCGTCGCGCACCTCGCTGACGGTTTGCAGCAAGCTCTGGTTCATGCGGCCCAGCGCGGCGAGCAGTTGCCCGGTTTCATCCCTGCCGCCTGCGGCGATGTGCGCCGTCAGATCGCCCGCCGCGACCCGGCTGGCAAGATCCACCGCATCATTGAGCGGACGCGTGATGCTGCGATTGAGGCGCCACGCCACCAGCACCGCCAACAGCATGGCGACGCCGCAGATGACGATGGTCGCCATGGTGGTCTGCCTGCCGCTGGCGGCGAAGTCGTCGAGATCGCGCTGGATCTGCCCCTGCTCCAGCTTGACCAACCTGTCGATGGCTTCGAGCCACTGATTTTGCAGCGGCGCGACTTCGGTGTTGAGCAATTTGGTCGCCTGCCCGGCGTTGAAGCCGGCGGCAAATTCTTCGGCCTGTTTGATGAATGGTTCGCTGCGGCGATCGTAGCCGTCCATGTCGTTGATGATGGCCTGCTCTTCCATGCTCACGCCGCTCTTGAGCAAATTGGCCTGATTGATGCGGTAGTTTTTACGCTCGATGCCGATGCGCGCCATTTCCTTTTGCATGGCGTTGAGATCGGTCAGCGTCGCCACGTTGCGCGCAGCCTGCCCCTGGCGGAACAGACTCTGGCGCATCAGCGCGGCGATCTCGGATTTGCCGTTGGTATGGCTCAGGGCCGCAGCCAGTTGCTGCTGGGCCCGGTGCGCCGACACACCTGCCAGCGCGGTCACGGCCGCCATCAGTACCAAAATGACGCCGAAGCAAAGCGACAAGCGCTGGCCGATCCGAAGGCGGGAAAATGTCATGCGGGAATCTCCTGTTCTGTGCAGGGTCGGAAATTTTTGAGTTGCATCCCAAACAATTTCAACGACCATATTTTATGTAGTTTTACTATATTTTTTGATTATTCTGGCACAGAGATGGCTTTGCTTCTAGCTTTTTTCGCTGATTGGCGCGTTTTTCAGGGGGTGGAGAGATATCTCAAAGTAAAAAATGTCGATGTAGTAAATGTAGTTTTATTACTTCAAGACGAGGATTGGCCGGAATATTTGACGCGTTTGCGCCAATACAGGTGCATGAGCGGCGCCGAAGAGATGCCGTGCAGCAAGATCGACAGCGCCAGCACCGTCAGCACGTCCTGCGCAATGCGCAGGTTGAGCTTGTCGTGCCAGAACTGCAGCGCGAAGCAAAGGTAATACAGGGAACCGACGCCGCGGATGCCGAACCAGGCAATCAGCCAGCGGTGCGAAGTGTCGGTATCGGATCCGAGCAAGCCGAGCCCGACCGCAGTCGGCCTGACGACGAAGAACAGCAAACCGGCAATCAGGACGCCCTCGCCCGACAGGCCGAACTCGGACAACAGGATTCCCATCAGCAGCACCATGAAGAATTCGGCGAAATGCTCCAGTTGCTGATTGAAGCCGAGCACGGTCTCGGTCAGATAGACCGGCGCCTGCTCGGGATGCACGGCGGCGGATTTGCCGCTTCCTTCGGCGGCGGCGATCAGTTCTCCGGCCGGCTTGTTGCCGCTGCTGGCCGACTCCACCTGACGCATCGCCAGGCCGGCGGCAAACACCGACAGGAAGCCGATGCCATGCACCAGCTCGGCGACGCCGTACGACAACATGATGATGCCGATGGCCATGAACTCTTCCATTCCCAACGCCAGACCGAAGCGCTGCCGCGCGTACAGCACCAAACGCGACATCGTCCACCCCGCCAATGCGCCGCAGCCGATGCCGGCAACCACGCCCCACGCCACGAACCAGCCGAAGTGATTCACCTGCGCGACCTCGTTCGTCACGCCGAGCAACATCAACGCCAGAATCACGAAAGGAAGCGCACTGCCGTCATTCAGACCGCCCTCGCCGCTCAGGCTGAAACGCAATTGATCGGGGTCGTCGACGTTTTTGACCTGCACGTCCGAAGCCAGCACAGGATCGGTCGGCGCCAGGATGGCGCTCAGCAGCATCGCTACGGCAAACGGCATATTGAACAAAAAACTGATGCAGATCGCCAGCACAGGCACCGTGATCAACATCGACAACACGCCCAGGCGCAGCGGCAACCACCACAAGCGGCTGCCGTCGCCGCGAAACGCCACGCGCAACTTGAGCCCGACCGTGAATAGCGACAGCAGCAAGGCCACGCGCGTGATGACCGTCAGCACATCGGCGTGCGCACGCAGATCGATATGGATCAAACCGGTGCCGCCCGGCCCCAGCAGCCAGCCTATCGGCAGATACAACATGGCGGCATTGAACGGCAGCCGCTCCAACACCGACTCAAGGAACACCATGAAAGTCAGCAGTACGCCGGCGATCAGAAAATAAACGGTGGGGATGTCGATGAGCGGTCTCCGGCGGGCAGGAACACGGCGCTGAGCCAAATGAAACGGCAGCCGACTTGCAAATGCCAGCTGGCGGAAAACGAGATGAAGAATCAGAAAGGAAAGCCTGGCGCCAACGGGGTCGCCACCCGGATCGCCACCGACTCGCGACGGCGATCAGGGGACTTCGGTTATGCCTAATGCTGTTCGGATCCGCTTCCGTCTTTCTTGCGCGGCATCAGTCCGTCGTCGGCATTGGCGCCGGGATCTTCGGTGCCGTCAGGTTCGGGCTCCAGAGTAGTCTGCTCGACTACTTGCGGCCTGATTTTTTCTTTAACGACAGGCGGCACAGAAACGGAGCGCAACAACTCCGCCGACGCCGCCGGCAATTCGCCGGCATGCGCGGATACGTCGCGGGCGGTCTGGCCGGAACCGGTTTCCACATAGTTGTCGTCGCGCGCATCGGATTCATCCCCGGTTAGGTCGCCGCCGGCCTGCTGGTCGGTAAAGCGCGGATTGCCCTGGTACATGGGACGTCCGAGCGGATCCGCATAGGGTCTGGCCGGCGCCGTTTCCTGCACGTCTTTCTGTACGTGCGAGGCCTGCTGACCCTGCTGCTGCTTTTGCGTCATGGGCATGCCGTTCTCCTTGCCTGGGTTCTTGTCGTCGTGCGACGCCGCCGCTGGCGAGTCCGGTCCGTGCCGCTTGCTCTGCGCTTGCGTCACGGCATGCAGGATCATGCTGTCGGCGAACATGGTGGAGCCGCCCGGCGATGCATCAGTGCTTGCGGCCGGAGCCGGATTTGCGACCGCCGCCGGAAATTTTGTTCTCCGTCGCCCAGGCGCGCCGCTCGGCCTCCTTGTGGCTGACGCCGCGCTTTTCGTAGCCCTCTTCGATATGGGCCACCTGACGCTTCTGCTTGTCGGTGTAGGAAGATTTATCGCCTCTTGGCATGATGTTCTCCTGCTCAATTGCCGTTCAAAAGCAAATCACAGTTTCATCATAGGCAGGACGGGCTTGCATGCCAGCAGGACAGGCACTTATTCAGGCGTAGGAGGAGCGGAAATGAAACGGCGGACGGCGGCCGGGACGAAAACCTCGTGCCGCCGGGAAAGAAGGCATTGAATTCAGAGCAAAATCAGCTTGCCCCGCCCGCCAGCGCATCGGTCACGATTTGCTGCGCTTCGGCAAAAATGCTGTTGAGATGCGTCTCGTCGCGGAAGCTCTCGGCGTAGATTTTATAAATGTTTTCCGTGCCGGACGGACGCGCCGCGAACCAGCCGTTGTCGCTGATGATCTTCACGCCGCCGAAGGCCTTGTCGTTGGCCGGCGCCGTTGTCCGGATCTGGCGAATCTTTTCGCCCGCCAGCTCGGTCGAGCGCACGTTGTCGGAAGACAAGCCCGACAGCAATTTTTTCTGCTCGGGCGTTGCCGCAGCTTCGATGCGACCGTTGCACGGCAAGCCCAGTTGCTCCGTCAGACTTTGGTAAATCTCGCCGGGATCGCGTCCGGTGCGCGCCGTCATTTCCGCCGCCAGCAGCGCGGCGGTGATGCCGTCCTTGTCGGTGCTCCAGGGCGTGCCGTCGAATCGCAGGAACGAAGCGCCGGCGCTTTCTTCGCAGCCGAAGCCGAGGCTGCCGTCTTGCAGGCCGTCCACGAACCATTTGAAGCCGATCGGCATTTCCTGCAGCGGCCGCCGCAGTTGCGCCGCCACGCGATCGATCATCTGGCTGCTCACCAGCGTCTTGCCGACGCCGGTCTCCGCGCGCCATTCCGGACGATGCTGGAACAGATAGGAAACCGCTGCCGAGAGGTAATGGTTCGACGGCATCAGGCCGACGCTCCTGGTGACGATGCCATGGCGATCGTGGTCGGTGTCGCAGGCGAAGGCGATGTCGAATTTGTCCTTGAGCGAAATCAGTTCGCGCATCGCATATTGCGACGACGGATCCATGCGGATCTGCGCATCCCAGTCGAGCGGCACGAAACGGAACGTCGGGTCGACTTCGCGATTGACGACTTCCAGCTTGAGGTCGTAGCGGTCCGCAATCGCCCCCCAGTAATGCACGCCCGCGCCGCCCAGCGGATCGACGCCGATGCTGACGCCGGCGTCGCGGATCGCGGCCAGGTCGATGATGCCGGGCAAATCGTCGATGTAGGTTTCAAGGAAATCGTACTGGTGCGTGCTCGACGCGCGCAGGGCGCGCTCGAAGGGAATGCGTTTGACGTTGCGCGCGACGTCGCGCAAGAAAACATTGGCGCGTTTCTCTATCCAGTTGGTGACATTGGTGTCGGCCGGACCGCCGTTGGGCGTGTTGTATTTGAAGCCGCCGTTGTCGGGCGGATTGTGCGACGGCGTGATTACGATGCCGTCCGCCAGCGCGGAAGGATGCGCGCGATTGTGCATCAGGATCGCGTGCGACACCGCGGGTGTCGGCGTGTAAGGCGAACCGCGCGCGATCATGGTCTGCACGCCGTTGGCGGCAAGCACCTCCAGCGCGCTGGAAAAAGCCGGCACCGACAAGGCATGCGTATCGATGCCCAGGAACAGAGGGCCGGTAATGCCGTTTGCGGCACGGTAATCGCAGATGGCTTGCGTGATCGCCAGCACATGCCACTCGTTGAAGCTGCACGCGAGCGAACTGCCGCGATGACCGGACGTGCCGAAGGCCACCTGATGCCCGGCGATTCCCGCATCGGGATGCAGACTGTAATAGCTGCTGACCAGCACAGGCAGATTGACCAGGGAAGACGTTGCGGCGCGTTGACCGGCCAGGGGGCTGATGCTGCTCATGTTTTATCGTTTGCCTGCTGTTTCTGCTGTTGCCGGGGGTAAAGACAAGAAGACGGCGCGGCAGCATCCATGCACTGCCGTGCCGTCATCAATGAAGAATGCCCGCTATTGTAAGCGCGGGCGGCAATGAAGGCTATGCCATCTCCGGTGTCGATACGACGTAGCCGGATTCACGCAATCTGTTGCGTCTCGCCTTGTTGGCGGCGGCCAGTTCCTGCAAGGACATGGCGCGCTGCTCCGAATAGCTTTGAGCCACGCTGCCCGGCTCTATCGTCGCCAGCGTCTGCGCCAGCCGCGGATAGAGATTGGCGCGTCGCTGCTGGTTCTCGGCGGCCAGTTGCGCTTTGAGATCTTCCGTCAATACGTGCGGCTGGCTGGGCTGATACGGCTGCGGCACGCTGCTTGCCGTGCGCGCAATCTGCGCCGATTGTATCGACTCGGCCGATATCCCGGAGGAATGGACGGACCTGGGTCTGTCGCTATGTGCTGTGGTCTGCATGATCTTCACTCCCGCAATGAAGGAATCTTCTGCATGAATTTAAATGTACACGAGATCTTGAAAAGGAACGATAGATGAGTGACAACGTTCGTTTCCGCTTGGCTGTACGCGCTTTTAAAAATGTGGTAACGAGCCGATTTTCCGGATGGAAAGGAAGGACGCAAAAGCGCCCTCCCGTTCACATCGCTGCAGCAGGCTACGCTCGCCGGATGAGCCGCAAGATCAGGAGCAGGACTACCGCGCCGATGGTGGCGGTAACGATGGAGGCCGCCATGCCGCCGCCGACGCCGACGCCAAACAGGCCGGCCAGCCAGCCGCCGATAAATGCGCCAACGATGCCGACCAGGATGTCGACCAGCAGGCCGAAGCCGCCGCCCTTGACGAGTACGCCCGCCAGCCAGCCTGCAATGGCCCCGATGACCAGCCAGGCAATGATTCCGTGAGACATGATGTTCCTTTCAGTTTGTTTTTTTCGAACACCGCCGGAGTGCGCGGTTGGAAGAATCTTATTTGCCGTCGCCGCTCCGCCATATCGGACAGCGGCCAATTCCCTTGTAGGACAAGCGGCAAGTCGGACCGGCATGCGCCTTGCGGGGGAAGTTCCGCCCCATCCCACGCCTCTCCGAATCCTACAAATCAAAAGGAAAGTTTCCTACAGCCAAAGACATGCACATTTTTTAAGCTGGCAATGATTAATCACCGAGGAAACTCATGAAAAAAATCACGAAAGCCGTCTTCCCCGTCGCGGGCCTCGGCAGCCGCTTTTTGCCGGCGACCAAAGCGCAGCCGAAAGAGATGCTGCCCATCGTCGACAAGCCGCTGATCCAGTACGCGGTGGAAGAAGCCGTCGAGGCCGGCATTACCGAAATGATCTTCATCACCGGCCGCAACAAGCGCGCCATTGAAGACCATTTCGACAAGGCCTATGAACTGGAGACCGAACTGGAAGCCGCCGGCAAGACCAAGCTGCTGGAGTTCGCCCGCAACGTGATTCCCAAGCACATCAATTGCGTCTACATCCGCCAGTCTTCTCCGCTGGGCCTCGGCCATGCCGTGCTGTGCGCGAAATCGCTGGTGGGCGACGAACCGTTTGCCGTCGTGCTGGCCGATGACTTCATGGACGCGCCGGAGAACGGCAAGAACGTGCTCGGACAAATGATCGACGTCTTCGAACAGGAACAGAAGAGCCTGCTGGCGGTGCAAGACGTGCCGCGCAGCGACACCAGGCAATACGGCATCGTCAGCACCGATGTCGACGGTCCGTACAGCGATCGCCTGGACGTCATCAGCGGCATCGTCGAAAAACCGGCGCCCGACCTGGCGCCGTCGACGCTGGCCGTGGTCGGCCGCTATGTCCTGACGCCGGCGATCTTCGACCGGCTCGAAAACATCGGCAAGGGCGCCGGCGGCGAAATCCAGCTGACCGACGGCATCGCCGATCTGATGCAAAGCGAGACCGTGCTGGCGTACCGCTACGACGGCCGACGCTACGACTGCGGCTCCAAGCTCGGCTACCTCAAGGCGACGGTCGCCATGGGCGCCAAACATGCCGAAGTCGGCAAGGAATTTTCCGCCTACCTGCGCGAAGTCCACGAGACCGATGAAGAAGCGGCGCAAGTGCAAGAGGCGCCGGTGCGCCTGGACAAGATCGCCTGAATATCCTGCGATCCGGCGCGTGGCGGAAACCATGTGACGCGCCGTGCGTTTATCCGCCGATTAAATCTGTCGATTGACGATTCAAGTGCAGTAGCCCCGAGCAGTTGCAGTTTTCATTCCCCCTCTTGGCCTGTCCGCCGTCACTGCAAAGATGACGGGGACAGGTCTCTTTTTCCTTTTTTTACTTTCCCGGCCGTGCTTCCGGCAAATAGAACTCATTTCATCAACAGGCGTGAGTGCGAGCTTGCCCTGTTTGGGATGAAGTGCAAGGCGCGAATCGGGGTCAAGA
>Ga0209759_1000559_pt1 | contig 37772 bp, 19 predicted proteins | sample AraplaCL_Col_mMS_FD_184261 | JGI IMG/M metagenome (GOLD analysis project Ga0209759, IMG submission 184261) | Arabidopsis root microbial communities from the University of North Carolina, USA - plate scrape CL_Col_mMS (SPAdes) (version 2) | ecosystem: Host-associated > Plants > Roots >...
CTTGTCGTACGGCGCCGGCACGTTCGCCACGCTGTCGTTCGGCTCGTGCAGCTTCACGATGTCGGCGCCCAGTTCCAGCGCCACGCGCGCGGCGTAGTCCTGCGCGTACAGCGTGTTGGTGCCGCCCTTGGCGTTGACCGCGCTGCCACGCGGGTAGGACCACAGTACCAGCGGCATGCCGTAGCGCTCGCAGTCGCGGCGCACCTGCTCGAACTGGCGGAACTCGTCGTGCTGGCGCGGCGAGCCCACGTACATGGTGTAGCCGACCGCGTCGGCGCCGAGGCGGACGGCGTCCTCGACCGAGGCGAACAGCGGCGAGGTGGCCTCGGCGTCGCTGGGGATGTTGGTCTTGCCGTTGAGCTTGAGGATCAGCGGCACGCGACCGGCGTACTCGGTCATGTACTTCTCGGCCAGGCCAATGCCCAGCGCGATGGCAGAAAAGCCGCCGGCGGCGGCGAGTTCGAACTGGTAGCCCGGATCGACGGCCGGCGGATGGGGAAAGAAGTCGGTGGGGCCGTGCTCCAGGCCCTGGTCCAACGGCAGCACCAGCAGGCTGCCGTTCTTCGGACCCGAGCCGTACAGCAGGCGCCACAGGCGGGCGCGCTTGCCCTGTGACAGCGCGAGTTTCGAAAACTTTTCGGAAGCTTGCGAAGGTACTTGTAAGTTCTGATTCATTTCGAATACGCTGCGGTGGTGGGCGGATGGCTTCACATTCGAACGAAATGAGTCAAATGTCAATACTTGGAAACAAAACGAAAGCATTCGACAGTCTGGCCGCGCTGGCGGCGGCTGCGCCGGCGGCGCAGCGCGAGCTCGGCTATGCCGATACCTTGCGCGAGATCCTGCAGCAGCCGACGACCTGGCAAGCGACCGCCGCGTTGCTGCGCGAACCGTCGGTGCAGGCGCAGCTGCAAGCGGCGCTGACGCCGCGCCCCGCGCAGATCGTGCTGACCGGTTCGGGCAGTTCGATCTACGCCAGCGAATGCATTGCGCCGGACCTGCAGCAGGCACTGGGTGTGCCGGTGCAGGCGATCGCCGCGGGCACCTTGCTCACGCACTGGCGCCGCGCGCTGCCGCCGGGTGGCGGCCTGCTGATCTCGATCGCGCGCTCGGGCGACAGCCCGGAGAGCGCCGGCGTGGTCGACCAATTGCTGGCGCATGCGCCGGACTGGCGCCACCTCGCGATCACCTGCAACGCGAACGGCAAGCTGGCCACGCAGTACCGGAACGAGCCGCGCTATGCCTCGCTGGTGCTGGATGAGCGCACCAACGACCGCAGCCTGGTGATGACCTCGAGCTTCACCAATCTGGTGCTGGCCGGCAGCGGGCTGGGTGGTCGCGCCGACACGGGCGGCGTGCAGCGCGTCGCCGGCTGCGTGCAGCACGTGTTCGAGCAGCAGTCCGATGCGCTGGCGGCGATCGCATACCGCAACTTCGATCAGGCGGTCTACCTCGGCAGCGGCGGTGCGCTGGGCGCCGCGCGCGAGGCCGCGCTGAAGATGCTGGAGATGAGCGCCGGCCGCGTGCGCACGATGGCCGAGACCTTCCTCGGCCTGCGGCACGGCCCGATGTCCAGCCTCGACGAGCGCACCCTGGTGGTGGCCTTCCTCTCGCCCGACCCGGCGGTGCGCGCCTACGAATACGACTTGCTGCGCGAGCTGGGCCGCAAGCGGCTGGGCCTGGCGCGCGTGCTGGTGGGCGAGGGCATCGCCGACGACGTGATCGGCGCGCAGGACGTGGCGGTGGATCTCGCCGGCCTTGCGGCGAGCGACGACGCGCTGCCACTGCTGGCCGACGTGGCGGTGGGTCAGGTACTGGCGTTCTTCCGCTGCCTCGCGCTGGGCGGCAAGCCCGATGCGCCGGCGCAAGGCGTGCTCACCCGGGTGGTCGAGTCCTTCGCGCTGCATGCCGCGGGCACCACACAGCGTGAGGAGCGCAAGGCGTGAAGCGCATCCTCGTCGCCGGCGAACTCAACGTCGACCTGGTGTTCCGGGACTGCCAGGCGTTCCCCGCGCCGGGACGCGAGGTGCTGGCCGAAGACGCGCTGGTCGTGCCGGGCAGCTCCTCGATGATCTGCGCGATGGGGCTGGCGCGGTTGGGCAATCCGGTAGCCTTCGCCGGCAAGGTCGGCGTGGACGGCTGGGGCGGCTTCTGCGTCTCGGCGTTGCAGGGCGCCGGCATCGACGTGGCCGCGGTGCACCGCGATCCCGCGCTGCGTACCGGCATCACCGCCTCGTTCTCCACCAGCAGCGACCGTGCGCTGGTCACCTTCGCCGGTGCGATCGGCGCGCTGCGCGCCGCGGACGTCGGCGACGAACTGCTGGCGAGCGCCGACCACTTGCACGTGTCCTCGTATTACCTGCAGAGCGCCTTGCGCCCGGAACTCAAATCGTTGTTCGCGCGGGCCAGCGCGTTGGGTCTGAGCACCTCGCTCGATCCCGGTTTCGACCCCGAGCAGCGCTGGGGTGACGAATGGCACGACTTGCTCGCCGAGGTCGACCTGTTCCTGCCGAACGACGTGGAACTCGCCGGCATCAGCGGATGTGAGTCGATGCTCGATGCCATGCGCGCGCTGGACAACGGCCGCACCCGCATCGTGGTGAAGCGCGGCCGGAACGGTTGCGCCACGCTGGACGGCGTCAGCAAACTGATCGAAGCGCCGGCCTTCGCGGTGGACGCGGTGGACAGCACCGGCGCCGGCGACTCCTTCGACGCCGGCTTCCTGCATGCCTGGCTGCGCGGCCTGCCATTGCCGGATGCGCTGCGCTGGGGCAATGCCTGCGGCGCGCTCTCCACCCGCGGCGTGGGCGGCACCGCACGCCAGGCCGACGAGGCCGAGGCGAAAGCGCTGCTGGGGAGCGCCGCGTGATTACGGTCGTCGGCATCAACACCGCGATCGACCACCTGATGCGGGTGGACGCGCTGCACCTGGGCGAAGTCAACCGCACGGTGCACGAGCAGGTGCTGCCGGGTGGCAAGGGCCTGCACGTGGCGCAGACCATCGCCGCGCTGGGCGAGTCGGTGCAGCTGATCGGCCTGATCGACGCCGCGCACCGCAACCTCACCGCACGCCGCATGAGCGAGCGCGGCGTGCTGTTCCACGGCGTGGAAATCGACGCGCCGCTGCGCCATTGCATCGCGCTGCAGGACGCGGATGGCCGGATCACCGAGGTGCTGGGGCAGGGCCCGCAACTGGGCGAGCGTGACCGCGCAGCCTTGCAACGTGCCTTTCGCCTCGCGCTGGCGGAAAGCGAGCTGGTGATCCTGTCCGGCAGCCTGCCGCGTGGTCTGCCTGTCGACACCTATGCCGAACTGGCGCAGCAGGTGCATGCGGCCGGCAAGCGCTGCCTGATCGACGCCAGCGGCGAAGTGCTGCGGCAGGCGGTGGCGGCGCAGCCGTTCCTGCTGAAGCCGAACCGCGACGAGGCCGAGGCGCTGTTCGGCCGCAGCGTGGGCGATCTCGATGCCGCCGTCACCGCGCTGCGCGAACTCGCCGCGCGCGGCGTGGCAATGCCGGTGCTGAGCCTGGGCGCGCAGGGCGCGCTGGGCATGGACGACAGCGGTGTGTGGCATGCGGCAGTCGAGCTGGAGCAGGTACGCAACACCGTGGGCTCGGGCGACTGCTTCCTCGCCGGCATGGCCGTGGCGATCAGGCGTCGTGAGCCGTTGTGCGAAGCCTTGCGGCTGGCGGTGGCCTGCGGCGCCGCCAACGCGATGGATGTGGAAACCGGTTACGTGCGTCCGGACCAGGTCGAGGCATTGCTCGGCCGGGTACGGGTGCGGGAATGGAAGCACTGAAACATCGGCGGAGTCCGCCAACTTGCCGATGAGGATGAGCCATCGGTGTTCGAACAGCTCGCGAGCTGCGGGGGTGCTTTGCTCGCGGGTATCCAGAAGCGGTTCATTACATTCCGAGGGGCAATCATGAATTTCAGCAGGAATATTCCGCTGCGACAGACCGGCCTGGCCACGGCGCTGGGTCTGTTGCTGGCGTCCACGGCCGCCTACGGCCAGTCCACCACCAGCAGCATCTTCGGCCGCGTGCCGGCGCAGGCCGGCGAAAGCGTGGTGGTCAGCAACGGCGCGGGTCTGACTCGCACGGTCAGCGTCGACAGCCAAGGCCGTTACAACGCCACCCAGCTGCCGGTGGGCACGTATTCGGTGAGCCTGATGCGCGACGGCCAGGTGGTGCAGCGGCGCGACAACGTCACGCTGAAAGTGGGTGTCGGCGCGGACATTTCCTTCAGCACGGAAGCCGCCGCCAATGCGGCGAACGCGAAGCAGTTGTCGGGTGTGAGCGTGTCGGCCAGCGCCGTGCCGCCGATCGACGTGAGTTCGGTGGACTCGCGCACCGTCATCACCGCGCAGGAACTGGCCCGGCTGCCGCTGGCGCGCTCGGCCGAAGCCGCGGCGTTGCTGGCGCCCGGTGCGGTGACCGGCGCGGGCGGCGCCACCAGTTACACCGGCGAGCCGCTGGTGAGCTTCGGTGGCTCGTCGTCCACCGAGAACGCGTACTACATCAACGGCTTCAACTCCACCGATCCGTTCAATGCCTTTGGCGGCATCACCTTGCCGTACGGCTCCATCGACCAGGAAGAGGCCTACACAGGCGGCTACAGCGCCCAGTACGGACGCAGCGATGGCGGCGTGCTCAACATGATCGGCAAGAGCGGCACCAACGAATGGCATTTCGGTGCCCAGGTGGTCTACACGCCGGAGGACGGGCGCTCCGCCCAGAACAGCACCTATTACATGAATGGCCTGCCGACGCCGGCGGTGGCGGGGCGCCTGTATGACCCCAACCGCGACGACAACTACTGGACTTCCACCTACGACCTGTACGTGGGCGGCCCGCTCATCAAGGACAAGTTGTTCCTGTTCGCCTCGGCGGAGGTCAACGACACCGGCGGGTACACGGTCAACCCGGTGACCTCGGGCACCTCGCTGCACTACAAGAACAGCAACCCGAAGTGGTACGCCAAGATCAACTGGAACATCAACGACAGCAACCTGCTGGAATTGACAGGCGCGTCCGAGAAGCGTCTGACCTCGGGTTCGTACTACTACTACGACTACAACAACCTGGCCGACAAGGGCTTCAAGGCCTTCGCCAACGACACCAAGCTGGGCGGCGACATGTGGTCGGCCAAGTACACCAGCTACCTCACCGACAGCCTCACGCTGAACGCCATGTACGGCAAGATGACCACGGTGAACTACAACGAGCCGGTGGGTTACAACTCCAGCCTCACTTATGTCGGCGGCTACACGAACCAGAATCCTGCGCTCAACGGCGGGACGCCGATCACCAATGCCCAGACCATCTCCACGATGGGCAACCCGGCCGACAACTACAAGACCAGCAACCTGCGAGTCAGCCTGACCTACGCGCTGGGCAGCCATACCATCACCGGCGGCATCGACAACCTGCGTTCCAGCGCCAACAACCAAGGCAACATCACCACCGGCCCAGGCTATTACTGGAGCTACGGCCACACCACCAATCCGGGCGCCCCCTTGTCGCCCACCCTGGGCGTTCCTGCGCTGGCCGGCTTCCCGAACGGTGCCGGCGGCTATTACGTCACCAAGAACGTCAGCTTCTCGGTGGGCGGCCTGACCACGACCCAGCGTGCCGAGTACATCGAGGACAACTGGCAGGTGAGCGACCGCTGGCTGGTGTCCATTGGCCTGCGCAACGACGGCTTCACCAACTACAACGGCGGCGGCCAGCCCTACATGCGGCAGACTTCGCCACAGTGGGCGCCGCGCCTCGGCTTCAGCTGGGACGTGTACGGCGACGGCACGTTCAAGGTGTTCGGCAATGCGGGTCGCTACTACCTGGGCCAGCCGCTCGCCCCGGGTGGTCCGGCCAACGGCTACGTGCGCACCTCGCAGTACTACACCTACAGCGGCATCGCGGCCGACGGTACGCCCACCGGCCTCACCCAGGTCTCTGTCCCGGTGTCGGCGAACAACGCGTTCGGGCAAATCCCCGACCCGCGCACGGTCACGGTACACAACATCAAGGCGCAGGATCAGGACGAGTTCATCCTCGGCTTCACCAAGACTGCCGGCGACAAGTGGGTCTACGGTGCCAAGTTCACCCGGCGCATGCTGCGCCACAACCTGGACGACTACTGCAATGCGCAGGCCGTGGTGGACAAGGCCGCCTCGATGGGCATCAACGACGTCAACGACGCCACCTGCTACTACATCAACCCGGGCGTCGCCAACACCTTCGCGGTGCAGGATGCGAGCGGCAACTTCCACGACGTGACCCTGAGCAACAAGGAGATGGGCTTCACCCACATGGTGCGCCGCTACTACGCGCTGGAAGGCTTCCTGGAGCATCCGTTCGACGGCAAGTGGTACGGCAAGGTCAGCTACATGTTCTCGCGCAGCTACGGCAACACCGAGGGCCAGGGCCAGTCCGATATCAAGGCCATTGGCGGCATCCAGAACATGGACTGGGATTTCCCCGAGCTGATGGTTTACGGCAACGGCCCGCAGGGTAACGACCATACCCATCAGATCAAGGCGTTCGGCTACTACCAGATCAATCCGGAATGGCTGGTGTCGGGCAACCTGAGCCTCGTGTCGGGCGGTCCCAAGTACTGCCTCGGCCTGTACGGTACCAATCCGTACGATCCGGCCACCAACGATCCGGATGGTTACGGCTCCGCCTACCACTGGTGCAACGGCCAGCCGTCGCCGCCGGGGAAGAACGGGCGCCTGCCGTGGACCAAGCAGGTTGATCTGGGCGTGCAGTACCGGCCGGCGTTCGCGGACCACAAGTTGGGCTTCCACCTGGACGTGTTCAACGTGTTCAACGGTCAGGCGCCGCAGAACCTGTACGCGGAGATGTATCAGGACAGCACGGGCACGCCGGAACCGCGTTACGGCACGCCGATGGTGTTGCAGCCGCCGCGCTACGTGCGCATGAGCGTCACCTACGACTACTGAGCACGGACGGCGGCGCTCCGCGCCGCCTTGCAGCAACCTCCGTCGCCCGGCGATGCCGGGCGGCGCATCCGAATCACGTCGGCGAGGTCGTCCGCACAACTGTCTGGTCGAGCCCGCCGCATCATCACCCGAGGCCGTCATGCCCGCACCGCATCCCCACTCCCTTCGTTCGTCGCGCATGAGCCTGCTCGCTTCCTGCCTGCTGGCCGTACTGGCGAGTTTCGGCACAGCGCATGCCGCTGACAGCGTCGCCACCGGCAAGCTGGTACTTGAACCGGGTTCTGCGGTGTTCGCCGAGCAGCAGGGCGTGGAGAGCTTCGGCAACGCCGCGATCGAGGCGCGCTGGAGGTTGGACGGCCAGCATCTGGTCGACCTGACGGTGACCGACCGCGTGCACGGTCGCACGCTGGCGGTGCCCGCGCCGTTCGCGCTGGTGCTCGCCGACGGCAACACGCTGAAGACCGCGGACATGAACCTGCTGTCGAAGCCGCGCGTGGTGCAGCTGCCGGTGGACGCGAAGTCCTCGCGGCTGGCCGGGCGTCTTCCGGGCAAGGCGGTGGTGGCCAGCTTCGGCGACGCGAACGGCCGCTTCCGGGTGGACTGGAAGCTGGTGCAGCGCGACGGCTCGCCCTACCTGCGCGAGGAGGTGAGCATCTCGGCGCTGAAGCAGGACGAGAAGATCACCAAAGTATCGCTGCTGCAGGCTAAGTTGGCCAATGCCGAGGTGGTGGGCACGGTGAACGGTTCGCCGGTGGTGGGCGGCGACGTCTATCTCGGTTTCGAGAATCCGCTCTCCGACAGCGCGGCATACCACCACGAAGCGAAGCTCACGCTGTCGCGCATGCTGCCGCTGGAGAAGGGCAAGACCGTGGCCTACTCGGCGGTGGTGGGCGTGGTGCGCGACGGCCAGCTGCGCCGTGACTTCGCCAGCTACGTGGAGCGCGAACGCGCGCATCCGTACCGGCCGTTCCTGCACTACAACTCCTGGTACGACATCGGCTATTTCACCCCGTATACCGAGGCGCAGGCGCTGGATCGCATCAACACGATAGGCGAGGAGCTGCATGTCAAGCGCGGCGTGAAGCTGGACTCCTACCTGTTCGACGACGGCTGGGACGACTACAGCGGCAGCTGGAACTTCAGCAAGGCGTTCCCGCAGGGCTTCGTGCCGCTGCGCAAGGCGGCGGCGAAGTACGGTGCCGCGCCGGGCATCTGGCTGTCGCCGTGGGGCGGCTACAGCAAGCCGCATGACGAGCGCATCAAGAACGGCAAGGCGGCCGGCTACGAGATCATCAACGACGGCTTCGCGCTGTCCGGGCCGAAGTACTACCAGCGCTTCCACGACGTGGTGATAAATCTCCTGAACAAGGACGGCGTCAACCAGTTCAAGTTCGACGGCACCGGCAACGTCAGCAGCGTGTTCCCGGGCAGCCGCTTCGACAGCGACTTCGCCGCGGCGATCCAGCTGATCGACGACATCCGCAAGGACAAACCCGACACCTTCATCAACCTCACCACCGGCACCTGGGCCTCGCCGTTCTGGCTGCGCTACGCCGACACCATCTGGCGCGATGGCGAGGACGACTGGTACACCGGCGTGGGTACGAAGCGCGAGCAGTGGATCACCTACCGCGACCAGCAGACCTACCAGAACATCGTGTTGAAGGGGCCGCTGTTCCCGATCAACTCGCTGATGCTCCACGGCATCATCTATGCGCAGCAGAACCCGCGCCTCGACACCGATCCGGGCCACGACTTCGCCAACGAGGTGCATTCCTACTTCGCCACCGGCACCGAGTTGCAGGAGATGTACATCACGCCATCGCTGTTGACACCGCAGGACTGGGACACGCTGGCCGACGGCGCGAAGTGGTCGCGCGCGAACGCCAGTGTGCTGCGCGATACGCACTGGATCGGCGGCGATCCGGGACGTCTGGACGTCTACGGCTGGGCCGCGTGGTCGCCGGAGAAGGCCATCGTCACCTTCCGCAATCCGGACGACCAGCCGCAGCTGGCGGTGGTCGACCTGCAGCGCCAACTGCAGCTGCCGCCGGGCGTGGCGCGCCGCTTCAGCGTGCAGGACGTGTGGCATAGCGGCGGCACCGAGGTGCCTAAGTCGCTGGATGCCGATCATCCCAGCACGATCAAGCTGGCGCCGTTCGAGGTGTTGACGCTGGAACTGACGCCGAACTGACCGGGAAAGCCAGCGAGGCGGCAACAACGGCGGCAAAGACACAGCAGCAGTCAATCGGCTACCGACACCCGTTGGGTGACACCCGCACCAGGGACTTCTCACATGATCGACCCATTGTCTGAAAACGGATTGACGCAGGTGAGCGCGGTGCCGACGAGCCTGCGCAAGTCGGTTCTGGTACTGCTGCTTGCCGTCGCCTTTGCCATGGGCGGCGCGCATGCTCAAGGCGTTGTCGGCGCCGGCAAGCCGGCGCCGGTTGCTGGCGCCAACGATCTGGCCAATCGGCAGGGCGCCCTGGGCAGCCTCGGCGGCCAGGCTGTCGGCATGGGCTGGCGAGTCACCGGCGAACACATGGCCGACGTGTCTGTCCAGGATGGAATCAATCACCGATCGGTGAATGTCATCGCCCCGTTCGCTCTGGTGATGAAGGACGGCTCGAGGCTGGGCATCGACAACATGCGTCTGCTGACGCCGCCCCACACTGTGAAACTGGCGGCGGATCCTGCCGCCTCGCGCCTGGCCGCCCGTTTGCCGGGCGATGCGGTGCAGGCCAGTTTCGGCGACAGCGGCGGTCGCTTCCGTGTCGATTGGCGAGTGGTACAGCGCTCCGGCTCGCACTACCTGCGCGAGATCGTCACCATCACGGCACTCAAGCGCGACGAGCCGATCGCGCGGGTGGAGCTTCTCGACGTGCAGGCGGACGGTGCGTTCGTCGACGGTACGGTATCCGGGTCGCCAGTGGTCTGGCACACCGACTGGCTTGGCTTCGAGTATCCCATGGCGCAAAGCACGGTCAGGGGAGGCGAAGTGCGTATGTGGGTCGACCGCAAGCTGTCACTGGGCAAGGGTCGGCCGGTGACCTATTCGGCGGTGATCGGCGCGGCGAACGCGGGCCAACTTCGGCGTGACTTCGGCACCTACATCGAGCGCGAGCGCGCCCGCCCGTATCGCCCGTTTCTGCATTACAACACCTACTACGATCTCGACGACCACTACACCGAGGCGCAGGCGCTTGATCGCATCGACACGTTCGGCCGCGAGCTGGTCGACCAGCGTCACGTGAAGATGGACTCGTTCATGTTCGATGGTGGCTGGAGTGGCAACGACCCCGAATGGAATTTCAGCGAAGCCTTTCCGCATGGATTCGTGCCGCTATGCAAGGCGGCGCAGAAGTACGGCGCAGCGCCAGGTATCTGGATGTCGCCATGGGGTGGTTATGGCATGCAGAAAACGGAGATGGTCGCCAGAGGTGAAAAGGAGGGTTACGAAATCATCAATGGCGGTCTCGCACTGTCCGGACCCAGGTACTGGAAACGCTTTCATCAAGTGGCCATGAAGCTTGCCGACCGGGACTGCATCAACCAGTTCAAGTTCGATGGCACCGGCAACGCCGACACCGTCGTTTCGGGCAGCCAGTTCGACAGCGACTTTGCCGCGATGATCCAGCTCATCGACGATATCCGCGCCGACAAGCCGAATACGTTCATCAACCTCTCCACGGGTACCTGGGCCTCGCCGTTCTGGCTGCGCTGGACCGACACGGTCTGGCGCGGCAGCGTCTTTGACCACAATTTTGCCGGCGTCGGAACGCCGCGCGAGCGCTGGATCACTTTCCGCGACCAGCAGACCTACCAGAACATTGTCATCAAGGGGCCCTTGTTTCCGCTCAACTCGCTGATGCTGCACGGGATCATCTATGCGCGGCATGCGAGATCGGGCGCGCGGGACGCCGCCTTCCCTGGGCTGACGACCGACCCGGGACATGATTTCGCCAACGAGGTACACAGCTTCTTCGCCACCGGCACGCAATTGCAGGAGCTGTACATCACGCCCTCGCTGCTTACGTCGCAGGACTGGGATGTGCTGGCCGATGCGGCGAAGTGGTCGCGCGCCAATGCCGACGTGTTGCGAGACGTGCACTGGATCGGCGGCGACCCGGGACGTCTGGACGTCTACGGCTGGGCCGCGTGGTCGCCAAAGAACGCCGTCGTCACCTTCCGCAACCCCGACGACAAGCCGCAGCTCGCGATGGTCGATCTGCAGCGCCAGTTGCAGCTGCCGCCGGGCATGGCGCGCCGCTTCAGCGTGCAGGACGTGTGGAAGAGCGGCGGCACCGATGTGCCGAAGACGCTGGATGCCGACCACACAGGCACGATCACGCTGGTGCCGTTCGAGGTGCTGACACTGGAACTGACCCCGGTGGGCGGAGGCTGATACCTCCGGCTGCGAGCAGGGGAGGGGGCCAACTCCCTTCCACCGGAAGACCTTGAGCGGGGCCGCATCATCCTCGCCACTCCACGGCATGAATCAAGAGAAGGTGTCGAGCCATGCATCCCGATACGACCAGACCGATCAGCCGTCGCGACTTCCTGCGGCTGACAGCCGTGGCGGGGGCCGGGCTGCTGGTGTCTGCCGGCCCGGCATGGGCGACGGGCTCCCCGACGGCGGTGAAGACGGTGTACGCGGTCTTCTTGTGCCACCTCGATGTCGGGTTCGTCGACTCGCAGGCCAACATCATCCGCCGGTATTTCGATCAGTACTTTCCCGCGGCGATCGCACTCGCCCGCAAGCTCCGCGAGGCCGGGGGGCGCAATCGCTACGTATGGACCACCGGGTCGTGGCTGGTCTACGAGTATCTCCGGCAGATGCCGGCGGACAAGTGCGAGGCGATGGTCGAGGCCATTCGTTGCGGTGACCTTTCCTATCACGCCATTCCCTTCGTGTGGCAGAGCGAGATGCTGGACCGTTCGCTGCTCGAAGGCACGCTTCATATCGCGGCGGATCTGGACAAGCGATTCGGATGCAAGACGACCGGGGCGAAGATGGCCGACGTCCCCGGCCATACACGGTCGATCATCGCCCCGCTCTCGGCGGCGGGAGTCGGTTTTCTCGATATCGGCATCAATCCCGCATCGACACCCCCGGATGTGCCGGGACTGTTCCGCTGGCGCGATCCGCAAGGCAACGAGATCGTCGTGATGCAGCACGCGCGGGACTACGGCGGCGACATGGTGGTGCCTGAAGCCGAAGCCGCCGTTTCCATGAACGTCCGCGGCGACAACTCGGGCCCGCACACCGAGGCGGAGATCGACGCGATATTCGATGGCCTGCGCCGGCGCTACCCCGCGGCGAAGATCGTCGCCTGCGGGCTGAGCGAAGTGGCCGCTGCGATGGAGCCGATCCGTGACCGGCTCCCGGTCGTGGAGCAGGAAATCGGGGACACCTGGATCTACGGCTGTGCCAGTGACCCGATCAAGGTTTCCCGCTATCGCGAGATCAGCCGTCTGCGGCAGGAATGGATCGAGCAGGGGAAAATAAGCGCGGGTGATTCCATCGATCTGGCGATGGTTCCCTGGCTCAGCCTCTGCGCCGAGCACACTTGGGGCTGCGACACCAAGACCATCATCGCCGACTGGGATATTTACAAACCGGCGGAACTCCAGGCCGCTCTCGGCAAGCCCAACTTCCAGAAGGCGATGGTGACCTGGGAAGAGAAGCGCCGGGATGTAGACACGGCCGTGGCCGCACTCCCCCAGCCCATGCAGGACGAGGCATTGCAGCGGTTGAAGCATCTGCAGGCGACGCCGCCGCTCACAACGGGGCTCTCGCCGATGCTGCCCGGGCAGGAAATCACCACGCCGCATTTCGTGCTGGCGCTCGATCCGGAGACGGGCGCGATCCGGCGGCTGCGCGATCGGAAAACGAATCGGGAATGGGCTGGCGCCGATCACCCGCTGGCACTGTTCCGCTACCAGACCTTCACGCAGGAGGATTATCAGCGGTTCTTCAAGAAGTACGTGCGCACCAAGGAGTCCTGGGCGTTCCTGGATTTCGGGAAAAAAGGCATCGAAAAGTATCCGTTGCAAAGCAAACTCTGGATGCCCAGGTTGGTCAGGTCATGGCTCGGGCAGACTCCCGATGCGACGCGCATCGTGGTCGAGATGGCGATGCCCCAGGCAACGCCCGAGGTGGTCGACGTGGTCGGCTGGCCGAAACGGCTGACGATGGAGATCGTGCTGCGCCACCAGGAGCCCGTGGTGGAGATCGATTTCCAGTTTTTCCAGAAGTCCGCCAACCGCCTGCCGGAAGCGATGTGGCTTTCGTTCGCGCCCATTGCGCCCAACCGCACCGGATGGACCCTGGAAAAAATCAATCAGCCGGTCTCTCCCCATGACGTGGTTCGGAACGGCAACCGCCACATGCATGCCGTCACCAAGGACATCGCCTATCGCGACCCGGACGGCCAGCTCATCCTCGAGACGCTTGACGCGCCGGTGGTCGCACCTGGCCAGATGGTTCTGGTCGATTTCAGCAACGAGCAGCCGGATCTCGATGCTGGCGTGCACGTCAACCTGTTCAACAACACATGGGGCACCAACTACATCCAGTGGTACGGGGAAGATGCGCGGTTCCGGTTCAAGATACGGACGATATGACGGAACAAGAGGTCGGAGGAGATCAAGAGGTAACAGGCTAGGTTCCTTATCAGGTATCAGGGCGGAGAGCCCAGGGAAGGTCTGATCAATGAGCTTCTTGCTCGTCATTCCTGCAAAGAGCTTTTCAACAGTCTGAGAGTAGGTGCCAAGGACAACTTCTGGTTCAGTGTTCCTGACACCCTTTGGATCAGGCGGCAAGCCCCGTGCCCGTGTCGGGCACGCTGTCGTCGCCGCACACATCGCACCACAGGTAGTACGTCCCCCGACATGACAGACGAACACGACACCGATCCAACCCGCCGTCGTATGCTGAAAGCGGCCGCGCTGTTGCCGTTGGCCGCAGCCTGCAATGGATTGTCGTGGGGTGCGGACGCCCCCATGACGCAGGCCAGCTTCGCGCTGGACATGACCCGACCCGGGCGCCGCGTCGATCCCAGCCTCGCCAGCCTCAGCTATGAAACGCTGGAGTTGTCCGATCCCACCTTCTTCGCGGCGGACAACCACGGCCTGGTGCGCATGTTCCGCGAGATGAATCCGCACGGCGTGCTGCGCATCGGCGGCAATACCAGCGACGACACCGTGTGGGGTGGTTACAAGGGCAGCATGCCGACCTACGTGCCGCGCAGGCACGGCAAGCTGCTGCAGCCGCATGTGCTGAAGCCCGAGGGTTTGCAGGCGCTGGCCGGTTTCGTGCGCGCCACCGGCTGGAAGCTGGTGTTCGGTGTGAACCTGCGCATCGGTTCGCCCGAGATGGCGCTCGACCTGGCGCAGACCGTGCAGAAGCTCGTGGGCGACCAGTTGCTGGCGATCCAGATCGGCAACGAGGCGAACAACTATTACCGCGACTACGCCACCTTCGACGCAGCGTGGCTGCCGTATGCCAAGGCGCTGCATGCCGCCAGCCTGCCGCTGGCCGGGCCGGACACCGGTGCGAACACCGACTGGGTGATCGAGTACGCACGGCGCCACGCGAAGGACAACGTATTCCTCAGCCGGCACTACTACCGCGAGGCGGCGGAAAATGGCTCGATCCCGGACCTGCTCGCTGGCGATCCCGGCTTCTTCGGCGAAGTCGAGCAGATCATGCAGGTAGCGGATCGGGTCGCGCTGCCGTTTCGCATTTCCGAAGGCAACTCCTACTACAACGGCGGCCGCGACGGCACCAGCAACGTGTTCGCCTCCGCACTGTGGGGAGCGGACTTCATGCTGGCGTTGGCGCAGCGCGGCGTGGCGGGAATGCACTTCCACGGTGGCACCTTGCACTCGGTGGAAAGCTCGCTGGGGCGCGTGGCGAAGGCGCCTGCGGGTGGCGATACCGTGGCGCAACGCGACGCGCAGGCCTCGCGTTATTCCGCCATCGCCGGCAGCCGCGAACTGGGCTTTCAGCCGCGCCCGCTGTTCCACGGCATCGCGTTGGCGCAGCGCTTCGCCGGCGCGCGGATGCTGCCCGGCCAGCTTGACACCGGCGGCGCCAACCTCGCCGCCTACGCGGCGCAGCAGGGCGACGCGGTGCTGGCCGCGCTCATCAACAAGGACGCGCAGCGTGATGCCGCGGTTGCGCTGAGCGGCTTGCCGCACGGTGCGAAGGGTGAACTGATGCGCCTGCGCGCGCCCGCGCTGGACAGCCGCCGCGACGTCAGCTTCGCGGCGGACGGTCATGTGTCCGCCGATGCCCGCGGTACGAGCCGTATCGCGGTGCCGAAGGCCAGCGCTGTCTGGGTGCGTTGGGCGTGATGATCCGGGGGGCTCGCTGGACCGCTGCGCAAACCCGCGTACGCGGTTCTTGTCTCCCCTCTACCGCTTGCGGGAGAAGGGTGGGGGGAGAGGGGCTTGTGTTTTCGCGCTTTCGCAAGTTTCAAAGCGGTTTCGTGCGCCTGCCGGCGCCCGAGTCACTTTTCTCTTGCGTGGCCAAGAGAAAAGTAACCCAAAGAGAAGGCCACCCCGATGCGGCGCTCTCCGGGCGTCCTGCCCTTCGAGTCCGTGAGGCGCGGCCAGGCTTTTCGACCGGGCTCCTGCCCGGGCGAAAAGGCATCGCCCTCCCTGGCGATGCCCGCTGCGCGGCCTTGTCGTCCACGCCTCACCGCCGCATAGGGGTCCCGGAAAAGCAGCGCGCTCCAAGCGCGCAGAAGCAACAGCCAAAGCCACGCGCCTCAAGAATTGTCGCCTCAGTGTCCAGATGCGGCGCGGTGTGGCCGTACCGTCTATCGCATAGGCGGGAATTGTTCCAAACAACCTCGACATTTCCTGTTTGTAATTCCGGCGTATTGAACCAGGCCGTTTCTCTGGGTTACTTCTCTTGACTCAGGGCATCCCGCCCTCCGCCTTTCGGGCCGGCTGCGCCGTTCGCCACCGCTCCTGCGGTGGCGTGGGCCAGCAAAGAGAAGTGACTCGGGCGCCGGAAGGCGATCGAAAGCCCGCCGCAGGCGAACCAAAGTGCGGAACCGAAAGGCTGTCGCGAATACCCACCCCTCGCCCCGGCCCTCTCCCTAAAAGGGAGAGGGAAACTTCGTCGTACGATCGAACTGCTCTGTCGCTTGCAACAGAAGCGCAAAAGAGGAGTGACCGATGAAAACCATTATGCGAACGGCACTGGCAGCGACGCTGGCGTGCCTGCTTCCGGCGACCTTGTTTGCCGCCACCGTCAGCGACCAACCGCTGCCGCGGGGCGAGCCACGGCCTGACGTCGCCACTGTGCAAGCCTGGCAGGCGCGCAAGTTTGGCCTGTTCATCCACTTCGGCCTGTACTCGCAGCTGGGCGGCGTGTGGGACGGCAAGCGCGTCACCCAGGGCTACAGCGAGCAGATCCAGTCCTTCGCGCCGGTGCCCATAGCCCAGTACGAAGCGCTGGCGCAGCGCTTCGATCCGGAGAAGTTCGATCCCGATGCGATCGTGGCGCTGGCCAAGGCCGCGGGCATGAAGTTCATCGTGCTCACCGCCAAACACCACGACGGCTTCGCGATGTTCCATACCGCGCAGAACCGCTACAACATCGTCGACAGCACCCCGTACAAGCGCGACGTGGTAAAGCTGCTGGCCGAGGCCTGCGCGCGGGCGCACATGCCGTTCGGCGTGTACTACTCCACCATCGACTGGCACTGGATGCACGGCCAGTACCGCCCCGACAACGACAACCCGATCACACCGGTGCAGGCCGACTTCAACGTAGCGCAGATCCGCGAGCTGATGAGCGGTTACGGTCCGATCAGCGAAGTGTGGTTCGACATGGGCAAGCCCACGCCGGCGCAGAGCGCGCGTTTCGCCCGTACGGTGCACGCGTTGCAGCCGCAGACCATGGTCTCCGGGCGCGTGTGGAACCACCAGGGCGACTTCACCGTGATGGGCGACAACAGCGAACCGCACGAGGGCATGGAGGAGCCGTGGCAGTCGCCCGCGTCGATGTTCCCGGACACCTGGGGCTATCGTTCCTGGCAGGTGCGCAAGGACCTGCCCGGCAAGATCCGCGAGAACATCGCGCGGCTGGTGCGCGTGGTCAGCGCCGGCGGCAACTACATTCTCAACATCGGGCCGGAAGGCGATGGCTCGGTGGTGCCCTACGAGGCCGACGTGTTGCGCGGCATAGGCGCATGGCTGCGGCCGCGCGGCGAGGCGGTCTACGGCACGCGGGCCTCGCCGTTCAAGAAGCTGGATTTTGGCTACGCCACGCTGGGTGCGCATACGCTGTACCTGTTCGTGGCGAAGGTGCCGGCGGACGGCGTGCTGCACCTGCCCGGCGTGGTCGATACCCGCTTCGGGCGGGGGCGCGTGCTGGGCGATGCGCAGGCGGCTGTCGGCAGCGTCGCGGTCGATGCGTCAGGTGCGAGCGTGAAAGTGGACGGTCTGGCCCATGCGGGCTACATGCCGGTGGTGGCGATTCCGCTCGACGGCAGCTTGCATGTGCGGCCCGATGCCGTGGCGCCGGGCGTGGACGGTCGCGTGAACCTCGCGATCGCGCAAGCCGAGCACTTCCTCAACTACAACGGCTATGGCTACGATGATCCGCCCACGCTTTACAAGCTGCGCTGGTACGCAGGTGTTGGTGCCGGCGATTACATGCTGGTCGTGCATTACCGCGACGCGCTTGCATCGGCGAAGCTGGATGTCTGGGTGGACGGCCAGCCGCACACGTTGGCGCTGCCGACGGGCGCGGGTACGGCGCACCTGCGGGTGAGCCGCGACCCGCATGCCGAGCCCTGGGCGATGCAGCTGGAGCTGACGCCGCTGGCACCGTTCCACAAGGGCGACCGCCTGCCAGCCACGATCGAATCGGTGGAACTCGCGCCCCTCGTCGACCATGGCCACCCCGTCACCCGGAGGATCAAGGCCGATGACTGATCTCCGTCTGCCAGGCTCGCGCCGCCGCGGGCACTGGCGTCTCGGCCTCGCCACGGTTGGCCTGCTGCTCGGCGTTTCCGGCACCTCGATGGCGGCAGCGCATGCGAACCAGTTCTTGAGGTGCGAGCCGACATTTCATTCAGCCGAGAATGGGCCTTCGAATCCGCAGCCGAAGATCATTCCCACGTTGTACAAATGGCGTGGAAGTGTTGGTCAGTGGCACCTCACCAGCGCCAGTCGTATCGTGATCGAGCCGGCCAGTGCCGACACGTTGAGGCCCTTGGCCGACAAGCTGGTTCATGATTTGAATGATGTCTCGGGTCCGCGGCTTTCGATCGTCGTCGCCGATACGGTGCATCGGGGCGATATCGGGTTGAGTCTGGCGCCGTGCGGAGATCAGGCCAATCAGGAGATCGGTGGCGAGGGTTATACGCTTCGAATAGATCGGGCTGCCCTGTTACGTGCCAATACCGTGAATGGCGTGTTTTACGCGACGCGCACGCTTCTGCAAATGATGACGATGGACGATCATGGGCCTGGCGGGCACCGCAATGCTCCACGCGGCTACGCACTCGATTTTCCACGCTACCCCGAACGCGCTGTGATGTTCGATGTCGGGCGCAAGTTCGCTCCGGTGGCGTTTCTGGAAAATTACATTCGCTTCATGGGGTGGTACAAAATCAATACCCTGCATCTTCATCTGAATGATCAGGTAGGGGGCGAGGACAAACATTCGTGGTTCTCGCGTTCGTTCCGACTCAAGAGTGACAACCCTGCTTTTCGCAAATTGATGCCTGCGGACGGGAAGTCCTATACGCGACGCGACTGGGATGAACTGGAAGCCGTGGCGGCAGCCAACGCCGTACACATCGTGCCGGAATTCGACGCCCCGGGACATGCGGGGGCCTTTGTTGTTGCCAAGCCAGAGCTGTCGTACGACAAGGGATCGCCTCGCGGAGGCACCCTGGATCCGACCAAGCCGGCGACGCTGGCTTACATCGAGTCGGTGTGGGCGGAATTCCTGCCGTGGTTCCATTCGCGTGTCGTGCATATCGGCGGTGATGAGGTGAACAGCTCTATCCACGGTTCAATCAGCCTCGCCGCGCAGATCGATTACCAGAACCGTCTGGGACATTTCCTGCAGGCGCACGGCAAGACTGTGGAGGTATGGGGGAACGACGTCGCGTTTGCAGACGGGCTGGACCATGCGTTCGTGATTCAGCGTTGGATTACCCGCGGCGACCTGCTCGAAAGCGGCAGGATCAACTGGGGCAAGTCGGGATTTGATTGGATCCAGTCCGCTGATACGTGGTACATCGTCCCGACCGAGTATGGGGTGCAGGGCGGCGGTGCGGCGCTATATGACGGTTGGATCCGCAATCTGGGAGACGAACCTGGCCCTTACGCTCCACGCGGTGGGCAGGTCTGCGTATGGAACGATCACGGCAACCGTGATTACACCTATAAACAGACCGTCAATGACCTTTTGAAACGGGTGATTCCCGCCGCCGGCCAGATATTCTGGCGGGGCAGGGCCCGTGACGCCGAGGGGCAAATCATTCCTTATGCCGCGCTGCGCGAGCGCTCGAAAACCCTGCAATACGGTCCCGATGTCGGCATGTTCGAAAGCGATCCACTCTAAAGGCGGCATTCATTCGATTGAATCGTCCTGTCTGAAATACCAGGTACTCACCTTAGTTATCTGCGGGAGTTTTTCCATGAATCCACAGTTGTCGCGTCGGAGATTCACCCAGGCCATCGGTGGGCTGCTTGCAGCTTGCGCTGTTCCAGCGATGGCTACGAGCCCAGGCAGAGCTGCCTCGACCGCCGCTGCGGCAAAGGACGCCGGTGCCAGGTTCGCCTTTCCCCCCGGATTCACCTGGGGCACCGCAACGGCGGCCTACCAGATAGAAGGCGCGGTCAAGGCTGACGGGCGCGGCGAGTCGATCTGGGACGTGTACGCGCACACGCCGGGCAAGATCGTGGGTGGCGCAACCGGTGACGTGGCCGACGACAGCTATCACCACTATCCCGAGGACATCGCCCTGATGCGCGCGCTGGGCGTGGGCGCGTACCGCTTCTCGGTGGCGTGGCCGCGCATTTTCCCGCAAGGCACCGGCCAGCCCAATCCCAAGGGCGTCGACTACTACAAGCGTCTCGTCGATGCGCTGCACGCGGCGGGCATCGAGCCGTATTGCACGCTGTACCACTGGGACCTGCCCGAGGCGCTGCAGCGCAAGGGCGGCTGGCAGAACCGCGACACCGCCAAGGCGTTCGCCGACTACGCCGGCTACATGGCCGGCCAGCTCGATGGCCGCGTGCAGCACTTCATGACGATGAACGAGATCAGCACCTTCATCGGCAACGGCTACGGCGGCACCGCGATGGCGCCGGGACTGGGGCTGAAAGGGCAGGCGCTGCAGCAGGCACGGCACCACGCATTGCTGGGCCACGGCCTGGCCGTGCAGGCGATCCGAGCGGCCACCAACGCGAAGACAAAGGTGGGTTCGGCCGAAGGCATCGACGCGCCCATGCCGGCCTTCGACGCGCCCGAGCATGTGGCCGCCGCGCGCAAGGCCGCGGTGGAGGAGAACGCCGGCTACCTCACCGCCATGCACACCGGGCGCTACACCGACCTGTACCTCAAGACGCTGGGCGCGGATGCACCGAAGTTCACGCCCGAGGACATGCGCATCATCGGCAGCAAGACCGATTTCCAGGGCCTCAACATCTACACCGGCAACTACTACATCGCGGCCGACAACGAGCGTGGCTACGAGGCCGTGCCGTTCCCCTCGTCGTATCCGAACATGCAGAGCAGCTGGATCCAGTTCGCGCCGGATGCCATGTACTGGGGGCCCAAGCTGATGGCGGAAGCGCTGGGCATCAGCGACATCTACATCACCGAGAACGGCACCTCCAGCACGGCGGCGCCGGACGCCGAGGGGCGCGTGCTGGACATCGACCGCGTGATGTTTCTGCGGCAATACCTCGGCGAGCTGCAGCGCGGGATTGTCGATGGCGCGCCGGTTCGCGGCTATTTCCTGTGGAGCCTGCTGGACAACTTCGAATGGAGCCGCGGCTACTCCGAGCGCTTCGGCATCACGTACGTGGATTTCGCTACGCAGAAGCGCACGCCCAAGCTCAGTTCGCAGTTCTACCGCGACGTGATTGCGGGCAACGCGATATGAAACGGGCACTGCGACGATGGCTGGCCTGCCTGCTGCTGGTCTGTGCCGGCGTGCCCGCCGCCTTCGCCGCCGAGCCAGCGAAACCGGCCTTCGACATCGCGCCGGCACGCGCGGCCTTGCAGCGTCTGCTGCCACGGCAACAGGCGCAGTTCACCCTGGTCGCGCTGGATCGCGGGCAGGGTGCAGATCGCTTCCGTATCAGCGGCACGTCGGAACACATCGTGGTGGCGGGTACCTCACCCGCGGTGATCCTCACCGGCGTGGAGCGTTACCTGGAGCAGGTGACGCACGTGGACATTGGCTGGCCGGGCGACAGCCTCGCACGCCTGCCGGCCATGCTGCCCGCACCTGCGTCGACCATCGAGCACCGCGCGGCGGTACCGGACCGTTACGCGCTGAACGACACCGACGACGGCTATTCCAACGCCTACCTGGCCTGGCCGGCGTGGGAACACAAGATCGACCTGCTCGCGCTGCACGGCATCGACGAAGTGCTGATGACGATCGGCACCGAGGAGGTGTACCGCCGTACCTTCCAGGATTTCGGCTACAGCGATACGGAGATGCGCGCGTGGATTCCCGCCACGGCGCACCAGCCGTGGTGGTTGCTGCAGAACATGTCCGGCTTCGACGCGCCGCTGTCGCCGCGGGAGTACGCGCGGCGCGTGGCGCTGGCGCAGAAGATCGTCGCGCGCCTGCGTCAGCTTGGCATGACGCCGGTATTCCCCGGCTGGTTCGGCACCGTGCCGCCGGGCTTCGTGGCGAAGCATTCCGGTGCGAACGTGGTGCCACAGGGCACGTGGGTGGGTTTCAATCGCCCCGACTGGCTCGATCCGCGCGATCCGCTCTATGCGAAGGTCGCGGCGGATTTCTACCGCCAGCAGCGTGCGTTGTTCGGCGAGAGCACGATGTACAAGATGGACCTGCTGCATGAAGGCGGCCGCGCCGGCGACGTGCCGGTGGCCGTGGCCGCGCGCGGCGTGATGGCCGCGTTGCAGGCGGCGCATCCGGGCGCGCGCTGGGTGTTGCTGGGCTGGCAGCACAACCCGTTGCCGGCGGTGATCGATGCGGTGGATCACCAACGCCTGCTGATCGTCGACGGTTTGTCGGACCGCTACGACGGGCTGGATCGCGAGCAGGACTGGCACGGCGCGCCGTATGCGTTCGGCAGCATCCCCAACTTCGGCGGCCACAGTACGCTGGGCGCAAATGCCGGCGTGTGGCTCAAGCGCTTCGTCGCGTGGCGCGACAAGCCCAACAGCACGCTGCGCGGCATTGCCTGGATGCCTGAGGCCAGCGGCATCGATCCTGCGGCGTTCGCCCTGTTCACCGCGCTGGCCTGGGAGCCGGTGTCCAGCGATGAGTCCGCATGGTTCAAGGCCTACGCCGACAGCCGCTACGGCGGTATCGACACGCATGCCGAAGCCGCGTGGCGCATCCTCGGCGAAACCGCCTATGCGATGCCATCCAGTGGTGATTCGGAGCCGCAGGACAGCCTGTTCGAGGCGCGCCCTTCGCAGGATGTGTCCACGGCGGCGAGCTGGTCGCCCAGGGCGATGCGCTACGACGCCGCGCATTTCGGGCAGGCCATCTGCGAACTGCTGCAGGTGGCGCCCGCGCTGCGCAGCACCAGCGCCTACCGCCACGATGTGGTGGACGTGGCGCGACAAACACTGGCCAACCACGCCCGTGTGCTGCTGCCGCAGATCAAGGCGGCCTGGGGGGTGAAGGACGCCAGACGCCTGCACGCGCTGGCCACCGAGTGGCTGGGCGACATGGCGCTGCTCGATCGCCTGCTCGCCAGCGATCCGGACTTCCTGCTAGGCAACTGGCTCGCGCCGGCACGCGCGGACGCGGGCAACCAGGCCGAAGCGGCGCAATTCGAATACGACCAGCGCGCGATCATCACCGTGTGGGGCGAACGCCAGGGCGCCGACGAAGGCGGCCTGCACGACTACGCCAACCGCGAGCTGTCCGGCCTGGTGAGCGGTTTGTACGAACCGCGCTGGCGGCGCTGGTTCGCATCGCTGGAGCAGTCGCTGGCGACGGGCAGGCCACCGGAGAAGATCGACTGGTACGCGATGGAGCATGCGTGGGCGGTCTCACGCGCGGCAGAACCAACGGTGCCGCAAGGTGACCCGTGGCAACTGGCGACCGAGGTGACACGGCGGCTGGGGATCTGCAAGCCGTGAGTCGCTTATCGAAAGAGGAAAGCTCCATGCACTTGGATCGGCGCATGCCTTTTGCGCAGACACTGCTGAGTGAATCCCTCTCCCTCCGGGAGAGGGTGGCAGCAGCCGGGAGAGGGTTCGGTCGGAGCGAGGTACTGCGGCAAGTCCGAACCCTCACCCCCAACCCCTCTCCCATGGGGAGAGGGGCTTTGCATCACGGGCTTGCGCTTGCTGCGCTGTTGCTGTTGCCGTTCGCATCCCATGCGCAGACCCTGCGCGTCACCCCGACGGGCTCGGCCAGTGGCGCCTGCGAGGCCGCGTCGCCCTGCAGCTTGCAGGCCGTGCAGGCGCAGGTACGCGCGTTGCGCGCCCAGGGTCACGACGGCATCACCGTGCAGTTGCAGGACGGCACTTATCGCCTGCAACAGCCGTTGCAATTCGATGCCTCGGACAGCGGCGCAGGCGGCCGTCCCGTGCGCTGGCAGGCCGCGCCAGGCGCACATCCGGTGCTGTCCGGCAGCCGGCTCGTGCAAGGCACGCGCGATGGCGCACTGTGGAGCTTCGCGTTGCCGTCGAGCGATGCACCGTCGAGCGTCTACATTGATGGCCAGCGCCGCTGGCCGTCGCGCAGCGAGGCTTGCCCGCATTGCGTGGTGGATGCCAAGGGCTTGTCGAACGTGCCGCGGGCGATCCTGCACAGCTTGCAGGTCGGCTCATTGGCGGTGATGCACGAGCGTTGGCGCGATTTCCGCTGCGGCGTGGTTGTGGTGGGACAGGACCGCGTCGATCTTGCCCAGCCGTGCTGGCACAACGCCGCGCTGGACTCGGTCAAGAACGGCTGGTCGGTGGCCAGCCCGGTGGGCAAGTACTACGCCGGCGTGGACTGGTTCGAGAACCTTGCCGGCGATCCGTCTGCGCCCGGCAGCTACACGGTGGATACGGCACACCGCGTGCTGCGCTATCGGCCGTTGCCCGATGAAGCCACGCAGGTACCTTCCATCGAACTGCCCGCACTGGAACAACTGCTGGTGCTGAAAGGCACGCCCGGGGCGCCGGTGCACGACCTGGTATTCCGCGGCATCGGCTTTGCCGGTACCGAATGGCGCAAGCCGGAATCCGTCGATGGCTACGTGCCCCTGCAGGCGGGCTATCTGGTCGACGGCAACAGCCGCACCGCGCTGCCCGACAACGGCGAGGGCATGACGCGCATAGGCAGCGCGGTGGACGTGGAGGCCGGTCGCGACATCATATTCGACCACGACAGCTTCCAGCATCTCGCGGCGGCCGGCATCGCGTTGGCGGCAGGCACGCACGGCGCGGCGGTGACGAACTCGCGCTTCACCGACATCGGCGGTGGCGGCGTGTTCGCGGGCGATACGGAGGGGCATCCTGCGGATCCGGCCAGCAAGTCGTCCAACATCGTGGTCGCCGACAACCGCATCGACCACGTGGCGCTGGCGTACCGCGACAACGTGGCGATCATGGCCGGTTTCGTCAACGGGCTCGTCATCGCGCACAACACCATCAGCGACTTGCCGTACAGCGGTATCTCGGTGGGCTGGGGCTGGGATTACGAGGGCGATGCGCCGGTGCAGTCGTCCATCCACATCGTCGCCAACCGCATCGAGCGCGTGATGCTGCAACTGGCCGATGGCGGCGCGATCTACACCCAGGCGCAATCGACGCCAGGCACCTCGTGCGTGGTGCGCAACGTCGCCGACATGCGCCATAGCGGCGAAGGCAACGGCATCTACCTCGACGAGCACAGCACGTACTTCGACGTGAAACACAACGTGGTGCTCGGCAGTTGGGTGAGCGCCTGGGCCTCGTGGAGCGGCCACCTGCGCATCACCGACAACTGGACGGACGACGCCGGCAAGCCGCACAACCCCGGCCCCACCAAGCTGTGGTCACCCAATTTCACCTACCTGAAAACGCTGCCGACGGCGGCGTTGGCGGTGCAGGGCGCGGCGGGCGCAAGGGGCGGCCAGCCCGAACCTGCGTTGCCCATCCGCGTGCCGACCGCCTGCCCGAACCCATAGGAGACAGACCGATGCAACGCAGGCACTTCCTGAAACTCGGCGCGCTCGGCGTGGCCGGCACGCTGGCCGCGGATTTCCGCCTGCATGCCGATGCGCTTCCCGCGCAGGACGAACACGCGCCGCGGCCCAACGACGGCAAGCCGCACCGCTTCAGCTTCGGCAAGCGGCAGTTCCTGCTGGACGGCAAACCGTTCCAGATCATGAGCGGCGAGATGCACCCGATCCGCATCCCGCCCGTGTACTGGCGGCAACGCATCCGCATGGCGAAGGCGATGGGCCTCAACACCGTCAGCCTGTACCTGATGTGGAACGCCTACGAATCCGAGCCCGGCGTGTTCGACATGACCAGCGGCGCGCGCGACTTCGTGCGCTTTATCCGCCTGTGCGCGGAGGAGGGCATGTGGGTGTACCTGCGCCCCGGTCCGTTCGTCGCCGGCGAGTGGGACTTCGGCGGATTGCCGCCGTACCTGCTGCGCGACCCGACCATCGTCGTGCGCACCAGGGACGACGCGCGCTACATGGCCGCGGTGCGCCGCTACTTCGACCACGTCGCGCCGCGCATCGCGCCGCTGCTGGTGGCGAACGGCGGCCCGATCCTGATGCTGCAGATTGAAAACGAATACGCCTCGTACGGGCGCGACCTCGGCTACCTCGAAGTGCTGCGCCAGTTGTGGCTGGAACGTGGCATCGATGGCCCGTTCTCGATTTCCGACGGACTCAGCCAGATCCAGTCCACGCATACCTACCTGCCGGGCGTGGCGCTGGGCCTGGACGGCGACACCGATTTCGACGCGGCGCAGGTGATCGCCGGCGACCGTCCGGTATGGATGGGCGAGGGCTATCCCGGCTGGATTTCCTCCTGGGGCGAGAAGGATTTCCCGAAGGACGATTTCGAGCCGACGCTGAAGCAGCTGCTGGCTGCCGGGCGCTCGTTCAATCTCTACGTGGTGCACGGCGGCACCAACTTCGGCCTCACCGCCAGCGGCATTTCGCGCTCGGACGGCAGCGGTTTCTCGGCGGTGACCACGAGTTACGACTATGGCTCGCCGATCAACGAGCATGGTGCGCCCGCACCGGCCTATCACCGTTTCCGCGCATTGCTCGCGCAACACTCACGGCACAGCTTGCCCGAAGTGCCGGCGACGCCACCCATCGCGGGTTTCGATCCGGTGCAGGCGAAGCCGGTGGCCTCGCTGTGGGATCTTCTCCCGGCGCCGCAGAAGGTGCACGCGCCGCGCTCCAACGAGGAACTGTTCGCCCAGAACCAGGGCATGGTGCTTTACCGCAAGCGCGTGCGCGGCCGTCAACTGCAACTCACCGGTGTGCACGACTACGCCACGGTGTTCACGGACGGCGACTATGTCGACTACGTCTCGCGCGTCGTCAAACCCGGCCTGCACACCGCGGGCAGGTTTGCGTTGGACGGAAAGGAGTGCGTGCTCGACCTGCTGATCGACAGCTTCGGCCACATCGGCAACGCGCAGATATACAACGACCGCAAGGGCCTGGTCGGCAGCGCGCAACTGGACGGCCAGACGCTGCTGGACTGGGACGTGTACAGCCTGCCGGTGGACGACGCACTGCTGCAGCGCGTGCGCAGCGCGCCTGCGCCGTCAGCGCCCGGTCGGCCGGGTCTGTTCTTCCGCGCCGAAGTCACGCGCGATGTCGAAGCCGATGCCTACGTGGACATGAGCGCGTGGCGCAAGGGCTACCTGTGGGTCAACGGCCACCTGCTCGGGCGCTACTGGAACCTGGGGCCGCAGCAGCGGCTGTACTGTCCCGCGCCGTGGTGGCGAAAAGGCGTCAACGAGATCCTGGTGCTGGATTTCCATCGAACGCGTGGTGCGGCGATTGGCGGGGCAACCAGCTTGCACGATTGAGATAGGTATCGAGGCCGGCTCTTTGCAAGTCGTCATCCCGGCGAAAGTCGGGATGACGACTTTGGCTGCCGCGGCCTTACGGCAAGCCGATATGCCTCGTGCCCAGCGTTTTCGGTTCGCTGGCCGCGCTGCCGTCGATGGCTGCATATGGAAGATTTGCGCTGGGCTGATCGACGCGCTGGATCAGATAGGCCTTGCTGGCCTGGGCATCGAAGCTCAGCATGTTCTGCTTGTCGGCCTCGGCAACGCGCTTGCCGCTGTCTGCCTCGACAGCTTCGATCGCTTTCCCTGGCCACGGATTGCGCACCTGCATGCGCCCATCGGCACCAGCCTCGATCACCACCGTGCCCGGCACGCCATCGCGTATCTGCAGGTCGACCTTGCTGCGCTGCTGGATGTAGACCGTGGCATCGGCGTTCCAGCCTTTCGGCCACGCGGGGGCGATGCGGATCAGGCCATCGTGCTCCTGCACCAGCGCATCCTGCAGCGTGGCGGCGACCACGCCGACCTGTTCGACGTAGAACTCGTTGCCGGTGAATCTGGCGAAGCCGGAGGGGTATTGCTGGTATTTGCCGGTGAGCGTGAGAAGGGCGGTTTTCACTTCGTCGGCAAGGCCGAGGTGGGCAGCCTGCAGCGGGTCGTAGCTCCAGTCGTTCTCGAACTTGTTCGGGCGCTGCAGGTAGGTGCGCACGCCGAGCGCGTGCTGCGGGCCGCTGTCGCCGATCAGGCCGTAGGGCCAGACGGGTTCGAGGCCGATGTTCTCGGTGTTGTCGATACGTGTACCGGGATCCGAGGAGGGCCCGATCACGGTGTCGTTGCCTGATTTCTCCAGCGGGAACGGCGGAATCTTTGGCAGTGCCTGCTGCAGTTGGGTGACCAAGGCGGCATCGGTGTGCAGGATGTTCGCTGCCTCGATGATGATAGGGAACACCGCCTTCATCGCCGCGATGTCGGTGGTGGGGTCGTGCACGTCCCACTGCGTTTCGTGCGCGTTGGAGGGGAAGGTGTGCAGCATGCCGTCCGCGCCGGGTTTGGCGTAGGCGAGCAGGAAGCGCGCGGAGGCGGCCATTACCGGGTAGTTGGCGGCGAGGAAGGCGCGGTCCCGCGTGGCGAGGTATTGCCGCCAGATCCACTGCGACACCTCGGCGCCAGTGGTCAGTGTGCGCGCGTTGTAATACGGCGGCGACTTGGCGCTGCAGTTGATGCCTGGCCCGCCCATCCAGCTTTCGTTCTCGTAGCCGCGGCCGTTGAAGCGCATGGTTTCCGGCACGCAGGCGCCGGGGCGGCCATCCATCTGTACCTTTGTCCACGCCTCGATGTTCGCGAGGTTGCTGCGGTAGAGGTTGAAGTACGGTGCGTTCAACTCGTACAGGCCCGCGCCGAGGTTGGTGGCGACCTGCATGCGCAGGTTCCAGTGCCAGTAGGCGGAAGGCGCCCAGCGATGCTGGTCGCGTGTGGAGGCAAACAGGTCGGCGAGGCCGGCCTGCGAGCCGGGCAACGGGCCACGGCTTTCGGCGGCGGTGGCGTACAGGTCGATGGCGCGCAGGTTTTCCATGTACTCCGCGCTGCCATCGGCGGAGCCCAGCTTCATCAGGCCGGCGCGTTGCCAGAACGCGTGCCACCAGTCGCGGTGCGCAGTGGCGGGAATCTTGCCGGCGTCGGCGAGCAGCTGTTGGGCGCGCTGCATGGCATCGCTGCCTTTCCATGCGGGCGCAGCGACCAGTACGCGGAACGAGCCGTCCGCGTCCGGCTTGAACGACAGCTCCACCGCCTGCAGCCCTTGCACCTGCGCCTGCACGTCGCGGGCCTGCGCCGTGATCGCGGCCAGCGAACCGAAGGTCCGCCCGGACGCGCCGGCTTCGCTGTCGTCCTTCCACGTTTCGGCGAGGATGGCCACGTCCTGTTGCGCGATGGCCCGTGGCTTGCGCGGTTGCCACAAGTGCAGCAACACCGATTGCCGCACGTTCGGATTGGCGCCGTGCACTTCGACCACGGCAACATCGGTGCCGGGTTGCACGTAGACCGCGGCCTGCATGCCCGCGCCGCTTTCGCGGAACTCGCCGTCGTGGAGGTCGAGCCGGCCTGCATAGTCGGGCGCTTCGACCAGACGCTTGAGGCCAGTGAACACGACCTGGCCCGGCGACAGGCGTCCCGGCAAGGTGTCCGCGCGATTGAGTTGCAGGATCAGGCCGTCTTCCGACCACACGGCGAGGCCCAGGCGACCGTTGCCCAGCGGCATCGCTTCGTCGGCACGCAGGTTGGCGTGCTTCAGTACGATGTCGGAACGGCTCACCACACCGCCGACGTCCGCGTTGAAGCGCTGGTCGTGCCATGCGGTGGTGACGTCGGCTGCATGCGACGCTGGCATGCCGAGGCAGCAGACGAGCACGAGCACGGCGGGCAGCTTTGCCCAAAGACGGGTGGTGGTCATGCGGCGGCGGGCAATGGCGATGTGGCTCATGGTTTGCTCGTTGTGGTCGTGCGCAGGCATGTGGCGTGGGTGGCGCGGAGGCCGGTGATACAAGCCGATGATCTGCTCTTCGGCAAACCGCTTCTTCACGTCCAATCTCCGTCAGTTGAGGGATTGGACTCGAAACCGCTGTGCCACTCAAAACCAGGGGCGTCGGTACGGCTCTGTGGGGGTAAGTCAAACTCCACTAAACCTGACCAGCAAGAGCCTCAATGCCAGGGTGAGCGGCTTTAGGCCAAACCCTGATTTCGCCATTCAAGGGATTTTCGAAGGGGCCGGGAAAGGGGTTCGAAACATCGCGCTTCGCGCCGAGGTAGTCGGTATCGACGGCCATCGACGAGCCGTCGGCCAGCGTGTATCCCTGTTGCGGAATCTTCGCCTTGCCGAGCAGTGCCGTAGTCACGAGCGAACGCTTCACGGCCTGCTTCCATTTTTCGTCGGTGGCAAGGGTGAGGTACCACCCGTCGGCTTTTTGCACGAGCTTCGCGCCGGGGTCGAAGATCGGTGCAGACAACAATTCCTTGTCGAATCGTGAAGGAGACGTACTGTCGGCGAAAACATTGCCGACCATGAGGCAATCCCAGCCGTTTTCTGCGGCATCGTAGCCGAAGAGATTGGCGGCGCTCGCAAGGATATTGTTGATCCAGCGAGCGTCGCCGATGGCGAGGCAATCGTGCAGCGCAACCTGTTCGGTGGAGTGCGGCTTCATGTACGGCGTGCGGCGCTCATCAGCGAGGATATCGATCGCGCCGAGGACGAGGTTGTGTGCGAAAGCCGCGCCCTGCGAATTCGCCTGATAAGTGCCGGGCGAGAGGAACAGGTTGTTGGCGACGAAAAAGGGGCCATGGTCGACTTCGGTGAAAAGGTCGCAGCCCTTGTTGTCATGGAAAAGATTGCCGGTGATGCGGGTGCCCTGCGCCATCCAGTCGAGCCAGATGCCGCTGACGCTGCCATTGTGGTGGATATGGTTGTCGGCGATGACGACATCGATGGCGGCGTGGAACTTGATGCCGGCCATTTCCTCACCGCTCCAGATGCGTTGCGTGTTGCAGTCGCTGATGTCGTTGCCGGTCACCTGGCTGAAGACACAACCGAGGCTGCCGACGACGCCGGTCTGGCCACAGTGGTGTATCCGATTGTTGCGGACGATGTGGGAGCCGATTTTCTCTTTCGTCCAGCCCCCGGTCTTGAGCGCGTCGGCGATCGTGAGGTAGTAGCCATCGGTGGTGCCACGCTTGCCATCGAATTCGTCGGAGTACTTGCCGAGCGCGATGCCGGAACAACGCGAATAGCAGATCTCGTTGTTCTCGATGATCCAGCCCTTGTTCCAGTAGGCGCTGACGAGACCGCGCTGGCCCATGGTGGGCGCGGCCCAGTTCGTCGCGGCATTGCGCAGTTCGAAGCCGGAAAGGGTGATGTAGTCGATGCCGGTCTTTTCCGGTGTGAAGACGGTGGGGCGCACGCAGACCTCGACGGCGCCGGAGTTCGGATCGGTGGCGGCAGGGAAGCGCGCGTAAATCGTCGTGTTCCCGCTCTCCCTAGCCTGCTTGTGTTGATCCACGTGCGAGAACCAGGTCGGCTTTCCGTCTGCCGGCTTCGTCACCGCGACGAGATCCGCAGCTTCAGGGAGCCACTCACCATGCAGGTAGACCATGCCACGCCGGTGCTCGCGTCCCTGGCCATCAAACCAGTCTCCGTGTACTTTTTCGGCGTAGGGGTTGAATTCGCCAAAATAGGCGTTGGGGATGACAAGCTTCCATGCGTCGCCGGAGACTCTCTCCCAATGGGTGAAGAGGTCGGAGCCCGTGATGACGACTTTTTCGCCCGGCGCGGCGCGGTAGGTGATGCGCTTGCTGTCCGCTTTTCCTCCGCGCGGCGGCTTCACCCACTCGCGGTACACGCCAGCGTGGACAATGATGGTGTCGCCAGGCATGGCTTTGGCGGCCGCAGCGGAAATCGTCTTCAACGGCTGCGCAGCTGAGCCCGCAGCGGAGTCGTTGCCGTTTGCCGCGCTGACATGAATCTCGACCGATGCGGCGACTTCGGCCGATGCGGTCGCGCCATTGGCGTGAACGCCTGTCGCCACGACGAGGCCGGCACAAACGGCGTTACGCAGGAACTGGCGACGTGACACAGAATCTATGTGGCTCATAAGCAGCTCTTTCCCGAAGTATCGACACGAACTTGGTCAGTACCGCCCGTCTTCGCGCAGCCGCCTGACGGAGTGGGCACGTCCGCGCGCAGGAGACCAGCATCCTTGCAAAACAGGAGGAAAAACAGGGCTCAGAGTCTGAGGTTTCCCCACGTTTTCATGAAGGTACGCCCAGTTGATCGAGCAGCGCCGTGCAGGGACGTTGGAGTTGGTCGAGGAGCGTACGCAAGTGCGCATTCGACCATCGTCGCACCCGTGCCTCGCGCCGCAGACGCATGATCGAGTAGAGACGCCGTTTCGACCGAAACGGTGTCAACCATTGCTCGATGCCACTCGCTTCGCAGGCCATGCCGACGAGCCATGTGACGAATGCCGCCAAGGTGTTGAGCAGTAGCACTACCTCGATTCGCGCGCCTTTGTGTGTGAGGCTGTCCTCGAAGGCTTGTCCGTAACGATGGGATTTGAGGTCGCGAAACGACTGTTCGATCTGTATGCGTCGAGCGTATAGCGTGACGAGTTGACGGGAGCTGAGCTTCAAATTCGGTGATGCCATCAGCAGCCACGGTTCCCGCTCGCGTTGAGCGTGCTGTCGACTGTACGAGTTGCGTGCCGACTCGCCACGTTGGTTGTGATGTTTGCGTCCTTGGGTTGCGGCTTCGATTTAGGTTTGCAACATGCTTGGTGACATTCACGCGATTTCTCTCTCCCGGTGAGGTTTGAAAGCTGACGGTGGCCTGGCCAACCCAGACTGCCTTCGGTTCCCCTGATCTATCGATCGGCGCCGGATACGGCGCAGGCCTGCAACTCGATGGGCACCGCGCCCAGCCGCGCAGCCAGCGCGCGGTAGCGCGGTAGCAGCACGGCGGCATAGGCGTACAGCGCGGCGCTGATGTGCGGGTCCCAGGCGCCGGCGTAACCCTTCAGGCCGGCCTGCCGGCGCACGATGTCGAACGGCTCCTGGGTGTGCACGAACTCCTGGTGCGTGCGCCGGCCTTCGGCATACGGCGCCAGCCAGTCCAGCGCGGCGGCGATGCTGCTGCCGGTGGACGAGCGCGCTTCAAGCAGGTTGGTCTTGGCGTAGGGCGAGAGCGCCAGTGAGGCTTGCACCAGCGGTTCGAGGTCGTAGGTGACGTAGTGCAGGGCGTCGCGCTGGGCGAAATCCACCGTGCTGCCGTCGGGGCGGATGTTCGCGGCCACCTGCAGCATCAGCCGTTCGCGCGCGGCGGCGACCAGCGCCGGATCGCCCAGCACGGCGGCGGACATGGCCAGCAGCTTGATGCGATGGCTCTGCCAGTTGTTGATGTCGTTGATGTAGCTGGAGCCGGTCTTCCGCTGCAGTCGCGCGAGATAGCCTTCGGCGATGCGGCGGGCCAGCATCGTCATGGCCGCACGCGTGGATGCGGGCAGGGCGTTGCGGGTCAGCGCGTAAGCCTGGAACAGTTCGACGAGGTTGGTTTCGTCGATGGGGTTGAAGTCGGGCTGGTAGGTGCCGGCCCAGACATCGAGGTAGCGCGTCACCTGCCGCAGTAATGCGGGCTGACTGCTGCGCCGCCAGGCCACTGCGGCGTCCAGCGCCAGCGGCCAGTCGCGCTCGGCTTCGGCGCTGGCGTCGTGGATGCCCTGGCGCGGCAGCAGGCCCTGCGTGTGCAGGTGCGCCATGGGGTGCGGCTGCGCATCGAGATGCGCCAGCGCCCTGGTCAGTACGGCATCGTCGGATGCGCTGGGCGATGACGCGGCGAGCGGGCACCACCAGCGCGGCGCGTCGGCGGCCTGTGCCGTGGCGCAGGCGATGGTGAGCAGGGCGAGCGCGACCGGTCGAACCAGGCGACGCGTGTTCATCGCGGTTTTGCCTCGCTGATCGCCTCGACTTCGCCGGCGGCGAGCAGGAAGGCGCCCACGCCGTAGACGTAGCTGGCGCCGGGCGGGTAGTCGCCCGGTGCGGCGCTGATCGGCTGGATGTCGCCGAGCCGGCCGTCGGCGTAAATCTCGCCGACCAGGCCGCGCCAGCCGCGGTTGATCGCCGAGCGATACGCGGCCGCGTCGAGCACGCCGTGGTGCACGCCCCAGGCCAGTGCGTAGACGATGAAGGCCGAGCCGGAGGTTTCCGGCCGCGGGTAGGCGGCGGCATCCAGCAGGCCCGCGCGCCACAGGCCGTCCTTGCCCTGCAGCTGTGCCAATCGTGCCGCCATCTCGTGGAACTGCCGCAGGTAGCGGGGGCGCTGCGGGTAGTCGTTCGGCATCAGGCTCAACGCGCGCGCGAGGCCGGCCATCACCCAGCCGTTGCCGCGACTCCAGAACAGCTTCTCGCCGTTGCGCTCGTGCTGGTGCAGGTAGCTGGCGTCGCGGCTGTAGAGGTGTTCCACCGGGTCGTACAGCAGCGCGCTGGTGATCCACCACTGCCGGTCCATGTAGTCGAGGTAGGCGCGCTCGTGCGTGGCCTTGGCCAGCCCGGCCCAGGTCGGTGGCGCCATGAACAGTGCGTCGCACCACCACCACAGCGGCCGCTGCGGGTCGTCGGGAATGCGCAGTTGCGCGTCGTAGCGTTCGCGCAGCGGCTTGAGCATCGCGGGGTCGGGCGTGCGTGCGTACAGCGCCAGCCAGGCCTGCGCCACCGCCTGGTCGTCGGCGTGATGCACGCGCGGGCCCAGGCCCCAGTCGTAGTGCTCGCCCACCTTGCGCACGTAGTCCGCATAGCGCGGCTCGTGCAGCAAGTCGGCGGCGCTGAGGAAACCGAGGTAGAGCGGGGCGTAGGTCCAGTCCAGGCTGTCGTGGTCCTGCACCCGAGCGTATTGCCAGGCGGCGACCCTGGCCGCGGCGCGGCGGATGTCGGCGGGCCGCATCGCGCCGGAGAGTTGCGCGCGGGGGCCGGGGTGGGCGGGCGCATCGCCGGCCATGGAATCGTCGGCTCGTGCCAGGCCGGGCGAGAGCACCAGCAGCACGGCGGCCAGCAGGCACAGCACGCACGCCGGCCGGCGCGGCGAAAACGGGGACATGGCAGGGCTTGCGGTCGACATGACGGTTCCGGTGCCGGATGGCGTGTTGAGGCCGGGGTCGAGCTTATGATAGAGTTTCGAAAGGTTTCAACAAATTTTGAAACTTTCGAATTCTTTCTGTTGGTCAGGAACAGGATGGCGACGACGGGGCGCACGATCGGATGGAGCGGCGCGATGCTGGTGGCGCTGAATGCATGGCCGCAGCTGACCATGGCGCAGTCTGTTTCACCAATGGATCCGGCGGCGCAACAGGACGGCTGGATACTCGGTTCGGATGACTACCGCGTTGCCGACTATGCGCGCCAGCCGTACATCGGCAACGGTCGCCTCGGCGCGATGCTGCCCGCCACCGGCGAGGGCTATCAGGGTGATCTCGGCCCGACCGGCTGGCCGCTGTACACGCAGCGCTATACCGGCAGCCTGCTGGCCGGCTATTACGCGCGTTCCGGCCGCACCGAGCACATCGCCGCTTTGCCGACATGGTCGACGCTCATCCTCGATGTCGATGGCCATCACTGGGAACCCGGCGTGCCACCGGAGCAGGTGACAGGCTGGCGGCAGCAACTCGATCTGCGACACGCCCTGGTCAGCACATCGGCGACCTGGACTCCCGTGCCCGGCAAGGCGACCACGCTGCGCTACGACGTCTTCATCGATCGCGCCAACCAGCACGTGGCCGTCGTGCAGCTGAGCGTGATGCCGCACTGGTCGGGGCAACTGGCAATCACCGGCCTGCTCGATGGACACGGCGCGCGGCGAGTCACAGCAGGACCGACCAGCTATGACGCCGGTGCGGACATGGTCGCCGTCACCGTGCACGCGGAGCAGACCGGCAAGACCGCCAGCGAGGTCGGCGTGCTGGATGGTTCCGCCAACGTGCATGTGGGCAGCCGTTCGGCCGCTGGCGAGCGCCAAGCGATGACGGCCGGTGAGCGCTGGATGTTCCCGGTGGTTGCCGGCGAGACCTACCGCATCACCAAGTACGTTGGCATCGCCTCGGCGGACGACGGCGCCGATCCGCTGGCCGTGGCGAAAGCTGCGGCGTTGCAGGCGTGCCGTCTCGGCTGGGACGCGCTGCTGCGCGAACACGAACGCGCGTGGGCGCAACTCTGGACGTCCGACATCGAGGTCACCGGCAATCCGGTGATGCAACGCCGGGTGCGCGCCAGCCTCTATTCGTTGTATGCCAGCGTGCGTGCGGGACAGGCATGGAGCATCGCGGCGTCCGGCCTCAGCAGCGACAACTATGCCGGCATGATCTTCTGGGACGACGAGACCTGGATGTATCCGGCGCTGCTGGCCCTGCATCCGGAGCTGGCGCGGCCAGTACTCGACCTGCGCTACGACACTCTGGCGCAAGCGCGCCGGAATGCGCTGGAGGTTCACCGCGAGGGAGCGGTATGGCCGTGGTCGACCGGGCCGAGCATGCTGTGCGGCGACGATGGCCCGTGCAGTGATTACCAGGATCACCTGCAAAGCGAGATCGGGCTCGCCCAGTGGCAGTACTACCTCGCCACCGGCGATCGCCAGTGGCTGCGTGAACGCGGCTGGCCGGTGCTGCATGACATCGCCGCGTTCTGGCAGGGTCGTGCACGGCGCGATGCCGATGGCCGTTACCACATCGACGATGTCGCCGGTTCGGATGAATACGCCGTCCACGTCAACGACCACGCCATGACCAATGTCGGCGCCAGCCAGATGCTGCGCATCGCCACGCTGGCGGCGCCGTTGGCCGGTGCGCAGGCCGATCCGGCATGGCAGGCGATCGCCGACCGGCTGGTGGTGCCGATGGATGCGCGGCACGGCGTGCATGCGGAGTACGCCGGCTACAGCGGCCGCAAGATCAAGCAGGCCGACGTGGTGCTGATGAGCTACCCGTACGAATACCCGATGCCGCGCGTGGTGGCGCAGGCCGATCTCGACTACTACGCCGCGCGAACCGATCCGGATGGCCCGGCGATGACCGATTCGGTGCAGGCGATCGTGGCTTTGCAGATCGGCTTGCCCGGCTGCATGGCGTGGCATTACCTGCAGCGTGCGGTCGATCCGTTCGTGCGCGCGCCGTTCGAGCAGTTTTCCGAAGCCCGTGGTGACAAGGCCGGTGACAACGCAGGCGCGCCGTCTTATGTATTCGAGACTGGTGCGGGAGGTTTCCTGCAGATCTTCCTGTACGGCTTGAGCGGCCAGCGCTGGCGCAGCGACCGCGTCGTGTTCGAGCCCACGCTGCTGCCACAGGTTGGCACCCAAGTGACGATCCGCGGCCTGCGTTACCAAGGGCGTACCCTCGATCTCGTCCTGGGCTTGCAGCGCAGCAGCATCACGCTGATCCACGGTGTGGCGCTCCAAGTGGAGACCGACAAAGGCCTTGTTACGCTTCAGCCTGGCGCGACGCATGTGGTCGATACTGCAAGGCCCGACTTGTCGCCCACGCCCCATCCCATGCGTTGCGTGCCGAATGGCACGACAACTCCACACCCTGCAAAGGATCCATGATGCAGCGACGAGATTTCCTACGCCTCAGCGCCTTGGCCCCGCTGGCCGCCCTGAGCTTGCGCGTCGATGCCGGTCAACGTCCCGCTGGCGGATTCGTCGAACGCGCGCCGGACGGCCGCTCGCATCGCTTCGAGTTGTCCGCGCAGCAGTTCCTGCTCGACGGAAAACCCTTCCAGATCATGAGCGGCGAGATGCATCCGATCCGCATCCCCGCCGAATACTGGCGCCAGCGCATCCGGATGGCGAAGGCGATGGGCCTCAACACCATCGCGATCTACCTGATGTGGAATGCGCTGGAGGCCGAGCCCGCCGTGTTCGACCTCACCAGCGGCAGCCGCGACTTCGCGAAGTTCATCCGCATCTGCCAGGAAGAGGGCATGTGGGTGTACCTGCGCCCCGGCCCCTACATCTGCGGTGAGTGGGATTTCGGCGGCCTGCCGCCGTACCTGCTGCGC
>Ga0209759_1000562_pt1 | contig 37533 bp, 33 predicted proteins | sample AraplaCL_Col_mMS_FD_184261 | JGI IMG/M metagenome (GOLD analysis project Ga0209759, IMG submission 184261) | Arabidopsis root microbial communities from the University of North Carolina, USA - plate scrape CL_Col_mMS (SPAdes) (version 2) | ecosystem: Host-associated > Plants > Roots >...
GCCGGTAGATGGAAAACTCGGAGATGTCAAACGCCACCAGTTGAACCGGGCCGAAGCGCAAGATCTGCCGGCATAATTCGGAGCCGATGGAGCCGCCGGCGCCCGTCACCATGACGACACGGTTTTTCAGGAGTGCTTCGACGTGGTCGGTGTCGATCATGACCGGGTCGCGGCCCAACAGGTCTTCGAGGTCGATCTGGCGGACGCGGGAGAGGAAGGCCTGACCTTGGCTGACAGCGGTCAACGCCGGGAGCACGAGCGCGCGCACGCCGGCGCGCACACAGAGCGTGGCAACGCGACGCTGAACATCCACAGACGCCGACGGGATAGCGATGATCGCGTATTCGGTTTTCAGTTCCTCGGCCATGCGCGGCAATTCGCTGATCGATCCGAGAACCTTGTAACCGTAGATTTCGCGTCCGTGCTTGGACACGTCGTCGTCCAGCAGGCCGACCAGACGCCATTCGCTCGAGCGCGACAACTCACGCGCCAGGCTTGCACCCGCGTTGCCCGCGCCCAGCACGATGACCGGCTTGCCCTGCGCGACGAGGCCGCCGTAAAGGTAGAACTCCTTGGTCGCCCGATACAGTGCCCGCGATCCGCCCATGGCCAGGAACAGGAAGAGCGGCGACACGACGAGGACCGAGCGCGGCACGATCGGCGAAGGTTGTACCAGTACGGACACCACCATGGCAATGAGCGCCCCGGCGATCACGGCTTTCGAGATTCGAACGAGATCGGGCAAGCTGGCAAATACCCACATGCCGCGGTACAGGCCGAAAATACGGAACATCACGCCGTAGACCGGAAGCACCCACAGCAGGGAACGCAGGGCGCCGGCGCGGAATTCGCCCGGGATCGAGCCGTTGAAACGGAGGAGATACGCGATGAGCCACGATCCGGCAACCGCGCATAGATCGAAAAGGAACGCGCTGAAAGACAGCCAAGTGGCCTTGTTTCTTAACATCAGCGGCATCCTTACTTGTCTGACAGTGTTGATTGGAACCGACGCCAGCGTCTATCGACGACCACACCCGCCAGAAAAAGAACCACCACCCAACCGGCGACGATGCACCACTGAACGATAGCAGCGCGGCCCAGAGCAAATACAGCAAGCATTATGCCAGTTGCCATGACGACATACCACACCAGAGCTGTCCTCGCGTGGCCGACTCCACTTCGCACCATACGCTGATAGTAGTGCTCGCGGTGCGGTTGCCAAAATCTTTCGCCCCGCAGGAGGCGCCGTGCGAGTGTCACGGACGCATCGGCGATGAACGGCGCAAACACCATCGCTGGAAACCAGATGGGCCAGACGCCCCCGCGCCAGCCCCAGTAGCCGAATGCCCCGGCCAGAAAGCCCAAGGAGATGGAGCCTGCATCGCCCAAAAAAATCCGGGCCGGATGAAAGTTGAAACAGAGGAAACCCAGTGCTGCACCGGACACTGCTACGGACGACCACGCCAGTTCGGGCAACGGATGGCCGCTTAGCAGAGCAGCCACGGTGTAGCCGGCGAAGCCGAACAAGGCCATGCCCCCGGCCAGCCCGTCCGCGCCATCCATGAAATTGTAAAGGTTCACGAGCCACAACATCAGGAAGGCAAGTATCGCCAAACCCCACCATGGCGCGTTGGCAGTGAAGAGAGACACCAGGCCGACAACGGCTAACACGTGCGCAGCAAACCTGACCCGCGCCGGCAGCCCTCGGCGGTCGTCGATCTGGGAGACAGCCGCGAGGAAAGCAGTGCCCACCGCCGAGAACCAAAGGCCTGGCGCGAGCAGCAAGGTCGCAATGACGCCGACGGGGACCACGCCCCAGCCACCGACTCGCGGCGTAGGCGCGTTGTGAAGCGACCGGTCGTTGGGCACATCCGTGGCGAGACGCCAGGCGAGCCCGGTACGCAGCAACGTCCAGAGAATCGCTCCACATGTGCAAGCGGATGCGAGTGCGATCACGGCCGCAGCCACCCAAGCCGGCAACGTGGCAAGGTAGGTCAGCACTCGCGGCCGCCTTGCGTGGTGCGATACCAGCGGGCGGTCGCGGCCAGCCCTTCGTCGGTGGAATACGGCGGGGTCCAGTTCAACACCGAACGAATTCGAGCCGTATCCACCTGCAACGCGCCGACCAACCGATCCACCTGCGCCGAACGGCCTGCCAGTCGGCCGGCCAGACGTAGCCATTCCTCCGGTATCGGAAGCAGCCGCGCCGGCTTGCGCAAGTGGCGGCCCAGCGCGCGGCACAGTTCAGCGACGGTAAGCGCGTCCGTGTCCGCGACATGGAAGCATTGGCCTGCCGCGCCCGGATCCGTCGCGCAACGCATTAGTGCGTCCGCAAGATTCTCGACATAGACGAGGCTGCGTCGTCCATGGGCCGCGCCAAGGGGCAGCGGCATGCCTTTTCCTATGCCTTGCATCAGACGCAGGAAGTTGGCGCGCACCCCGGGGCCATAGACCAGTGGCGGGCGCACAATCACCACCTCCATTCCCGTCTCACGAGCATAGCGGGCGAGCGCCTGTTCGGCGACAAGTTTGGAGCGGCCGTAAGGGTCTTCAGGCGCTGGCGCATCGTCTTCGGTCAGAGGCCGCCCGTTATCAGCTTCCGCAACCGCCTTGATACTGCTGACAAAGACGAAACGGCGAACGCTATGCTGCGAGGCAGCTCGCGCAACGCGAAGCGTGCCTTCGACATTCGTGGCGTGGAAGGCCGCTTCCGGATCTGCCGACACTTCGCGCATCACGTGAACGCGGGCCGCGAGATGAACGACGCAATCCGCAGCGAGCGAAGCCGGCCACCCGGCTTCTATGGCCGCGAAGTCCGCGCTGGGCTCGACCCACTCATTGACACCCGGCTCGAGGTGCCCGCCGCGCCGGACGAGGCCGGTGACGGTGTGCCCCGCCTCGAGTAACCCGCGGCTCAACACGCGACCGACAAACCCGTTGGCTCCTGTAACGAGTATGTGGCTCATAGCCACTTCCAGCCGAACCGGTTGAAGAACTTGTACGCCGAGGCCAGGAACATGCGAATGTGACCTGAACCCTTGCGCGCCGCGCCGCCGCCATGGTGCAGCACGCGCACGGTGGGCGCATAAACGACGCGGGTGACGTCATGCGCGCGAAGACTCAGATCGTAGTCCTCGAAGTAGAGGAAATAACGAGCATCAAAGCCTCCCAGCTGTTTCAGCACGGACGTTCGGAACAGCATGAAACATCCGCTAACGATTGGCGGATCCCACACGATGTCGCGCGCGTTAATCCGGTCACGCATCTCGTAGAGAGCAAGACGCCGCGTGAACAGTCGTCGCAGCCGTAGTGGTAAGAAACCCCGCGCGAACAGGTCGAGCAGTGTGGGGTAGCGTCGGCAAAGGAACTGCTGATGACCTTGCTCGTCACCGATCCACGGTGTGATCAGACCGGCTTCCGTGTGGGAATCGAAGAAATCGAGGGCTTCTTTCAGCGCGTCGGACGCAAGTTCAATGTCTGGGTTCAACACCAGGTGATAACGACTGTTGCTGCGTTCGATTGCCAGATTGTGGCCCCGGCCGTACCCGACGTTCCCATGCCCGGCGATGACCGTGATGACAACGTTCTCGATACGGAGCGCGTCCAAGGTAGCGGACACATCCGGCACCCCCCCGTCGTTGTCAACCAAGTAAAGTGCGATCGGAAACGAGCAATTGATCGCACGCAGTCCTTCGCAGGAAGCGCCCAGGCTCGCAAGCGTCGCGTTCAATTTCGCGACATCCGGCCGATAGACGACAACGGAGACAGACAAACCTTCAGATTTGGGACCGAGCGCGCTTATGGCATTCATTTCATTAAACAACGTGTCTTTTTGGATGACACTTCAGGACTGTCTTGCGTTGTGTGGTCGCGACAAAACGCAAGTTTGCTCAAATTGTCCTTTTTCGGCAACCTGCTTTTCGATCTGTTACGGAGTTGTTCGGGAAGTGTTGTGCGCCGCGCACACGGTGTCTAGGGCGCCGCTCCTTGTTGCCTCTTCCGGGCCCTGATAGGGCCGATTAACATCTGAGGTTTTCAAGACGGCCTTCGCGCACAGCGGTTGCGCACTGCGCGTCTTCGCCAAACGCGCTGGCCGCACACGCTTGCCGCCAAAGCACAACTGGTCAAAGAATTTTTGTTGCAAAAAATTACAAATGTTCTTTGGGCAAACGTTAAGATCAGCAAAATGGTTTCCGCAAGAGATCGATAGCAGGGATTTTTTGGAGATGTTAGCGTCGTGGGCGGACATTCTCCTCGCTGCTGCGTGCTTTGATTCACCGGCCTATCTGGAGCAGACACATCAACGAGATAGTGGAGGAGCTACTTGGCCGGCTCCGGTGAACTCAAAATTAACGCCGTCATCTTCGACAGCGGCATACTCCGCATGGGGCTGAACTCGGATGTCCGGTACAGCTCCGCCGACCGCCCAAGCCGAATCGCCTATAAGCAGGATCACCTTCGTAACCGAGCTTTTCAACGACGGGGCTTCATAACCATTGTCGCAGCAATTTCGCCCGAGCGAAGCCATCGCGATGCAGGTGTGCCGCACAGATACGAACTACCACCTGCGCCTGACGCTGTGTCGAATATGGAAAATCTATCTCTCGACTCAGAAATTTGATTGCATCTCTCTATTCTGTCAACGCGGCTCAAGCCAAACAAGTCGGTCTAGTCCCCAAATGGAAAACAAAGTAGCCGCGGCATTCCCGGATAATGCCGTCATTCATCTCAATACAATTCGAAAAATCTCTCAAGAAACCCGACTTTACGTGATCTTTATCATCGCAAGGTCTGGCAGCACTTGGCTTATGGAAATGGCACAGAATTCTGATATTCTGGGAACGCCGCAGGAATGGTTCAACGAAGAATGGATTCACACTTGCGAACTAGCTTTAGGGTGCCGCCCGCCCCTCGCAATTGGCACCGGTGACGTCGATGAGTATCTTCAACGCACCGTCGCAAATTACCGTTCACAATCCGGAGTGATGGGTCTTCAGCTGTCCCCATATCAGACGGAATGCCTATGCAGCATGCTAGAACGTCCAAGAGACATCTGCAACCTTGTGCAGCCTTTTTACCTAAGACGCAAAAATCTCGCGGCTCAAGCAATCTCGCTTTACCGAAGCGTGAGGTCCGAGTTCTTTCATAGTTATCAAGCAAATCCCGTTTTGCAGTCGCGACTTGACGCTGTGGAATACGATGCTGGCGCTATCGCCGACTGGTGCGAACATCTAGTTGCAGGAGAGGTATTTTTCGAATCAACATTCAATCGACTGAATCTATCGCCCGCTCGCTTCACCTACGAGGATATTATCGCTGGCCCCGAGGACGTGTTGACGTGGATGAATCAAACGATTAATCCGACCTCAACCGCCCGCATAGCAGCAAACAGCAAAAACCTCAAGCCCCTTAGGACTGAAATTAGCGAAGAATGGTGTCACCGATTCAGAACTGAGCGAGCCAACTATCTGGCCCAACTTGAAATTCGCCGCCCCCCCTTTTGATTTAAAAAATTCGTGACCTTCAGATCCCGCGCGTCGACTTCAATTTGACCTCACTAAGAGCAGTTGTACGTCGCGCGGGCCGGGATCTTTGATTTCATTCACGGCCGCCCGAAGATCGAAATTCGGCGAATCTGTTATACGGATCGAAAAATACCTCGACGCCGCGTCCGGTTCGAACCATACATTCGAATGTATCTTTTAGACACAGCCGAAATGTACGGAATTTATCACGCAGCGAATCAAGTTCTGAAAATTAACGACCACTTACCTTTGCCTTAAAAATTCGCCTTATCTCTCCCCAATCACCGCGCAGCAGCCGTGAAATCATTCTTAGCGGCATAGTGAGACGCCAGGAAGACGAAGACAATAGCTCCGCATTTTGCTTATTTGACAAATCGAGGCGTATGTATAGGCCGCGTAGCTCGTCTTCCAGACGAGTGATCGCTGTCGCGCTTCTACCGCGCTCTTCAAATAGAACGATCTCTGATGCCCTGAGTTCGTTCCCAGTTTGCCTTACCCGCTCATGCAACTCGTTGATTCGCTGTTGCATTTGCACTGGAATTGGCTCAGCCCATGTACGCGCCGCGCTTCCTGACGTCTGCGGCTTGGAGTGCGCGAGAAACGTCTCATATGCCTCTCCGAACAATCGATGCACCGCCAACGCCGCGAGTTCAGTGCGCCCGCTCTCATGCCAATCAGCGGGCGCCCAGCGTGGCGTGCGCCAAAGACTTGAGCGCAACGACTCCCGACTCGTCACCCGTTCGAGCACACAACCCACTTCGCGCAATTCTGCGCTTAGGTGTGGCGCACGATCTCTGGTAACCCACAAGCCTGCCTCATAGGCAAATGGGAACTCGTTCGGCTCGCCCTCACGAAACGGCCTAACGGAGATGGCGGGGAACGCGAAATAAAACACCAAAAACCCGAGACCGATAAACAATTCGCCGAGATCAAGCGAATCTACCGATTCATTACATTCAATCCAAAACGTTGAATTCGAAGTCTGAACAAATTCGAGCTCGGCATTGAAAATTGCTTTTTCAGCGCCCTCGACATCGATTTTGTACAAATCAAATGGCCCATATCGTTCCGACAGCGATTTGAGTGACGCTGTCGAACCAACTGCGGGAGCCTGTACGTTACCATCTGTAGGACCCGTCACGGAAAACGAACCCTTGTTGCCCGGAACGAAAGTTCCACCGTCGTGATGAGCGAACGGGCCAACTATAGCGTCGACTACCTCGCTCGGCACCGAAGCGTTCCGTGCTACATTCTTTCGCAACAACTCGACGGTGACGGCGTTGGCTTCAACGAAACACAAACGGTCCAGTTTTCTTAACTGCGACAGTCCGAGACCAAACGTGCCGATAAACGCGCCAATGTCAGCAACCTTGCTACCCGGTGCAAGATTGTCTGCGACGAACTGAAGCTCATATTGCGCCCACTCACCGTATTTGGAGAGACACCGACAAATCAGGTCGTCAGCAGCTGCGTATGCTTCGAGCACACCGTAGCGCGTAGCTATTTCCTGCATGAATTTCTCTCTTTCAAAAGCAAAGCGAAACAAATTCTAAAACGCCGCGATACGACGCCCTAGGCAGTTTGACTCTCTATTAGAGCCCCTGCTGACGACACCATTCACCAAAGCCATCCGGCCCAGCCAAAAACGGGTCCTTGAAGCTAGCGTGCAAGTCCACTCGCTGCCGCCAGGCTAATCGGTGCGACCGCGGGATCGGTTTCTTGTTGGTGTAGGTGCCGTACATCCACCAATTCGCCGGCAGACCTATCGGCCGATGCACAACCAGCCGACTGCGATACCATCGAAGCAATTCGAAAACTTCGCTGGACCCAAAGGAATAGCGCTCCAGCATGGCCTCGCCAACAGAATTGACCTTTGTAAAGTGGAAAAATCGGAGCTGATCGGTGCCAGCCATGATTGTTCCATCCGCCTGAAGCGCTATTGGACGTGTTGCAAGGTTCCACGACGCAACGTTGTATCCGGAGTTGCGTAAAACGAAAACTCCTTCAAACAACGCAGGAACCAAATCGCACCAACGCTGATCCGTGAATAGCCCGTTGGGCACGTCGTCACGACAAAACTTCAACAACCGATCTCGCCACCATTCCGCAAACTTCCGCCCGTAGACGGTGTTGCTAACGGCAACAAAACCAAGGTTGTAGACACCGTGCTTGAGGGATCCAATCTCGTTGTCGCAAACGCCTGCAAGTGTGGTTTCGGGTTGTACGACGTGAGGCGTCAGAACAACTGAGGATTGCTCCAAACGCTCGATTATATGACTCAGTGGCGCGAAGACCGCCGTATCAGGATCAAGATAGATCACCGCGTCCGCGGCCTCGTCCAATAATCGGCATAGCATCGTACCTTTCACGGCCGTACACAACTCGACGACGTCATGCTCAAAAGCCCACTGCTTCCACTCAGGAATACCTAGCTCCGAGATCGTGACGACATGATCAAAACACTCTTCTCCGATGTCGAAGTGAAAACCTTCCGGCGCTTCGTCAGACAGTAGAAGCCACAATGTCCAATCAGGGTGATGTTTGCGAACGCTCTCAGCGAGCACGCGCGCGCGATCGAGATAGCTGAACGAAACGCTGGTGTAGCAGTGAATCCTACGCATTCGACACCTCGCTTTGGAGCAATTGGCCCGTATAGGAGCCGAACCTAAGCGATCCCGTACGACGATCCGCTTCGGACAGATATTCGAATATCTGTCCGTCAGCGAACAACGCAAGCAATTCCGTCTCGCTCACAACGCTGCAACCGCGCTTCGGGTTGATTGCGCGAACTAGCGGCCAGACGTTCCCCGCGTCCCGGCGAGCGACGACAAATGCGCCAGCCGCCACCGCCTCAATTGCTGTGAAGGAAAAACTCTCGTAACACATCGACCAATTGATCACAACGTCAATCTCAGCCGCCTTCACCGCTTCGATCATCGCTGATCGATTTTCGCGTGCGACTGTTACCGGTACATGCTGGAGACTTGGCACCGCAGGATCGGCCGAACCGAAGTGATAAAAGGCATAGCGCTCATCTCGAGCATGCCAGTGGGCGAGGGACTGGAAGGCGTCCCAGCCTTTGTGATAGATGGGCGAACCCAAAAATGCGATCCTTAACGGCCGGGCCGCGTCAAACATTTGGGAATTGCCGTCAAACACGACTTCACACGGAGGAATGATGGTCGAGTCGCGATAAATATACTTCCCGCGCTGCGCCCAGAAATCGAACAGCGTAGCAGACGGGGCAATTACGCTCGGATGTGTCGAAGTAAAAAATGCTTGCATCCGTTGCATGTGCGAAGCGCGATCCGGGCCTGAGTTGCAGATATGACAGACAGCTGAATCGACCGGCGGCGCAAAACAAAAGGTCGCATCATTCCGCAGCAGGTGAACACTTGGGCAAAGCGTGAATAGATCATGCAGCCAGACGAGAGGCTGAGTGTCATCACAAGCGCGAATCAATCGTGCAATCAACTCTGGCGCGAACCCTAGCATGTGGTGAACCACGCAACGAGGTTGCCGACCGGCGCGAACAAGATCCAAAGCAATCGCCTCGATATCGGACATCAGAACAACACCTAATGTCTTGCCATTCAAGGACGCAACGACCTCAAACCTCTCCGGATCCACCACTTCGGCCAATAACGGCAACGGACGATTAGGGCAAAGATGCAAATAAGCCCAACTCGCCTCACACAGCGCCGCCTGCTCGTCGCCAATGCAGTTCTGCACTCCTCCCGCGATCGTGAGGTAATGGTCGTGGCTCAAACCAATCACGATCCCGGCGGTCGCATCTTCGACTGCCGCCATAAGCGTTCGTCGCACTACATCGCGCGTCAACGGCTCCTGCGTTGATACGGTACCCCACTCGCGCACTCGTTCGCGCGGAGAAATGGCGCCAAGGATTCTCGCTTTATTGCGGCTCGTTGGCTTCCTATACGCCCAACCCTCCGCAACAGCGTCACCGACCGAAATAGAGTTCGCTTCGCGACTGTTCTGACTCATGTCGTCTCCCAGTTATGTAATGCCCTTGAGCGCGTTCGCCAACCCGTTTATGTGACGGTCTCGGTCACTTTTCCGTGTTCGAATACGAGTACGCGATTGCACATTCGGTCAACGAGATCGCTCGAATGCGAAGCGAGGACGAGAATAGACGAATTCTGAACAACGTCGTTAAGGCGCTCGGTTGCTTTCTCGCTAAACGCCTTGTCACCGACGGAAAGCCACTCGTCCATCAGAACGATATCAGCACGGATTGAAGTGGATACGGCAAATGCCAAGCGCAATTGCATTCCGCTTGAGTACGTCCGAACTGGCATGTTGAGAAAGTGTTCCCCGAGCTCGCTAAATTCGGCGATCGCAGGGAGCTTCTCCTCAATTTCTTTGGGTTTTATGCCCATCATAATGCCGCGCAGGAAGATATTTTCGTACCCTGTCGCCTCGGGCTCCATCCCAAGCGACATATCAATCAATGACACGATACGCCCATTGACAGATAACCTACCGGAGATCGGTGCATAGACGCCCGCGAGCACTCGCAGCAATGTGGTCTTACCAGCGCCGTTGTGCCCGACGAAACCAACGCGGTCCCCTGGTTTGAATTCAAATGACACGTCATCGAGCGCACGCACGGTAATGTGCTTACCGGCATCCGCAGCCACCCTGCCTCCAGTCGAGGCGCTCAAAAGCGACTTTCGCAGGGACCGATGCGATGCGTTGTAAATAGGAAATTCCACAACGACGTTTTCTGCTTTAATATATGACTCGCTCATGTCCTGCCTCACAGCCAATACGCAATCCGGTTCCGGTAGCGTCCTTGCAACAGAACGCCAATCACTACAAAGACAATGGCGCTTGCGAACGACCACAAATATGATTGAACCGGGAAAATCTGGTCAACCAAGGGGGCCCGCACGATTTCCACGAGGTGCGCGAAGGGGTTCCATTCAGCGATCCACCCATGTTTACCCAAGCTATTAGGACGCCAGATGATCGGCGTCAGATAAAACAGAACCATCGTAGCGTTCTGAACGATCATCGGCATATCTCTGAACCGCGTGCAAAATACGCTCACAATCATGGAGATGCCTAACATCGCAACACTACCGATAAAAAGTCCAGGAATGATCAATAAAGCATGCCAATCGACTCCGACGCGCAACGCCGCGAAAACCAAGATTATGATGACGCTGTTGTGCGCGAGAATAATCAGATTGCGTACCATGATTCTTAGCAAGTACACCGGCATGGGAAAGCGGATCTGCTTAATTGTGTGCTCGAATTGCACGAAGCCGAGGCACGCCTCATTGATCTGCGTCGAATAGAAGGTCCAGACGATGCTGCCAACGGCGAAGAAGGGAAGGTACGCCTTCACGTCGTTCTTGAATAGGAACGACCACAATATGCCCATCGTGCCGATCATGATACCGGTCGACAAAGTTACCCAAAACGGGCCGAGGACTGAGCGACGATACCGTTGCCGAATGTCGTACCATGCGAGCAACGCCCACAAATGGGGATTATTCAACGCGGCAACCAACTCTCGCGTACCAGCGCGCTGATGCGCATCATCAATTGGCTTGTTCATGGACTACCGAGTTCTCTTTGTAGCCGACTATTATAGCTGAGTACCCGATCATGCCCGGAGATCACCTACGACCTCGAGAATGCGCGCCGCGCGATTCTCATACGTATGGTCCATCATCACTCGCCGCTGCGCGGCGAGCGCGATCGAAGCGGCTCGGGCCGGGTCATCACGCAGCATCTCGATATGCCTGCGCAACTCGCTCGGCGAGTCAAACAACAGAATTTCCCCGGCACGCTCGCTAAAGTAGTCATCAATTTCGAGCCCCTCAACGAACACGCACTGAACTGTACCTGCGGCAGCCGCCTCGAATGTTCGCGGCCCAGGCGTCGAGGCGTCAAGGTTGAATCGACTATTCGCCAGATTAAAGCGCCGACCCATATTCAATGTAAGAAGCGAACTGGCATGAAGGTCTGGCAATTCAGAATTGGGAACACGTCGATTCTCAACGAATGGTAAATCGGAAGGCCACTCCGCGCCGGCGACCAACACATTGAATGGGCGTAGACTGTCGACACAGTCGCGCAACAAAGCGACACGATTGGGAAAGCCCACACCGCAGAAAAAGACGTCACGCTCCTTTCTTGGATGGTACTCGCGGAAATGAGCCGCCCGATCAGCGGCAAGAGGTACGTGATAGACGCGCGAATGTGAGTAGTGTGTGGCCGCCCAACGATCATTAGAGAACACAACGTCTGCAAGCGGAACAATCTTGTAAGCGTAGTCGAATTCGTACGGATCGTCGTGCAGCCAAAACGCAAGGTGCGCTCCGATATCGAGCGCCGCCGCCTTCACCCCGAGGTAGTTGGCCACGGCCGGCATACATGAGCCAAACACTAAGATCAGTTGCGGAAGAAAGTCCCGCGTCACCTGCTCTGCCCCTTCGAGCGAGCACACGCGAACGCTACTCTCGGTCAGTTGCGCACGGAAGCCGTTGGCAACATACCCCCGCAACACCGAGTTGTTGTTCACTGAGTCAGGCGATGCGCCGCAAATCAGCACGCGAAATGAAGCGGTCACAGAAGGTTCCTTACCCGATTGACGACAATGCGAACGGTCGGGCGAAGTCCGTGCCGACGGTAGAACGCGAGCACCCTTCGCACTTTGAATACCAACCTTGCGCTGCCTCCGCGGGGCATTATGACATCCGCATCGGATCCGATTTGCCAGGTCGGCGCCTGCAAGACGATGCCAATGTCGGCTAGCGATGTCTGTCGTATAGGCTCATAGTTGGCTAACTGACGACGAGGGGTTAGCAGCAACGCTCGATAGCGAATAGCAAGCTCAGCGGTATGCGTCGTCAATTTCATGTACAAGCGCTCTGTGATCTGTGCCCGCAGCATGCTTAGCAATGCCGGTTCATCGATCAACCGGCGAATAGCATCCACCAATTGTCCCTCTTTGTTGGGCGCAATCTTAATGCCATTCACGAGATGTGTGACACGCTCCCCAAGTGCCCCGATATCAGTAACGATCGGAACCAAGCCAAGCTGCCACGCTTCCGACAAGGTCAAGCAATATGTTTCGGGCCAAACGGAAACGTGAATCGACACGTCACACTCAAGCAGTTCCGGCGGTGGCGCATCGACAGCGTATTGACCGTGCACGACGACATTCGGGAACCGCCTGCGATCAGCAAGTTGAGAATAGTTGCCATCCACGCGCCCGAACACATGGAACTCGACCGGTGCGCCTTGTAAGAGTGGTAACGCCCGGCAGAGCACATCACCGCCTTTTTGATGGGTGACGTTGCCAAGCAAAGCAACCTTCAGCGGACTCAGGATGCGCTGCAACGACCTCACCGGACCGTCGAGAATGGGAACTGGGAGCACGTGCGCAGATGGGTGCTGCCGCACGGACGGATACATTTGCGAGTACGTGCGCAGCGTTCCATCCGTGTTAAATACAAGCAAGTCGATATGGCGCAAAACGTTGTCCCAGAACATGCGGCGCTGGGCCTGCGACCCCGGCGCGATCTGGTGCTTTTGCCATAGGCACACGTCGCATTGAGATAAGGGAACATCAGGAGCGCCGCAAAATTCATTTTTGAACGACAGCAGATTGAATTCGTGACAAACCGGGAAAAAATCGTGAGCAGTAAAAGCAGTCGGAACACCGGTTTGCGCGGCCACATGAATCATCGACGGCACATGGCCGATGAAATGATGAAAGTGGACGACATCGATGTCGTATTCGAGCAAAATTGTTCGGAAAGTATGTTCGCGCTCTGCACAAGTCAGCAACCCGGCCGAATATGGCTGAGAAAACTCAAACCGACGAATTTCAGTGTAATCCTCAGCAAGTAACTGCGCTTCGCGATCGCGCCCATTTGCGCCGGGAACGTAGAAGAGCACGTTCCACTCAGACGCCAATGTCTTCCTCATCCGCTCGAGGTATACCTCCACACCCCCAAAGTTACCGCGATGCAGGACGTTGTGTGCTACGAACAGAAGTGTCCTACGCTGGACGCCCACAATCTCGACTGGCTTGAACGCAATATGGCGCACGTGCGTCAAAATCGATTCCACGCGATTATCATAGGTATGTTCACGTAGCCCGCGCAGTCGGGCAGCCTCGGCAATCGAATCCCGCGCGGTCCGATCATTGATAAGATGCCTGGCCTTCGCAAGAAAATCGTTCTCAGACGAAAATAAAATGATCTCTTCACCCGGCGCGAACGACTGCGCAACTTCGCTGAGAGACTCGTGAACCAGTTGCACGCCGCCTGCAAGCGCCGCCTCGAAGAGGCGCGGAGGAGGCGTCTCGGCATACTGGCGCCCCCCCGAGGCAGAAAACACACGCGGCAGCAGCAGCGTCACCGCACTCCGGTTGACGAAACGCGCGAAATCGACAGGTGAGGTTCGCCACGACAGCACACTCTCAGGCAGTGGGACACGATGAGGCGGCAAGAAAGGATTGGACGGCAGCGCTAGTTTAAATTTCCAATCCGAAGGCATACGGCCTACGATTGACCGGACAAACTCGCTCCTGTTAGGCCACGCAGTTCCGGCAAAGAAAAGCTGGTAGCGCAACGACTGCTCCGACGCCAAGACCGGAAGCGAATGGAACTCCGTCGCGCCCGCCAGCGGCAAATGTCTGCCTCTGTCTCCGTAGGCACTGACACTCGACGAATCGTTGGTAAAAACAATGTCAAAGAGCTGTGAGTGACGTACGTTTACTTCCAGCTCGTATGGATCTTCTGTCACCCACAGCACTGAGCGTCCGCAAATACCGGCGAGGCGAGCACATAGCGCAGCATCCAACTCCTCACCGTCGAATGCGACGAACAAGTTGCAGCGATTTTTCGTCGCAACCGAAACGGCGTCCAGCGGATCAGCTTTCCACACAGACTCAACGGACGCGTGCCGCTTCAGTGCGGCAAATATCGCTAGGCAAATGTAATGATTCGGATTTCGATACTTGGTATCAAACAGCAAGATCCGGAACTTGTCTTCATTCATAGGTGGTCTAGAAATGTAGCGGACGTCGAAAAAACGGGTGCTCCGGCGCGGCAGCCCAGTTGTTCGTCATACGCAAAAGCCTGAATTCGGAATTCCGTAGCGCGATATATCAGCTCACAGGGAAATCGCGCCAGCCGCAACGCCCTGACATGGGTCATGCAGCCCAGCCCCCCCTCATCAAGGCGCCAGAAATCATCCATCTCTTCCGCCTAGAGCGCCACAGTTCGGTTGTAGATCCGGAAGTGCTGATGACAAGAGTTGAGTCGCCCGCGCGATGTAGGGAGCAATTTGCGCGCAGGTCAAGACGTTGAACTAAGCTTCGCCATCCCGCGGGCCGTCAGTGCACGCAGTATCGGCGGAACAGCCGGTCAAATAGCACAGCAGCATATAACTCGCGGGATACATGACCGTGTGCAGCCGCCAAGCAGTGCCCATATCGCGATGACACGTCGACTAGGACGTTGGTTGTGCACAAATCACCGCTGACTTGTTACGCGCTCACGGCCTCCCGTGAAACGTGCGATTCTACACGCCACGATCGATCATATAGGCATGTCGCGCACTCTTTGTGTTCATTCTGCTTGACCAATACCGTAACTAAATCGCTACACCCAGCAGCCGGCGCGCCCAAGGCAACGAGTGGTAAGCCGGTATGAACCGGCTGGGAGCCGTGGCGCCGAACACCCTCTCAGACACCAAGACACGAAAATCGCACCGTCGATCCGGAGAAAAACGTTGAAGTCTGGAGCAACCTCAAGATTGCCCTGCGCGCAGCGATCAACCCGCCCCCGCCATCAAAGTACCGCCATGGCGATCATCGCGGTGGCTATCGCGATGCAACACAAATTTGATGCTCGCCACACTCTTTGGACGTTCAGCGTATGCCAAACTTGGCATGGGCGTCGATTTGCGACACGCTTCATGGCCCCCCCCGACCCATGCAACTCGGTTGCGCCGCCGAATTTGCTGTTAGCTGAGCGCAAGCACGGCAAGAAAGAGTGACAGAAGAGCCCCATAGGCACACCCGCCGATAGTCACCATGCCGCTTGAGATCAAAAGCGTGGGCAAAATGCCGATGCCATGCAACAATTCTTGTCGAGCTCGCCGCTTCTAGCCGCGCAATCTGTCGACTGCATGCCCACTTGGCGGCGCAATGCGCCCTGACGTCAGGTCGAGGCCCTAATCCGTCGCCGGCTGTTATGTACAATGCTGCCCGCTCGCATCGAGCATCTGACCAATGATTTGAGGACAATATGGCGGAACTCCGGCCCATGGCGATTACTACATCCCGCATTGCAGGGCACGCTGCATTTCGGTCAATGGTTCCGATGTGGATCGCTGCCCTTGTCGCGACCGCGTTCGTCAGTCTGGCGTCGTATCCGGGGTTCTTGTCGTACGATTCCATCCAGGAACTCGCTCAGGCGCGAACGATCGTCGATGGGTCCCAATATCCGCCCTTTGGAAGCTACGTATGGCGTATATTCGACTGGATTGCGCCCGGCCCGACATTAATGCAAATTATACAAAATGGAATATTGGAGTTCTCATTTGCGTATATGGTGGGGCGTACACGCATGCCAACGAGTCTAAAACTGCTCTGCGTTGCGGTTTTTACAGCACTGCCGCCAATACTCGGGCCGATGCTGGTTGTATGGAAAGATGTTGCTGTGGGCGCTTGTTACATGGGAGCGCTTGCCCTGCTCGCCTCGGTCACGGCCGAATCGACCGACAATCGGAAACGCACGCTTGTCGCTTTGGCCTTGTTTTTGGTGTGGTGCGGTATGGCATATCGATTTAACGCGGCCAGTGGAGCCTTTCCACTTGTCATATACGCACTCTGGAAACTGTTAGGCACATCTAGCAGCGCGAGACAGACAATTAAAAGGATTCTGTCCGGCGCCATGCTGACTCTGGCACTTTGTGCCTTCGTGTGGGTGATGAACAATTATCGACTTCCGAGCTTTGAGAGACTGGCGAGAAACACCAATTCCGACAGCATCATGAAATATGACTTAATTGGAATTTCTGTTTTCGCAAATAAATCCATTGTTCCGGACATGAACGGCAACTCAGTTCCGGTCGATTACTTGAAGAGCATTTACGATCCTCGGCACCTCAATATCACAGCGAATAATGACCATGAACACCTAGTGGCACCCAACCCGGATCATGTGGCATCGCGTTGGCAATCCGCCATCAAGTCGAACCCATCGGCCTATCTACGGCATCGCACTGCTGTATTCAGGGAATATATTTCCCTTCACAGCCATGATGTGTTCTATGTGACACATCCCAGTGTAGACGCAAACAATCTTGGCGTCACTTTCACTCCCACGGCGTTCAAAAGTCACGTCACCGAATATTTGTGGAAGTCGGGGAGTACCAATTTTTGCCGCCCATGGATCTATTACTCGATATCCTTGATTTTAGTGGCCGCACTTTTTCTGGTAAAGGCCAGTAGCTATCGTCTCGAGGCGCTCACGGCCATTTCCAGCGCCTACTTATACTTAATGCCGATGTATTTCATTACGCCAGCAGCAGACCTCCGATACAATTTTTGGTCCGTGTGCGGCTGTGTTGTCGCATCCGTATTGGCTATAGCAGGAATCCGCAGTCGTGGCCACAAGGGCGAGCAAGAAATGAAAAAATTCCATAACGCGTCAAGCATTAATATGGGTGTATCGAAATGAAAGCAGTGATACTGGCCGGCGGACTCGGCACGCGGATTAGCGAAGAAACCAACGTACGCCCCAAGCCTATGGTCGAGGTCGGGGGCAAGCCACTTTTGTGGCATATTATGAAAATTTATTCTCACCACGGCATAAATGATTTTATCGTTTGCTGCGGCTACAAGGGCTACATAATAAAGGAATATTTCGCAAACTATTTCCTTCATATGTCAGACGTAACTTTTGATATCCGGCAAAACCGGATGGAGACGCACCAGCAATACGGTGAGCATTGGAAGGTTACGCTAGTCGACACTGGCGAAACGACGATGACGGGCGGTCGATTGGGGCGTATTCGGAACTACCTCGCGGACGAAGACGCATTTTGTATGACGTACGGCGATGGCGTCAGCGACGTCGATGTCACGAGTCTCATTGATTTCCATCGATCGCACGGTCAACTGGCGACATTAACTGCGACATACCCGCCGGGGCGCTTCGGCGCATTAGACATGGAGGGTAATCTCGTTGCGTCGTTCAAAGAGAAGCCAAAGGGCGACGGTGGAATGATTAACGGCGGCTTTTTTGTACTCTCAAAAAAGGTGCTTGATTTGATTGAGGGTGATCAGACGGTCTGGGAACGCGAGCCGCTTGAGCGGCTTGCGGAGTCGCAGCAACTTGCCGCATTTCGTCATGAGGGATTTTGGCAGCCCATGGATACGTTGCGGGACAAGACATATCTGGAAGAACTCTGGCAAACCGGCAACGCGCCGTGGAAGGTGTGGCGATGATGGACGGTTCATTCTGGCAGGGCAAGAAGATCTTCCTTACCGGCCACACCGGCTTTAAGGGCAGTTGGGCAACGCTGTGGTTACATGCACTCGGTGCAAAGGTGACAGGCTACTCGCTTGCGCCTGAAACCAGCCCGAGTCTGTTTTCGCTCGCGCGGGTTAGCGACTGTGTCGATTCGGTCATAAGCGACATCCGCAACCGAGAACAGCTGCTCAACGCGGTTAAGGCCGCAAAACCCGAAATCGTCATTCATATGGCCGCGCAACCGCTTGTGCGGGAATCGTACGTCAACCCCGTGGAAACGTACGAGACGAACGTGCTTGGCACGGTCCACTTGCTTGACGCAGTCCGACAAGTTCCGGGCGTGCGGTCTGTTGTGATAGTCACCACGGATAAGTGTTACGAGAATCGCGAGTGGGAGTGGGGTTATCGCGAAAACGAAGCAATGGGTGGCTATGACCCATACAGCAGCAGCAAAGGCTGCGCTGAACTCGTCACCGCGGCATACCGAAACTCCTTTTTTAATCCTTCAACGTACTCCGAACATGGAGTTGCAGTGGCAAGCGCTCGCGCCGGCAACGTTATCGGTGGTGGCGACTGGGCAGCGGACAGGCTCATTCCTGACATCATTCGTGCTATCACCAACGGCGAAACGGTCAACATCCGCAATCCACATGCGATCCGTCCGTGGCAACATGTGCTTGAACCGCTAAGCGGTTATCTTGTCCTGGCAGAAAAGTTGTTCAGCGAGGGCACTCGTTATGCCGAGGCATGGAACTTCGGACCGAATGACTCTGACGCTCAGCCGGTGCAAGCGATCGTTGAGCGACTTACGTCGCAGTGGGGTGATAACGCACGTTGGGCACTCGACGGGGGCGATCATCCGCACGAGGCAACGTTCCTGAAACTGGAGTGTTCGAAGGCGCATGCCCGCCTCGGCTGGCGACCACGCTGGGATCTCGGCCATACCCTCGATAATATCGTGGCGTGGTACAAGGCGGCTGGTCGTCACGAGGACATGAGAGCCGTTACGCTCGCTCAAATCAACGAATACACTCAATCTTAAAGCTATCCGCTCATGAACAAAGATCAACTCCGTGAACAAATTATCCAGCTCGTGCAGCAATATGGCACGCTGGCAACGCAACGGCCCATGTTCGAGCCCGGTCAAACCGCGATCCCGCCTTCCGGTAAGGTAATTGGCGCCCGAGAAATGGAACTGATGGTCGAGGCATCGCTCGACGGCTGGCTGACGACAGGTCGGTTCAACGATGAGTTCGAAAAGAAGTTGGCAGCTTTTCTGGGCGTCAAATATCTGATTACAGTGAACTCCGGTTCGTCAGCCAATCTCGTCGCATTTTCGACACTTACGTCGCCCAAACTCGGCGATCGTGCAATCCAACCCGGTGACGAAGTAATCGGCGTTGCCGCCGGCTTCCCCACCACTGTAAACCCTATTCTGCAGTTCGGCGCAGTACCTGTCTTTGTGGATGTGGAACTAGGTACATACAACATTGACGCAAGCCAGATCGAAGCTGCGATTTCACCGAAGACGAAAGCGATCATGCTCGCACATACGCTCGGTAATCCGTACAACCTCGAGGTTATTACGGCATTGTGCAAAAAGCACAATCTTTGGCTAATCGAAGATTGTTGCGATGCCCTCGGCGCAACTTATAACGGCCAGTTGGTCGGTACTTTTGGCGATATCGGAACTCTTAGCTTCTACCCGGCGCACCATATAACGATGGGCGAAGGGGGCGCCGTGTTCACCAACAACCCGGATTTGAAGCTGATCGCCGAGTCGTTTCGAGACTGGGGCCGAGATTGCTATTGTGCACCGGGTAAGGACAACACCTGCGGTAAGCGATTCTGCTGGAAACTAGGCAATCTGCCAGAAGGGTACGATCACAAATACACCTACTCACACTTGGGTTACAACCTGAAAATCACCGATATGCAAGCAGCGTGCGCGCTTGCGCAAATGGATCGACTTGAAGGTTTTGTCCAAGCACGTCGCGACAACTTCGCATATCTGCACGATCGCTTGCAAAGCTGCAAGGAATTCCTGATCTTGCCAAACGCAACGCCAAATTCAGATCCGTCATGGTTCGGCTTTCCGATTACTCTGAAGCCAGAAGCGGAATTTCGCCGAGTCGACTTGCTTGCCTACCTCGATCAAAACAAAATCGGTACACGTTTGCTATTCGCCGGAAATCTTACGCGGCAACCATATATGATTGGTCGCGAATACCGCGTAAGCGGCGAGTTGAAAAACACGGATATCGTCATGAACCAAACGTTCTGGGTTGGCGTGTATCCGGGTCTCAGCCGCGAAATGCTCGATTTTGTCGTCGAAAAGCTCGAAACGTTCCTTGGCGTCAATTTCTAAGAGTGCCCTATGCGAAAGCCGCTTCCGCGGGAGGACTTGGACTTTGTCATCGAGCGAACGGCTAACGTCTGGTCCGCTTTTGACCGGGCGCGGCTTTTCGTCACAGGAGGGACTGGTTTCATCGGTTCATGGCTGCTTGAAGTTGTCCAGCATGCCAACGTAGTAACAGGCAGCCGGATTGAGATCGTTGCGTTGAGTCGCGATCCTGCTAGGGCCATCGGTCAAGCGCCACATCTATTCAATGCAGCCTGTATAGCGTTGATCAAGGGCGACGTCACGAATTTCGAAACCAATATCGGAGCGATTGATGTGTGCATTCACGCCGCAACCGATGTTGCGGACTCGGCGAAAGCCGGTGATACGTTACGCGTCTTCGACACCGGCGTACTCGGCACCCGACGAGTCCTTGATTTTGCTCAAGCGAACGGCGCATCACGCTTTCTTTTGACTTCGAGCGGCGCGGTCTATGGCGCACAGCCAGCGACACTTGCTCGGACACCAGAGACCTTTTCAGGCGCGCCTGACACGCTCGATGCGACTACCGCATACGGCCAAAGCAAACGGGCAGCCGAATGGCTCGCATCGGCTTACGCGCTACACAGCGATCTGCGTGTATCGATTGCCCGTATTTTTGCTCTCGTGGGTCCGGCTATTCCCCTTGACGGGCCGTTCGCCGCAGGCAACTTCATTCGCGATGCTCTGGCGGGACGACCGATTTCCATTGAAGGCGATGGACGGCCACTACGCAGTTACCTCTACATGGCTGACGCCTGCGTTTGGCTGTTGCGCCTGCTCCTAGCCGGTGAGCACGGGAACGCGTACAACGTCGGCTCTGAGCGCGAAGTTTCGATTATAGAACTCGCCCGCGCTATTGAATCCCTGTGCGGTTCCGCGATTCCTGCGGTACCTGGCCTTCCACCCAAGGCCGGTCCGGCACCGCGATACGTACCCGATACGGCAAAGGCACGGAAAACGCTCAATGTTGAGGAATTTACCCCTCTAGAACTGGCTCTGGCCAAGACGATAAACTGGAACCGTATGGCGGTCACAGCATGAAAAAATTCGACGCAGTTCAACTCCGTAAGACCATTCTCGATATGGCATTTGCTGGCTCTACGGTTCACATTGGTTGCGCTTTTTCGATCGTAGAGCTCATGGCGGTACTCTATCGCAATCACTTGCGCTTCGATGAGAACGATCCACACAGCGCTTGGCGAGATTACATGGTGCTCAGCAAAGGTCATGGCGTAATGGCGCAATACGCATGTTTGCACCAGATCGGCTGGCTGCGGGATGACGACATCGTTCATTACTTCAGAAACGGCACGAAGCTCAAAGGTTTGGCCGACGCACATGTACCCGGTGTCGAAGTCACTGCGGGTTCGCTCGGTCATGGATTGTCCGTGGGCGTCGGCCTCGCACTAGCTGCCAAAATGAATAAGACCGATCAGATGTGCTACGCACTTGTAGGCGACGGCGAGCTGAACGAAGGGCCCATCTGGGAGGCCGTACTCTTCGCCGCGCAGTTTAAGCTCGACAATCTCGTCGTCATCATCGACGTGAACGGCTTTCAAGCCATGGGACCGACCGACGAAGTTATTGGACTAGGCGACATTCAGGCAAAGTTCAACGCGTTCGACTTTGATGCTGTAACCATTGACGGCCACGACGAGTCCGCGATCGACTGGGCATATCAGGAGTTAAAAAATCGCAAGGACGGTCGGCCAAAGGCTTTGATAGCCAAAACGATAAAAGGGAAAGGCGTGTCGTTCATGGAGCATGAGAACATATGGCATTACACACGACTTAACTCGCAGACCTACGAAGCTGCGGCTGCAGAACTTGGAGGCCAAGCATGAGAGACGCATTTTCGAATGCTTTAGTCGCCGCCGCGAGAAGGGATCCGAAGGTACTGCTGCTGACCGGCGACCACGGTTATGCCCTCTTTGATGCCTTCCGGAAAGCGTGCCCCGATCAGTATCTAAATTGCGGCATTGCGGAGCAAAATATGGTCGGAGTTGCGGCCGGGCTTGCGAAGGCCGGCTTTCACCCAATTGTCTATGGTCTTGCGGCATTCGTTCCGATCCGTGTACTCGAACAGATCAAAATAGACGTATGTTATGAGGATTTGCCAGTCACCTTCATCGGTGACGGCGCAGGCGTGGTCTACGCTCAGCTAGGCACGAGCCATCAAAGTACCGAGGACATCGCCGCACTGCGTGCGATCCCGCAAGTTTCGATCTATTCACCCTGTGATCGATTCGAACTTACCGCTTGCGTAGAACATATCGTTAGTGAGCGTCGCCCTGCCTATCTCCGAATGGGTAAGGCTGATCTGGGTGACGTACACGGCGGCGCGCTCACCAATTGGACAGGCGGCGACCTGATCCCGATAACGAATACCGGAGCCTCCTATCTATTCGTCGGCACTGGGTCAGGCGTCAAGCTGGCTCAACAGGCAGCAACGGCAATCGGTAACGCAGATGTTGTGTCAGTACCTTGCCTGAAACCCTTCCCTGCGTTATCCCTGCATAAGTTAGCTGCGGGGCGCGAAGCAATCGTCACGTTCGAAGAGCATTCGATTTACGGAGGATTGGGTGGCGTGGTTGCTGAAACACTGATGGGTAAGTTTGTCGGGACATTTGTGCGCGTGGGCATTAAGGATCAGTTCAGTACGTTGTGCGGAAACTACCCGTTTCTGATGGAAAGTCACGGCTTGGCGCCCCACATCGTGGAAGATCAGATCAGAAAGGCTCTTGATGCAAGTGCCCAATACCAATAGTAAAGGGTCGGGCGGCGAACCGACCTCGAAAACGCCGTATCAATTGCTACGCTTCCTCGTCGTCGGGGGACTCAACACCGTTTTCGGGTATTTCCTATTTGTCGCGCTGACGTACATTGGAGTGAGGTATCCAATTGCAATCGGACTCGCGACAGTCGGCGGTGTACTGTTCAATTTTCAGAGCGTCGGCCGTCTGGTTTTCGGAGGGGCTCCGCGGTCGCGTTTCTGGCGTTTTGTCGGCGTGTACTGCGTCGTCTACCTGGTCAACCTAGGCGGTGTCCGTGTGATTCTCGGCTTAGGCATTAACGTCTACATAGCCAACGCGATCATGCTGATTCCGTTGAGCTTGGTCGCCTTCATTCTCAATCGTCGGTTTGTTTTCAATTTGCCATGAAGCATATTACGGTCGTCACCCCCTGTTTTAATGAAGAAGAAAACGTTGAGGCGGTGTACAGCGAAACGCGTCGCATTTTCTCGACGATTTCCAACGTTACCTACGACCACCTTTTCATCGACAATGCTTCCACCGATACCACGGTGAGCAAGTTGCGTAACATTGCAGCCGCTGACCCCGCGGTGAGCGTGATCGTAAACGCTCGAAATTTTGGACACATTCGTTCTCCGATGTACGGGCTGCTGCAAGCCAAGGGAGATGCCGTAATTCTGCTCGTGGCAGATCTCCAAGATCCGCCTGAGTTGATGCACGACTTTGTTGAGAGCTGGCTTGCGGGCGCACCCGTTGTGATTGGCGTTAAACCCGAGGCAAAAGAGTCCGCACTTTTCTTCGCCCTTCGGCGTATGTACTATCGTCTGGTTACACGCATCGCGAACGTGAAACTCATCCAGAACTTCACGGGATTTGGCCTTTACGACCGTAAAGTGATTGAGATTTTGCGCGAGATCGACGATCCATATCCGTACTTCCGAGGATTGATCTGCGAGATCGGGTTCGACGTTGTCCAACTGCCTTATGTTCAGCCGAAGCGGAAGCGCGGCATATCTAAGAATAACTTCTACACCTTGTACGACATCGCGATGCTCGGCATTACATCGCATTCGAAGGTGCCTCTGCGACTCGCGACCATTGCTGGATTTTTTCTATCTGGCATTAGTCTTTGTGTTTCGTTAGTTTATCTGCTGCTAAAACTCCTGTACTGGAATAAGTTTTCGATGGGCAGCGCGCCGATGCTTATCGGCTTATTCTTTTTCTCCTCGGTACAGCTATTTTTCATTGGGCTGCTTGGAGAATATGTTGGTGCCATTCTCACTTATGCTCAAAAGCGGCCTTTGGTCATTGAGCGAGAGCGAATCAACTCAGATGGGTTGACGTCTTCAAGACGGCACTCCGAAAAACCTGGAACCGACTCTATTGCACCAACTGCGTGACTGCTTAGTCGAGCCTGAACAATTCGGTGAGCTTTATATGGCATGGCTTTGAGGCCGAAATGGTGTTGTGGGAATTGCGGAGACCTAGCATATTATTCACGCGCGAATCCTTCAAATCCTGACGAGGTGCAGATGGGTCCGAAGACGCCTGACGGACCAAGATGGGCTGAACTACAACCGCGAGGCACCACGCCTAGAGTTGCAAATTGACCGCTGTGCGCACGTGAAGCAGTTCAAACGAATGAAAAAGACACTGCGCACACTGCGCGCCCGGGTTGATCGGGTCATGCGTGACGTGGAACGACAGGCCGGCCAGGCGGGCGCTGCGGTCATGCGGCGTTGCTGGAACTGGTTGCTCGCACGAAGCGCATACGTAAGCGTTGTGCCAGCCAATGTCTCGATGGATCGGTTGGCCGCGAGATTTCCAGAGGCGTACGCAAGCCATGCACAATTACGAACGCTACAGCGCCGGGTCAAGGCGTGGCAAGCAGAGCGCGTAAAAGAACTGAGTCCGGGCGGTCTGCAAAAGTCCACTGATGCGCCAGTCGAAGTGTGAGTTGTAGAAAAATGAAAGTCGGCGGGCGCCGGGCGCTCCGTGCCCGGCAAACCACGAAAGTTAAGAGAAGAAAGAAAGCAAAACGACAACAATCCGTCGGGTAACATTCCTTCGTGACGCAACACGCCGGCTGTCACGGATCGGCATAAAGGCGCCGGGGATGATCGCCGTAATGGCGCCAGTTGGAAGTGGTGTCAAACGCGGATTCGAACGGCCTTAAGAATGCGGTTTTTTACTGGATTTTGCAACGGCGGTTTCGCCGTTTTCAGGCATCGGTTTAGGCTTGCGGAAGCTCTCGCCCTCGATGACGATACGGTAGGCACCGTGACGTAGCCGGTCGAGTATCGCGGCGCCGAGGACCCGGTTGTCGGGGACGGCGTCACCCCATTCGCTGAGATCGAGATTGGATGTCAGGATGGTAGCCGCCCGCACATACCTGGCCGCCACCAGTTCGTGGAAGTCTTCGTCGTGTGGCGCGCGCAGGGGTTTGAGCGCGAAGTCGTCAACGATCAGCAGTGGCACACGCACGAACTGCTGGAACTTGCGTTCGTAGAGGCCCGTGGCGCGGGCCGCATGCAGCTTCTTGATCAGATCGGTTTGCGTGACGAACAGCACGTCCCGCCCCTGACGTGCGTAAGCGAGTCCAGCGTACCGTCTCGACGGTCTGATCAGAAGTTGCCAGAGTAGTCCCCACCACATCGAGTAGTGGGGGCTACTTTGACAACAGAAGCACCGAAGAGAACGGGCCGCAAAGGCATACCGAATCATCCGCTCGAATTCCGGCGCGAGATCGCCAGGCTGGCGAGCGAGCCGGGCGTTTCGGTCGCGCGCCTGGCGATGGAACATGGGCTGAACACGAACCTGGTGTTCAAATGGCGTCGGGCGCTGCACGCAGGTGAATACGATCCCGTTGATCTGCTGCCCATAAAGATCGATGCGGCAGTGACCGAGGTCGCGCCACCGGCATCGGTTCCAGCGCCGGTCACAGCACCGCCAGGGGCTATCGAAATCAGTGTCGGCAACACGCGGGTACGTATTGAAGGCATACCTGACGAGAGTACCTTGATGCTGGTGCTGCGCATGTTGCGCGGTATGCCGGGAGCAGCGGCATGATCGGTCTGCCCAGTCACACGCGCGTCTGGCTGGCTGCCGGCGTGACCGACATGCGCTCAGGCTTCAATAGTCTGGCCGCGAAGGTCCAGACCGTGCTGGAGCGCGATCCGTTCAGTGGCCACGTGTTCGTGTTCCGGGGCCGACGCGGCGATCTGGTCAAGGTGCTGTGGTGGAGCGGTGACGGTATGTGCCTGCTGATGAAACGTCTGGAGCGCGGGCGCTTCGTCTGGCCGCGCGCCGATGGCGGCGTCGTGTGCCTGAGCCAGGCGCAACTGTCGATGCTGCTGGAGGGCATCGACTGGCGACAACCCGTTCGCACAACCGAGCCCAGTTCTGCGTTGTAAACCTCCCGGCGTCCGCGTAAGCTGCGGGAATGACCTCGGCGAACGCCTATCCTGACGACATCGAAGCGCTCAAGGCTATGCTGCGCGAGCGCGATGCCCGCATTGATCATCTGGAAGACGCGGTCGAATCGCACGCAGCCGTCGTGGCCAATGCCAAGGTCGAGATCGAGCACCTGAAGCTGCTGATCGCGAAGCTGCGCCGCATGGCATTCGGCCGAAGCTCGGAGAAGCTGGAGCGCCAGATCGAACAGCTTGAACTCCGTCTGGAAGATCTCGAAGCCGATGAAGGCGCCACGCCCATCGAGATCCCAAAGACGCCGCGCACCGCACCGCAGCAGGTCAGTCGCAAGCTGCTGCCCGAACATCTGCCGCGCGAGGTGCTGACGTATCTGCGGGAATCGGGAGAATCCTGCACCGCGTGCGGGGCGGCGATGAAACAACTCGGCGAAGACATCGCCGAACAGCTCGAATACGTACCCGCAAGCTTCCGCGTGATCCGTCATGTGCGGCCCAAACTGGTCTGCACATGCTGCGACCACATCGCCCAGGCAAGCGCGCCCAGCCGTCCGATTGATCGTGGTCTGGCAGGCCCGGGCCTGCTCGCACATGTGCTGGTCGCGAAGTTTGCGGATCACCTGCCGTTGTACCGTCAGTCGGTAATCTACGCGCGCGCGGGTGTTGAGCTGGATCGCTCGCTGCTGGCGAAGTGGGTCGGTCACGGCGCAAAGCTACTGCAACCGCTGGTCGATGCGCTACGCCGGCATGTCATGGCAGCAACGAAACTGCATGCCGACGATACGCCCGTGCCCGTGCTCGCACCGGGCAACGGCCAGACCAAAACCGGGCGGCTGTGGGTGTACGTGCGCGATGACCGGAACTCGGGTGACATCACGCCGCCTGCCGTATGGTTCGCGTACAGCCCCGACCGGAAAGGCATTCATCCGCAGCAGCATCTTGAATCGTTCGGCGGCACCTTGCAGGCCGATGCGTATGGCGGCTATCAGGCCATCTACGAAACGGGCCGCGTTGTTGAAGCAGCATGCTGGGCGCATGCACGCCGTCAGTTCTACGAACTGCATGCCGCACGACCCAATGCATTTAATACCGAAGCACTCGAACGCATCGGCGCGTTGTATCGGGTCGAGGATGCGGTCCGGGGCAAACCGCCCGATGAGCGGCGCGTATATCGGCACGCCCATGCCTGGCCGCTGCTCGATCAACTCCATGCGTGGCTCAGCGCCATGCTGGAGACGCTCTCGCGCAAGTCCGACACGAGCCGGGCGATTCTCTATGCCTTGAACCGGTGGGAGGCGCTCACGCGCTACTGCGATGATGGACAACTGGAGATCGACAACCTGGCGGTCGAGCGCGCACTGCGCGGTGTGGCCATCGGACGCCGCAACTACCTGTTCGCTGGTGCGGACTCGGGTGGTGAGCGCGCCGCGGCAATCTACAGCCTGATCGGAACAGCAAAACTTAATGGCGTCGACCCTGAAGCGTATCTGCGCCATGTGCTCAGGTGCATCGCGGATCACCCGATCAACCGGATCGATGAATTATTGCCATGGAACACCATCACAATGGAGATATCAGCTGCCACCGTGATGGCCTCCTGACCAAGCCTGCCGACACTCGATTTGCGAAGATGAAATACAAAAACATCTACTCCGCGATACACAACCTCGGGGCCAGCTTTACAAGTCTCATGAACTACGTGCTCGAGGGGTACGTGATCGACGAGTTGGAGTCGATCCATCACCAGAGATTGGACATAGAAGTCGACTGGTTATCCGGCGCGTTCGCTCCTGAGTCGCTGGAGTCAGCGCGAATCAGGGCGTCGATTGAGTACTATTGCGAAGGTCTGACGCGTCAGTTTGGACAGCAGAACGTCGACGTCGCTTCGATTACACAGCTTCGGTTCCATTGGCCTGCTGGTGGCCGCAAATACATGGCTGCTACGGATGATCGCGGAAAATCCTACAAGATCTATGTGAACGAATCCAAGTAAGGCATTCCACGATGTAGCTGTATCGGTCAAGACGGTGTGTGGTCACCGCTTACTGACGTGCAGCGCAGTGGCCCAGCGCCTGGGCGATGTGTGACTTGCCGACGCCTGTTTGACCGACCATCAGGATTGCCACCTTCTCGTCGATGTAACGACCGGTGGCGAGATCGTGGATGTGCGCGCGGTTGAGCTTGGGCAGCCGGTCGAAGTTGAAGGTCTCCAGTGTCTTGCCTAGCCCGAAGCCGGCGCGCACGAGACGCGCGCCGAGCTTCTTCTGGTCGCGCCGCGCGACTTCATCATGCAGGAGCATCGCCAGGAATTCGGTGTAGGCGACGGCCCTCTCACGTCTTGCCGTTGCGTTTGAACACTACAATGAGCGTCACCCGCACAAAGCACTGAAGTATCGCTCGCCTCGCGAGTTCAGGCGTGCAGCGGAGTCATCAATCTAACGGTGTCCGCCTGTCCTGAGTTACAGGGGCAACTCCAGCGGGTTCGAACGCTCTGTTGCGAAAGATTGTGGACATCTAGCCGCGCGATGCCATCAACACGAGTTCCGCAGGCGGATACGAAGTGTCGATACTGATCCGAAAACGGTAACCGACGGCTGCCCTGACGATCTAATGCTTCGGTTCCAGATACAGCATGGTGCTATCCGAGTTTTTAGCGCGCACCACGTAATGGGCAAAGATTTCATCCATAGAAATTTTTAGCCCCGCATCGGTGTAACCACCGACCCCAAAGAAAACACAACGCAAGTCTCCCGTCAGGAAGTCCCTCACAAACTTCTGCTCATCTGATTTAAGCAAAATCTCGACAAGCCCCGGCCCCTTAACCGGAGATGCCAAGCCCGTTTCTGCGTGATATATCCCTTGCCGTTGCGACACGATCAGACATTTCCGATTTTCGACCGAATGAGCTTTGATGAAGTCAATTTCGTTAGCAACGAACGGCTCTTCAATCATGCCGCGCGACTCGTATTCCCGCGATACTTCGACCAGAAACGATGGAATTTTCATGAGAAATACACAGCATGCAAGCAGTAAAAAACTCAATGCGGCGATCGGGATGCATATCTGTCTTTTTGAAATCAAGCCCGCTCTGATTGATCGCAAAGATTGATCCGCAAAAATTGCAATCAGTACGGCTGCAGGCCAACACACCGTGATCAGATTCAGTACGTGAGATCGACCTTCGTAATATACGAAGAGCCCCAGCCCTAGCATGCTGAGGTAAAAAAGCATGTCATCTTTCGCCCGTTGGTGACGCTCACGCCACGCCACCAGAGCTGAAATAAGCCCAATTAGATAGACTCCGAGGATCGACATCCACGGGTCCGGGTGATTTGGCAACGGGAGCATCATCAGGCCGAGACTGTAGAAGATCTTTTGGTACGCTAGCACCCAGAACCAATTCAGTGGTTCGCCTGCCTTCCACGACATCGCCACTAGGAAAGTGACGATTACGGCCACGGTCACCGCAACATGAAGGCCAATCGCGATGATGTATTTCGTCGGTCGCCAAGCGTCCGCGGGGGGACCGGCAACCCGCCACGACTTCATATTGACCAATGCAGTAACCAGCCGACCTACCAGATAGGCAGCAAACACTACAGTTATGAAGAGGCCGGAATCGAGATTCCATAGCAAGCCGATAGCGCCGATCAGCGAGACAATGCAAGTTCGAGTGAGATTCCGTTTCGCCAAGAACCACTGAAATGCGAAGATCGATATCGCTGGCCAGAAAAAGCGCGTCGGCCAATATTGAAAATAGCGCTCGTCGATCCCGGCAATGTGCAGTGTGGTCTCAAAAGTCAGCAGTACAAGCGCCAAACCCGTGACGATGAGCAATGGTTTGACCTTGATATTGCGGGAAAGAACGCTGTATAGTGCCGAGAGCGATATGGCTTGCAGCACAGCAAAGAAGACGCTGAGCTTGAGCACAGACAGACCTATCAACTTGAATAGCGGCCCAATAATTTCCGGAAACAAGCCGTACTGGGACGGCAGGTCAATCATAAGCGTTCTACCGGCGACAACTTGGCTCAAAGCATAATATACGGGGTCGGCGTGGGTCGACCAGTAGCCTTCACGCGTTACGGAAGCAATGCTGACAAGACGCCATGAAGCGAGTTGAAGTGCTACCGCGGATAAAAAAAAGCCCCATAGGATCGGCGCAGAAATTTTAACCTGGAGAGATCGGACGCGGCCGTGTGGCAAAGACAAAAACCGATGGGACATTAGCGCGGCCACCACTGCCGCCCCGATCAATGCGAGCCCACCGTGTAACCGTGGCTTGCCGTATTCTCCGATGACCGCTGTGACGAAATCGGAAAACAAAAGTGGGGCGAACAGTATCCCGACGGCAAGAATTGGTAGAAATTTCTCTGCCACTCCACTCGGAGTATATCGAAACGGTGAAAACGCCGCTGCATATACCAAGACCGGCGCGACTCCAGCAAGCAGCACGAATACGAATTGCTCTGTCGGCTTTGGTAAAACGAAGCTTTTGTATGCGTCGATTATCAGATCGGGTGACGGAAGCGCTTTTGGTAGGATGAACTGATGCATCCAAGCCAAGGCGAACGCGGCGACGGCGATCATCGCCCCGATAATCAGAAACAGGCTCTGAACCCGATGAATCTCCCAACTCTTAGAAGCATTCAACGTATGCTCTCATTTTCAGTAAATTTGGAGAGCATTGTATAGGACACGAAGACGAGAATTTTCGTCCGTCCAGTGCTCTGGGGGTAAGGTAACTTCTTCGGCAGTTGCTGCCTCGCGCCTCCGGCGGCGGGACCCATAGTGCATGATCATCTTGGTGCTTCAAATAACTGCACGTTGTGCAGGATGGATCAGATACGACACGCTTAAGCAAAATCCGTCGTCGAAATGATCGCTCAGGGTAGTTGTGAATAGCGCCCTAACCGACCGCGCCAACCATCACATAAACCACGCAATGCCATCTCCAGATGTTGCCAGCGCTGAGTCGGAAAAACCGAGTAAATCACAATCCGCGCGGGAAGCTTGATCAATTCGGTCGACTTCCATGTCCACGGCATGTAGGCGCGCCTCATCAGTGCAACAGCATTCCGGAATTGATAGTAGTGCCGCAGCGGCCCGTGCATCGGATAAGATCGCCCCAAAACACGCACGGGTTCTCCACCTAATTCGTGACGCATGCGTACCCAAGGCACACCTAGTACACGGTACCCCCCGTGTTTCGCGCGCACACACCATTCAAGATCAACGAAGTCAATGAATAGCGCGTCTTCCATTGGACCAATACTCGACCACCACCGAAGGTTGATACACGATCCAGACGAGATCAGAAAATCGACGTCGATTGGCTGATCTCCTTCTGGAGCGACACGCTCCAGCCTCCACCATTTGAAGCGCACGAACGGTGCGACGCCGCGCAGACGCGCGTCGTCGTAGACCGGCCCCGCCAGCGCGACGCGACTGCCCGACTCGTTGGCCCGGCCAATAACCATTGGCAACTCGGTGAACAAGGACGCGGGTGGTTCGCTATCCTGGTCGAACAGGATCGCCACCTCGAAATTATCGCAAATCAAGGCCTCGACACCCTGATTGATCGCCGTCGCGATCCCTACGTTCTCGCCGTTAGGCAAGTATTCGACCGTGTCCGATAACCCGAGCTCGCTTGCCGGGCGGACGCCAGGCGTGTTGTCGACGACCACGCAATGCATGATCGCCGCAAGCCGATTGGCCCGCTCGACGCAGGCCGCATCAGGATTGTAAAAGACGACCACCGCACCGGTGCGCGGCACGGTCGACTCGCCGTTCAAGTCACCGCCATGCATAGGTGCAACGCGTCGCGCCAATCCAGCGCGCGTATGCCGAAGACGTCAGCAAGCTTGTCATTCGACATCCGCGAGTTGCTAGGGCGCGTGGCTGGCGTCGGATAGGACGCAGCAGGGATTGGCTTGACCGCTGGCTTTTTTTCGAGCTCCGAAAACTCGAAGATGGCTTCGGCAAACCCGTGCCAGGACGTCGCGCCCGCTGCAGTCAAGTGATACACGCCCGAATGCGCCTGCCACCAGTCACGCTGATCAGACGCCACGGCTTGCGCCAGCACGTTGGCGCTCAGTGCAGCAATCGTGTTCGCCCAAGTCGGCGCGCCGAATTGATCCGCAACCACGCTCAGTTCATCCCGCTCTGCGCCAAGGCGCAGCATGGTCAACAGGAAATTTTTGCCGCGCGTGCCGTACACCCAACTGGTGCGGAAAATCAGATGCGAGCAACCGGATGCAGCAATCGCCTGCTCGCCTGCGAGCTTGGTCTTGCCATACACATTCTGCGGATTGACCGCATCGCTTTCGACGTATGCTCTGTCTTTTGTGCCGTCGAATACGTAGTCCGTCGAATAGTGGACCAGCGCCGCGCCGAGGCGTTTCGCCTCTTCAGCTAGCACACCGGGCGCCTCGGCATTCAGAAGCATGGCCGCGTCGACGTCGGTCTCCGCTTTGTCGACAGCGGTGTAAGCAGCTGGATTGACGATCAATCCCGGCTTCACCTCGCGGACTACACGCCGCACTTGGTCCAGATCGGCAAGATCCAGCGCACTGCGATCCAGCGCGACCACTTTACCCAGACCTTGCAGGCTGCGTGCCAGTTCGAAACCGACTTGCCCATTCACGCCGGTCAGCAGGATGGTTTGCTCGTCACGCTTCGTCATAGAAGACCTCACGCGAAATGCTCGGCTTCCGCCAACCGCTTGCCCGCCGCATCTTTCGCAGCCAGCAAGGGCTCGAAGTCTATCGGCCACTCGATGCCGATCTCCGGATCGTTCCAGACAATGCTGCGCTCGTGCTCGGGGAACCAATAGTCGGTGGTCTTATAAAGAAACTGCGCCGACTCGGACAACACCACGAAGCCATGCGCAAAACCGGGCGGCACCCACAATTGCCGATGATTCTCGACCGACAGCGTCACGCCCACCCACTTCCCGAAATTCGGCGAACTCTTGCGGATATCCACGGCAACGTCGAACACTTCGCCTTCGACCACGCGCACGAGCTTCCCCTGCGCATGCTGAATCTGATAGTGCAAGCCCCGCAGCACGCCCTTCGCCGAACACGAATGATTGTCCTGCACGAACGTCACGCCAGCCTCCACACGCTCCGCGAACTCCACTGCATTGAAGCTCTCGTAGAAATAGCCGCGGGCATCGCCGAATACTTTCGGCTCGATGATCTTGACTTCGGGCAGCGCGGTAGCGGTTACTTGGATGGCCATGCCACTTGGTCCGTAAGAATGTTTTGCAGGTACTGCCCATACGCGTTCTTCGCGAGCGGCGCGGCAAGTGCGAGCAATTGCTCGGCGCCGATCCACTGCTGGCGGTACGCAATTTCCTCGGGACAGGCGACCACGAGGCCCTGGCGCTTCTGCAAGGTCGCGATGAACGTGGCGGCTTCGATCAGCGAATCGTGCGTGCCAGTGTCAAGCCACGCGTAGCCGCGCCCCATGATCTCGACGTTCAGCGCGGCATTGGCGAGGTAGTGCGAGTTGACGTCGGTGATTTCAAGCTCGCCGCGCGGCGACGGCTTGATCTCCGCGGCGATGTCGCACACCTGTTTGTCGTAGAAATAGAGACCCGTGACCGCATAGTTCGAGCGCGGCTTGGCCGGCTTTTCCTCGATCGACAACGCGCGGAACTGTTCGTTGAATTCGACAACGCCATAGCGCTCCGGATCGTGCACGTGATACGCGAACACGGTGGCGCCATCGGCCTGATCGTTCGCACGCTCGAGCTGCTTTGCGAGGTCGTGGCCGTAGAAAATGTTGTCGCCGAGAATCAGCGCCGACGGGTCATTGCCCACGAACTCGCGGCCAATGATGAACGCTTGCGCGAGACCGTCGGGAGACGGCTGAACCGCGTACTGAATGTTCATGCCCCACTGGCTGCCGTCGCCGAGCATGGCTTCAAAGCGCGGTGTGTCCTGCGGCGTGGAGATGATCAGCACGTCGCGAATGCCCGCCACCATCAGCGTGGAAAGCGGGTAGTAGATCATCGGCTTGTCGTAGACAGGCAGCAACTGCTTCGAGACGACATGCGTAATCGGATAGAGCCGGGTGCCCGAACCGCCCGCGAGAATAATGCCTTTGCGCGCCATTGCCGTGCCCTTACGCGCGTTGCGCGTAGTTGGTCTCAACCCACTTCCGGTAGTCTCCCGAAGCGACTTCGTCAGACCACGCCTGATTGTCGAGATACCACTGCACCGTCTTTGCAAGACCCGTTTCAAACGTTTCCGCGGGCTTCCAGCCGAGTTCGCGTTCGAGCTTGCGAGCGTCGATCGCATAACGGCGGTCGTGGCCCGGACGGTCCTTCACGTAGGTGATCTGGTCGCGATACGAAGCGCCCGCCTTCGGGCGCAGCTGATCGAGCAGATCGCACAGCGTGTGCACGACGTCGAGGTTCTTCTTCTCGTTCCAGCCGCCGATGTTGTACGTCTCGCCCGGCGTGCCGCGCGCGAGCACTTCGCGGATCGCGCTGCAATGGTCGCCGACATACAGCCAGTCGCGTACGTTCTGACCGTCGCCATAGACGGGCAACGGTTTGCCGCCGAGCGCGTTCGCGATCATCAGCGGAATCAGCTTTTCGGGGAACTGGTACGGACCGTAGTTGTTCGAGCAGTTCGTAGTGAGCGTGGGCAAGCCGTACGTGTGATGGTAGGCGCGCACCAGATGGTCGGAGCCAGCCTTGGTCGCCGAGTAAGGGCTGTTCGGCGCGTACGGCGTGGTCTCGGAGAATTGCGGATCGGTAGCGGAAAGCGAGCCGAAGACTTCGTCGGTCGAGACATGCAGGAAGCGGAATGCGGCCTTGTCGGCGTCACCGAGCGTGTTCCAGTAGCTTCGCGCGGCTTCGAGCAGCGTGAACGTACCGACCACGTTCGTTTGCACGAAATCGGCCGGGCCGTGAATCGAACGGTCCACGTGGCTTTCGGCCGCGAAGTGCAGCACAGCGCGCGGCTTGTGCTCGGCGAATAGCGCGTCCATGGCGGCGCGGTCACAAATGTCTGCGCGCACGAATACGTGCTTCGCATTGCCCTGCTGCGACTTGAGCGTGCCGAGATTGCCGGCATAGGTCAGCTTGTCTACATTCAGCACCGCTTCGTCCGACGTATTCAGCCAGTCGAGCACGAAATTGGCGCCGATAAAGCCGGCACCGCCCGTAACCAGGATCATGAAATTCCCTTCCAGATGTTTGCGACAGCCCCGGCATTGGTCGGCCGGCCCGCGCGCCACGCGTTGTGGAGTCTGATTTTCTCAGCGGCTGCGCCTCCGCAACAAAGCAGACGCTCAGACACCAATCTTATAAAAGCCCCGATTATAAAGCGGCCCTGAACAAAAACTAGAACCCTAACAACTTGAAACAGCTTGACAAGTTCCCATTCGGGCGGAATTTCCGACGCCCACTGCCGGGTGGCCCATGCTTACCGCATCGGCGCTTTATTTATATGAGATATATCGCGGCACGAGGCGTGTAATTTTTTGTCAGCGACGCGAAGGTGATGGAAGGCCGCGCCCCCTTGGAGCGGGCCGTCATGAAGGACGGGCGAGCGCCCGGTCCGTGCGTTTCAGGCGGCGAGCATCCAGCGCAGCGTATCCATGAACGGGATAGCGTGCACTTCGGGTACCAGCGAGCGCAACTTCGCGGGCGATCCGGCGAGCACCTTGACATCGGTTTGCCGGACGAAAGCGGGATTGATGTGCACTTCCAACTCATGGCCGGTCAGGTCGCTTGCGGCCGAGAGAATTTCGCGCAACGTATAGGGCGTGCCGGTGCACACGTTCACGGTCTCGGAAGCGGCCTCGGAATCGAGCAGCGCCTCGTAAGCGCTCGCCACATAGCGCACGTCGGAAAAATCGCGTGCAACATCGATATTGCCGAGTTCGATAGAGGGCTCGCGCCGCGCGAAGTGCTCGACGATTTTCGGTACGAGGAAGTTCGGCGCCTGCCCGCGACCCGTGTAGTTGAACGGACGCGCGATCAGGATGGGCAACCGGTCGAACCAGGTGTGCACCATCGTTTCCATCGCGGCCTTGCTGGCCGCGTAGTGATTGACCGGCGTGAGCGGAAAGCTTTCGTCGATCGCGTCGCTCGTCACGTTGCCATACACATTCGCGCTACTCGCGATCAGCACCTTGCGCGGCGTATGACCGGTCGCGGCACACGCCTCCAGCAGATTCAGCGTGCCGATCACGTTGACGCGGTAGAAGTCGAGCGGATCGTCGTGGCCGACAAAGCTGATCGCAGCAAGATGAACGATGTAGTCGGGCCGCGCCGTTTCGATCACGCGTCGGCAATTCTCCGGCGAGGTGATATCGAGCCTCAAACGCGTGGGCGTTTCCGGCTCGTCGCGGCCGGCGAAGGTTTCGATCACGGTATGGCCGCGACCGAGCAGGTTATCGACCAGATAGCGGCCAGTAAAGCCGCTCGCTCCGGTGACGAGCGTGCGGACGGGTTGCTTCGCATGGGAAGACGACATGCTTTCTCCGTTCACGAGGGTCATCCTGTTGTGATGCAATATCGCGCCGGGCGTTCACTGCATGCTGCGACAACAGCCGTAGCCGCGGCATGGCGCGATGCCGGCGCTTCAAACGGGCTATTATGTCACGCTCGCTTGCTGCACTGCCCTACGCGGCACGCCTTGTTCGCCGCCGCGTGTATCGAACCGCAAACATTTCCTCGATGACTCCCTTCACCGCGCCTTCATCCCCTTCGTCAATTTCGCAGCAGCACCCCGTGCCTCTGGCCTTCGGCGATCTGCAAGGATGCCGCACGCCGTTCCAGCGGCTGCTCGCGAAGGCCGCGCCGCCGGCCGGCACGCCGCTATGGTTCGCGGGCGATCTGATCAACCGCGGCGCCGAATCGCTTGCCACGCTGCGCGACATCATCGCGCT
>Ga0209759_1000566_pt1 | contig 37299 bp, 39 predicted proteins | sample AraplaCL_Col_mMS_FD_184261 | JGI IMG/M metagenome (GOLD analysis project Ga0209759, IMG submission 184261) | Arabidopsis root microbial communities from the University of North Carolina, USA - plate scrape CL_Col_mMS (SPAdes) (version 2) | ecosystem: Host-associated > Plants > Roots >...
TGCCGCAACTCGGCAAGGCACTGAACATCAAGATCGACCGCCTGCCGGTTTCGATCCGAATCGTGCTGGAATCGGTGCTGCGTAACTACGACGGCAAGAAAATCGCCGAAGAACACATCACGCAACTCGCGAACTGGAAGCCGACCGCCGCGCGCGTCGACGAAATCCCGTTTGTGGTGTCGCGCGTCGTGCTGCAGGACTTTACCGGCGTGCCGCTGCTCGCCGACATCGCGGCGATGCGTGGCGTCGCGCAGCGCGTGGGCAAAAATCCGAAGTCGATCGAGCCGCTGGTTCCGGTGGATCTGGTTGTCGACCACTCGGTGCAGATCGACCACTTCCGCGAAAAGAACGCGCTCGATCTGAACATGAAGCTGGAGTTCCAGCGCAATAACGAGCGCTACCAGTTCATGAAGTGGGGCATGCAGGCATTCGACACGTTCAAGGTCGTGCCGCCCGGCGTCGGCATCGTTCACCAGGTGAACCTCGAGTACCTCGCACGCGGCGTGCACAAGAAGGCCGACGGCGCGGACACGGTGTACTACCCGGATTCACTGGTCGGCACGGACAGCCACACCACCATGATCAACGGCATCGGCGTGGTCGGCTGGGGCGTGGGCGGTATCGAAGCGGAAGCCGGCATGCTGGGCCAGCCGGTGTACTTCCTGACGCCGGACGTGGTCGGCGTGAACCTGAAGGGCAAGCTGCGCGAAGGCGTGACGGCCACCGACCTGGTGCTGACCATCACCGAACTGCTGCGTAAGGAAAAGGTGGTTGGCAAGTTCGTCGAGTTCTTCGGCGAAGGCACGCGTTCGCTGTCGCTGCCGGACCGCGCAACCATCGGCAACATGGCGCCGGAATACGGCGCGACCATGGGCTTCTTCCCGGTCGACGAAAAGACGATCGACTACTTCAAGGGCACGGGCCGCACGGACGCTGAAATCGCGGCGTTCCAGAACTACTTCAAGGCTCAGAACCTGTTCGGCATTCCGAAGGAAGGCGACATCGACTACACGAAGGTCGTGACGCTCGATCTCGGCACGGTTGCGCCGTCGCTGGCGGGCCCGAAGCGTCCGCAAGACCGCATCGAAATCGGTCACGTGAAGTCGACGTTCGAAGACCTGTTTTCGAAGCCGGTTGCGGAAAACGGTTTTGCCAAGAAGGCCGCCGACCTCGACGCGCAATACACCACCAGCAACGGCGTCAACGTGAAGAACGGCGACGTGCTGATCGCCGCGATCACCTCGTGCACGAACACCTCCAACCCGAGCGTGCTGCTGGCTGCCGGCCTGCTCGCGAAGAAGGCTGTGGAAGCCGGCCTCACGGTCGCGCCGCATATCAAGACGTCGCTCGCTCCGGGATCGCGTATCGTCACCGAATACCTGACGAAAACCGGCCTCCTGCCGTATCTCGACAAACTCGGCTTCACGCTCGCCGCTTACGGTTGCACGACGTGTATCGGCAACGCGGGTGATCTGACGCCGGAACTGAACGAAGCGATCACGAAGAACGACATCGTCGCGGCAGCTGTGTTGTCGGGCAACCGTAACTTCGAAGCGCGTATTCATCCGAACATCCGCGCGAACTTCCTGGCCTCGCCGCCGCTCGTCGTGGCCTACGCGATTGCGGGCAACATCACGCGCGACCTGATGACCGAGCCGGTCGGCAAGGGCAAGAACGGCAAGGACGTCTACCTCGGCGACATCTGGCCGACCAGCGACGAAGTGAACGACCTGCTCAAGTTCGCGCTGGACGCGGAAGCGTTCCGCAAGAACTACTCGTCGCTGACCAAGAAGGGCGACCTGTGGAGCAAGATCGAGGGCGAAGAAGGCCAGGTCTACGACTGGCCGAAGTCGACGTACATTGCTGAGCCGCCGTTCTTCGGCAACGATTTTTCGATGACGCCGGCCGACAGCATTGCTGCCGTGACCAACGCGCGCGCGCTGGGCATTTTCGGCGACTCGGTCACGACAGACCACATCAGCCCGGCTGGCTCGATCAAGGAAGACTCGCCGGCAGGCAAGTGGCTGAAGGAAAACGGCGTGCAGAAGGCCGACTTCAACAGCTACGGTTCGCGCCGCGGTAACCATGACGTGATGATGCGCGGCACGTTTGCCAACGTCCGGATCAAGAACCTGATGATCCCGCCGAAGGCAGACGGCTCGCGCGTGGAAGGCGGCCTCACGATTCACCAGCCGAGCGGCGAACAGCTGTCGATCTACGACGCAGCAATGAAGTACATCGACGCCGGCACGCCGACCATCGTGTTCGCCGGTGAAGAATACGGCACGGGCTCGTCGCGCGACTGGGCCGCCAAGGGCACGCAGCTGCTGGGCGTGAAGGCCGTGGTCGCACGTAGCTTCGAGCGGATTCACCGTTCGAACCTGGTCGGCATGGGCGTTCTGCCGCTGCAGTTCAAGGGCTCTGACAGCGTGCAATCGCTCGGTATTACCGGCGAAGAAACCTACGACATCGAAGGCCTCGGCGCAGACTTCAAGCCGCAGCAGGAAGTGACGCTGGTGATTCGCGGCAAGGACGGCAGCGAGAAACGCGTGCCGGTGCTGCTGCGTATCGACACGCCGATTGAAGTCGACTACTACAAGCACGGCGGTATTCTGCCGTTCGTGCTGCGTTCGCTGCTGGCTGCTTAAGCCTCGGCTTCAGCTTTGCGGTAACGCAAACAGCTTGGCTGTTTTGCAGGGGCTGCGTCCTGTGGAGGGCGCAGCCGACTTTCAAAGCCCGACCTTGGTCGGGCTTTTTTTTCACCGCTCAGTGGGACGCGAGCGATGCGGGGCCGGACTGGAAGGCGGCGGGATTGTCGGTAATTCGACGCTGGGTCATACGGGCGTTCCAGTCGATGTTGTCCGAGGCCCACACCGACGCGGACGGAGTTGGGCGCGTTGTAGTCGTGATGCTGGCGTGCCGCTGCTGCGCGGCCCAGTCGGACAGCGCGGCGCGCTCGGCTGATTCGTTTAAGGTGAATCGAGACGCGGTTTTCTGATGCGGGCCATGTGCCGCAAGAGGCGTTTGTGGATGAACCAGACGGTTCAGTGCGGCTTGACCCCTTTCGATTGGTACGTGGTTGAACCTCGCCACGGCAAGCGGGCGATGAATGCTCGCCAGCCGGTTGCCGGCGGCGAGTTGGCGCGGCGGGCCCGCGTTTGCGTTCGCCTGCTCCACTTGCTGTGACGAGCTCACCGTGCCGACGCGATGTTCAATTTTCTGCCAGCGGTTCGTTGCAGGCGACGCGGCCGGCTCTTCCTCGCGCGACGCTTGCGTCACATTGACGACCGGTTTAGCCGACTCAGCCGTAACAGGGTCGGCACGTACTACCGCGGGAGACGGTCTTGCCGCCACTGTATCGTTGCCGGTGATTTCGTGCGTGGAACAGGTTGCGAGCAACCAGGCGAGCGCGATGCTGCAGCCCACGAAGATGGCGGCACCGAGTATTCGATCAGACCGCGACGAATGGGGGCGCGGGTCATCCGCTTCGAGGTAACGCCGGGCTTCGGCCAGTTGCTCGTCGAAACGACCGTCAGAATTGGGCCGCTGCGGCAGCTTGTAGAAGAACAGAAATCTGGTATTTGGCGGAATGCGAACGCGAGGACGCGCAGTGGGCGCATATTCCGGCGCGCCAGGCATCGCCGAGTGCGCCTCGCGCGCCTGTGTGTGCGACGCCGAGCGTCGCCATGAGCCGAAAGGCGGCGGCAAGCCAGACAGCGAACGAGAACTTGGAAGCGCGAGCGCCCCCTCGATCAAGGCCAAGGGCCTAGTCATGGCAGGCCGCTCCATGCTCGTCACGCACGGCCTGCAGTTGTCCGATCAACGTTTGAATTCGCTCCGCAAGCAGATCAATCGATGCGCCGTCCTGCCCGGATGCTGCTGCTTGCGCCTGCCGCAATGCCTCCATCAAACTGTGCGCGCCGACGAGGCCCAGCGCCCCGCTCAGTCGGTGCAATAACCGAGGAACGGGCGCGAAGTCACCTTCGCGTTGCAATTCGCGGAGACGGTCGAGGTCATCGCACATCGCTTGACACCAGCCGTCAAGGAATGCGCTCAGGTTTAGCCCTTCTTCAACGAGAGCGTTTAGGTAACGACGATCGAACGGCTCCGGAGATCGGTTCACGGCTTTTTGTCCAGGTGTTGGCCGCCTTTGTACGAATCAGACGGCCTTGGTTTTTCGCGAGCCATCTGCATGCGCTGCCTGACAGCGTGCATGACGAGCTGCCCAAGCGGCACGCCATACGCCTCAGGGGCGCCGCGTGCACGCTGCGGGAGGTCGCAGTGTTCGCCGTCGTACAATGCCGTCTCGCTCATAGCCTCTGACTAGTCGATCAGCTTGTGTAACGCAGCGAACTCAATCAATGCTGCGAGCGACGACACCCCGAGCTTTTCCTGAATACGGCTCTTGTAGGTACTCACGGTCTTGTCGCTCATGAACAGCGCGTCGCCGATCGCCTTGTTCGACATGCCCTTCGAGAGCATCTGCAAAATGACGAGTTCCTTGTCGGAGAGCAGCATGACGCGGCCTTCGTCGCCGTTGGGCGTGACGCCTGGTGCGATGCTTGCACCGTTGGGTGCAACGGGAAACACCGTGTTAAGCAACCAAAACTGAGTGTCAAGACACCGTGCTTTTAGCCGGTCTTAAAAAACATCTTTTGCGTTGGGGCAAGCCGGCGCAGCCGGCGCGTCAGGCTCAAGTGTGTTCAACTCTGGCACCGCCCATCGGGCGGCTGTCCACACCCTCGCGGTGTGGGCAGCAGAGTTGTGCACACGGGGATTTGCGATGTCTGATGTTTACCAGCGTGGGGCCGCACAACAGCAGACAACAAGAACCGCAGTTTTATGCATGGACAGACGCCGGTCGAGCACGCGCCACGGTACCTGCGGCGCTCGTGGCTAAAACTGCGTGTTATACGGAGAATGACATCCAGCCAGAATGCCCTTCCTCATAGATACCTTGACGCGCAGGAGCGTGCCCACACCTTGGGTATATCGGAGCGCGCTGTGGTCCTACGAGCTACGCACCGCCCTTGGCTCTTGCCGCCGCGCGCGGAGTTTTTTGAAAGGGCACTTCTAAGATGGCGCTCAGATGTCGTTGACAGCTTGATGACCGATACTAAATTTTAGATTTGTTCGCGTTACCCAGCGGCTCACCCGCAGCATCGGTTTTCTTCTTTCGGCCCGCCCTGATACGTACAGGCTGCTCGGTAGGTTCTTCGAGCAAGTGCGATTCTTGGACTCCGAGCGCATTGGCGAGTGACACCAAATTGTCCAGTGTTACGTTCGCCAACCCTCGTTCAATCTGCCCGATATGATTCGGATGCAATCCGACACGGCCAGCAAGCACCTCTTGAGACATGCCAAGTTTGCCGCGCCAAAGCTTTAGATTTCTTGCAAGCCGCAGCCGTGCGGCTTTCTGTCGGGGTGTAGTGGTGGCTTCCATATGCGACAGGAGCATCGCCTATCGAGCGCGGCCAATCCACCCTATATGAATTGGCAATTTATGAATTGCCAATCTTTACATTGTGCATTTCCCGTTTTAGACTGCGTCCTATCCTATCGGTTTACTGTTCGCGGCGAGCCTACACGCCGGGGGCGAGGTTACTTACGTATCGGTCGCGCGCCTTTCCTTGGCGTTGGTAAGACGTCTGGCGGCACGGTGTGCTGAGGGTGGTTCGCAATCGTTTGGGGAATTACGCAAAATGCTAGAGAGGAACGCGCCACAGAAGGCCATCATTGGGCGCCCGCGTCTTTCCCGTCCGTCAACTGTCGCGTGGGGCTACAAATGCAGGTGACGGAAGTCGTGCCCGGCCGGGAAAAAATAGATGCGCCCCAACAACGTGGACAGTGCCTCGAATGCATACGTCCTCGCCTTCTTACGTGCGGAGCGCTTCTTCGCGACGCCAGGACGGACTCGCTTTCGCTTCACGCGCGCTTCTGTCTTGCGTTTGAGTGCATATATTTTTGCTGCCTCGAGATAGCAGCCGCCAGTGGGGTCATGCTTGAGGCACATACGCATCCCAGCTTCGACGTTCTGGATGCCGCGGTTCCAACTTTGCCAGTCTCCGCTCAAGACAGCGTTACCGTAGATTTGCTGCTTTTTTGGACGGAGCGCGGGACACCATTCTTGCCTGCAGTGCCGATAGGGGAAGTTTGCGATGTGGCAGCACGGGTCCTCGATGCTACCTTCCGCCGGTTTGAGCACAGGTAGGCAGATGGGTTCGAGAATGAAGCGCCGCTCCCGGCCTTTGAACAAAGTGATGCGCTCCATTCGGCAGAGGAAGGGCGTTGTGGTCCTTCGCTCAGAACTGTCGACATTGGGAAGTCGCTCTCAACGGACGCGAGTGCTGCACACGCTGGTGCATAGGGGGCAACTGGTGCGTGTGGGCTATGGGATTTACGCGAAGACGAGGACGAATCGATTTACCGGGACGCTACTGCCGGCGGCCCCATTTGAGTCCATAGCTGCCGAGGCTTTCAGAAAGCTCGGCATTGATGTCGGTCCGGGAGCGCTGACCCGAGAGTACAACGTCGGTCGTTCCACGCAGATACCAATGAGGGCAGTCGTCACTACTGGCCGACGACGTATCACCCGGCGGATTCAGATTGGTACCAAAAGGGTCGAGTACGAACGCGCTAACAAGGGACACACTATGACGCGAACTTATAGATGAGAGGACGGGCTATGAGCAGAACTCCGGGCGTGTCGCCAGGCACCACCTCCCTACAGACAGACGTCGCTGTGTATCTCGGTGACTGCAGTGGCGACTCCTTGTCCGTGGTGTGCGACGGCAGCTCAACGGAATCGCGCGGCTCGACGTGGCAGCGTGCGTTACTGGCCCTTGCCTCTCCAACGCCACGTGGCCCATATCCAGTGGCCAAGCAGTTTACGATTTTTGTTCACGAGATGTCTGGCTATGCGACAGCAGGCACTCCTGCAACTAACACGTTGCGAATCGACGTTAGATGTGAAGGCAAGTGGGCATACGCTGGAATGCGAAACGCGGAGTTCAGTGCCGACCTTCCGCCGATTCCCTATGTAATCGGCGACGATGTGGTCACCACTGCCCGACGCCTGTTTGCGACCACATCCTCGCCCTGATGTGGTTGAACGAAAACGCCCGCGACGCGCCGAAATTTCACCTCATCACCGCAGTGCCCACCGCCTTAAAAACAATGCTCACAGGTAACTCCTGGCCCAACCTTCTTCGCACCGCCCCCACGACACACAGGCGGGCGCGCACTCGTGGGTACGACGTTCTACCTCCCGAGTCCGTGTGTTTGCTCCGTAGACGCGGCCCAACGTTGCTAGATGCGCCGAAAGAACATGGGTGAACTGAGACTTGCCTTTTACGAGGGTGCCGTTGACGGAGACCTCGCCGCGCTGGTGCATCTGTGCGATGTGGAAGGCAGCGTGGTGCCCGATGATAGGCCTCCCTTTGCGCTCCTTGAGGAGATGAGGCGCGTGCTCAGAATGTGCGGCGAAAAATATGCGGCGCCACATTCGGTCGGGGAGCGTTTCACTGTACTCGTTGGTCGAAAGTCGGATGCGCAGCTCCAGCCTCTGGCACGGTTTGACGTCGTGGCACATCGCGGGCACGCTCGCGCAAGCGTGATGTACGCAGACGGCTCTCGGACTGACATCAACGGCGCGGCCTTCGAGGGCGACGACGACGTCGTCACGACACTGCTCAATATTTTAGAAGCGCAAACGGACGGCAGGCGATAGGAACGATGCCATGGCCCTCATGCTGCATTTGCTGTGGGAAAATCGGATGCTGCTAGCCGTACCAGCATGCGCGGCTTTCCTCGGCTACATTCTCGGTCGCTTGCTTCGCGATTGCGGCCGAAAATAGCGATGCTACAAGTCGCTTGGGCGACATGTGCTGACGACAGCCTTGCCAGCACCGCATTGAACGGTGCTGCCACAACTAACCGCTCCGAGCTGCTGATTCATATCAAGCACGAGAGCGCACCGCAGCGGTGCTGTGCAAACATCATCGCGCTACAGCGAGGAAACGTGAATGTCTGTCGCCTAGCAGCGAAGAAAGCTCCTCGCGTGTCGCGCAGCATCGAAAAAACAGCTTAACGCGCTGTTCGATTGCAGCTCGAGTCGCGGTGCTGCGAGGACGAGGCAGCCGGGAAATCGGACAAAAACCCGGTGTGTATTGATGCCGACGTTCGTACGCTCGTCTTGGAAGGGTCCAATGTCGGCGAGTGCGCCGACCGTGTGGTCCAGCCGAACCTCGAACCAGTACGGTTCATCGTTCACGTGCGGGGAACATTACGTCCGTCCGGACTTTCGGAAGTCGGCCCGGCGGTTACTGCCTATGGCACTTTTTGACAGCCGTGTGCTGGAGCGGTGTGGCGCATGCCTTCTGCGCTTGCATATCTATCCCCTAACAGCGTTGAGGCTTTGGGAACCTGCTATCAGGCGAGGCCACGAGTAGGCGGCTAGCGGCACCGTTACCCGCAACAGCACGCCGGTTGGAACATCGGGTGTGTTGGTTGGGTAGATTGGAGACTAAAGAGGAAGCACAACTGGTCCGCCTGAACCGGCGCCGTGCATCGGAAGGCAATCATCGTTGATTTCGCATTGGTAATGGTCCGCGTCGCACCTGACTGATAGATTCCTTGGCGCCTTAGTGGTTAATTTCAACTGGTCGGCTGTGGTGCTGATTTCATTTACGCTTTGCCAGCTTTTCGCACATCTCGGCCACCCAGCGGCGCACAAAATCCCGATTCTGACCGTCGAGCTTTGACAGCATCGATGCTATGTCGGACGCTTCATCCGTGACACGGCTAGAACTCGCCCGCAGCAAAGACTCAAGCGGAACCTCGAAATAGTCGGCGAGCTGAATCAGCCGCGTCAGCGGCGGAAGCGTAGCGCCTCGCTCGAAGCGGCTCACGGTTTCCTGTTCGACTCCGATGATTTCAGCAAGCTGCTCCTGCGTCAGACCGCGCGCTGCGCGTTCCCGAGCAATTGATTTTCCTATTCGCTCACCTATTCCTGCCGGTCGCCGAGCCATAACCACGTTTGTTGTCGTTAAACAACATGCAGTGTGGTCCCGCTGTGAACTAAAGTTAACGACATAAAATGTCGTAATACCATAAATCTAGTATGACACAGCCCTCGGCTTCGAGCCCTGGCGCTTAGAAGGCAATGCATTTACGGGGAAACAATGAAACAAAACGGGTATCCGACCGTGTGGCACTTGTCGCCAGCGTTGCGCCGAGCCGCGCGGGTTGTGCTTGCTGCCACACTTTGTGCACTGTCTACTCATGCGAACGCCTGGATGGCCGTCGCATACGGAGACAATGGGTATGCATTTATTGAGAGCAATGCCAACTCTTCTGAGGAGGCCACCGCGAAGGCGCTCGAGGGATGCGGCAAGAGCTCAACGCGATGCAATCTGTTAGGCAAACCAGTTGCCGGACCTGTGGCTTTGGTCATTGCCCGTGCCGGCGACGGAGTAGGCGTGTCGGCGAACAGAGACCCGCTGGTTGCGGCCGAACTGGCGATGAAGGAATGCAAGGCACGCTTCAAGCGAGGCTGCCGACTAGAGCATGTCGCGTGGGATGAGGGTGACCGATGGTATGCAATATCGACGGGTAACGGCGGCGCATACATCGAGTATGGCGACGAATCGGACACTGCGGCAAAGTCTGGAGCGCTTCAAGGGTGCCGAAAACGAACAGACAAAGCCGAGACCTGCGAAATCCGGGCGGTGAGCAGCAAGTCCGGCTGGATTGCCATGGCTGAACAGGAAACCCAATATGGTTGGGCGGTCGGTAGCACAAAGGATGAAGCGCTCGCGGCCGCGCGACGTGAATGTGCACGAGCAGGTGGCGGAAAGCCATGCGACGATACGACCGTCGTCTTCAATCCCGGAAATACGGCCGCGCCCGATTCGGTTGCTGCAGTGCAAGCGCGGATTGCACGGCAGGACGAAGCCGCGTCCGTTCCCGGCAAGACTGATGCAGTTGTTCGTTACGCGGACACGTGCCACAACGCAAACTGTGTTCGCAAGTATGAGAACGGTAAGACTATCCGATACACGGCATGCCTAAACCCTGCGACCTCTCTGCCCATGAATGACCCGGTGCGTCTTGGCGGATGCGGCGGCAGCGATTCACGAGGCAATCTTTTCGGAATGGGAGGCCTTTGATTACCCGGTCATCATGTATCTGATAGACCGGGCTTCAGCCCGCACAAAAGCGGGCTTTCACCATTAGCTACGGTGTCGTCAAGCTGCGGCGTCCTTCGCCAATAGAACCGCCGTCGTGGCGCGGCCAACAAACTAATGGCGAGCCGCGTCATCGGGGCATAGGAAGTTTTTTTGTTACGGTGCTAGTTGGGTTAGACCGAGGGGTGATGTTCAAGGCCGCGAGCGGCTGGACACTCTCATGGCGGTCCAGCCGCCTGGTTCGATACCCTTCGTAACCTACTCGAGTTGACCTTCGATGGTCTCGAGAACGCGCTCTCGGTCCTTCGACAGGCCACCAACAGGAGGGCCTGCAAAGCTCTTCCGTACGCCGCCCAAGTACCATATTCCGAGAAGAAGGACTAGTAGCGCAGCTATGACGTAGATGACCTTCTCATTCGGCGGTTGAATGCCGACGTAAGCTAACACTAAGGCCCCGAACACGGCCAGCACGCCAAATGGCTTGGACAGCCAGCCAAGCTGGAAAGGCCCCTTCTCTTTCCAGCTACGTCCTTCAGCAAAGATACCAGCGGCTATCGGCATTGCATACGAGATGAAAAGGAAAACGGCGCTTCCGGCACTCAACACAGAAAACGCGTCGCCGTACAGCGTCACGACAATCGCGAGAGTTGCGGAAACCCAGATGGCAATGCCCGGGGTCCGATGCTCTGAATTGACCTTCCGCATCCACCTGGAGCCAGGCAGCCCGCCATCGCGAGCAAATGCGAACATCATTCGTGAAGTCGACGTCACGGCCGCGAGACCACAGACGTAGTTGATGAAGAACATCAAAATCTCAATGACGAAGCGCAAAGGCCCAGGAATTGGCGCTAATATTGCCTGAAAGAAGCCCGTTCCCTGCTTTACAGCAGCACCGACATCGGGCATCACCAGCACAAACGCGCAGACCATCACGTAACCAAACGTCGTGGACCAGAAGACCGAGCCTATGATGCCGCGCGGCACGTTTCGAGAGGCCTCATGTGTCTCCTCCGATGTGTGCGCGGATGCATCGAACCCTGTAATCGTATATGCCGTGAGCAGCAGGCCTGAGAGAAAGGCCATCGCCATCGTTTGCCTGGGCCACATACCACCGTCTACGCCGGTGAAGTTTGTGAAGGTAAAGAGCCGGGAAAGGTCAATCTTCACAGGCGAATAAACGAGCAGAGACGCGACAAGCAAGATGGTTACGACAAAGATGAGGTATCCGGACAAGTCAGTGATTCGACTGGTTATGCGAATGCCTTTGTGATTCAAGAATGCCTGTGAGGCAGTGATGACCGTGAGAAAAATGGTCTGTGACCACCAACCGAGCGACTCCGGCGTGACCCCAAACATGGGCGCAATGATGGTCCTGAAGAACGGGTCATAGGTTCCATAGTTGATTGCGGCAACGACGAAGACCAAGCCTAAAAGGTTCAGCCATGCCGTGAGCCATCCCCACGTCTTGCCCCCGAGAATCGAGCTCCAGTGATAGAGGCCGCCGGCAGTCGGATACGATGAAGCGATTTGTGCCATCGCCGCGGCGACAATCAGGGCGAACAGCGAGCCAAGTGGCCACCCCAGGCCGATTGAGGCACCTCCCGCCGCGGAGAGACCCAACTGAAAGGACGTGATGCCCCCGGAGAGAATGCAAATCAGCGAGAACGACACCGCAAAGTTGGAAAATGCACCCATACGGCGGGACAATTCTTGAGCGTAGCCCATCTCGTGCAGCAACTTTACGTCGTCATCGACGAATTCGGTCGCGTGCGTAGCTGGTTTCGTGTCCATGACGCTTCCTTCTTAAAGAATTCACTCAAGTGGGGCGCTGTATATCTGCTCGCATAATCTGCCAGCACCGAGAATGTCTCCGTTTGCGCAATTTGGCCAACCTGCGCTCATGCAGCTGTGAAGCAGTTGTCGACATACAGGTGTGCGCCGTTAATGAAAGACGCATCATCACTCGCAAGGAAGAGAGCAGCGTGCGCCACTTCCTCCGGGGCGCATAACCGGCCCTGCTGGACAGCTAAAGCCGCTTCGCTGGCGTCGAAGCCGTACTTCGCAAGAGCATCGATTTCGCGTCGACCATGCGGGGTATCGATAAACCCGGGGTTGACAGCGTTGCAACGGATGCCGCGGTCACGATATTCGACCGCAATGGCCCGCGCGAACATCGCGCATGCTCCCTTTGTCGCGCAATACAACACCTCCAGCGGAGTAGCCGCGACTGACGAGATTGACGCGGTGCAGACGATTGAACCGCCGCCTGAAGCCAGCATGTGAGGGAGCACGGCTCTTGTCATCATGAACATGCTTCTGACATTCACGTCCATGAGCCAGTCATAGTCGTCGTCGGTAGTCTCCAGGAAGGGCTTGACGACGATGCTGCCGGCGTGATTAAAGAGCGTGTCGATTCGTCCGAAATGCGACGCGATGCTGCCGACGGCATCTTCCACTGCAACGCGTTTTGAGACGTCTGCGGCGAAAAATTCGGCGATTCCCCCTTCAGCTCGAATCTGGTCCACCACTTGCTCGCCGGCTGACTGATTGATGTCAATTACCGCGACTTTGGCTCCTTCCTTCGCGAACAATCGAGAGGCTGCACCGCCTGCGCCGGTTGCGCCGCCGGAGACGATTGCGGTCTTCCCGGCAAGGCGTCCTCTACCTGCGCTGGCAGTGGTACCACTCTCGGCGAAGCCCTTGTGTTCAGCCATCTGGACGCTCCTTGTCGTGTGAGTTCGGAGAAGGTAGGCCCGCCGAAATCCCGAGACTATCCAAAATTGGCAAAATCGCGCCAAGCCCGGCGTCTCGAGGACCAAGCTGATGCCAGAGCTTGTAGACTGAATCGCGCGTCCGAGATGGAAGGAACTTGTAATTTACGGCGGGTCAGTCCGAGTCGCCGAAGGCTCGTCGCTAGTTTTTTTCTTCCCTTACACTGGAGAGGGGAAGCCGAAGCGTTCGTCGAGGATGCGGAAAATGTCAACATGCGAACAAACAACGCCAGTCGCGGTCCGGACTTGCCACAGTGTTGAGGAGCAAGCAGCGCTTCTGGACACGTGGAATCAGAGCTATTGTCAAATTTCGCGCGGTGCGTTCGATGGCTCAGTCACCACGCTAGTCATCGGCGGCTTTCGTGTGCATACCGAGCGACTCAATAGAACGGTCTACCAGCGCGGCGAGGTCGCAGCAAAGGAAATTGCTGTTGGCATTCCCTTTCAGTTGGAGGGACACGCGCTACTATGTGGACAGCCGAGCCATCGGGATGCACTCCACGTTTTCTCTGGAGAAGGCGGATTTGAGTTTTTGTCGCCGGACCAGCACCTCGTTGTGAACCTAGAGATTTGCCCAGAGAACATTTCAAACCGGGCTGCGCGGGAACACCTTGATTTGCTACGCCCTCGACTTACCAGGAGAGCGGGACTCATCCCGGTTGCATCTACTAGGTTGCAGGAGTTCCGTGTGGCACTTGAGACCATGCTTAGCATCCTAACCAGGATGCCACATCTGACGAAGGACGTGAACATCGCTGAAACGTTTGAGCGAAGCGCTGTTTTCGGGCTCGCCGACGTGCTCGATTCTGAACCAGAGTTGCTTACACAAAGCGCTTCGCGAACGTCACGACACTGGCAACTTGTTCGTGCGGTCCGTGAGTTGGTGGAGGCGTCGCCTGACTGCCCACTCACGGTTGCGGAACTGTGCGTTCGGCTTCGTGCTAGCCGTCGCACGTTGCAGTACGCTTTCGAGGAAGCGCTGGGAATGAATCCGTTCTTGTACACCCGTGCGATTCGTCTCGGGAAGGTACAACGCGAGCTTCAGAGCGCCGCCTCGGTAACGGAAGCTGCCACACGGTGGGGGTTCTGGCACTTAGGCAACTTCTCCGCAGAGTACCGCGAACAGTTTGGCGAACTCCCATCAGAAACGCTTCGGAGGTATCGCGGTTGAACGCTGCATCCTTTAACAAACGATGTCGCGCAATTGCCGGACGACTTCGGGCTACATATAAGTCGTGGTTGTCGCGCGCCTCATCGACTGGGTGACGTACGCGTCTTGTGATTGCCCCTGGCTTCGCTCGCGACGGCATCCAATTGTCGCCAGTATTCGGGGTAACGGCCGCGCAGCCAATTCGCGATTGTCCCGTTGCTTAGCAGCCTGCTGATGTATGCCACTGAGACGGCCAATTCGAGATGTTCAACGCTGTATGTCTCCTCTGCGGCAGAATGCGTCGCCTGAAGCAAGGCTATCTCGCGCTCGAGCCTCGCGATTTGTAAAGAGGTCTCGCTGGGTTCTTTTCTCTTCCTGGGCTCTCTGGTTACCAGTTGCTCCACTGACGTCGTGGACCGGATGGCTTTCGCGAAGGCAGAAGTGAAGTTGCCTTGACTGCACATTAGCTCCGCTGCCTCAATTTGCCGGAGCGGCTTGAGCCACCGCAGCGCTGAATAGACCGACGCAGGGCAGAATTTGTCTGCAAGTAGTGCCGCGGCCTCCTCGCAAATGCCGTCAAGAAGGGCGGCTTTTTGCTTCACCGTTCTCTGCATGACTCCCAAGACACTTGCAATGCGCTCCGGTGCGACGCCCTTGCGCATCGCTTCCGCAATCATTCGCGCGTCCTGCGCAGGTGTCAGGCGATTCACGTGCCGATTGTAGGTGTATGTTTCGTCGTCAGTTGATATCAGGCAGAGAGCGTCGGGCTTTCCGAGCCGTTTCAATGCTTCAAGGCGGAGCCTGCCATCGAGAACGACGTAGCACCCGGACCTTGTCGCGTCGGCGACAACAACGAGAGGTTCCACGAGCCCAACTGACACTATGGACGCGAGAACCTGAAGATACTTCTTGCCCGATACGGCCGACACGGGCAACGGACGATGCGGTCGGAGCAAATCTAGTGCGAGCGTGACCAGCTCCGGCATGAATGCAGGCTGCAAGGCTGTGCCTGCGTCGACGGAAAGAGTCTTTGTGCTCACGGTTGCACCTGAATCCGTTGCTCAAGGACCTTAGGAATTGTCCCGACTGATTCACGGCGAAGCAGCGCAACAAATTCGCCATCTTGCAGCAGCCGCTGCAGCGCTGTCTGGATAATGACCATACGCGTGTGGACCAGCTCCGCCTTCTTGCAAAGCAATTGGTGAGCTTCACTATCCTTGACGTACATCTTACGGAGTTGTTCCGGTGATAGCGGGGTTTCTGACCTGCCGCGGTTACCGGGCTTCTGCAGCGAACGGTGTTTTTGCCGCTGAGCTAACAGGCGTCGAACCATCGTTAGTTGTCGCCCCTTCAACGCACCTTCTGCATATGCGTCGGCGAGCGCAGATTGAACTTCCGCCTCATCGCAGCGGGCGATGCTGACAGCAAGTCGAATCGGTACGGTTCCGCATTCAACCGCATGCAGAAGCCGCTCTTCGCCGTGCTCAAGCAGGATGAGCAGGCTGTTCAGATACGATTGCGTCAGTCCGACCTTTTCCGCAACGACCTCAACGGAATTGCCTGCGTCAATGAGGGCTTTCACGTCACGCAGTAGCTCGGTTGGATTATGGTTTCTCCGTGCGACATTCTCCACGAGGCTCATTTCCAGACAGCAGAATTCGTCGCGCTCGACAACACGCGCAGGAATCGTGCGGTGCCCCAGCAGGCGAACGGCCTCAATGCGTCCCTGACCACAAACCAGGTCAAAATGAGGACTGACATCGACTCCACGCCTGCGGCTAACGGTTATCGGCCGCTTAAGACCAACCGCGGCGATGTTCGCCACGATTGCCTGATGTTGTGCACGTCCGCGCGCTCGTGGATTGAGCACGCGGATGTCGTCAAGCTCAATTTCCACAATGCGGTCACCAGCCAGTCCCTGAGCGCTATTCATCGCTTTGCTCCAGCGCGCGTCGACGCGTCAAATCGTAAAGAACATCGAGGTTCGAAAAGTAGAAGCTGTCGAGGGCGGGGATGTTCATAGGGCATACGGTGGTCACCTTGCCCGGTGGGACGATTCCCCGTGGGAACACATAAAAGCCGTCGATGCGCACCGGCATTCGATTGAATAGCACGACGGCCATGACATCGACCGGGTAGGTGGCGGGCCATCTCAGTGTCCAGGTGCGCTCCCTGGAGCCCACAGCCACGCTCAGGCGTGCGCTGAACTTGATTTCCAACTCGTCATTCACGTTAAGCAACGTACCGCTTCGGCCCAGCGACAATCGGTGGCCGGCTTGCTGCAGCCTCGCGCGCGTTTCGTCGATAAGGGCGCGATACATGGCGCGAGCCCGTCGACGCACGTCGACATAGTCGTATCGGCACGTAGGCGTGAAGCCAATGCTGCGGTATGCGTTTGCCAGACATCCGAAGCGTCTGGCTAGTCCACTCTTACCATGTACGCTCAGACTATCCGCCATCGTCCGGACTGTCAGGTAGCCGGTGCGCGTCCAGAGCCGCTTCAGCTCTGCGTCTACTTCCGACTCGTCGACACCGCGTGAGTACCTTGTCAGGCGATGCTGCGCAGCCTCGAACACCGAAGGTTCGACGATGGCTCTGAAAGCACCGACGGCCCGAATCCACTTCGAGGGTGGATTGGGAACACGTGCCGTATGCAGTCGCATCGAACCCCTGTTGTAGATATTGTTTCCGACATACTTTTCGCCCATCAGAATCCGGCGGATGGTGGGTCTGCTCCATGGCCTGTTGTATGCGTTGTACAGCCCGGTGTCATTGAGGCGGCACGCGATGCGCAGAGTGCTTATCTTTTCATTCACATACCAGTCAAATATGCGGCGGACCAGGGCGACTTCGTTTGCTGGACCAGGCACGAGGACGACACGGTCCGTGTGAATGCTCTTGTGCTCAAACGCTGCGAGCGGGCCTTTCACGTTGCCATGGGCGTCAACAAGCATCCGGCGCAATCCATACCCCGGAGTTGAGCCCTGCCAGAAGCCGAGGCGCACGAGCCTACACTGACCGTTGAACACTTTTCCCGAGAGCTCCCGGCTATATTCGCCCGCCATCGCTCGCTTGATGGACTTATAGACGCTCGCAAACGGTGTTCCGTCGTTCTCAAAGGGCTCGGAGCAGTAGATGACACGAACGCCTGCGCGTCGGCACTCGTGTTCGTAGTAGGCTGCCTCGTCGGCGTCCTGAAATCGCCCCCACCTCGACACGTCGAAGACGAGCACTGTGTCGAAGTCTCGGTCCTGACTCTGGACATCGGACAACAGACGCTGAAGCCCAGGGCGTTCGCGCAATGTGAGACCACTCAACCCAAAGTCCTGATACGTGCGGACCACCACAATGCCATGAGCCGCCGCGTAGTCAGCAATGGCCTGCTCCTGTGCGACCGTTGAATACTGTTGCTGGTCCGTTGACATTCGCACGTACTGCGCTGCCGCCAACCGCCGCACCGGTGGCGGCGATAATGAGGGCTCGGTCTCGTCGGCTGGCATCTTGCGAAGTCCATACGAGCAAATCTCAGTGATAGGCGCCAGCCTCTTAAAGTCAAGATGCTATGGAGACATCTGGGAATGCACCGGAGACTGTGTCGGCTCCGCGTGCTTGCGCACCGGCGAACTAGCGGTTCAATTGAACCGGGGAGTTTTTCCTTGTTCGCCGTTCATTAGTCTGTGACCTACGAACACAGCGCTTCGCACGACATCCGACAGACGTTAAGCGCCTGGGTCTACAATGCGGTTCAAGATATCCGGATGTCCAGGGCGATGAGCAACCCTTTGAACATGGACCTGCGCGCTCGGGCGGAGCTGCTCTCCTATCTTGTTGCGTCACACCTTCTTGCGCGGCACATGACGGGCAATTGGCTGTCTGTCGAGCATGTCGTTGAATCAACGGCCCTTTGGCTAAAGACGAACGGTGCTGGAGCTGATGTGATGGAACGAGTGATGCTGTCGACCCGCGCACATGATATGGCTCAGAGGCTCGAAAACACGCTCGGGTCGGCGGTGACGTCCAAATCCGTAACCGCGCTCTTCTGTGAAAACCTGCGCCTTGATTTCCGGTCTCCAGTTGCGCGGCAAATCTACCAGCACTGCCTCACGCATCTGTTCAACTCGGGATGCTGGTGAAAGCGGGCTTCACGCCTTCTTGATGCGGTGCTTCCTGCGCTTTTTACCTATGGAAGCTACGGCAATGCCCGCAGCAACTTCGTAGGCAAGCTTCATGTGGCGCCCCGGCGCCAACGCCGCGTCCGCTTGGCTGACCGTGCGCTTGAGCACCACGGCATATTCGGGATGGCGGGATGTAAGCCAGTCAGCGATGACTTCGTCGTGAATCCAGGTCCGTGTCCAACCTGCGGCCAGTGTCAGAAAAAACAGGTTTTCGTGATGGTAAGCCCGAAGCGCTTCTGCGTCTCTTTGCGCCGCGGTCAGCTTTTGGACGGTTCGGCGAAGCTGACGTGCTGAATCGGAGTTCAGCTGAGCGCTATGCCCGTGGTCGATACGCTTCCTTGCGGGCGTCGCCGCCAGCAGGGCTCGGGCAAAATCACCGCTCAGGTTTTCCTGGCGAACCATGAGGGAGAGAGTTTCTCGCTGTTGCGAGGGAGACATTCGCTGCAGCGCCTGGACTGTTCGTACGGGTAGCGTCTGGCCAGCAACAATCGCCGCGGCTTCGTCACTGAGGCAGGGTGGTGCGACACTGCGCCCTGGCGCGCTGGTGCGGCAGACGAATCGCGGGCTCGGCGCTGCCCTCATCGCGGTCTCCTCGTGAGGCGCTCTTGCAGGAGCCGAGGCATAGTGGTGAAACCACGAGTCGTCATGAGCGCGACGAAGGCGGGGTCTCCCAGGAGTTCACGCAGAATCGCAACGAGCTCGGCAGCCTCGCTGTCGGTAGTGCGCATGCTGTCGACTGCGTGCCGTTGCCTCGACAGTTCCAGACTGAGAACGGCCTGCGCCTTAACCCGCGGCGTTCTACGCGCGCCGGCGCTGGATGGGTGAGGCGCCGCATTGTCGCGTGGACGACTGCGTTCCGCGATGCATGCCTCGTCGTTTCCTCCGTCGCGTATCGTTCTCATTGTCGTTCGCTCGCCAGACTGTGACCCATCAGCGCTTCGAGTGGCACAGTCTGAGGAATAGCCAGTAATGACTTCAGGTCCGGCCGCTGATACGCAGGAAAGTGTGTCTGCCCGTGACGGTAGACAACGGTATATGCCCCAGCGACAAGGCTTCCGCGTGGGAAGAGATGAAAGTCGAGCAATTCAGCCGCAGACCGTTCGATGCGTCCGTAGACGAGGAAGTCGACAGGAAAGCCGTCAGGCCAGCGGGCCACCCAGTAAGGCACGTGCCCCGCGATGAGCCACGGACTGCGGACGGCAAGCTTGATTCTGAGCCACTTGTCGACGCACAGCGTATCGGTGTGCTTTTCATACCTCGCTTCATGACCGCGAGAGCGCAACGCTTCGAGAGTGACGTCCGCTACCAGCATTTCGATGCGTCGCTCGACGTACCGATTGGCTGAGCGCTCTGCTGCCAGCTTGGGGATATAGCCCACCTCCTTATACGCCTCGTACAGACTTCCGAATTCATGCATGACCTGCTCGACGGATGGTGCGCTCCGGTAACGCCTTAGCGTTGCCTGGTCCAGCTTGCCGGCCTTGACAACCACCTTCCGCAAGCCCTCCACGATTTCGTCGCGCGTTGGCTTTCTGCGCCGCGCCTCCATCTTTTTCTGCACGGTGCAGAAGATGCGCCCCTCGACGACGGGTTCAAACGCATTCTCCGCGCGTATCCACTGCTGACGAGGGACCCGTTGCCACCCTGTGTCGAGCTTGGACGAGGTCCTGCTGTAGACGTTGGTGCCGATGTAGGCTTCACTGCTGAGAATGCGAAGAATGTTCTGGGCCTGCCATGGCCGCCCAAAGCGGTTGCGGAGGCCAAAGTCATTGAGCCGTCTGGCGATGGTCTCGCCAGTGACCAATGGCGTTGCATACCATTCGTACATCTTCCTGACGAGCGATGTCTCCACTGCGGAAGCCGGAGCGATGACGACGCGGTCATTCTGGACGCTTTTGTATTCGTAGAGACCAAGCGGCCGCCGCGTCCCACTTTTTGAGTCAACGAGGATACGCTGAAGACCGTATGCTGGTGGTCCGCCGGCGTGAAAGCCGCGCTGGGCATTGAGACATTGCCCAAGGAAAACCTTGCGGGACATCTCCCGGCTGAATTCGGCCGCCATCGCCCGTTTGAGCGCCTTCATGACAGAGGTCGCGGGACTTGCATCATTCGAGAACGACTCGGCAACATAGATGACGTTCACACCTGCGCGCCTGCACGCATATTCGTAGAAGGCGGCTTCGTCTACATCCTGAAAGCGCCCCCAACGGCTCACGTCGAACACGAGAACGGTGTTGAATCTCCGGCGCGGGTTCTGAACGTCCAGCAGCAACTGTACCAGTGCCGGACGTTGCCTGAATGTGAGGCCGCTCAACCCAGCGTCTTCGAAATCAGCGACGACGCGGAAGTTGTGAGCACGCGCATATTCCGCGATAGCCTGTCGCTGGAATAGAGGTGAATATTCCTGATGGTCCGTCGACATGCGGATGTACTGCGCCGCCCGCTGAAGCGCATGGGGGGTGGTTCCGCTCGTCTTCGCAGAAGCCATGGCGTACGTCCGACGGCAACATACGTCTGTGGTAGCGGCTTGGTGCAGGAAGTCAAGCCGAATTCACTTCCTCCTTGGTGACGAGCCTAGCGCACGGTCGCCAACCCGTTGCCCCAATTGGCACTATCCCGTCGCACAGTCATTCATGCGATTGTCGCCGCCGGCACAGGTCTTCGCAGGGTTACGAATATCAGCTGTTCCGTTGTTGAGGCGAACAGCATCTCGTCTATCGACAGCCGCCGCGGGTTTTAAAACGGCGCTTCGCGAGGGTGCGGAGGTCATCAACGTCGGTAATCGTTGGAAAGCGTACAGGCATAAGCCGTTTTCCAAATCCACCGCAATGACGTTACTCGACCTTTGCTGACACGAGTCTCAAGCGGACCTGCACCTCTGCGATGGGTGATGCTGAGACCATGGCGCTCACACACAGTCCGCTGTGTTGGCCAGTTTTTGACAACAGATACGACAGATAGCGATAGGAACCACCCTGTCCCTCAACGTCCCTGTCCTCGAGAACCTTCAGCGAAAGCCCGCTCCTTTGTGCCAGGGACAATTTGCTTGAACTGCGCGGTTGATGTGGCCGCATCGGCTCTCCGTGCCCACACGGAGCATAAATTGTCTGGCTGCGAAATCACTGCAAAATCGCCAACGGAACTGGAAACGGACCATACCTCTTCGGGCTTCCCGCGAAGTACCTTCTGGGAAAAAGACCCGTCGGCATACCGTAGGTGGCGGTGGCCGGCCAACTCACGAAGCGTTTCGGCGTCTCCGGTGGATGCGATGCATAGCTCCATGAACATCCGGGTGGCGGCGTTCGATTGCGCAATGGCATGTGGGGGCGGCTCCTGAGCGTGCGCGCCAACCCAAATCATCAAAGACGCTGCCAGCAATTTTTTGTTCATGTCGCTCCTTGCTCTAGCCGTTGCTGAACACGTCCACTTCAGCTTATCTCAGGCAATGCTCGCCCAAGCCATGATGTAAGCCCGCAAACGGGCTAAGGAGCACCATCCACCATTTGGGCAAATCCGATTCGATGTCTCTCTCAGAGGTCAAATCGTTGCAGACTCGACGTTGCCGAGTTCGCATTCCCGCTGAATACTTCAGGCCAAGCGGGCTGCCGGCTTGTAAGTTGCCCGATGTAGTGGAGTACGCCGGTGAGCGCGGCGAATGGAATGAGAACCAACCCGAGCACTGCGACAGGGTTGCCACTTCTCATGACCCTCCGTTCCGTACGCAACCAAATTTTCATAGAGTTGCGCAACGAAACCTGAGTAGGCACAAGTTCCGGCTCTGGCAACATCGACGCTCCCTCTTCCATATATCGCCTGATATATTCGAATTCGTTCGCGAGCGTGCTGACTGTTTGCGCACCTTGCTGACCCAATTCATCGCGGAGAGATGCAACGCTTTTCCCCACCGAAAACGACTGAACCACGTATTGCCTCTCATCGAGAACGTGACAGCGGATGTTGTACGTGTTGGTGCGCGAGATGAAACCCTGTCCACGAGACTCAATGAAGAAAAACGCCTTATCCCACGCCACGGAGATGATACCGTTCCCTCCTGCCCCTCGATATGCATGCACCATCCGCGTTCGCCTATTGAATCGAATCGGCAGTCGCGTCCACGTAAATAGTTCTGTATGCAGCCCCCAAAGAACCGCCATCAGCAAAGCGAGTACGCAGAGCTCCAGCCCTCCGAAGCCAATGAGACCAGCAACCAGATTTCCGCTTTTCCGGACGGCATCTGGGACGTTCAACATCATGTCGAGAATCCCAAATGCAGCATAAGCTAGGAGGGGTACAGCAAATAAACCACCATAGGTAAGCATGCCTCGCTCGTGGAATTGAGCGTTTGCGGTCTCCAGGAATGTTTCGTTCTTCTCGAACACCGAAAAATTGTCATTGGGATGTTCACTTGCAGCGACACTGACCTTTAGCTGACTCGCTACCTCTTCCTCCATCAACGGACGGTTGAGCTTGACGCGAATGATTCCGTCCCATGCCATATCTCTAAGCTCCTAACCGGCTATATGCATTCTGCTCTTCGTCGAAGGACTGAAAGCGGTCCCAGCTCTTGTCCATGCCGAAATCGCTGTGCCCAAGGAATTCTTTGAGTTCACGCTCGTTGAGAATCATGATGAGTACACCCCCGACAATCAGAAGAAGAGTCAGCGGAAGAATAATAGGACTGTCGCCTGCTGACGGCGCAACGATACACAAAAGAACTCCACCAAAAGTTCACGATAGCGTATAGAAGGGCCAACCCAACCTGACCGGGTTCCTATGAGGCGTGGGCGTTCTGTTAGACCTCGATAGGCTGCCGCCAATCAGACTGTAAGTGAGCCCATGGTCTGCGACGCCACGAGCTTCGGAAGGGGCTCGCATTCGCACTGACATAAATCGTTCTCGAGTGCGACCTGCTTGCCCATGACACTCATCGTGTGAGGCGAACCATCGCTGACGATGATGCCCTCGGTATTGCACGTGTGGCACAACACAGACCCTCCAAGATAAGCCAACGGCCGGCCGTCGAACGACGAACCGACGATGCCGTCGAGCACCACACCATTGTGGGTAGTCGTGTCGTCTTTCAGTATGAATCTGCGGCTCATGGTAAGACATCCTCGTTTCGCTCGATGCTTCCGACGAATGACGTAGCGCGTTTCTGGGCCGGGAGCGGTATAGATGTTTGTTTATCCTGGTTCCGTTGCTCTGGTCCCTGCAAGCGACATCGGACTGGCATCAACGTCCACGGGCCAGACCGGCTCGCGGCTCGTTCGCATGCCGATGTAGTGCAACACCACAGTAAGAGCGATAAACGGCTTGAGCAGCCAGACAAGCAGCGTGGCAACAGCATTGCCTTCTGCAAGCAGTTTCCTGTCGGTGCGGAAGTATAGGTCGCCGCTATTCCGGAGGGAGATTGCAGTCGGAACCAACTCGGGGGCGGGCACGGCAGAGGGCCCCCCCTCCATATAGCGGCGAATGAACTCGAACTGGTCATTTAGCCCGTGAACAATGGTGCGCCCATTTTCTGTTGTCTCGTCGTCAATGGTGTACACGCGCCGGCCAACTGAGAACGACTGCACCACGCAACCTTCATCGTCGAGCACATGGCAGCGTAGACCGTATGGGGTTCCACGCGAAATGGGGTCCTTCTGACGCCGCTCGATGAAGAAGAAGGCTTTGTCCCAGGGAACTGAGATAACGCCTTTCGAGCCAGCGCCACGAAAGGCATGCACCATGCGCGTCTTACGGTTGAAGCGCACCGGGATTCTCGTCCAGGTGAAATTCTCCTGGTGAAACCCCCAAAGCGACACGAATATGATGCCCAATCCGAATAACATGAAACACACAACGAAGGCCATAGCAAGTACGAGCTCCGGACCGCTTATGTTGGGCGGCGGATTCAGCATGGCCCATATCATCCCGCTGACGAACAACACCCCAATTGCAAAGATAAAAATACAGCCGTAAGTCAGCGCCCCGCGCTGTGCGTAGGCAGCGTTGGTGGTCTCGAGATATACGTCGTTCATCTCAAACACCGAAAAATCGTCCTGTGCCTTTGTACTGGCCGCAGCACCAACTCTGAGTTGTCGCGCCTTTTCTTCATCGTTGAGCTGCCGACGCAGCTTCACCCATACAATGCCATCCCATGCCATGTCGACATTCCTGCAGCAGGGTTACATAGGGGTCAAGTTTTCGCGGGCCCGGCGCGGCCAAGTTCGCATTCCCTTTGAATTTCTTCGGGCCAAACAGGCTGCTGACTGGTGACTTGCCCGATGTAGTGCAACAGGCCAGTAAAAGCGGCAAATGGGCTGAGGAGTAGCCCGAGCATGGCAATCGGATTGCGGCTTGCCAGAAATTTCTTGTCTGACCGCAGCCAGATTTTCAGAGAATTGGAGAGGGAGACGGTTGTGGGCACAACTTCAGGGCTGGGAACCGCGGATGGTCCATCCTCCATGTATCGCCGGATAAACTCAAATTGGTCGGCGAGCTCGCCAACAATTTGAGCCCCGGCCTCCGTCGATTCGGCAGAGAGCGACGTCACAGAGCTACCTACGGAGAACGACTGCTGGACATTTCCGGCGTTGTCCAGCACGTGGCAGCGGATGTTGAAACTGTTTGTCCTTGAGAGCGGGTCTTTCTTGCGCGGCTCAACAAAGAAAAAGGCCTTTTCCCAAGGAACCGAAATCACGCCTTTCGCGCCGGCGCCGCGATATGCATGCACCATTCGCGTTCGGCGATTGAAACGCACGGGGAACCGTGTCCACGAAAAGTTCTCCTGGAGCATCGCCCAGACGACGAAACCCATTCCGCCCAGAACCACAGCCTCGAGAGCGCAGAGACATGCTATCACGACCGCAAGCGAGGCATCGCGCGGCATGCTTGGCGGGATGTGAGTCACCATGCGAATCATGATGTAGGTGAGAAACAACCCGAGAGGAAGAATAAAAATTCCCCCGTAGGTCAACATGCCTCGGCGACGAAACTGGGCATTAGTGCTCTCAAGGAACACATCATTCATCGCGAAGACGGAAAAGTCGTCTTGAGGATTGTTGCTTGCTGCAACGTCTATTCTCAACCGACGTGACTTTTCCTCTTCAGTAAGAGGGCGATTGAGCTTTATCCAAGCAATTCCATCCCAAGCCATATTTTATGCCCCCAATCCATTGTAGGCTTTCTGTTCCTCTTGAAACGTTCGAAAGCGCTCGTCCTTCTTGTTGGTTCCGAAGTAGGTCCGACCAAGGAATTCCTTCAGCTCACGCTCTTTGAGGAATGTGATGATAATACCTACCGCTATGAGGAACAGTGTTAGGGGCAGTATCCAGGACGTTGCAACAAGAAAGGTAGCGCATATGGCCAAGGTAAAGCCCGCAACTGAAGAGGCGAAATAGGCGAGCGCAAGTACCGCGTGTCCATCCTGCCACGCACTCCACGCATTCAATGCGTCGTACCCTGCGCCGATGAAAGCCGCCGGCGCGGCAAACCACCGGCCCGCGAACTGCAGGCGTTCTACCATTTCTTTGGGAAGAAATGAAGGCAATGTAAGCTGTATCTTGTGTGCTGCTTCCAGGGCATTGCCCGATATCGATGCGACTCCTCCCAAGCAGGCTCCGATTGCTGCGTAAAACTTGCGAGACGTCTCAGTGCTATTGAAGTGCGTAGACTTCTCCATCTCCTTCGTCGCAAAGTACAAATTCGCGAACGCAAACACTGTGCCGATACCTGCGGAGGCGGTTTCGCCCCCTATCACTTTGCGGAATGAAGGAACAAAGGTCTTTTCAATCTCTTCCTCGGTCAGCATCAGCTTGTTGGCAGAGGAAGTAATGTACCTTGCCTTCTCCGCGTTTGACGCGTCCGACTTGGTAAGCGAGCCAAGCTTGTCCTCATCCACGATGATGAACTGGGGCACCGTGGTAACTCGCCCATCTGCAGTCTTAGTCGTAAATTGCTGCCGAATGGACGACTTCAGTGACTTGAGCGAAGGCCGATTGGCTGCAGGCATCATCTCCCACATCTGCCGCGCGAAATAGCTAATCCACTGTGATTGCGAGCCTTGAACGGGTCGCATGATGACCTGCTTGCCGCTTCTCGCAGACATGAGAAGAACTGCCGACTTTGCTGCAGCAGCGTCAATGCCGGCCGCCAACAGCTTGGCAATGGGCGCTCCTGCTTCATAGATGAGTTTTGCCCCCTGCTTGTAGAACTCAGGCAGCGTGGCCGCGTGCTTACCCTCTAGCGCTTCGCCAGACTTGAAAAACGATTCGATGACCTTTGCAGCAGTTTCTCGAAGCTCCGGATACGGGTAGCCGGCCGCGTCTTTCATTCGCTCCTCGTTCACCTTCTGATTCAGTACCAGCCCTCGCAGCAGTAGGTTCGTTGGGTCGGAAATTTGACCTTGTGTCCACTTATACAATTGGTCGAACGCTTCGCGCCGTGCCGACGCACCTTCGACGCAGCCAAGAAAAGCCCTCTCATAGGCGTACCCACTCACTGGGTCGTGAACATCATAGTCGTACTGGAATACGTGGCTCAGTTTTTCTGACTTTAGCCAGGCCACGTGGTCAAGCGAAAGTGGTGTCCAAGTGTTTTTCTGTTCCTGCTGGAAGTCTTGCTTCGCCTTATTTTGGTACTCTTCCGCTGCGGTGATGCTGACGGCCGTACCGTACTCCTCCCAGGCTTTCTTTCTCACCTCTGGTGCTTCAGAAGCAGTCTGTTTTCTTAGGTCGGAGATATTCTCTTCCAGTTGCTTGCCGCCATCGAAGAGCGCGCCCAAGGCGCCAGCCTCCATCATCTGGCCTTCGAGCATGTTTTCAGCTACTTGGTCGCTCTTAATCGCCCCTTCTTCGACGGCTTCCTTGACACCCTTCACCATGTCGGCCGACCAGCTTCCCCACTGATGCTGCGCGAGAACGACACCAAAGGCGTACTTGTTCTCCTGATTGAGTTCCTGGGTGATACCAATCGGGTCCCACAATGCAAACACTGCACCTTTGTGTGGGGCGAGATGGTCCATCGCCGTGTTGAGCGCCGCACCTTCGGTGCTGCGGTCTTTATATGGAAATGGCGAGGTGTAGAACACCTTATCGCCACCGCCTTTGTACTCGGACACCAGTTGCTGAACCTGGGTCGCGGATGCTGCGTGCGGGGCCTTGCCCGGGCTGGCAAACCATCCGGAAGAATTGAACGCCTGCATACGCTTCGTGCGGCAACCATCCTTATCCGCGGCGTAGGCGTCGCGAACCGCCCTGGTCCACTGAACTTCGCTGAAGGCGAGGTACACCGTCCCGGCTTTGTCGGCGTTTTCAATCGTGATGCACTGCGCGAGTTCTGGGTGTCCTGTTTGCGTGCACGAGAACGGCTTCTCGGTCGAGCGGTCCAGCGCGACATCGAGCGGATACTCGTAGCAGTTGCCCTCGTTAGTGACCGCGTAGCACTTCCACGCCGATGTATTCGGATAGTAGATGTACACGAACCCGTATCGCAGGGAACGTAGCGTGTACTTTGCCTTGCCTGAGGCGACATCCTGTACGTGAGCACCAAAGCTCCCGCTCACCAGTGGCACCCCGTCGATGCCATGTGCGCGCGTAGCCGCCAGCGCCGAGTAGCGCACCGGTAATATCGGCAGCCCCTTCTTCTGACACATCTTGCACTGAGTCGAAGGTGCGCCAGCTGCCGCGGCAGACCTGGTGATTGCAGTAACGCTTGGAGCGCCCGATTCGGCCATGGAACCCCCTTCTATGGAAATCCGATTGTTTTTGATTACTGGAACTGGTGTTGAGCGGTTTCCATGCCGATGCGCTGCCAGTCGTTGTCGCTCCACCGTCCAACTGCCTCGGCATACGGCGTCTCACGGACCTGAGACAGCACGCTTTGCACGTGCGGATGGCGGTCGAAATTAGGTCCGACCAGCACACCGTGCAGTGCAAACGGAATTCGGTCCTCCGGAGAAAGACCATAATGCTCGGCCTTGTGCAGTTGCTTATCGAGCTGGCGCGGCAGGTCTGCCGACGTAGTCACGTTGGCCTCCCGCAACAGTTCGAGCGCCCGTCGAACGAAGCTCAGGCGTGCAATCTGCTGATACTGCACGTCTGTCACCACAAGGTTCCCGCTTCCGTTTCCCTCGAAGGTTACGTCTTGCCACCCCCCAGCCACATCCAGATACGTCCAGCGGGTCACGGGGCCCATCAGGGTCAGCATCTGCTCCGGCTCAAGTATCCAACACAGATGAGCGAAGACACGCGGGTCGTAGTAGCGGAACACTGCGCTGCCCGCGAGGGGCTTGCACAGCAAGAGAGCCTGCGCCAAATGCTCTCGAATCATGTCTGTGGTGGCCTCGGTTTCGAGAATCCCGCAGACCACCGGCGGTCGCCCGTCCTGATGATGAGATTGGGCCAGTGCGCGCACGTGCGGCAACTGACGCTCGATGTGTTCAAGCCGGTACAGCACAGGCGCCACACCTTCCAGTTCTGGACGCTCTGCCGGCACCAGTTCGCCGATTTCATACGCATTGGGGCTTGGACGCATTCTCAGTTCCCCATTGCTCGGCTCGATAATCAAGTAGGTAGCGGTCATGCTTTTCTCGAGAACGTAGTACGCTTCATTCGACTAGCGCCGAGCCGCTCGATGCTGCTGAGGCGAACTGCGACGCGCACGACTTCGATGCCGGCACGCTCGCCGATGCGTTCTCTCCTTGCGGTCCCGCGAAGCTATGCGATGCCCCCTTGAAATCAAGCGCGCCAGGCGCATGCACAGAGATATTGCCGCCGGAAATTTTGATGACGGCGCCTCCGGCAGACAGCGTGATTTCTTTCTGCGCGACGACTGATACGGCGTCCGAGGTCGATATGACCTTAACCGTCTTATCCGCTGTCAGTTCGATATTGTCGGAGAGCGCCATGACCTAGACTTTCCCCTTGCCAGCGAACAGCTTCATCCCAGCCGTCTGGGCGAAGAGGCTGATTTTTTCGCCGACGCTTGCGATGAACGATTTGGTGGCGGCTACGTGTGTGCTGGCTCCGCTGACAAGATTGACGTGGTCGGTAGCCGCAGCGTGGATTGACTTCATCGAAGTAAGGCCGATGCCAACGGGGCTGCCCAACAGCATGACAGGCTCGGAGAAGCCGTTGGCTGTGCCCGTGCCGCCGCCGGCCGTATTGCCGTTGGTCGCGCTGCCCGAGATTTCCTGCTTCGTCGCATTGGTAAAGGCTTGTAGGTCGGATTGAGCGTCCGTCAAATCTTCAGCCTGAACAGCCTTGGCCGCGTCAGAGCGAATCTCGACCACGTTCGTCGATTCAGCCAGATGCTCATTTGCCTCCCTGACATCAAGCGGCTGGCTCGCAGGCCCGCCACGAGCGAAGGTCGATACGAAGATTCCCTTGCCAGCTCGCACCGCGCCATACGCGTCGGTCTTGAGGTCAAACCCGTTTCCCAGAAACGAGCCGCGCGTATTGCCCTGCTGGTCGATGAGATAACCGAGGTGCAAATAACTCTGGGCCGTGCTACTAAAAAGCTGCGTCCGGTTCTGACCCGTTGAGTCGTCCATCACGAGCTGGTTGTAGCCTGCGCCTTGGAATTCCTTCGACTTGTAACCTGAGAGCAGGCCATTGGAGTGCCATTGCGGTGTCTGCTGTCCGTTGAAGAGACTTCCGCCTACGACCGGACGGTCGCAGTCACCGTCCAGGTAGACGATTGCGACTTCATGTCCCACTCGGGGGACAAAAACGCCACCGAGGGTCCCGCCCGCATTGGGCGACATGACTCGCACCCAGCAGGACGCATTCTCGTCGCCTCCATTGAGCCTGTCCCAGTGCATTCGCACCTTTACCCGGTTGAGGCTATCCGTGAATACCTCTTCCTGCTGCGGGCCAACCACCGTCGCCGTCTGCATATGCATCAGCGGCTTACGATGTTCAAACGGACTGCGGAAAGGCACGGTGCGTCGCTGGCTCTCCAGTTCGACCAGGAAAAATCCTTCGCCGCCAAGTTCGTCTTTGACTCTGAAGACATCCGACGCACCAGCGTGAGCGGCGCGCGCCTCAGAGATGAGGGACTGAAGACTATGCCGGAAGTGTGTTCCTGTGGAAACCGGAAGATTGTTTTCGATGTACCAGGTCGCGCCCAGTACCGCAAATTGACGGCTTTCCGCACGGTCTGATGCAAGTGCGGTTGCGCCTTCTAGTTGGAACCAGCGGCCGGCGTCCAGGCGACGTACGCTGCCCACGGCAAAGAAGCGCTTGGCACGCGACTCCCACTCCTCCATGCGAATCTTCGACAGAGCATTGCCGCGGTCACTGTTGCCATAGGTATAGGCGCCCGTGTACTCATAGACTTCAGCTTGCTCTGGCAGGTCGCCCTGCGCGTCGACCGTTGGAGTGGAAATCTCCTTGTGAAAGCCCGGGTTTTTATAGTCGAAAGTGCGTGTCGTGTAGCTGACGCTCTGGAGAGTGCGAGCGCCACCCCATTGCACAATCGCGTCAGTCTCACTTCCTGCCCCGGCTCGATAAAAGGAAACTTCCTGCGGCGCCAATGCCTTTAGCGAGAAAAGGTCGTCTGTGACGACCAGCGTGTGTGCTTTGCCATCTTCTGCCTGTTCAAAATACCCGAACAGTCCTTCGGCTTCCATAATCCGGTGCACGAAGTTCCAGTCGTCCTCGTATTGAACGCAAAAAGAACGTTGCGGAAGGGCGTTTGATATTTCAAAACGATATGCGCCTCGGGATTGCGGATGTTGGTCAAACACCGCGGCGAGAATGTCCTCGGCGGTCTTATCCTGAAATATCCGCGCATCGCTTCTGAATTTGAGGAAATGCAGCCAGGACGAGAAGCTAATCTGATAGAGATGAACGCCGCCGTCCGAACCAAGCATTCGCGCGGTGTGGACATAGCCGTTGCGCGGTAAATAGGACGAGTCTGTTTGCTGGGTCCAAAGAGTGACTGGCTGTGCAATCAACGATTTCAGTTCAATGGAATCGCTGAGCGAAGCCACATCAACCGTGAAATCGTAATTGCGACCAATACGCGAGCTACCGGCAGCCCTGACCGGCACGAGCTTACTATTGCCTAGCGTTGTGTCAAGCTTTAGTAATCTGCGCGATTGGTCAATGCCAGCACCCAGCACCGTCGCCAAATCGTTTATCGTCATTACCGCTCCGCCCCGAAAATCACAGGCGGAATAATATGACGAAAAATCGGGCCGAACAATTCAGCGTAAGCGATTTCGAAGGAATTAACAATTTTCGGAAATGGTTTCCTTCGCCTGGCGGCTGGTGTAGGATTTTCCGGTTCGCGCGCCAGCCAGAATAAATTAGCCAATGCCATTTGGATAATTCATTGTGAGAAAATCAGAAATCTTCCTAATGGTGCCCCCAATGGGCTTAGGCCGGCGCTTGGCGGTCTGGTGGTCGTGTCTATGGCGACAAATGATGTTCACTCTACCGCTGTGGGGGCTGGGCGTCGGGCTTGCAGCCGCGTGGCTGCTTCATCAACGCCACGGTCGCTATCCATCGCTGGCGTCGCTCCTGATGGCAGTGATTGTCGTAGTGCCCGTCTGCTATATTGCCTGCCTGCCGCTTGTTGGCTACACCGTTCGGCGAGGATTCATTGCACAAAGGCTTACTGTGCCCGATGGCCTGTCGTTCGGCCAGGCGGCCATGGTGGGGCTGACGACGACAGGATGGACTTTCGTTACATCGCTACCAGTCAGTGTCGCAGCGTTGCCGCTACACGGGACGCGCTATGCGTTTGCGTGCAGGGTGCTGGAATTTGTTATTGACGTCGCGGCTGCGCTGTACGTGGTGCTCCCGAGGCAAGCACGGAGGCTACGATTGTTGAGTGGCAAGCCCGGCTCGCGCTAGACCGACCGTTGTGAAGTTGACGGGTGCGCCTGCCATCGTGCGAGCAGTTCGTACATTGTTCTGAACCAGTTGCCGGGCAAATTGTGTGTCCCGACATACATGGCGTGGCCGGCGTATTCACCCAATAGCCAGAGTTGGCGTATTGCTACGAAAGTGTAGATTGCATCGAGGTCGGGCTCCGCGATGTCAGCGACCGACCGATACCCAGCGAGAAAGGCGCTCCACATTGTGGCAACCTTTTCGTCCGGCTCGCTCAAATTGCCTTGCAGCAACCTGCTCCAGAGATACACGGCCAAGTCGTAAGCCAGGTAACCTGGACCGCTGTCGTCAAAGTCGAAGAACCATGCTCGACTTTGCCCTTCAGCGCTCCTACTGATGAATGTGTTACCGCCATGGCAGTCACCATGGCACACGACTTTTGTCAGCGCGACTCCTTGAATGCCCAGCGCAAGTGTCTGGGCAGCCTTTGCGAAGTCGTCTCTGAGGTTCGGGTCTAAGTGCTTCAGCGCTTGAATGCGTGCAAGCGGTTTCGAAATCAAGTGGTTGGCGTCCAAAGTATATTTGCTCGCGGGGCCGTCGTATGTCCGCGCGGCAACATGAATCCTCGCCAACTCGGCGCCGGTCAAACGTACGTTCTCGACATCTTCTCCGGGCGGCTCACCAACGAGATAGTCAAAAAGCACAAGCGGGCGGCCGCCTTCCGGCGCGGGAACCTCTGCTGCGAGCTTTCCGCTTCGTGTTCTGTGAGCGGTGGCGACGGCCGTGCCCTCGGCCCTCAGGTGCTCCAGCAGAGAAATCTCGAATTCGATATTCGCGGGTCCACGTGAACGCAATGCGCTGAGCCGAGCAATGCGACGGTCACCATTGGCGAGTCGGACCTCGTAGACGTCGTTGAAGCCGCGGCGGAGGAGAATGCAGTCTTCAATCGCACCAAGCGAGAACTCGCTGTCGAGAATTTGGCCGATGCTCCGTGCATCAACCATAGACCGAACGATATGAACATCAATGGTCCCGCTTCCGTTTGAGACGTTCATCGATAGCGTCCAATGTTGAAGCGTTTTCAGGCGATTGCCCTGACTCGGCGCGTGAGCGTTGCAGTCGGGGGCCGGCGTGTACAAGCTTGGAGTGCGCTGGACCCGGTTTATCAATCGCGAGGTGTTGTGGCGCTTGACTCACGGCTACCCAAATCGGCACCGTTGCGGCCACGCGCCGAAGAGAGGACAGAAGAGATAAAGTTCTCGAATCCAGGCTCCCAAATGGGCATGGCATTGTCCATTGCAAACATCCCGTGTCCGTCGCGGCCGAATGGTTGCTCAATGACAAGCTGCCCATTTCCACCCGCCGCCTTGAAGGCGTTGAACCACGTCCGGACAACATCGGGCGAAAAATACATGTCGTTCTGTACGTAGTGCCAGAGGACGGGGACATGCGTGGTGGCTGCAAAATGGCCAATTGCGTCGGCCATTCTTTCCGGCGCACACGGCTCTCCAGGATGCGTAGCTGGGCGGCCACCGCGCCCACCGGAGAAATTGACCACCGCGATAAGACCTTTGGGCGAGTAGCTTGCCGCGGCCAGCGAAGCGAAGCCCCCCGCGGACTGGCCAACCAGAATCACGCGCTCCGGGTCGACTTGCGGGAGTGTGTCTGCAAAGTTGACGGTGGCTAGCAGGTCCTTCGCGGCCTCGACGCCGGCCGTTTCGAAGTCGGGCGCACGGCAGGAGCCAGTGTCCTCTGCAAACGTACCGCCGGTGGCCCCATATCCACGCCGTATTGGAACAATGACCGCAAATCCCATCCGCACGAATTCGCGAATTTGTGGGAGCTTGCGATACCGGCCAATCTTTATTCTGTCATGTGCATTTGGTGGATTGCCGTGGCTGAGAACGATGAGAGGAAACGGGCCAGGCCCGTTCGGCATATAAGTCGTAGCAACGAGCTCACGCTGGCTTATGCCAAAAAAGCCTCTTTCCGTCATTGGTACGGAGACGACGGTTTCGTGTAGGTCGGTAGCAACGGGGTCCGATTCAGCGGCGCCAGCAACGGGCAAATGCGAAAGAACCATAACGCTCACAAGCTTGCACAACATCCGCAACCTGGTTTGCACAGCTCCCCCTCAGTGGTTGTTTATCACGCGTCGCCAGTGCAGCGACTGCATCGAGCGCGGAGGCCCTGAGGATACACAGGGGAAATGCGCCGAGAATCCGAACAAGACACGCTGCGGGTCGCTGCGCTGTACCGGGCACTACTCGCAGCGACCCGCGACTATCTGGTTATAAGGACGACCTGCACACCGTCGCCATTCACGGCGAAGGTCACGTATGCCGAGTCGTCCAGTGCGTATTCGTACCATCGGCTCGGCTACGGCCGTAGTCTCATCATTTTTGACATTTGCAATTTCTCCCGCCGTTGTGCGCCTTTCATGTTTGAGCTGCTTTAAGCCTACTCATATTCTTTCTTGCAATGAGAGCATTTGAACCTCTATCAGGTCAAGGGAATAAAGAGAATTCCGCGAGGAAGGTCGTTGTAAGTAATGGATGGCTCTGCGCTTGTTTCATTGCTGTCCGGCAGCCTGTATCAATAACGGGCGCGTAGTGGCTTGTTATTGAATCTGGGGCGTAAGTGGTTGATGCTGGCATGCGGATTGACGTGATGGTGTGCGCGGTCTGGAGCCCCCTGCCGGTAAGGTTATGCAACAAACCTATCTTGAGCCCAAACGCCGCGCCCCACTTTTTGTTATTTCCGATTCCTCTCTCCTTTGGCCGCCTGATGTAACAGATGGCCGATTTCTCCGGTGACTTGCGCGTTCGGTCTTAGCAGGGTCGCTCAGCTGGACGCCTTCACGACGCTGTCGTGAGCCTGCCTCAAATTTGACGCATTCCCCGCCTACGCTCTGAAGGTCGCCCGGCAACGGTCAACACGCGTCGCGAGCTTCACATGGAGAGAGACATGTCGACGAAATGTATTGCGTTCTCAAACAATGATGTGATTCTGGTGGCCTGGACGTTCGAGGGTAAGCTCAAGGATTGCGTCGGCTGCGACGTCCGGCGGATTCCGGCCGAATCCGCAAACGTTCATAGCGACGAGCCGCAGGGCGATTCGCTCCCCGCCATGGCGGCATTTCCCGACGACCCGAACGCAGGCAAGAGCGGGCGGACTACCGCGCAGGCGCCTATCCAGAAACTCTTCTGGAAGGACCTGTCAGTGACGGACCTGGCGTCGCCGGGCCCGTATATCTACCAGGTGATTCCGCTCAAGGGCACCTTCGATGCCAAAGGCGTGCCCACACTTATCCCTTTCCCGGATGTGAGCCCGCTCTTTTCGAATCCCGTGACGCTGAGCGCAGACCATGGCCCCGCCGATGACGCGTCATCAGTGAAGGCATATTTCAATCGGGGCATTCTGGCGACTCAAGCCCTGACGCATGAGGTACCTGTCAGCAAGAAGACGGGCGCCCCCGATGCCGGTGCATTGCTCAGGAAGATTGCCGACCCCCAGGACCCTCTTCGTAAGTCCCTGTCGAGCGACCTCACGACCGCCTTGCCCGCACTGCTCGTCGAGGCCAGCAAGGAAGGCGGCAACTGCTATGCAGCCCTGTACGAGCTGCATGACAGGGAGCTGGAATCGTACCTGACCGGAAACAAGCGCCTGCACCTGATTCTCTCGAATACGTTTGACAGCGAGAGCGGCGACCCGGACAAGGAGAACAAACCTGCGCGGGATGCACTCCACCACTCGGGCGTGGACGTCCTGGACAGGATTCTGCCCGATGGCAGCCACATCGGACACAACAAGTTCGTGCTCTACCTGAACAGCAAAAGCGAGCCCGCTGCGGTACTGACAGGGTCCACCAACTGGACTTCCACCGGTCTGTGCGCCCAGACCAACAACAGCCTGATTGTCCGCTCGTCCAGTGTCGCAAAGGCCTACTCGGACTACTGGGACAGGCTGAAGCAGGACACGGATGCAGCGAATGGCGATGCTCATGCCCTGCAGGGGAAAACGTTCCGTACCAGCAACCAGACACCTGTCGACGTCAACGTGCCCGGCGCAGCGAAGGCCACAGTGTGGTTCTCTCCAAACACGACGCAGAAGAACAAGCCCAAGAATCCGGAAGCGCCCGTCGATATGGCCGATGTCGAGGAGCTTATCAAGGCTGCAAAGCAGGCCGTTCTGTTTCTGTGCTTTGACCCGGGCAAGCCCAGCGTTGTCGACGCAGCGGCCGCCGCCCTTGAGGCAAACCCGAAACTGTTCATCCGTGGCGCGCTGACAAACGCCGACCGCGCAGGGAATTTCGTTATTGACCTTCATGATAATGGACGGGAGCCGGATGACCCCGCACAGGTTATCCCTGCAAAAGCCATCGACGACACATTCGGCATGTGGGAAAAAGAACTGCTCAACGCAGGCCACGCCGTAATCCACGACAAGATTGTCGTCATCGACCCGTTCCACCCGCAGAACTGCACCGTGGTGGTAGGCAGCCATAATCTCGGATATAAGGCGTCCTACACTAACGACGAGAACTTCCTTGTTATCAGGGGCAACGAAAGCCTTGCCCGCGCATACACGGTTCATGTGCTTGATGTGTACGACCACTATCGCTGGCGCCACCTGCTGGCCGAGTACGGGACGAAGGACAGCTGGCAGGGCCTGCAGCCGAACGACAAGTGGCAGGACCGTTACTTCCCGACCGAGGGAGCGACGCGCGACGCCGAGCTGGAGTTCTGGCTTTCCGCGAGGCCATAGTCAGAAGAGTCCGGCAGATGGGGCATGCGCTGCCGGATGCTCCCGCACATCGGTGACAGTGAAAGCACGCGTCCGGCTTCTTTGTGTCTCCTCTCGCGGCCACGTGGTAGGCAGCATTCGACGTGGCTGACGCGACGCTACCTTCTGGACCATGGAAGATATCTGCACGAGTCACCCATTTTCAGGCTTTTAAACTTGGTGATATCTGATGCATTGTTCTGGGGACGCTATGCGTACCGGTGGCGCTCATTGTTACTCGAGTTGCGAGTGCATTTAGCGGCTCTACCACTGGGTAGTGGGCCGGCCCCCGCGAAAACCGGACACGAGGTAACGCTTAAACTTTGAGGTAGTCTTACGCCTATGTTTAAGCCCAGCTCTAACGTGGAACCGATTGAAGTTCTGACCCAGCCCGAACAGCGCCGC
>Ga0209759_1000568_pt1 | contig 37118 bp, 30 predicted proteins | sample AraplaCL_Col_mMS_FD_184261 | JGI IMG/M metagenome (GOLD analysis project Ga0209759, IMG submission 184261) | Arabidopsis root microbial communities from the University of North Carolina, USA - plate scrape CL_Col_mMS (SPAdes) (version 2) | ecosystem: Host-associated > Plants > Roots >...
GCCCGCGTACATGTTGCCGAACAGCCGCATGCCGAGCGAGACCGTCTTCGCGACGAACTCGATGATGTTCAGTGCAAGGTTCGGGATCCACAGCAGCGGATGTGCGCCGAACGGAGCGGACAGCAGTTCGTGCACGAAGCCGCCGGCGCCCTTGATCTTGAAGTTGTAGTAAATCATCAGCGCGAACACACCGAGCGCGATGCCGATCGTGCCGTTCAGGTCGGCAGTCGGGACGATACGGTGGTGCGGGATGGCTTCGGACAGGCCCAGCCAGCCAATGACATGGCCCGGCAGGTCGACGGGGATAAAGTCGAGCGAGTTCATGAGCGCGACCCAGACGAAGACCGTCAAGGCCAGCGGTGCAATGAAAGTGCGCGTGCCGTGGATCATCGACTTCGATTGATCCTCGACCATTTCCACCAGCATTTCGATCGCGCACTGGAAACGGCCGGGCACGCCGGACGTTGCCTTGCGGGCAGCGAGATGCAGGATGATGATGGTGGCCAGACCGCAAACGATCGACCAGAAAAGGGTGTCCAGATTCCACACGTGGATGTCGAAAATCGACGTCTGGTGCGCGGTGGAAAAGTTCTGCAAGTGGTGCGCGATGTACTCGGACGGATCCATTGCGCGCGTGCCTTCGCTAGCTGCCATATCGTTAAAGCCACCCAAATTGTCGAAAATCGTCTTAGGCCGTTTCCGCTGCAATGCTCTATTGCGGGAACGCGCCGGGTGCGGACCGTGTCATATCCGCACACTTTCACCGGCGCTATGCGCCGGCTTTAAATCTTGGTGTTACCTGCTGCATCCTCAGCGCCAGGCCAAGGCAATCCAGTACGTCTTGAGCGCGACGAGATAGGTCACGAGCAGCGGAACCCAGCGTACGTCGTGATACCAGAAGGCGATGGCTACAAACATCGCAATCGTGGCGCCCATCTTCAGCGCTTCGCCGAGCACCCAGCTCATCACTGTTTCGGCGCCGCTCAGCGTTCTCAGCCGTGCCGCGAACAATGCACCCGGCACCCAGCAGATCGCTCCCCCCAGGAACGCGGACAGCGCAGCAGCGCCCGGCGGCTTATAGAACAGCCACCACACCAACGTTGCAACCAGGGACAAAACCATTTGCGCTGCCACAACCTTGAACGGCGTAACGCGCGATGGACGGCTCACATTCGGGCCAAACAGCTTTTCGGCCTCGGCCCGGGTGAGCGGAACGATATTGTTATCTTGCTCGGCGTCCCAGGATTCTTCGCGCGCGGCTGACTGAGCGGTGGAGGCATCCGGAACGGTGCGCTCATCGCGGTGTTCGTCGCGCCCATTTTTTGGCGCTTGATTCGACGCTTTGACCGCCATCGCAGTGTTCCGAAAGTCTCGTTCCGATCAGCGGGCTTTCGCTGCGCTTACGGGGTTGCCGTGCAATTAAATCCGGGCGATTGTAAGCGATAGTTGCAGGCAATTCAAGACTTTAGGCCGTTCAATAAACAGTGCGAAACGACGCTTCGCGATGCGGAAAAGGCTTCATCGTCGACGGCAAGACGTCAACTGTAAGGCTGTCGGGGAGAGGCAAAACATGTGCGCAAACTGACAAGTTTTTGTCTCGCGGCCAGGCCCGACAATCGTTGCAACGGACGTCTCGAAAATGCAACAAACGCCGGTTGGGCGTTTACTTCCGCGCTGCCGGCTGCCTTTTTTGCGGCGCACTCACACGCAGACACGCCCTGCCCTTCGTTCGAGCTGAAAGCGTGTCATGTGGCCACAACAGATAGTTAGGATTCCATGGCAATCTGGACAGGGCAGACAATTTTTCCTGCACCGCCCGCTCGATGAGTCTGCAACGATCTGCGTTCTAGGCAGTAGCATTCCCGCGCAAGCGCACCAGAATGCCTTCCAGCGCATCCAGATCGCCGAAGTCGACGAGAACCTGGCCGCGGCCGCGCCGGCCGAGCTTGATCTTCACGGTCGCCGCAAGCAGGTCGGACAACTCTTCCTCGAGGCGCCGCGTGTCCCGCCCGCCGTCCGGATTGGCACGCGCCTTCACGGCCGGTGCGGCCTTCGTGGTCGCCGTCACCAGTTTCTCCGTTTCGCGCACCGACATCCGCTTGTTGACGACCTGATTCGCCAGCGTGATCTGCGTCGCGGCATCGACGGCGAGCAATGCTCGCGCGTGGCCCATATCGAGGTCGCCGGCGAGCAGCATCGTCTGAACCGGCGTAGCGAGGTTCAGGAGACGCAGCAGATTCGACACCGCACTGCGCGAGCGGCCGACCGACTCCGCCGCCTGCTCGTGCGTGAAATTGAACTCGTCGAGCAAACGCTGGATGCCCTGCGCCTCTTCCAGTGGATTCAGATCTTCGCGCTGAATGTTCTCGATCAGCGCCATCGCGGCGGCAGCCTGGTCGGGCACGTCCTTCACCAGTACAGGCACCTCTTCGAGGCCCGCGAGGCGCGCCGCGCGAAAACGCCGCTCGCCCGCGATGATTTCATATTTATCCGCCGAGACCGGCCGCACGAGGATCGGTTGCATCAGTCCTTGAGCGCGGATACTGGCTGCCAGCTCCTGCAAGGCGCCCTCGTCCATCCGCGTACGCGGCTGATACTTGCCGGCCTGCATCTTTGATAGAGGCAACACGTTCGGGGCGCCTTCTATCGCCACCGCTTCCGTGATGTCGGCGCTGCCGCCGAGCAATGCTTCCAGGCCGCGTCCCAATCCCTTCTTTCGTGCTACTGCATTCATCGTGCTTCCTCGATCCGCTTAGGATGCCTGGGGCGCGTCGCTCAGTGCGCGCACCCGTTCGATCATTTCCGCGCCGAACTGGACATAGGCCTGCGCGCCGCGCGACGCCCTGTCGAAGACCACGCCCGGCAATCCATAACTCGGCGCTTCGGCGAGCCGCACATTGCGCGGAATAACTGCGTCGAACACCTTGTCGCCGAAATGCTCTTTCAATTGATCCGAGACTTGCTGCTGCAAAGTGATGCGCGGGTCGAACATGACGCGCAACAAACCAATCACCTTCAGATCGCGATTCAGATTCGCGTGCACCTGTTTGATTGTATTGACGAGATCGGACAACCCCTCGAGCGCGAAGTACTCGCACTGCATCGGGATGACGACGCCGTGCGCGGCGCAAAGGCCGTTGAGCGTCAGCAGCGACAGAGCCGGCGGGCAGTCGATCAGAACAAAGTCGTACTCGCTTTCGACCGCGGCAAGGGCGGCCTTCAGCTGACGCTCACGGTTTTGCACGCTGACCAGTTCCACTTCGGCGCCGGCAAGTTCACGGTTGGCCGGCAGTACGTCGTAGCCGACCGCTTCGGGACGCATCCGTGCCTCGGCTACCGAGACGCCGTCCACCAACACCTCATAGACGGTGTTGGTGCACGCGGCCTTGTCGATGCCGCTGCCCATGGTGGCGTTGCCCTGCGGGTCCAGGTCGATGAGAAGGACCCGCTGTCCCTGCGCTGCCAGGCTGGCCGCCAGATTGACTGTCGTCGTCGTCTTGCCGACGCCGCCTTTCTGGTTCGCAACGCAGAAGATTTTTGCCATCGTTGGAATGTCCCTTTTGCTGCTTGAAGATGTAATTACGTGGTCAACCGTGAAGCGGTGAATGTGACTGCGTCGCCTGGCGGGCCTCGTCCTCAAGAACCGTCACAAGATGACGCTCGGCGTCCAGGAACGGCACATCGAGCCGCACGGTCTGTTCCACGTGGGCGCCCGCCGGCAGACGCTCGATTTCGCCGTCCGGACGTACGCCCTTCATGGCGAGAATTGCGCCGCGCTCCGCAACGAGATGACGGGCCAGTGTAACGAAATCGGCGAGTTCTGCGAATGCTCGCGAGACGATTACGTCGAACTTTGCCGACACTTCGGCGCCCGGTTGCAAAGTCTCCACGCGCCCTGTTACCACCGACAGATTCGCGAGCCCCAACTCGGCTTTGGCCTGAGCCTGAAAGGCCGTTTTCTTGTGAACGATGTCGTTCACGGTGACGGCCCAATCCGGCCGCACGATCGCCAGCACGATACCGGGCAAACCGCCGCCCGAGCCCACGTCAAGCACGGAGCGCGGATCACGCTCGGCCAGATGCGGCACGATCGAGAGCGAGTCGAGGATGTGCTGAATCAGCATCTGCCGCGGATCGCGAATGGCCGTCAGGTTGTAGACGGCGTTCCATTTGCCCAGCAAGGCGACGTAGTCGAGCAGCTTTGCCAATTGGGTATCGCTTAGCTCAAGGCCGAGCTGGCGCACGCCCTCTGCGAGAAGTTGCGCCAACGCTTCGCGGTCGCTTCCCTTCTGCTTCGTGGTCATTGAGCCACCGGCGTTGTGTCGGCGCCCGGCTCGGCCGGCTTCGCAGGACGGCGCCCAAGCCCCCGCTTCAGGTGCACCATCAGCAACGAGATGGCTGCCGGCGTGATCCCCGAAATGCGCGAAGCCTGCCCGATCGTTTCGGGCCGGAACTGCGTCAGCTTCTGACGCGCCTCGAACGACAGGCCCCTCACTTCCGCATAGTCCAGACCTTCTGGCAAACGCGTACTTTCGTGCGCTTCGTTACGCTCGATCTCGCCCGCCTGGCGGTCGATATAGCCCTGATATTTGATGCCGATTTCGATCTGCTCCTTGATCTGAGCCAGCAGCACTTGGTCTTCCGCCAAAATCTCGGGCGCACCACAAGCTCCACCGCGCAGCGCGCAAACGCCGTCATAGCTGACGCCCGGGCGACGCAGCAGGTCCGCCAGGCTGTACTCGTGATCGATTGGCTTGCCAAGCAAGGCAGTGGCTTCGTCGGCACTCAGGGTCTTTGGATTGACCCACGTCGTTCGCAGGCGCTCGGTTTCACGTGAAACAGCGTCGCGCTTGCGGCTGAATGCGTCCCACCGGACGTCGTCCACAACGCCAAGCTCGCGACCAATCTCCGTCAGCCGCATGTCGGCGTTGTCCTCGCGTAGGCTCAATCGATATTCTGCCCTGCTCGTGAACATGCGATACGGCTCGGAGACGCCGCGTGTTACCAGATCGTCGACGAGCACCCCGAGGTACGCCTGATCGCGACGCGGACACCACGCCTCTTTCCCCTGAACAAACAAGCCCGCGTTGATACCGGCCAGCAACCCTTGCGCGGCAGCTTCCTCGTAGCCTGTCGTGCCGTTGATCTGACCTGCAAAGAACAAACCACTGATCACCTTGGTTTCCAGCGATGCCTTCAGGCCACGCGGATCGAAGTAGTCGTACTCAATCGCATAGCCGGGGCGCAGGATGTGCGCGTGCTCCAGACCGCGCATCGACCGCACGAGTTCGAGCTGTACGTCGAACGGCAGGCTCGTCGAGATCCCGTTCGGGTAGAACTCGTTGGTGGTCAGGCCTTCCGGCTCCAGAAAGATCTGGTGCGATTCCTTCGACGCAAACCGGTGAATCTTGTCCTCGATGGAGGGACAGTAGCGCGGCCCCACCCCTTCGATCACGCCCGTATACATCGGCGAACGATCCAGTCCGCCGCGGATGATGTCGTGCGTACGCTCGTTGGTGTGCGTGACCCAGCACGGCATTTGCCGCGGATGCTGCTCCGCCCGGCCGAGAAACGAAAAGACCGGCACCGGATCGAGATCGCCCGGTTGCTCTTCAAGCTGCGAGAAATCGATCGTGCGGCCGTCAATACGCGGCGGCGTTCCGGTCTTCAAGCGCCCTTGCGGAAGCTTCAACTCCTTGAGGCGCACCGATAACGACACGGCCGCCGGATCGCCCGCCCGACCGCCCGTGTAATTGTTCAGACCGACGTGAATCTTCCCGTCGAGGAAAGTGCCCGCCGTCAGCACCACCGCACGTGCGCGGAAGCGGATTCCCACTTGGGTGACCGCGCCGACAACCCGGTCGCCTTCAACCATCAGGTCGTCCACGGCCTGCTGAAACAGCCACAAGTTCGGCTGGTTCTCAAGCCGGTGACGGATAGCCTGTTTGTAAAGCAGCCGGTCGGCTTGGGCGCGCGTCGCGCGCACCGCCGGCCCTTTCGACGAATTAAGAATGCGGAACTGGATACCGCCTTCGTCCGTCGCGGCCGCCATGGCGCCGCCGAGCGCGTCGACTTCCTTAACGAGATGGCCTTTGCCAATACCGCCGATCGACGGATTGCAGCTCATCTGACCGAGCGTTTCAATGTTATGTGTCAGCAAGAGCGTTTTATTGCCCATGCGCGCGGCGGCCAAAGCGGCCTCCGTGCCGGCATGACCGCCGCCGACGACGATTACGTCAAATTCTGTGGGAAAAAGCATCGCGGACCTCACGCCAGATCATCGCGTGAGCCTTCAAAGGAAAATGTATGGGCGAATTATAACGGGTTCGGTTTTGGCACGAATTCGGTCGAATGGCCTATGAATAAAAAAAGCGGCGTGTTTCACGTGAAACACGCCGCTTTGAACCGCCGCTCAGATCAGCTTCAGGCCGCTTTTTTCGCCAACCCGAGATACGTTTCGATCACCCGAGGATTCTGCGCCAGATCGGCCGCCTCACCTTCCAGCGCCAGCTCGCCCGTTTCCAGCACGTAGCCATAGTCCGAAATCTGCAGCGCGGCGCGGGCATTCTGCTCGATCAGGAGCGTAGCCACCCCCGTTTGACGCAGCGCGCTGATGATGTGAAAGATCTCCTTCACAATCAGCGGGGCAAGGCCCAAACTCGGCTCGTCCAGCATCAACAGATCGGGCTTGCCCATTAACGCGCGTCCGACGGCAAGCATCTGGCGTTCGCCACCCGACAAGGTGCCAGCCGCCTGCTTGCGGCGCTCCTTCAGGCGCGGAAAAAGCTCGAACACGGGCTCCATCTGATCCAGAAAATTGCGCTCGCCCGCGCGCTTGCGCCGGTACGCGCCCAAGACCAGGTTGTCTTCGACGGTCATCGACGCGAACAGCTCGCGCTTCTCCGGTACCAAGCACATACCGCGGGCGACGCGTTTTTCGACCGGCACGGCGCTGACATCCTCGCCCTGATAGACGACCGCGCCCTTCGCGTGCCCCGTGGGCGGCAACGCACCCATGATCGCGTTGAGCAGCGTGGACTTGCCCGCGCCGTTCGGTCCGATCACCGACACAATTTGCCCAGCCCGTACTTTGATCGCCGCGTTATGCAGGGCTTCGACCTTGCCGTAGCGCACGGAAAGCCCATTCACATCGAGAATCGGTGCTGTTGCATTCATGGTCTTCTCCATTACTCCACCCCGCCGAGGTACGCCTCGAGCACCGCCGGATCCTGCTGCACTTCCTGCGGCAAGCCTTCTGCGATACGTGTGCCGAACTCCATGACCACGAGCCGGTCGGTCAGATTCATCACAAAGTCCATGTCGTGCTCGACCAGCAGCACGCTCATCCCTTCCGCCTTCAGCCGGCGCAATAGGTCGGCCAGTTGTAGCTTTTCCTGATATCGCAGACCGGCCGCCGGCTCGTCGAGCAACAGCAAAGTGGGATCACAGCACAGCGCACGCGCGATTTCGAGGATTCGCTGCTGGCCGAGCGCAAGGCTGCCGGCTTCGTCGTACATATGCTGTTCAAGTCCGACGCGGCGAATCTGGCGAGCTGCCTCGGCCATCAGGCGCGCTTCCTCGACACTGTTCAAGCGCACAATGCTCCGCCAGACGCCCGCGTGCCCACGCAAATGCGCGCCGATTGCGACGTTTTCGAGGACCGTCATGCCGGGCAGCAGCTTGACGTGCTGGAACGTGCGGCCGATTCCCCGCTTGACGATTTCACGTGAACTCAGCGCGTCGATTCGCTCGCCGCGGAAGGTGATTTCACCGCTCGTCGCCTGCAGCACGCCGGTTACCAGATTGAACGTGGTGGATTTGCCCGCGCCGTTCGGACCAATCAAGCCGATGATCTGCCCTGCTTTCACTTCGAAGCTGACGTCGTTGACCGCGACCAGACCGCCGAACTGCTTGCGCGCCTTGTTCACCGTCAGCAGATTTTCACCGGCCGCAGGCTTGGTGCGCTGCGGCAACGCATCCGCATGGTCCGGCAGATGCGCGCGCGGGCCGCGCGGAAAGAAACGTGCGACGAACGGCCAGACGCCCTGTCGCGCGTATTGCAGCAACAGCACCATGAGAATGCCGAAAACGATCACCTCGAAGTTACCGTTCTCGCCCAGCAACTTCGGCAGCAGCGTTTGCAGATAGTCCTGCAACACCGTGAGAATTGCCGCCCCCAGCACAGCGCCCCAGACGTGCGACACACCGCCCACCACGGCCATGAACAGAAACTCAATGCCGTGATTGAGGCCGAACGGCGTTGGATTCACCGCCCGTTGCAGATGCGCGTACAGAAAGCCTGACACCGAAGCCAGCACGGCTGCGTACACAAAGATCACGACGCGCATCCATGCCGTGTTGACGCCCATCGCCTCAGCCATCATGCCGCCGCCGCGCAGGGCGCGAATCGCTCGCCCCGGCCGGCTGTTAAGCAGATTGTGAACAGACACGACCGCGCCCAACACCACGAGCCAGATCAGGTAATAAATATGGCGCCCCGATTCGAGGTCGATGCCGAACACGTTCAGCACCGGAATACCGTTGATGCCGTCGTACTTGCCGAGCATTTCCAGATTGCCGAACAGATAAAACAGCGAGAGCCCCCACGCTATCGTGCCGAGCGGCAAAAAGTGGCCGGACAGACGCATCGTCACAAGGCCAAGGATCAGCGCGATCAACGCCGTGACCAGCACGCCCGCGATCAGTGCGAGCCACGGCGAGACGCCAAACCGCGTGGTGAGGTATGCCGTCGCATAAGCGCCGATGCCCACAAACGCCGCCTGCCCGAAGCTGGTCATGCCGCCGATCCCCGTCAGCAGCACCAGCCCGATTGCAACGATCGAATACAGCCCGATGTAGTTGAGCAGCGTGACCCAGTACTCGGGCACGTGAATCGGCTGCGGCAACACAGGCAGCGCAAACAGCACCACGAGGAACAACCAGAAGAACCTGTTTTTCATGATCCGTTTCATCGCGTCACTCCTCTTCCTCTTCGGCGTGCGGGCTGGCAAGACTGCGCCAGAGCAGCACCGGGATAATCAGCGTGAACACGATTACTTCCTTATAGGCACTCGCCCAGAACGACGAATACGACTCCAGCAAGCCGACGAGAATCGAGCCGGCGGCCGCCAACGGATAACTGACGAGCCCGCCGATAATCGCCCCCACAAAGCCCTTCAGGCCGATCAGGAAGCCGGAGTCGTAATAGATGGTGGTCAGCGGGGCCACGAGGATCCCGCACAGCGCGCCAAGCCCCGCCGCCAACGTGAACGCGAGACGCCCCGCTTGCGTCGTGCCGATACCGACGAGCCGCGCGCCCAGCCGGTTCACCGACGTCGCGCGCAACGCCTTGCCCGAAATCGAGCGGTCGAAGTACAGATACAGCGCGCCGATCAGCACGACCGCCGTGCCGACCACCCAGAGGCTTTGCCCCGAGATCGACAGACTGCCCAGGTTGAAGGTCGCGTCCGAAAACGCCGTGGTGCGCGAGCCTTCCGCGCCGAACATCACGAGACCGAGGCCGACCATCGCGAAGTGCACCGCCACCGCGACGATCAGGAGCAGCAGCGTGGTCGCCTCCGCGATCGGCTCATACGCGAGCCGGTAGACGAACGGACCCATCGGAATCACGATCAACAGCGTCAGGGCGATCTGCGCGATCATCGGCAAAGGCTGCAGGAAAACGCCCTTTGTCAGCGCATAGACGGCGACCGGAAACAGCAGGTATTTGCCGGTCAGCACGGCCAGGGTGCGGGCCGCATGCCGCCGCCGCTCGGCGTGCCGCGCGAGCCCCGCCACTTCGATCACGAAGCACGCCGCGCCCATCGCCATCAGCAGCCAGCACGTGGCCGGAAATTTTTGGGTTTGCAACGCGGCGAGCGTGAGCGCGCCGTACGAGACAAACTCGCCCTGCGGGATGAAGATCACCCGCGTGACGGAAAACACCAGCACCAGCGCGAGCGCGAGCAACGCGTAAATCGCGCCCGTGGTGATGCCGTCCTGCGCGAGGATCGCCGCAATTGATAGATCCATACTTCCTCGTCCTGAAGCGTCGAAATCGAAACTGGAAACAGTCATGGCGGCGCAACCTGCGGCCGTCCATCAAACTGCAATGCCTGAAAGACGACCGCCGCGCCGGAGCACGGCGCGGCGGTCGGTGCCATTGTCCGCGAACAGAATGGCAGTGCGGCGTGATGTGCCGCACTTCACGAGAGGCGCGTACCGCCTTGTATTAGTCGTTCTGCAGCTTCCACTTGCCGTCGACGATCTCCACGATCACGCGTGCGCGCTTGTCGAGGCCGTTGTGGTCGGTCGTGGTCGTGTTCATGATGCCGTGCGAGACCGGCAGCTCCTTGATGTTTTCCAGCGCGCCGCGCAGTGCCACGCGGAATGCCTCCGTGCCCGGCTGAGCGGTCTTGAGCGCCTCCGGAATCGCACGCTGCAGCATCTGGCCGGCGTCCCATGCGTGGCCGCCGAAGGTCGCCACGGAGCCCGCGCCATAGGCTTTCTCGTAGGCAGCCTTATAGGCCAGCGACGACTTCTTCACCGGGTTCGAGTCCGGCAATTGATCGGCGACGAGAATGGGGCCGGCGGGCAGGATCTCGCCTTCGCAGTCCTTGCCGCACACGCGCAGGAAGTCGTTATTGGCGACGCCGTGCGTCTGATAGATCTTGCCCTTGTAGCCGCGCTCCTTGAGCGTCTTGGCCGGCAGCGCGGACGGCGTGCCCGAGCCGGCGATCAGAACCGCGTCGGGATTCGCGCCCATCGTCTTCAACACCTGCCCCGTCACCGAAGCGTCCGTGCGGTTGAATCGCTCGTTCGACACGATCTTCAGCTTGTGCGCAGCGGCGGCCGCGGTGAACACGTTGTTCCAGCTATCGCCGTAGGCGTCCGCGAAACCGATGAAGCCGACGGTCTTCACGCCGTGATGTTCCATGTAGTCGGCAATGGCGTCGGCCATCAGACTGTCGTTTTGCGGCGGTTTGAAGGCCCAGGCGCGCTTCGCGTCCATCGGCGAAATGATCGCGGCCGACGCAGCGAGCGAAATGACCGGCGTCTTGCCTTCCGACGCAGGATCGAGCATGGCGAGCGAGTTGGGCGTCACAGTGGAGCCGATAATCGCGTCGACATGGTCTTCGTCGATGAGCTTGCGCGTGTTCTGCACGGCCTTGCCCGTGTCCGACGCGTCATCGAGAATAATGTACTGCACCGTCTTGCCGCCGATCTCCTTTGGCAGCAACGCAATCGTGTTCTTTTCAGGAATCCCGAGCGATGCAGCCGGCCCCGTGGTGGACAGCGTCACACCGATCTTCACCTGAGCGAGTGCGGCGCCCGCGCCGCACATCAATGCCATCGCGATGCCCGTCCGTACCCATTGCTTTGTCTTTTTCATTGCAAGTCTCCAACGCTTCGAAGTGCGTATTTGTAATCCGACTCGTGGGTCGGGTGTCTGAATCTAGTTATAGGGTCCGGGCGTGCCAAGCATGGTTTTCCCTGCTCGACGCGCGTGCCTTCGCCGCCTGTACGTTGCTCCCTACTGCTGCAATTCCTGCGATGCCTTCCTGGACTGGCGCGCGCAAAACACTAACATGTTAGTAGTATTGCGTCGTGCCGCGCCGACGGTCAATAGACTGCAACCCAAATGCGGGTTTCTCCTGAAGCCGTACAACCACACTTTTCCCACCGGGCGCGCAATAAAAAAGACGCGTCAACTGCACGCGTCTTTTTGTATTGGGTCACCTATCGCTTCGCCTTCGCTCAGTCGCCGGACAACTTCCACTTGCCGCCGACAATCTGCACCATCACGCGCGCCCGCTGGTCGAGACCGGCGTGGTCGTTCGCGCTCATGTTGAAGATGCCGTGCGACGCGGGCAGGTCTTTCGTGGCTTCGAGCGCCGCGCGCAGCGCCTCGCGGAATGCCGGTGTGCCCGGCTGCCCCTTCTTCAGCGCGACAGGAATCGCGCGTTGCAGCAGCAGGCCCGCGTCCCATGCGTGGCCGCCGAAAGTCGACACCGAACCTGCGCCATACGCGGCTTCGTAGGCACGCTTGTAGGCGAGCGCGCTCTTCTTCACCGGATTGGAATCGGGCAACTGCTCGGCAACGAGCAACGGACCCGCCGGCAGATACGTGCCCTCGCAGTCCTTGCCGCACACGCGCAGGAAGTCGTTATTCGCGACGCCGTGCGTCTGATAGTACTTGCCCTTGTAGCCGCGCTCCTTCAGCGTTTTCTGCGGCAACGCGGCGGGCGTGCCTGCGCCGGCCACCAACACCGCATCCGGATTCTGCGACATGATCTTCAGCACCTGGCCGGTGACCGACGCGTCGTTACGCGCGAAACGCTCGTTTGCCACCACCTTGATCTTCGCGAGGTCGGCGGCCTTGCTGAATTCCTTGAACCAGCTTTCGCCATAGCCGTCCGAGAAACCGATGAACGCGACGGTCTTCACGCCGTGATTGGACATGTGCTGCGCGATGGCCGTGGCCATGAGAATGTCGTTCTGCGGCGTCTTGAAGACCCACGCGCGTTTGGCGTCCATGGGTTCGACGATGCTGGCAGCCGCGGCAAGCGAGATGACCGGCGTGGTGTTTTCCACGGCGACGTCCATCATGGCAAGAGAATTCGGCACGACGGTCGACCCGATCAGCGCGTCAACGTGGTCTTCGCTCGTGAGCTTGCGGGCGTTTTTGACGGCCTGAGTGGAGTCGGTGGCGTCGTCAAGCACAATGTAATCGACCTTCTGGCCGGCCACTTCCTTCGGCAACAGCGCGATGGTGTTCTTTTCCGGAATGCCGAGCGATGCGGCCGGGCCGGTTGCCGAGACAGTGACGCCGATTTTCACATCTGCGAATGCATGCGTGCTCCATGCAGCCGAAACTCCGGCGGCGACTAATGCCGCGCTGATCCAACGCAATGCCGACTTCATCCCGCTCCTCTACGTCCCGTTAAAACAATTCGGATTAAATTCGTGAATTAAATCCCGACCCAGCGGTCGGTGAATAAGGAGTGTAGCGGACGGAAGCCGCGCGCCGCAAGCGTTTTGAAGGGGTGCGATGCGGGAAAAGGCTAATTACCGGCGACATAAAAAACCGTCACCGCGTTAGCAAAAGATTTGAATGACGCCAATCGAAAATCGACAAATAAAAAGCGCTGTTGGATATCAATCCAACAGCGCTTTCGTGTGGGCACTTAGTGCCTCATGTCTCCTCGTTCTCCACCTGCAAATTCGTGGTGCATCAGAACTGCATGAAGATTAAATGAGCACCCGGCATGCCACAACTAGCAATTACCCTAGTGGTGCACTGCGGCACTGAATTGGGGCGCATAGAGCCGGCGTCGCCGCAGGATACGCAAATAAGGGCCTAAGCGCGCCTTGGTGTCCATACTGCACAGCAGCGAGAATTGGATCGGATACCGAAGCATTTCAATTCGCCTTTGCTCACGCGCGCAGCGGCCGCACGCGCGCGATGATTTCGCCGACAATGCCGCGCCGGAAAGCGAGCACGCATGCAATAAAGATGATGCCCGTCACAATGGTGACCGATTCGCCCAATGAGCGGAACCATTCCACGCCTGTCGTGGAAGCCAGCGCGCCTCCAATATCGCCGAGGCGATCCTCGAGCGCCACGATCAGCGCAGCACCGAGCAGCGGCCCAAACAACGTGCCCATTCCGCCGACGAGCGTCATCAGCACGACGAGGCCTGACATGGTCCAATAGGCGTCGCTCAGGGTCTCGAAGCCCTGCACCACCACCTTGAGCGAGCCCGCGAGTCCCGCCAGCCCCGCCGACAGGATGAAGGCGAGCAACTTGAAGCGGTCGGTATCGTAACCGAGCGACACGGCGCGCGGCTCGTTCTCCTTGATCGCCACCAGCACCTGCCCGAACGGCGAATGCACGATCCGCACGATCAGCAGGAACGCGAGCACCATGATTGTCAGCACGACGAAGTACAGCGCGACATCGGACGTCAAATCCAGCAGGCCGAAGAGCTTGCCGCGCGGCACGCCTTGCAGGCCATCTTCGCCATGCGTGAAGGGCGCCTGCAGGAACACGAAGTAGACCATTTGCGCGAGCGCGAGCGTCACCATCGCGAAGTAAATGCCCTGGCGGCGAATCGCGAAGATGCCGACGACAAGACCCAGCAGCGTCGCGCTGGCCGTGCCTGCGAGCACGCCCAGTTCAGGGGAGAAGCCGAGCGTCTGCATCGCGTAACCGGTGATATAGCCCGCCGACGCGAGAAACATGGCATGCCCGAACGACAGCAGCCCGGTGTAGCCGATCAACAGGTTGAAGGCGGCGGCAAAAAGCGCGAAGCACATCACCTTCATCACGAAGAGCGGATAGATGCCGAGCACGGGCACCGCGAGGAGCGCGAGCAGCAGCAGACCGTAGAGCACTTTTCTATGCATCATTTTTCCTTGCCGAAGAGACCCGCCGGGCGCACCAGCAGCACGAGCGCCATGATGACGAACACGACGGTCGCCGACGCTTCCGGATAGAACACGCGCGTCAGTCCTTCGATCACGCCCAGCATCAGGCCGGTCAGAATCGAGCCCATGATCGACCCCATCCCGCCGATCACGACCACCGCGAACACGGTGATGATCATCGGCTGGCCCATCAGCGGCGAGACCTGAATCACGGGTGCGGCGAGTACGCCGGCGAACGCGGCAAGCGCGACGCCGAAACCGTAGGTGAGCGTGATCATCAGCGGCACGTTGATGCCGAAAGCCTCGACGAGTTTCGGGTTTTCCGTGCCCGCGCGCAGATAGGCGCCGAGCCGCGTTTTTTCGATGACGAACCACGTCGCGAAGCACACAATCAGCGAGGCCACCACCACCCACGCGCGATAGTTCGGCAGGAACATGAAGCCAAGGTTGGTCGCGCCGGACAGTGCCGACGGCACGTCGTACGGCTGTCCGGACGAGCCGTAGATGGAGCGGAATACGCCCTCGACGACGAGCGTGAGCCCGAACGTGAGCAGCAGTCCGTACAGATGATCGAGCTTGTACAGCCAGCGCAGCATCGAGCGTTCAATCAGGACCCCGAACAGACCGACGACGAGCGGCGCGATGATCAGCATCGGCCAGTACGGCACGCCGAAGTAAGAGAAGCCCATCCACGCGAGCATCGCGCCGAGCATGAACAACGCGCCGTGCGCGAAATTGATCACGTTCAGCAAGCCGAAGATCACCGCAAGTCCCAGACTCAGAATTGCGTAGAACGAGCCGTTCACGAGCCCGAGCAGCAACTGGCTCAGCATCGCGGGAAGCGGAATGCCAAAGATGTCCATTGAAGCCTTCACCCATCGTCAAGGTGAGATCGGTCGCGCACGATCGGGCCGGCACGCGAACAGCACGCGCATAACGCCCGGCGCGCGCCATATGAAACAAACGGAACAACGCAAACGAACGGCTGTCTGCCCGCGGACAGCCAGCCGTCGCTCAGGCCATCACGCGTCGCTTATTTCCACAGTGCGCAGCGCGTTTCGGCCTTTGTCGTGAACGCCTGCTCGCCGGGGATTGTCGCGGTGATCTTGTAGTAGTCCCAAGGTTCTTTCGACTCTGCCGGCGTCTTCACCTGCATCAGGTACATGTCGTGGATCATGCTGCCGTCCTGACGGATGTAGCCCTTCGCATAGAAGTCGTCGATCTTCGTCTTCTTGAGTTGCGCCATCACCTTGTCGGCATCGGTCGAACCGACCGCCTGCACCGCCTTCAGGTAATTCATCGTCGCGGAATAGTCGGCGGCCTGCAGGCTCGACGGCATCTTGCGCATCTTGTCGAAGTAACGCTGCGCCCACTTGCGCGTGTTCGCGTCCTTGTTCCAGTACCAGCTGTCCGTCAGCACAAGGCCCTGCGTCGTTTCGAGGCCGAGGCTATGCACGTCGTTGATGAACATCAGCAACGCAGCGAGCTTCATGGTCTTCGTAATGCCGAATTCCTTCGCTGCCTTGATCGAGTTGATGGTATCGCCGCCTGCATTCGCGAGACCGAGAACCTGCGCTTTCGACGACTGCGCCTGCAACAGGAACGACGAGAAGTCCGACGCCGACAGCGGATGACGCACCGAGCCCAGCACCTGGCCGCCGCTCGCCTTCACCACGTCTGCCGTGTTCTTTTCGAGCGCCTTGCCGAACGCGTAGTCGGCGGTCAGGAAGTACCACGTCTTGCCGCCCTGCTTCACCACTGCCGAGCCCGTGCCCTTTGCGAGCGCAGTGGTGTCGTACGCATAGTGAATAGTGTACGGCGTGCATTGCTCGTTGGTCAGCGTGTCGGCACCCGCGCCGATGCTGATGTACACCTTGTGCTTTTCACCGGCGACGGTGTTCATCGAAAGACCCGTTGCCGAGTTCGTGCCGCCGATCAGCAGATCGAGACCCTCGCGATCCATCCATTCGCGCGCGCGCGACGCTGCAATGTCCGCCTTGTTCTGGTGATCCGCATACAGCACCGTGATCGGCTTGCCGTTGACCTTGCCGCCGAAATCGGCCACGGCCATGCGGATCGCTTCGAGACCGCCCTGGCCATCGATGTCCGCGTAAAGCCCCGACATGTCGGTGATGAAGCCGATCTTCACTGCGTCATCTGCCGCTTGCGCGCTGCTCATGGTGATGGCGGCGCCGGCTGCGACCGCGAAGCAGACTGAAGCAATTCGCGCGAGTGGGTTCTTTTTCATTTGTGTCTCCTGGTTCTTCGCTTGTGGTTATCAGAGGCAATGGGGCGTGCTCTCTACACGCCCAGCAGATCATGCAGGACCGGCATCTTGCTTTCGAGTTCACTAGCCCCGAAGTGTTCGACGATCGTTCCGTGCTCCATCACGTAGAAGCGATCGGCAAGCGGCGCGGCAAAGCGGAAATTCTGTTCGACCATCACAATCGTGTAGCCACGCGCCTTCAGTGTGACGATCATGCGCGCGAGCGCCTGCACGATGACAGGCGCGAGCCCTTCGGAGATCTCGTCCAGCAACAGCAGATTGGCGCCCGTGCGCAGAATACGCGCGACCGCGAGCATCTGCTGCTCGCCGCCGGAGAGCCGTGTGCCCTGGCTCATGCGGCGTTCCTGAAGATTCGGGAACATCGCATAGATTTCCTCGAGCGACATCATGTGCGCCTTGTCGCCGACGAGCGGCGGCAGCAACAGATTTTCCTCGCACGAGAGGCTCGAAAAAATGCCGCGCTCTTCAGGGCAATAACCAATGCCGTGATGCGCAATGCGATGCGTGGGCAGATTGATCGTTTCGCGGCCGCCAACGCGGATCGACCCTGTGCGCCGGCCCGTGAGGCCCATGATCGCGCGCAAGGTGGTGGTGCGCCCCGCGCCATTGCGGCCGAGCAGCGTGACGACCTCCCCGCGGTCCACGGTCAGATCGACGCCATGCAGGATATGCGATTCCCCGTACCAGGCTTGCAGTCCCGCTATCTGGAGTGCGGGCGCGCCCGCGGCCTTGCCGCTCACCTCGAGGCCTTCGCGCTCGGCAATTGTGTTCATGCGTGGGCTCCGGCGAGCGCCGCGTCGGCGCTGCCCATGTAGGCTTGCATCACGAGCGGGTTCTTCGACACGTCGGCATACGTGCCCTCGGCGAGCACTTCGCCCCGTTGCAGCACGGTGATCGTGTCGGAGATGCCGGCAATCACGTTCATATTGTGTTCGACCATCAGGATCGTGCGGCCGCTCGATACTTTCTTGATCAGCGCCGTGACGCGGTCGACGTCTTCGTGGCCCATGCCTTGCGTCGGTTCGTCGAGCAGCATCAGCTCGGGCTCCATGGCGAGCGTGGTCGCGATTTCGAGCGCGCGCTTGCGGCCATAGGAGAGTTCGACCGTCAACACATCGGCGAAATCGGTCAGGCCCACCTGCGTGAGCAGATCCATCGCGCGGTCGTCGAGCCGGCGCAGCGTGCGCTCGCTCTTCCAGAAATGAAAGGCGGTACCGAGCGAGCGCTGCAAACCGACGCGCACATTCTGCAATGCCGTCAGATGCGGAAACACAGCGGAAATCTGGAATGAACGGATGATGCCGCGCCGCGCGATCTGCGCCGGCCGCTCATGCGTGATGTCGACGCCGTTGAAAACGATCTGACCGGCCGTCGGTTCGAGAAACTTGGTGAGCAGGTTGAAGCAGGTGGTCTTGCCCGCTCCATTGGGCCCGATCAGCGCATGGATCGAGCCGCGGCGCACGCGCAGGTTCACGCCGTTCACGGCAATGAAGCCTTTGAACTCACGGGTGAGGCCGCGCGTTTCGAGAATCGTATCGCCGAGAATCATGTTCCCTTCCATACGGAGTGAGGCGAAGCACTACGATCTTTCGCGCGAAGCTCTGCGCGACTATTTGGACGGCGGCACCCCGTGCACGCTCGTTGGCGTGCTGCACCAATCCGGACGGTAATCCTTGGGGCAACACGCAGCATGGCTGCCATTGTCGCGCCAATGATGCAGCGCATTCATTGGGATTTGCACTTAGTGGATGGTGTATGTATGTAATCGCGCGCCGCAGTCTCTTATCGGAGACATGCGTGGGCAGCCCCGCATGCAAAGGCGGCGCCTGCCACGCGTGCCGCGACGCGACGTGTGTCACACAGCGGACATCGATACCGCATTGGCCGCGCGTGCGGCCACGCTGCCCGTCACGCGCGCGCGACGGTCCTCGCGAATCATCGCGCTGCCTCGTTCGGCAATCATCAACGTGGGCGAATTCGTGTTGCCGGACGTGATGGTCGGCATGACGGATGCATCGACCACACGCAGACCGTCAACCCCGATAACTCGTAGCCGGTTGTCCACCACTGCTGCGGGATCGTCGGTCGTGCCCATGCGGCATGTGCCTACCGGATGGAAAATCGTCGTGCCGACGAGACCTGCCGCACGCTGTAGTTCTTCCTCGGTCTGATACTCGATGCCCGGCAAGATTTCCCGAGGCTGGTAACGCACGAGCGCGGGCGCGGCTGCAATGCGGCGCGTGAGACGCAGCGCGTTCGCGGCCACGTGCCGGTCATAGTCGGTGGAGAGATAGTTGGGCGCGATGAGCGGAGGCGCCGCAGCGTCCACCGATTCGATATGAATGCTGCCGCGCGATGTGGGCCGCAACTGGCACACCGATGCGGTGAATGCATTGAAGCGGTGCAGCGGCTCGCCGAAGCGATCCAGCGAAAGCGGCTGCACGTGATATTCGAGGTCGGGGCGCGTGAGCGAGCGATCGTCCGGATCGGACTTCGCGAAAGCGCCCAGTTGCGACGGCGACATCGACATGGGACCGCTTTGGAAAAACGCATACTGCATGCCGATCATCAGCTTGCCCCACCAATGCGCGGACGCAGTATTCAGCGTGCGAACGCCGTCCACGCGATAGGCCATGCGCAGTTGCAAATGATCCTGCAAATTTTCGCCGACGCCGCGCAGATCGTTGACCACGCCGATACCCAGGTTCTGCAGACGCGCACCATTCCCGATGCCGGACAACTCGAGCAATTGCGGCGAGTTGACCGCGCCCGAACTCAATATCACTTCCCAGCGCGCCTTCGCCATATAGTCGGTACCGTCGCCGCGATATTCGACGCCGGTGCAGCGGCGTCCTTCGAATGTGACGCGCTGAGTGTGCGCGCCGGTGATGACAGTGAGATTCGGCCGCCGCATTGCCGGACGCAAGAATGCCTTCGACGCATTCCAGCGAATGCCGCGCTTCTGATTGACGTCGAAATAGCCGACGCCGGTGTTATCGCCGCGGTTGAAGTCGTCGGTAGCGGGAATGCCTGTCTGTTGCGCGGCCTTCGCAAACTCCTCGAGTATCTTCCACTTGAGGCGCTGTTTTTCGACGCGCCACGGCCCACCCTCGCCGTGCGCTTCGCTCGCGCCCGCGTAGTGATCTTCGCTGCGTTTGAAGACCGGCAGCACCGCGTCCCACGACCACGACGGATCGTTCGTCACGCGCGCCCACTCGTCGTAGTCCTCGCGTTGCCCGCGCATATAGATCATGCCGTTGATCGACGAACAACCGCCGAGCACGCGGCCGCGCGGATACGAAAGCGCGCGCCCGTTGAGGCCCGGCTCCGCCTGCGTTTTATAGAGCCAGTCAGTGCGAGGATTGCCGATACAGTACAGATAGCCGACCGGCACATGAATCCAGTGATAGTCGTCCTTGCCGCCTGCTTCGAGCAGGAGCACCTGCACGTCGGGATCTTCGGTCAGACGATTGGCGAGCACGCAGCCCGCCGTCCCCGCGCCGACAATGATGTAGTCGAACTCGCCTTCGAGACGCCGCTCGGAAGACGCGGCTTGCACGTGGCTCATCGTTCAGTCTCCTAATCATTTTTTCCGGCAGCGCAGTGAGCGGCGACCGGTTTTATCGATGCTTTCGGCGGGCCGCGCGAAGCACTGCGCGAGCATCGCCGAAGGCCAACATCATCAGCACTACTTGGCGACCGGCATGGTGAACTCGGCGCCCTTCGCGATGCTGTCAGGCCAGCGCTGCATGATGCTCTTGTAGCGCGTGTAGAACCGCACGCCTTCCTCGCCGTACGCGTGATGATCGCCGAACAGCGACTTCTTCCAGCCGCCGAACGAGTGCCACGCCATCGGCACCGGAATCGGCACGTTGATGCCGACCATGCCGATCTGGATCTGCCGCGAGAAAGCGCGCGCGATTCCGCCGTCCGACGTGAACAACGACACGCCGTTCGCAAACTCGTTGGCGTTGATGAGCTCCACCGCCGACGCAAAATCCGGCACGCGCACCACGCACAGCACCGGCCCGAAAATTTCCTCGCGGTAAATCTTCATATCGGTCGACACATTGTCGAACAACGTACCGCCAAGAAAGAACCCCTTCTCGTGTCCGTCGACGCGATGAGCGCGGCCATCCACGACAAGCTTCGCACCCGCGGCGACGCCGGCTTCGATATAGCCCAGCACTTTGTCGCGATGCGCGGCGGTTACCAACGGTCCCATTTCGGCAGCCGATTCCATGCCGTTCAGAATCTTCAGGCTCTTCACGCGAGGCGTGAGCCGCTCGATCAGCTCATCGGCGATATGCCCGACCGCGACCGCCACGGAAATCGCCATGCAACGCTCGCCGGCGGAACCGTACGCGGCGCCGATCAGCGCATCGACGGCCTGGTCGAGGTCGGCGTCCGGCATCACGACGAGGTGGTTCTTGGCGCCGCCCAGCGCCTGCACGCGCTTGCCGTGCCTGGTGCCTTCCGTGTGGATGTATTCGGCAATCGGCGTGGAGCCGACAAACGACACCGCGCTCACGTCGGGATGCACGAGGAGCGCGTCGACCGCGACCTTGTCGCCGTGCACGACATTGAATACGCCGTCGGGCAAGCCTGCTTCCTTCAGCAATTCCGCGAGACGGTTCGCCGCCGACGGGTCGCGCTCCGACGGCTTGAGCACGAACGTGTTGCCGCAGGCGATGGCGACGGGGAACATCCAGCATGGCACCATCATCGGAAAATTGAACGGCGTAATGCCGGCGACCACGCCGAGCGGCTGGCGCAGATTCCAGTTGTCGATGCCGCCGCCGATCTGGTCGGTAAAGTCGGTCTTCAGCAGATTGGGAATGCCACACGCGAACTCGACCACTTCGATGCCGCGCATCACCTCGCCCTTCGCGTCGGAAAACACCTTGCCGTGCTCGCGTGTGATCAGTTCGGCCAGCTCGTCGTGATGGCGGTCGAGCAACTCCTTGAACTTGAACAGCACGCGCGCGCGCTTGATGGGCGCCGTTTCGCTCCACGCGGGAAACGCGGCATACGCGGCGGCAACCGCGGCGTCCACTTCGGCCACGCTGCCGAGCGGCACCCGCGCGCTCACCGCGCCGAGGGCGGGATTGAAGACGTCGCCGTGACGGCCGCTGGTTCCGTCGATAGCCTTGCCGTTGATGAAATGCGCCAGCGTGCGCACGCCGGCACCCGCGCGGACGGTTTCGTCCTGATATGTCTCGCTCATGTTGTTCCTCTCGGTGGTGGACCATCATCCGGGATGGCTGCCGCGATCTTCCGCCACAAGAATGGCGTGCTGAAACACGAGCGTACGGCGCTTCGCCGAGCGAAATCCAATGAGTAATGCTCAACTGCGCTATAAGCGGCGTTAATATCAGCGGATGGATCTCATTCTGCTACGCGCGTTCGTCACCGTGGCACGCGAGGGCAACCTCACGCGCGCGGCGGTGCAACTGCATCTGACGCAGCCGGCCGTCAGCCTGCAAATCAAGCATTTGCAGGAGACGCTCGGCGTGACGCTGTTCACGCGTACGTCGCATGGACTCTCGCTCACGCGCGACGGCCAGGCGCTGCTGCCGCACGCCGAACGCGCGCTGGCCGCGGCGAGCGACGTGCAGCGCGCGGCGCAGTCGCTGCGTCAGGAGGTGCGCGGGCGGCTGCGCATCGGCACCATTCTCGATCCTGAGTTTCTGCGGCTGGGCGGCTTTCTCAAGCAGCTGGTGGAGACGTGGCCGCATATCGAAACGGCCTTGCGGCACGGCATGTCGGGCTGGGTGCTGGAGCAGGTCCGCGCGGGCGAACTCGACGTCGGCTACTACATCGGCGTGCCTTCCGACGACGAGAGCCGCGACGCGCCCGCGTTCCACACGCTGACGCTCACGCATTTCCAGTACCGCGTGCTGGCGCCGGCCGGCTGGAAAGACCGCGTCAAAGGCGCGCGCGACTGGCGCTCGCTCGCCGCCTTTCCGTGGATCTGGACGCCGCCAGCCTCCGCACACAACCGGCTCTTGTCGCGCGCATTCGGCGAGGCGGGCGTGAAGCCGGTGAAGGTCGCGGAAGTCGACCAGGAGCCGTCCATGCTCGATCTCGTCAAGTCCGGCGTGGGTCTGACGCTGGCGCGCGACGCGATTGCCCTTGCCGAGGCGCACGCGCATGCGCTGACGATCGTGGAAGGCATTACGGTGCCGACGCAACTGAGCTTCATCGCGCTTGCCGAACGCAAAGACGAGCCGGCGATAGCCGCCGCGCTCAAGCTGATCGAGTTGCAATGGGCCAGCTGACGGACGCGCCGGGCACGCCTTGACGATCGTCTGAGCGTGACGCGCCGCGATATGAGCGGTTCTCATGACAGCACGCGCGAAGCCTCGCGCTACGCCTCGCTGCTGCGTGAAACCGCGGCGTCACGCAGTTTTTGTTAGATTGGCGGTTCGCTCATGCGCCCGTCTCGCCGCTTTTCCGTTCCAACCGACTCTGTCTGTCCCGGCAGCTTCACCGCACACGACGCAAGCTGCCGGCCATCCCATTCCCGACAGGAGGCCGACATGGCACGCAACATCGAAATAAAAGCCCGCGCCCAGCATTTTGAGCAGCTGCGCGAACGCGCGGCGCAGCTCGCGCCGGACGCGCCGCTGATCTTCCGCCAGCAGGACTTCTTCTACGACGTCCCGCGCGGGCGCCTGAAGCTGCGCCAGTTCGACGACGGCACGCCCGCCGAACTGATCTTCTACCAGCGCGACGACCGCGACGGGCCGAAGGCCTCGTACTACACGCGCAGCCCGGTGACGAATCCCGAAGCCATGCACGCGCTGCTTGCGACGGCGCTGACCACGCGCGGCATTGTGACCAAGGAACGGCACGTGTATCTCGCGGGACGCACGCGCATTCATCTGGACCGCGTCGACGGCCTGGGCGATTTCGTCGAACTCGAAGTGGTGCTCGGACAGGACGACGACGAGGAACACGGCCACGCGGAAGCGCATGCGATGTTCGCGAGCCTCGGCGTGCCCGAAACGGATCTCGTGGCGGTGGCCTATGTCGATCTGCTGAGCAGCCCGAACGGCGAGCCGAAGCAGGCTGCGTAAAAGCGCCAATATGCGCGGTAGGGCAGCGCGGAGGGCCTCCGCGGCAGGGCCGCGCGAGCCGCTTCAGCCCGCGGCCGTTCCCGGCGACAGATGCGCAAGCGGCAGCGGCCCGTTGCGCTTGAACGTGGTGAGCACGATGTTCGAGCGCACGCTATCCACGCCCGGCACGCGCATCAGCTTCTTCATCACGAAGGTGGACAGATAGTTGAGGTCGGGCGCGACGATGCGCAGCAGATAGTCGGCGTCGCCCACCACCGCGTGGCATTCCAGCACTTCGGGCAACACGTCGATCTGCTGCTGAAACTGCTCGATGATCGAGTCGCCGTGATGTTTCAGCTTGAGGCTCGTAAAGGCGGTGACGCCCAAGCCGAGCTTTTCCGGCCGCAGCACGACGCGATAGCCGTCCACCACACCGACCTGCTCGAGCCGCTGCAAGCGCCGCCCAATCTGCGACGGCGACAGCGGCACCTGTTCGGCAAGCTGCTGATGCGTGGCGCGGCCAAAGCGCTGCAGTACGTCGAGCAGCGCCAGGTCGAAGTGGTCGAGATCCAGCATGTAGAAAACCCGCATCGAATCCAAGTTTGATGCGCGATTATTGCATGGCGTACGCGCCACGCGTCTGATCGCCCGGAGCGGTTCAACGCGTACGACAAGGTGGAGATCGGCCTGTCGACGCACGAAGCGAATGGCCTCACGACGCGCGACATTGAACCGGCGCGGTGTATCGAGCGTGTCGCAGTGCACGCAGCCACCGCTCAGAATTCGTCGTATTGAAAGGGCTTTGCAGGCAATGCCGTAGACAAACCTTCAGTTCTACAGGCCATTTTTAAGGCGCACGTAAGAATCCCATGCCTGCTGTGCATTCGCGTCCAAACGATCCCGCGATAGCGTGTTCCGACGCTGTACAATCAGGAGCGCATACGGCTTGGAGAGCGCGCTTGCCTCCTTGCACAGAATGAGTTCGTCCCCGCTCGCGGGTGAGCGGGCGCGCCAGAAGTTGATCGCGGCTTCGAGTTCCTGAATGCTGATCTCGGACATGCTTCGATTATCCGGAGGGCGCGAGCAAGCTGCTCGATGCAGCAGACGGGCGAACCAGTCTGTGAAGCAGGCGCCCCGGCGAACCGCTTGCCCGAACGCCTAAACCCATTGTACTTGAGCGAAATCCATGCGACTCCTTCTGATCGAAGATGACCGTCCCATCGCACGCGGCATCCAAAGCAGTCTCGAACAAGCCGGCTTCACTGTCGACATGGTCCACGACGGCATTTTCGCCGAACAGGCCCTCACGCAAAACCGCCACGAACTGGTGATTCTCGACCTCGGCTTGCCGGGCATCGACGGCATGACGCTGCTCTCGCGCTTCCGTCAGAGCAATCGCCATACGCCCGTGATCATCCTCACCGCGCGCGACGAACTGAACGACCGCGTGCAAGGCCTCAATTCCGGCGCGGACGACTACATGCTCAAGCCGTTCGAGCCGACCGAACTCGAAGCGCGCATTCGTGCCGTGATGCGCCGCAGCGGTCCGCACGGCGACATGCCGCGTCCGGAAGTGTCGCTCGGCGGCGTGCGCCTGTCGGGCGTGGATCGCCGCATTTTCAACGACGACAAGCCGCTCGAACTCTCGCCGCGCGAATTCGCCGTGCTCGAAATGCTGCTGCTGCGCCATGGCCGCGTGGTCAGCAAGGCGCAACTGCAGGACCATCTGACGCATTTCGGCGGCGATCTCGGCGACACAGCCATCGAGGTTTATGTGCACCGCGTGCGCAAGAAGCTCGAAAACTGCCGCGTTGAAATCGTCACCGTGCGCGGTTTCGGTTATCTGTTGCAGGAAATCCGCCAGGCCGCATAATCGTCGTGAAGGCCGCCATCCGCTGGCGGCCCGACGGCGCCGGGCCGGCGCAGCGCACAGCGTGCGCGAGTTGCCGGCATCCGGTGAAACTTCAGGGCGCCTCGCGCCTGCTCTTTTCCCGCGCGCTCGATCATGCCCCAGCCGGCCGCCAATAGTCTGCGCCGCACGCTGCTGCGGCGCCTCGCTGCTCCCCTTTCGCTGCTCGCGCTGATGAGCGGCCTGATCGCCTACTGGCTCGCGTGGCAGTACACGCAGCACGTGGTCGACCGCTCGCTCGCCGACCTCGCCACCGCCATCTCCAAGCAGATCCAGATTGCGGGTCCGGAAGCGCCCATTACCGTGCCGCCGCTCGCACAAGCCATGTTTTCCGATCCGATCGAGCATCTGGTCTATCGGATCAGCAACGGCGAAACCGAAATTGCCGGCGATAAAACGCTGCCGCTGCAAGGCACGAGTGTTCGGCGTATGCACTACGCGTACGTGTTCGAAACGCAGCACCAGGGCGTAACGGTGCGCGTCGCGCAAGTACGCGTCGATCAGCCGGTCGGCAACCCGATCGTCGTCGAGGTCGGGCAGCCGGTGCATCACCGCTTTCGCATCGCCGCCGAGTTTCTCGTGGCGATCATGATGCCGCTGCTGTTGCTGCTGCTCGCGGGCTGGGTGATCGTGTGGCGAGTGGTGAATCAGCAGCTCAACCCGCTGACCGATCTCGCCGATTCGCTGAACCGGCAAACGCACACGTCGCTCGAGCCGGTCGACGAAACCTATGTGCCCGTCGAGATCCGCCCGCTGACCGGTGCAGTTAACGCCCTGCTCGGCCGTCTCAAGACCGCGCTCGACGGTCAGCGCAAATTTATCGCCGATGCCGCGCATCAACTGCGCACGCCGCTCACGGCCGTCAAGCTGCATGCGGAGCAGGCTGCGGTCGCGCGCGATCCGCAGCAGACGCTCGCCGCGGTGCGGGAGCTGCGCGCGGCCGCCGATCGCGCGGTGCGCCTGTCCAACCAGCTGCTGTCGCTCGCGCGGGCGGAGCCGGCCGAGCAGGCCGCGCGCTTCGTCAATGTCGACATGGCCGCGCTCGCCTTCGACACCGGCGCGGAATGGGTACCGCGCGCGCTGGCCTCGCACATCGACCTGGGCTTTCAGCGGCTCGACGATCCCGCCAACGATCAGCCGTTAATCGCGCGCGGCAATCCCGTGTTGCTGCATGAAGTGATTGCGAATCTGCTGGATAACGCGCTGAAGTATGTGCCGCCTTCGCGCTTCGACGGCGGGCGCATCACGGTCACCGTGTCGCAAACCGTGGTGGACGACGTGCGCATGGCCGAGATCGTGGTCGAAGACAATGGCGCGGGCGTGCCGCCTACGCAGCAGGCCGATCTGTTCAAGCGGTTCTTCCGCGGCGACGGTCAGAGCGATGCCGGCGTGGACGGCGGCGCCGGGCTCGGCCTCGCGATCGTGCACGACATCATGGCGCTGCATCACGGCACCGTGCATTACGAAGATGCGCCGGAAGGCGGAGCGCGCTTTATCGTGCGCATTCCGCTCGTGAAAGCCGCTTTGCCGAAAGACGCGAACGACCTCAAGCAAGGCCACGACAAAAAACCGGCGCACTCGGCGCCGGTCGATCTGTAGCGATAACTTGTTGGAGCGCGCTGCGCGGGCGTCATTCGCACGACGAACCCCGCAGCTCGCCGCGTGTTACTTCTTTTTGGCTTTCTTTGCCGCTTTAGCGGATTTCTCAGACTTCGCGGACCTGGACGCTTTGGTCGCCTTAGCCGCTTTATCCGCGCCCTTCTCCTTCTCCGGCGGCGCCAGCATGGTGCCGCGGCACTTGCGCGAGCCGCAGCGGCATTCGTATTCCTTCTTCAGCTTCTTGGTCTGGCGCGCGTCGATCACAAGGCCGTAGTCATAGAAGAGTTCTTCACCCTCGGCGATGTCGCGCAGCGCGTGCACATACACGTGACCGTCGATCTCTTCCGCTTCGCAGTTCGGCGCACACGAGTGGTTGATCCAGCGCGCGCTGTTGCCGTTCACCTTGCCGTCGATCACCTTGCCGCTGTCGAGCGCAAAGTAGAACGTGTGATTCGGTTCGTCAGGATTATGCGGATGACGGCGCAACGCTTCTTTCCAGGAAATCCGCTCGCCCTTGTATTCGATTAGCCGCTCGCCGGCCGCAATCGGTTCGAGCGCAAACACGCCTTTGCCGTGCACACCGGAACGACGCACGGCGATCCTGCGTGAACTCATTGAATGAATCCTTGTGAAGAACTGGGGATGAAGTCCGGCAGCCGTCGGAAACGCCCGCGTCTGACGCGCTGATTTTTCTGGCGCTGATAGCAAACGCGGCGCCCTGCGAGCGCCGCGTCGACACTGCGACGCACATGCGCCACATCCGGCATCCTACACGGTCAAGACGGCTTCGTTCAACCGTCAAAACCATATGCCGCGTGAGCATGTGCGATGCGCGCGTGCTGCTTCATCGTTGCCCGAATGAAATCTCGCCGAACAGCGCCTTCTGGTCGCGCGGCTGCGAGCGCCAGTACTGCGGCGGCGCCTCGACTGTCGCGCCGAGTTGCGCGGCCGCATGCCACGGCCAGCGCGGGTTGTACAGCAACGCACGAGCCAGCGCGATGAGATCGGCATCGCCCTCTTCGATCAGTTGCTCAGCGTGAACCGGGTCGGTGATGAGTCCGACGCCGATGGTCGTGAGGGCCGTCGCTTTCTTGACAGCCTTCGCGAACGGAATCTGATAGCCCGGCTCGAGCGGAATCTTCTGCAACGGCGAGACGCCGCCGGACGATACGTCGATCCAGTCGCACCCGCGCTTTTTCAACTCGTGCGCAAACGCGATGGTGTCGTCGAGCGACCAGCCGCCTTCCACCCAATCCGTCGCGGACACACGCACGCCGACGGGTTTGTCGGCGGGAAAAGACGCGCGCACGATGTCGAAGATTTCAAGCGGAAAGCGCATGCGGTTTTCGAGCGACCCGCCGTAGTCGTCGTCCCGTTGATTGGCGAGCGGCGAGAGGAACTGGTGCAGCAGATAGCCGTGCGCCGCATGCACTTCCAGTGCGTCGATGCCGAGGCGCGCTGCGCGCCGCGCGGACGCCGCGAAGGCTTCGCGGATCCGATTGAGCCCCGGCGTGTCGAGCGCGAGCGGCGGTTCTTCGCCGGCCTTGTGCGGCAATGCCGAGGGCGCGTGCGGCAACCAGCCGCCTTGCGATACCGGAATCAGCTGGCCGCCTTCCCAAGGCGCATGACTCGATGCCTTGCGCCCCGCGTGCGACAACTGCATCGTCACGTTGATATGCGAATGCTTGCGGATCGCGGCAAGCACTGGCCTGAGCGCGGCCTCGGTTGCATCGTCCCACAAGCCGAGATCGCCGGGCGTGATGCGGCCGTCCGGTTCGACCGCCGTCGCCTCGATGCACAGCATGCCCGCGCCGGACAAGGCGAGGCTGCCAAGGTGAATCATGTGCCACGCGGTGGCCTCGCCGCGTTCGGCGGAATACTGGCACATCGGCGATACGACGATACGGTTCGGAAGCGTCACGCTGCGCAGCGTGAGTGGAGAAAATAGCGCGCTCATGGATCACCGCCCAGTAGAAACCCGAGAGCGATCGAGCATAGCACCGTGAGTCGTTTGCTGCAGGCAGCCCACGCTCGTGATCAACGTGATGCCGCTCAGGGTTTCGCTTCGACCTGATCCAGCCATTCGCCGAACATGCGGCAAGCCGCGGCCTCGAGAGCCGGACCGAATTGCGCGGTCTCGGCGCGCAGTTGACGCGCGTCGATTCCATGACCGACGAGTTCACCCGCATTGCCGATCAGCCAAGGCTCGAAGCGATCTGTGCGGATCTCCGGATGACATTGCAGCGCGAGCACATGGCGGCCCCATGTGAAAGCCTGGTTCTCGCATGCACGCGTGGAGGCGAGGCGCGTTGCGTTGGCGGGAAGATCGAAGGTGTCGCCATGCCAATGCAGCATGGACGTATGCGCGCCATCCAGATGACGCACCGGCGATGAACGACCGGCATCGGTGAGCGTGAGCGGTTCCCAGCCGAGTTCCGTCTGGCCCGCCGGATACACCCGCGCGCCGAGCGCCCGCGCGATCAGTTGCGCGCCGAGACAGATGCCGAGTGTGGGAAGCCCTGCTTCGATGCGCTTTTCGATCATCGAAAGCAGCGGCACGAGCGTGGGATAAAGCGCGTCGTCGGTCGCGCTGATCGGGCCGCCGAGCACGACCATCAACGACGGCGTGACGGGGTTCGGCGCCTCGATGCGGGCAAAGCCGACGTCGAGATAACGGACTGGGCGCCCGCGTTCGCCGAGCACCCGCTCGAGACTGCCCAGATCCTCGAAGTGCACGTGGCGAATGGCCAGAACTTCCTGATTCATCAGCCTGTCACCTTCAGGTTGACTGCAGACTGCCGCTACGCGGCGCCGGAAAGGCCGGCAGACGGCGTGTGCCGTCTGCCGCTGCCGGTTGCAGTGTAGCGGATTGCCCGGTGAGCAGCCGCCTTACTGGGCGAAGATCTTCCAGGTCTTCTTCTGGGTGGCGACATCCGCGGTTTCATGCACCGCGCAATCCAGACGCAGGTCGGTGTCCGCCATATTCAGATCGAGCAGCTTGCAGTGATGCGGCGCCTTCTTCGGATTCTTGCTCGGCTCGAAATGAGTGCAGCTCAGGCACATGCGGTGCGGCGGAATCGTGCCCTGCGCTTCCAGTTGATAAACCGTCTTGAGCAGCGTTCGGTAGAACGTGGCCTGCTCGTCGTCGCGCAAGGTGCCAACTGCCTTCGCAAGGAAGTCCGGCCATTGCGCGGCGCGCTTCGCAGCTGTACGGCCACGAGCGGTGAGGCGCACGGCGAGCGCGCGGCCGTCATCGAGCGCGCGGCGTTTCTCGACCAGCCCCTTGGTTTCCAGCGTGCTGACAGCGTCGCTGGTGGTCGCCGCGGTCAGTGCCGTTTCGCGCGCGATTTCCCCGAGCCGCATCGGACCCTTTCGCTGCATCAACAGAACCAGGATTTCGCCCTGCGTGGGCGTGAGCCCCGCGCCTTCGGCCCATTCCCAAGCCTGGCTTCGCATTGCCGTGCTGAGTCGCAAGAGGCTGTGGGTGACTCGCCCGGTTGCCTGTTCTCCGTATACGCCTTCGCTCATAATCTTCGATTGGTTTATTTACAGCTTTTGTGCGGTGCCGGCCGATTGCTCGCCGGGAACGCCCGTAGCCTGTGTGGGGTAGCCCCGCCCAAAACAGGACGAGACGGTCTCAACTATCTCAAAAATTCACCGCCTTGCAAGCCAAAGCAGTTAAGACGACATTCTATGCGAGAGCGGCGAATCGTACAGCTAAGTTATCCAATCTAATCTGTGGATAACCGTGGGACAACATCGGGGAAGACATGTGCGCCGATTCTTGATAGGTATCCGTACCACACTTACCAGTCCTTAAGTTGTCCTCGCCGAGCGACGCCCGCCCACTGCTCACCGGTCCACTTATGGTTTACGCAGCGCCTTGACTTTGCAGGGAATTATTCAGTTGTCCACAGCCTGCGGCGCTGCTTGTTAACTACTACTACGTTTGTATACGTACATATTTGAAAAACCTTAAGGGCACCGAACTGGAAATTTTAATGACGAAAAAAAACCCGCGCGTGGCGGGTTTGTTACGGTTGAACACAAGCAAAGACGCCCGATCGGTCAGGCTCGCCACTTCAGGCACTGCTGCCGCACGGCTTCATGCAGCGATTTTTCCTTTTCGACGACGCCTCTTAGCCACGTTGCATCGTTGATCTGGCCGCGTGCGATCGCGCCGATTTCAGCAAGCGCATGGCCCGAACCCAGCGCGTCGCCGTGCGGCGCGATCCGGTCGAGCGTTTCGAGGATATCTTCCGAAATGGTCTTGCGTTCGCCCGTCTGCGGATTGATGCAGGTGCCGGCGAGACCGAAGCGGCAGGCCTCGAAGCGGTTGAACGTGTAGACGAGGTAATCGTCTTCATGCGGCGTGACCGGCTTGTCGAGCAGCAGATGCCGCGCGAGCGTCTGGATGTAGCACGCAATGGCCGCGGCGCGATCCACGGAAAGCGGCGTGTCCATGACGCGTACTTCGATGGTGCCGAAACCCGGCTTCGGCCGGATGTCCCAGTAGAAGTCTTTCATGCTGTTGACCACGCCCGTGTGGACCATCTTCGAGAAATATTCCTCGAAACTGTCCCACGTCAGCACGAACGGCGCGCGGCCCGACAGCGGAAAGGCAAACACGGAATTCAGGCGTGCCGAGTGAAAACCGGTGTCCACGCCCTGCACGAACGGAGACGATGCGGACAACGCAATGAAATGCGGGATAAAGCGCGACATCGAATGCAAAAGGAATAGCGCGCTGTCCGCGTCCGGGCAGCCGATGTGCACGTGCTGGCCGAACACCGTGAACTGCTTGGCGAGATAGCCGTAGAGCTCGGAAAGATACTGAAAACGCGGCGTATCCACGATCTGCCGCTCGCTCCATTGCTGGAAAGCGTGCGTGCCGCCACCGCACAGGCCGACATTCAGATGATCCGCTGCCGAAACGAGCGTGTCGCGAATCTTGCGCAGATCGGCAAGCGCCTGCTCGTGATTCGTGCAGATTCCGGTAGAGAGTTCGATCATGCTCTCGGTGATTTCCGGCGTGATATTGCCGGGGATCTTCTGATCCTTGACGAGGCGCAGCAGATCCGAGCCGGCTTTGGTCAGATCATAGTCATGCGTATTGACGATCTGCATCTCGAGTTCGACACCGAAAGTGAACGGCTTCGAATCGATGAAGGGTTCGAGTGACATGGCGTCCCCTGAGTGAGGTCGGCCGGGCGGTTGTCGGAAGCCCGGCCGTTATGTGAAGCGAATAACCTGAATAACGCGCGATCTGAATGGCGAAGCGCTACTCTTCGCGCCGTTCGGCAACCAGCGCGAGGCTGCGATAAACGAGCCACGGCCCGAGAATCTGCAGCACGACGATCGAACACATGACGATGGCCCGCAGTTGCGGATCGAAATTCGGATACAGGTTGTAGGTGTCGTCGACGAGCAGATAAGCCAGCGCCGACATGGGCGAGAGCGACAAACCGAGCGCCATGCCCTGCTTCCAGTTCAGCCCGCTCGGCTTCGCAAACGCGAGCACGCCGACGAGCTTTGCGACCAGACGCGCAACAATCAGGCCCAGCGCCGCGACGCCGCCGAGCGCAATGTCTTTCCATTCGAACGATGTCAGCGTGAGTACGAACAGAATCACGGTGAGCAGCCAACCGGCGGTGCCGAAGTGCTGAGGCCACAGCTGCGGCCGCGCTTCGTGATTCTTCACGATGATGCCGGCCGCCAGCAGCGCGAGAATGGTCGACAGCTTGAACAGATGCGCCACCGCAATGGCCAGCAAAACGAGGCCGAAGAGGGCGACGAACGAATGCTCGTCCTGCATATTGAGCCGCCGGTAAAAGAACGTGCAGGTGCGCGCGAGCAGATACGCGAGCACGAGCGAGCCGACCAGCAGATAAAGCGGCTGGAGAATCGTTGCGAACACGTTGCCGTACGCTTCCTGATGCAGCCAGCTCGACACCAGCTTTTCGATCACGACCGCATACATGCTGTTCAAGGCGGTAAGCGTCAAAAGACGCTGCGTGACCTGCCCTTCCGCGCGAAGCTCAGTCTTGAGCTGGATCACCATGGCGGGCGAAGTCGCCATGGCAATGGCGGCGAGCACCGTTGCGACCATCAGCGGCACGTTCAGGAACAGCAGCACCGGCAAGACCAGCGCGAAAGTGAGCGTGGCTTCGGCGACGCTCGACATCACAAGCCACGGGTTACGGCGGATCCAGCGCAGATCGAGCCGGCTGCCGAGTTCGAACAGCAGCAGGCCGAGCGCCACGTCGAGCAACGGCCGCGCTGCCTTGGCCGAATCGGCGTCGATCACGCCCGAACCGGCCGCGCCGGCAATCAGACCGATGACGGCATAGCCGGAAATACGCGGCAAACGCCACGCGCGGTAGCACAGCTCGCCGCACAAGCCCGCGGCGAGTAAGGCGAGACCAGCCCAAAAGATGGCGTCGGGTGCGAGCGGCCAGGCTGGAAAAAATGAAAACGCCGAATTCATCGTTATGGGTTCTCCTTTGCTGCAACGGCAGATGACACGAACCAGCGTGAGCCGGCGCGAACACCGGCGAGCGGGTGGACGCACGAGACGTTCCACTGGCGTACATCGCTTCGCGTGATCCGCGTTGCGAATTTTCAACGATCGGATGATTCGAACGCGCCGCAGTCGCAAGGATCCCGGCGCATTCAGGGGTGCGGCCGTCGCAGCCGGCACGGCACGGTGAAAGAACGCCGTCGACGTTGAATCAGAGTCTGATTGAACGGCACCGTTCCGTAGCAGCGGGTACCGCTAGAGGCGAGGCACCACGCGAAAAAGAACGGCGATTGTGCCATAGCTTTTTCGGCTTCAACCGAAAACACACGAACATGCAGGCAAAACGGTAAAAAAGTACTTTATCTTCGTGAGACGCGGAAAAAGCGCCCGTTTTATCGGCTCTGTGCACAGGCATTGCCCGGCTGTTTCGCGGGTGCAGTCGGTGCTCTGGGAGCAGTGTGCACTGCTCGTATGTGCTTTTCAGGACAGCACTTAGCATGAGGGTCTCAGGCGTCGCGTGATCTGTGCGGTGGCGCACCGTCCGGCTCAGGCCTTGCTGTTTACGCGTTTACTGTATGTATACGTAGTAGCAGTTAACAAGCTGCCCGCTTTTCTGTGGATAACCGTGGTTTACCGAAGCGAATCAGCACGTTGCAGACTTCATAACCGCGCGCACAGCGTGTGCGGCGACGACTCGTATACGCGGGTAACTTTTGGCGAAATTTTGCGGCGTTCGAGTTACCCCGTTTACGTCCACAACGGTTCCACACGAGTTGCAGCGGTAAACAGCGCGGTTATCCACAATTTGCGGTGGATAACCGTGGCCCACGCGGCGGTGAGTTAACCGACGACGCTTCCCTGCCGCAACGCGCGCAGCAGAAATCGCGCAGGGTCGATGTCTTCGGCGAGATCCCGTTCGAGCGGCCACGGCTCGCCTTCGATCTGCGAAGCGATCAGCTCCGCGCCGAGCGCAGCCCATACGAGACCGCGCGAACCGTAGGCGAATGCGCTGTAGAGGCCCGGCGCACGCGGCAGATCCAGCGGCCACGCACCGCGCAGGCGTTCGGCGTCGCGCGCGGCGAGTGTTTCGTCGGCGATGTTGCCGATCATCGGCATGCGGTCGCTCGTCACACAGCGGAACGCGACGCGGCCCGTGACGGCCGCGGCATCGGCGTGATCCGTGGGATCGAGGTGAGCGGCCGAGCGCGCAAACGCAGGCAGCATGTGCGCGACGCGCTCGATGTTTTCCAGATGACCCGCTGGACGAAGCGACGTCTCCGCGTCGTCGAGCTCATAAGTGGCGCCCGTCAGCGTGACGCCGTCGGGCAGCGGTATCGCATAACCTTCGCCGATCACAGGCAACGCGAGCGACGGCGCGGCGCCCGGTGGCAGCAAAGTGAGCTGGCCGCGGATGCTGCGCGTCGGTGCATGACGCAAGCCGGCAAGGCGCGGGGCCTCATGAGCGCTCGCGACAACCAGGACCGGCGCGCGCGCGAGCGGCTCGCCCGCCGTGTCGAACACGGTCCACTGATCGCCGGAATGCTCGATGCGCGCGACGTCCACGCCGAAGCGCCGCTCGAGCAGGTCACCGGCGGCGGCGCACTGGGCGGCGCAGAGCGACGCCGGGTCGATCCAGCCGCCGTGCGGGAAAAACCAGCCGCCGCGCGCGAGCGGCGTACCGGCGAGTTTTTGCGCCTCGTCGGCGGAGACGGGCGTGACGAACTCCGGCGGATAGCGCAGCGCCGCGATGGCTTCGCTCATCGCGCGCGCTTCGTCTTCGTTTTCGGCGATCTGCAAAAGACCAGGGCCGCCGCGCTTCGGCGCGTGGCCGAGCCGTTCCAATGCCGCCCAGCGCCTGAGCGCGTACAGAAAACCCGCGCGCGTGACACGCGAGGCGACGCTGTCGTCGCGCGAGATCATCGGGTGGAAGACGCCGGCCGGATTGCCTGATGCATCCTGGGCAACCGACGCATGCCGCTCCAGCAACGTCACCCGCCAGCCGCGCGCCGCGAGCCGCTCGGTGAGCGCGCATCCCGCAAGGCCGGCGCCGATCACCATCGCGTGTCGTTCGCCGGGCGCGAGCGGTCCGAGCGCCACGGGCGGCTCATGGCGGCGCACGCGCCAGCGCGGCGCAAAGTGGCCGACCAGCATCGCGCGTTTCCAGCCGAAGCCGTCCACCTTTCTGTACTCGAAGCCGGCCTGCGTCAGCGCGCGCTTGATGTCGCCGGCGCTGCTGTAAGTGGCGAAAGTCGCGCCCTCGCCCGCCAGCCGCGCGAGCGACTTGAAGACGGCGGGCGTCCACAGTTCCGGATTTTTGGCGGGCGCGAAACCATCCAGATAAAACGCGTCCGCGCGCAGCCTCAGGTTCGGCAAGCTCTGCTGCGCGTCGCCGAAAACCAGCGTGAGCACGACGCGCCCATCGTCGAATTCCAGCCGATGCATGCCCGGCACGAGCATCGGCCATTCGCTCGCCAGCGTGTCGGCAAGTGCCGCGATCGCCGGATCCGACAGAATCGCGGCGTAGGCCCGCCGCAGATCGGCGAGCGCGAAAGGATGCTTTTCCGTCGATACGAAATGAAGCCGCTCGCAACGCGCCGGGTCCGCCCGCCATGCGGCCCACGTCACGAGAAAGTTGATGCCCATGCCGAAGCCCGTCTCAAGCACGGTGAAGACGCGTCGGCCGTGCCAGCGTTCGGGCAGCGCGTTGCCGCGCAGGAAAACGTAATGAGCCTGCTCGAGCGCGCCGACGGCGCTGTGATAGATGTCGTCGTAGAGCGGCGAAAAAGGCGTGCCGTTGTCCCGGAACGAGAGCACGGCTGGGATCAGCGGATCGGTCATGCGCGACGCAAAGTGACGCCCCGGAATGCGGGTGCAATGTTACCGCCAGCGCGCGCGGCTCGCCGGGCGGCGAAAAAGACGCGCCGAGCGTTGGCAAAAACCAACGTCAAAGCCCCGTCCACACTGGGTTTCGGGCTGATTAGCGAGGCTGGATCAGCAAAAAGTGCCGTTTCCTTGCTGTATCTGTTCCAAAACCGCGTAATTCTTCGAAACCCTTGTCCTGATTGGGTTTGCGCTGCGCTATCATAGCAAGCGCCGCGAAGGGAGCGGCAGCACGGCCGACGGACACTCGCTGTCCGGCGCTTTCGATCCGGAGGGGCTCCGGAGCCGCAGCTGCTCGACGGCGCGGCGCGCGCACGTATAATCGGCGCGTTCGCGCTGTTCGTGTCAACCTAAACTCAGAAAGGAACCTTAATGAACAAACAGGAACTGATCGACGCCGTCGCAGGACAGACGGGCGCCAGCAAGGCTCAA
>Ga0209759_1000570_pt1 | contig 37036 bp, 47 predicted proteins | sample AraplaCL_Col_mMS_FD_184261 | JGI IMG/M metagenome (GOLD analysis project Ga0209759, IMG submission 184261) | Arabidopsis root microbial communities from the University of North Carolina, USA - plate scrape CL_Col_mMS (SPAdes) (version 2) | ecosystem: Host-associated > Plants > Roots >...
CATTCTATACAGTATAGAATGCGGAAATGTGCATACACATGAGGCCCTCTCTACCATGCTAACTAAGTGTGGGAGAGGGCTAAATGTGTATTAACTAGTAGAGAGGGCTTGATGTGTATGTGTTGACTATTGTATAATTGGTGCTAGGGTTATGTGTGTATGCACTTGGAGGGGGTAACATGGTCAACGCAAAGAGCATCGAGGAGGCACGCACGCCGCTCGAGTATCCAGAATCAGGTTACGGCAATTACGGTGGCCAGGTCCGCCAGAAGGTCGTTTTGAGCGACATCATCAAATGGATGATTGAGGAGGTCGAGAAGATCGACTGCGACGAGAGCACCAGTCGCGGCGAGAAAACCAAACGCATCGGGCGCCTGGCCCAGCGCATCAAAACGAAACTGTACGAGGACGGCCGCAAGGCCCCCGAGGACAAGCTCAAGGCCTCGAGCTATCGCCGTTACCTGACCAGGCTGCGCAACGCAGTCCAGGCGCAGAACTGGCGGCACCATGCGATCGAGGAGACCTGTCGGCGGATGGCCAAGCATCACCCGGAGTACACCCCCGAGCTGCATGCCATGGCGGAAATGACGGACATCGTCCCCCTACGCCTGGCCTATAAGGCCCTCAAGGACAAGATCAAGCGCGACGGCAACGAGGCGGCCTATCTCGACGTGAAAGCGATGAAAATCGACCACGAGATCATGCGCCACTTGAACCTGCCATCGGTTACCCGTGACCAAATGGCCGACCATGCGGCCGCGATCCTCGAGGAGAAGGCCCTCAACACTATCGACATCGGCTATCACTGGTACGTGGCCACCGCTGCCGAGATGCTCTCCTCGAGCACCTTCTCGCACCTCGCCTTGGGCGTGGCCATGGCCACCGGTCGCCGAGCCTTCGAGGTTCTGACGCAGGGCCGGTTCAAGAAGGTCGGCGAGTTCGAGCTCGAGTTCAGTGGCCAGGCGAAACAGCGCCTCGGGGTCGACTACGGCTCGAGCTACCGCATTTACACCCTCGTTGCCGCGGACGTGGTGCTCGCGGCGATTGATCGTCTGCGGTCACTGCCCGAGGGCTCAAGCCTGCAGGGCATGGACGCGACCGAAGTGAACCGCCGCACGGCGAAGACGCTCAACATGCTCGCAAAACGGACCTTCAACGACGAGACCCGCGTTTTCAAGGACACCCGCGCGATTTGGGCACGGATCATGTTCGAGACTCATTTCACGCACGACCCTCGCTGGGCGAAAAAGAGCGCCGAGGTGTTCTGGCGCGAGATGCTCGGGCATGAGGATCTCGAGACCCAGGAAAGCTATAAGCAGTTCAAGATTCACTATGAGGACGAGCCGCCAAGGGCCGCCGCTCACAAGTTCGCGAGTCGCCTCGAGGGCCTGAAAACTCTGGACGATCACCCGAAAATAAAAGGTCGGGCTGGCCTCGAGCGGATCCATGATTGGGTTAAATCGGCGATCGAGGCGGATCCCCTCGCCAAGATCAATCAGCGGGCTATCTCGGTCAACGTTGGTAGCTATCGGCCCAACATCAAAGAATATTTTGAGATCGCAGCGGATGCCCTGGGAGTACCGGCCCACGCGGCAAATACGATGGCCGAGGTTCCCTCCGTGGTGGCCAAGGCTAAGCCGCACATGACATCGCACAAGGCAGACGATGGTGAGTGGGTTGCAGTGGCCAGCGTTAACGGGATTGAGGTCGCGACCTGCAAGAGTCCGGACCGCATGACGGCTTTGCGGGAGGCCTTTACCCTCGCAGAGAAGGCCTAAGGGTTACCACCGCTGCCCCTCCCTGGGCTGGCGCTGAAGGCTGAACCGCTGACGGCACCGGCCCTTCTTCTATGCAGGCGCTCTCGATGTGATCCCCATCCTCGAGGATCGAAAGAGCCCGCGTCACTTCATCTCGAATCAAACTATTCGCCTCCATGACCTCGCTAAGGCGGGCGTCTGGCCCGACTTGCAGGATCATACTGAGTACAGCGTCAATCCTTCGCAGGGCTGTGGTGGCCCCGTCGATTCTGTCCAACTGTTGCATTCTGATAAGTCCCTCCTGTGACTAATGGCTTTTTGATTCCTGTATGCTCGTACAGTTTAAACCGCTTGCCTCAATCCGAGTAGCTGCCTGGTGACGCCCCTGCTCTGCGGGCCGGACGCCACCATACTCGCCAGCTAAAAATACCGACGAACGGTCATGATTCAGGCCTCAACCGCCGAGCTTAGAGCTCTGTCCGCGTGCTGCAAGATGAATCGAATCATGCTGCTGTCGGCCCCCTCCTTCGCGAAACTACGTGCGACCTCAGGCGTCAGGATCTCGATCAACATCGACAGAGAATTACCGAGAGGATCGAAGGCAGAGCGGGCGGCGGCGTAGATACGTTCGCGGATCTGCAGCGAGGGATACTTTTCATCTGGTGCTATATCAACACTCTGCGAAGTATCCCTCGCATCGAGGGTAACGGCCGAATCGACGTTCTCCATCGCAAGGCGGGGCTCGTGCGGGCACGGGTGCTCGTGAGTGGCAAGGGAGTGAACGCCCGCGACGGCGCGGTTGTTGACGTAACCTGTGATGAATGACCAGTGCTCGGGGTTGATGCAGTAGAGATGCTGGCCACGGCTCTTACGCTTCGACACGTCGAGACCGAGGCGGCGCAGGATCGATTGCACAACGGTGGTCGCGCAGCAGCGCTTGGCCCCGAACTTGACCAACTTGCCCAGGCGCAGAGCGTTGTACATTTCCGCCGAGGCCTGGGTCGCGGTGATCTTGGCCAGGACCTGGCGGCAGGCTGCCGAGGTGAACTCCCCCTCGCCGGTCATTGGGTCTACACCAAGGATCTCGAAGACATCGCGCAGGAAGGCCCTGGCAGGCGTTTTAAAGCGCGTCTTGGTCAAGGTGACCTTGGACTTGCGTTGCGCCTTATCGAAGGCGAGAGCCTGCGCCTCGTCGGCCTGGAGCAGCTCAAGGGCGACTACCTTCGAGATCCCACCGTCGTCGTAGAAAGCGACGTCGTCGGCGCGGATGGTTTCGACTCCGAGCTGGTGCTCGATCTGGAAGCGGTCGACGCGGGCTGATTCGGCCTCGCTGCGGATCTCCATGCGGTTCAACCGGGCGAACTCCTCCTCGGTCGGCGTGGTGACGCTTTCGATCAATTCGAGGCGCTGGGCGAACACCAGCTCGCCTGCGCGCTTGCGGTTGGTGCGCGACAGTTTCGCGAGCAGCGCGTCGCCATCCATGCGGGAGACCTGATAGCCGTCGGCGTAGAGCATCAGCAGCAGGTTGTTCGCGAAATTGTTCTTGGCGCGGTTCTCGTTGGTGACGCACGAGAGATAGAGCTCATCGAACGCGGTTTTCTTGCGGCGCAGCAGGATCTCGTCGGTGGTCTCCTCGAATGAGCAGGCGACCTCATCCGCCGCCACTAGGCCACGATAGATCGCCTCGCGGTCGGTATCGCGCTGCACGTTGCTGTGCCCGATGCCGATCAGATAGCTGCGCGCGGTACGGTCGCGGCGAAGCATCTGCACGGCGTCGCTTGGGCCTACGGTGTTGCCGCTGAATAGGCCGATATGGTGCTCGAAATGTGGGCGAGTCATCGACACGCCGGAGCTGATCGCGGGCGAGTAGATCAACACGTCATAGTTGACAGCCTCCTCGCTCGGGTTGGCGAGGAACGCCTCGACCGCCGGATCTGACTTGGAGTCGCGGAAAATCAGCAGCAGGCGCAGCTTGGGGTTTTTCTCCAGGGCGAGGACGGCCAGGCGTTTTGCGCTCTCCGCGGAGTCGCTGGCCACAAGGACGCGCTTGCCGCCGTGGATCAGCTCGAGAGCCTTCTGCCAGACCTCGTCGGCGTCGCCGAAGCGCACCGCGACGTGATCCATGGTGCCTTCGATTTCGATGATAGTGATCGGGGTGCCTGGGCACGCCTCCTCGCAAAGGCTGATGACTGAATCGTTGGCGTCGGCGTCGCAGAGCAGCACGCGCTTAGCCTTGGCCATCGCCTCGAGCATGGTATCCATCACCCGGACCGGGCCCTCTACTGGGCCGCTGGTGACGTGGCGGATAACTTGGCTGGCCTCGTCGATGCAGAGCGTTTCGAGCGTGGTAAACCAGTTTCGGTCGGTCGCGGTGCTGTAAAAGCGGGAGTTGGTAATCGAGTTGACGCAGCAGGCCATGTGCGTGACGTCGCGCATTTCAACGGCTAGGACGTCCGAGTAATGGCGGATCTGCAGGCGGTTCGCCGCGTCGTCCATGAGGGTGATGCGGTGAGCCAGGTAGCCCGCGCGCTTCGAGTTGCGCATCACTGGGCCGATCAGGTTGTCGGTTTTGCCGCTGCCCATTGGCGATCGGACGATGATGCAGCCCTCGAGCCCCTCGACGAGGTCGGCGACGTGGTTCGGGATAAGCGTGCCGCCGTGGCTGGCGCGGATGCCCTTGATCTTGATATGACGGATACCTGGGCGAGCCAGGGCGGTCGGCGAGAAGCCGCGCAACTGCTGGGCCTCTGAAAGTTTGATCTTGGCCAGCCACAAGGCCCGGCGCTTTATCTTGAAAATATTGCCGGAGAAGCCAGCCGGGAGCGCTTTGAGGACGAGCGAAATAACCTGTTTGGTGCCGTACTTGATCGGGGCGAGCATCATGCCTGCACCGATGGCGGTGAGGGCTGCCGCCTCCTCGGTCGTGCTGCCCGCCATGACGCGCTGCAGGCAATAGGCGAAATAGTCCTTTTCGGCCTTGAGCGAGGCGTGGGAGCGCAGGGCCTTCGCGGTAGCCTTGAGGCCGTGGCGGATGTGGAAGTCGTTCCAGTCGGTCGGGCCGTTCTGGGTGCGTCGTGCCTCGGCCACTTCTTCGGGGGGCATTCCTGCAAAAATGAAGTCGGGCAGGATGGCGCGATAGCCGTGGTCGCGGTGGATCTCGAGGGCCGCCAGGCGCCCGGCGTTGCCGACTCGCTTCCACTGGTCCTCATCGGCCGCGTTGACGATCTTGAGCTCGGGCCGGTGGCGCTTGTACAGCGCGAGCACCTTGACGAGGTTGCCGACGCTTAGCGTGATAATCACGGCAACTGTTTTCCCTGCTGCCTGCTCTGCGAGGTAGATGCTGGCGCCGGTGGCGAAGCCTTCCGCGCTGTAGATGCGATCAGCGTTTTCGAGATCGCCGATGATGAAGTGCAGGCCGTCCATCTGGACGCCGGTGCCCTGCAGCTTTTTGTCAGCATAAAGACGCTGCACGCCGCCGAACTGGCCGTGGATGTCGAACAATGGCAGAGCAGTAAACTCGCCGCCTCGGTCGCGCATGCGCTGTAGGCGGCAGAATTGGGCAATCTCGCCAATCTGTTTTTTCTGCAGGTAAGGCGCCGAGCCATCCTCTTCGCCCAGGACTTCGACCGAGCCCGTGGCTGGTTTCCCGTATGCAATGATCGGGAACTCGTGGCGGCCACCTTTGAACCAAGCGGCCTCGAAGGCATCACGCTCGGCAATCTTGCGGGCGTGAGCCTCACGCTCAAGCTGTTCTGCCTCCTCTTGGCGCCGGGCGCGTTCGGCGGCCCGGGATTCCTGCGCTTCACGCCATTTAACTTGCTCTGCTGACGGCACCTTACCGCCTTGGATGCGGTACAGCTCGAGCAGGGCCTGCCATCCGCTCCAGTTACTGGAGCCGATCGCCGTGTTGTTGTGGTTGAACGTCAGGAAAGGCAGCTTGAGCTTAATGCCGTCATCGAGCTTGATCTCACGCTCGTCGGCCCATACAGCGAGCTTGCCCCGGTGCTTTTTGTCGGTCCAGCCTATTTTGCCGCCGATGGGCGCCGATTTCGGGCCTGCCGTGAATCTCACGCCATTAGAGATTGATGACCAATCGACGCCGACCTCTGCCGCAATCGACGAAATATCGCCAAAGCAGTAGTCAGCCAGGTCTTCGGGCCGAGAGTGGAATCGTTCCTGATAGAACGCTGCTAAGGCGTTCTGGTGCTTCTTGTCCGTCATGGTGCCCCTTGCGTAAATACGCAAAAGCGCAAAAACGCATAAGCTTGACTCACCCCATCACAGACCTAAACTGTCGGCGTTGTAGACGTATTCACATCGTCCGCCTGCCGCTTTGACTGCCCGCTAAAACAGTCTAAACGATCAAATCAGGTTGGAAGGTTCCCCCTTTAGGGGGTGAGCCAAGCAAAAAGGCCGGGGCTGGTAACCCCGGCTTTTTTGCGTTTGCGCGAAAAAAGAAAAAGCTAGCGGTTGGGCGCTAGTCTATCCGTTTCTCTCTATTCAGTGAAACAGTTGTCTCTGTTTATCGAATGAGCCCCCTCGAGGTCCTCATCGTCATCCCTATGACTACCCCAATTATGCGGAAATTTCCATCAATTTGGCTTACGGGAAATTGCGGATTGAGAGCCTGCAGATAGCTTTGCGATCCGTTCTTCACAAGTTTCTTGAAGGTCGGCGCGGTTGGGTCGGTGTCGTAGCCGACCACGAAGTCGTTGAGCTGAGCCTCGAGGTCTGGGTCGACAAAGATAAGGGCACCGTTCGGAAAGGCCGGCCCTGCAGGTGCGTGCATCGACTCATCTGTCAGGCGCAGAAAGAAGCCTCGAGGACTCTTGCTGTCGAGTTGAACCTCCCATGGAGTACCGCTTGGAAGCCTTGATATATCAGGATCTTGCGCCCATTGGGCGGCCTGGGTCCATGGTACGACTGGCGCCCTGGTAGCGTGCTCGGTCGGTGCCATTGGCGTGGTGCCGCTTGTGCTTTCGTCGATGAGTTGGTCGATGGTCGTCCCAAGGACCGTCGCGATGGCGTGAGCCTTATCGATTGAGGGTGTGGATTTCCCTTTTTCGATGTCGCTCAGGTAGCCGGTGTAAAGGACGCCGCCGGTCTCATCGCAAACTCGCTGCAACGTCCAGCCGAGTGCTTGTCGGCGGCGGGTGATGGCCGGTCCGATGGTGATTGGCTTTCTCATATGGACATGGTCCTCCTTGCGCCTATTGTCCTCTCTGGATGCAGTCTGCATCCACTCTCAATAGAGGGATTCTCTTGCAAATTTTTCTCTGTATATCGAGAATGTAGACATCTCTACATACCCCGCATCCAGAGAATCAAAACTGCTATGTCACAAAAAACTGAAAAGGAAATCATCCTCGCCCATACCTTGCAGTGGTTTCAGCATTCCGAGTGGTCCATGGAGCGTTTTGCCCATGAGCTGCTGGCGCCTGCTCTTGAAGCCGCGGGCCTCGTTGAGGGTCTGGTCATTGCCAGTGATGGCGACACCTACATCAAGGCGCGCAAAGCATGGCGCCAGCGTGTAGACCGAATTTTCAATGCCTCGCAGCCCTTCCCACTCGAGTGGAAGTGGCCTTGGATCAATAGTGTCTCGGAACCGTTCCGTTCTGAGATGCTGAAAGACCTGCAATTGTTCGCCGGCATGATCCCTGTCATTCGCCCTGAGCTGCGCCCCGTCAACGGTGTGCAGTCCTCGAGGGCTCGTATTGCCGAGGTGATGATCGAGTGCGCCGAGTTCTTTCAGGCTGCAGCGAATCCTGCCCAGGACGGTCGTTATGATCGAGACGATCATGCTGATGCGTCCGAAATGGTCGAGAAGGGCTTCGATGCGGTGGGCGCGATCATCTCCGAGATTACGGCGCTCGCGGCCGGCGTTGGCTTCGAGCTCCCCCTCGGTAAGGCATTCGTGGTCGTGCGAGGCGCCCAATGAGCGAGCAAGCCAAGGCCCCGCGCAAACGCCCAGCGCGAACCGACAAGATCCGTGAGCAGGACCGCAAGCGCCAGCAGGCCGCCGAAGAGCGCAAGCGCGAGCGGGCGATGTCCCTCGGTATGCGCGAGATCAAGGGCGAGATCTACAAGGGGACCTCGGACTGTCTCGAGGCCTTGGTCGCGGCGACTGGGGCCGAGGAGATCGAGGTTCTCGTCAATATGGCCCATCGCATGCGCGAGCTGCTGGACCGTGACCCCGTAGCCTTCGCGGCGCTGACCGATCACAAGCCGTTGCCGGAGGTGTGGCATGGCTGACTGGATGAAAGTTTTCAAGGTCGCCCCTCGTGCCGTGGTGCTGCTGGTCAATGAGCACCGCGAGCAGCCGCAAATTGGTCAGCCGATCATTCGCGCTGAGCTTCGCCTCAATGGGCGAGTGGTTATCTACAGCACTGCCATGAAGGATGTGCAGGCGGCCGACAGTGCGTTCGAGTACCTGGGCCTGTCGCATGCAATTGATTGGGTGATCAACATGGCCCGCGACCTCAAAAACGGAGTTGCCAGCCATGCCTGACGCCGGCGATTTCGCTACTGACCTGCAGCTCAAGGCTGCCGATGACTTTTCCAAGGCTCGTCTGGCAAAACTGGCCGACAGTATCACCGTCAACCTGAACGGCCGCTGTATCTGCGGCGAGACAATTCCGCCGGCTCGCCTCGCTGCCATGCCTGGCACATATCGTTGCACGCGCTGCCAGGCCAAGGCCGAGCGCCTGGGGGTGCTGTATGGGTGCGCGTGAGGTTCTAACCATGGGCTGGTCCGGCGGTGCGCCTCAAGTGGCTGCTGGAGGCCCAGCATTCGTGCTGGTTGATGAGCCAGTGCCGTCGCCGGCGCCGCTGCGAGCTCGTCGCCAGGCTCGTCGGGAAATTGATGCCCAAATCATCGGATCCATGCGCGATCTGGTGCTCGTGTCCTACCTGGGCGCGCAGTTCGCAGACGAGCGGGATCATGCCGGGGTTGCGCAGTACACAACCGAGAAAACCCGGGATGCATTCCCGCGCCGCCTCCTCGAGGAACTGGGGGAATGCATCACCGAGGGCGGTCCGGCCGGTCGGCTGCCGGCTGACTACGTGGCCAGCCTGGCCCGTAGCACGACCCGAGTAGTTGCCAGCGAGACGCGCCCCAAGAAGAAAGGAGCCGTGCTGCTGGGTCCGTTCGCTTATCAGGACGCGCACGTAATCAAGACCATCGGCGCTCTTGCGCCTGAGTACGGCCAGTGGCTGCGCTACGCCTACGGCGATTCCCGCGTGTGGGACGACGAGCAGGGTTCTGTCGTGGCGCTGTGGGCGCGCGTCGAGCCTCTGCTCGGCAAACTGCAGGCAAAGACGCTGCAGCGCGTACGCGCCCTGTCACACCTGGCTGTACAGGCTGGCAAAGAGCGGATGAATAGTGGCCGTGAGATTCACGGCAGCGAGAAATTGATGCAGTTGCTGCAGGTGGCTCGCGGAAACTTCGACATGCACTGGGCTCCGCGCTGGAAGCTCTACGCCGATCAGGTTGCGAGACTCGACCGAGACGCCCTGTCGGCCCTGGCCATCGCCCTGGGTGACTTCGATTTTGTGATCGTTGACAGGGGGGTGTGATGGCCTGCATCCACTGCGGAACCGCTCCGGTACTGCGCCGCGATACTGCTACTGCGCGCATGCTGATGATCTGCCCTGAGTGCAAGGCTCGTGGCGATGTCGCTCTCCATGAGGCCCGCGCCAGGATCTCCTGGGAGATCGTCAACGACGACACCCTGCCCCGCCACGGCTGCAGAAACGGAACCTACCCCCGCTTTGTCCAGGCCTCCGGTGCGTGGGGCTATGGCTGCAAGGCCTGCGGCTTCGCGGCAACCGGCTATGCAACGCTCGAGGGCGCTGTCGCCGGCTGGATGCGGGAATCAAGAAGCTCGAAAACGTAAAAACGCAAAAACGTCTTTGCGTAAAGACGCAAAGACGCATATAGTCCCCATATCGAGTGTTGATAGGGGATTCTGCTGTGCAAATCGATTATGCAAGCGTATGCAGTGGCATCGAGTCTGCCTCAGTGGCGTGGCGGCCGCTGGGGTGGCGTGCTGCCTGGCTGAGTGAGACCGAGCCGTTTCCGTGCGCTGTGCTGGCATACCGTCACCCTCAGGTGCCAAACCTTGGAGATGCCATGGGATTGGTCAGAAAGATCCTTTCGGGCGAGGCGGCCGCGCCTGCCGTTCTCGTGGGCGGAACTCCCTGTCAGGATTTCAGTGTCGCCGGATTCCGCGAGGGCCTTGCCGGCGATCGCGGGGCCTTAACCGTCAAATTCGTGGAGATCGCAGATGCAATTGACCTTGTTAGAGTCCAGCGAGGAGATGACGAGTGCGTCATCGTGTGGGAAAACGTCGTCGGAGTCCTCGAGGACAAGGCCAACGCCTTCGGATGTTTTCTTGGCGCGCTTGCTGGGGAAGACTGCCCGCTGCAGCCTGCAGGGAAAACGTGGTCGCACGCTGGTTGTGTGTATGGACCCAAAAGAGCAATCGCGTGGCGGGTTCTTAACGCCGAATATTTCGGCCTGGCCCAACGACGGCGCCGTGTGTTCGTTGTCGCAAGTGCTCGAGACGACTTCGATCCCGCCTCGGTTCTATTTGAGCGCGAAGGCGAGCGCCGGGATACTCCGCCGTGCCGAGGCCAGGGGCAAGACCTTGCCGGAAGAGCTCCATTCGGTCCTGCTTTCCATTGCGGGTGCGGGCACCTCTACGGAGAAGATTTAGGCGTCTGGGGCTGCCCGAATTGCGAGGGGGAGGATGGGCCGGCGGTCGAGGTCATGGCTGGTCAGCCGGCCTACGGAGGTCACGGCTTGACCGCTGGCGGGCCATTGTTCCAATCGGCGACCCTGACGGCGCACGGCGCGAGGAACGATGCAGAGTCAGAGACGTTTGTCGTCCATGGCACCCAGGATCCAGATGTCTCGGTCGAGATCGCGCACCCGCTGGCTTCAAACTGGGGGCTTGAGAATGCGGTCTTTCAGGGCCGCCAGGCGCGGCGCCTGACGCCTCGTGAATATGAGCGCCTGATGGGTTATGAGGATGACTACACGCTTATACCCTGGGCGGGAAAGGAGGCGGCCGATTGCCCTGATGGCCACCGCTATAAGGCGCTTGGTAACAGTAAGGCGGTTCCTGTCATAAAATGGCTAGGCGCCAGGATTCACAAGGCAATTTACCGAGATTATTGGTGAATTATTGCCAATATGCTTGCAAAAGTTAGATTTAATGGTTAGATTGTCCATGCTGTCATAAAACCGATGAAAAGCCCGCCAGGTTGCGGGCTTTCGCGTTTCTACACGCCAGGAAAGCCTGGCCACCTTCTTCTGAGCCTCGCCATCGTGCGGGGCTTTGTCGTTTCTGGAGGCCCGCAAATGGGCAAGGAAGTCGTTACCACTGCCGCGAATTTCTCGCTCGGAACCGAGGCGGCGAAGGCGGCGCCCCTCGCGGCGGGCTTCATGATTGGGGGCCTCACTGCCTTTGACTTGGCTTATGTGCTCGCGGCGGCCTACTCGGGCCTGTTGATCGTTCATTTCGTGATGAGTAAGTGGGTTCTGCCCCTTGCGCGATTCATCAAGGGAAGGCGTCGGAAAGCGCAGGGGGCCGCCGAATGAACCTCCTGCAGAGAATCGTTGCTGCCGTCACGTTATCGCTGGCGGCAGCGGGCTTCACCGTCAACGAGACCGGCCTGCCTGCGCCGGTCGAACGTGCCGCAATCATCGCGGGCCTGATGGTCCTCACGCCTGAAATGGAGGGCACGGTCTACGAGGCCTATCCCGATATGGGTGGTGTCTGGACGATCTGCACCGGCCACACGAAAGGCGTGCGGCGCGGCGACGTGGCCACCCCTACCGAGTGCGCCGCATACCTGCAGGGCGACATGGGCGGCGCAGTCGACTTTGTCATGCGTACCGTTCCCAGGGCGACGATCTGGCAAAAGATTGCGCTGGCCGATTTTGTCTACAACGTCGGGGCCTCGGCCTTTATCAAGTCGACGATGTACCGGCTGGCGATCGCTGGCCAGTGGCCGGCCGCCGCTGAGCAGTTCCGGCGCTGGACGTTCGTCGCGGGCCTTGACTGTCGAATCCCGGCGAACAAGTGCCCTGGCATTCCAAAGCGCCGCGAGGTGCAGCGTTCTCTATTTCTGGTGGGCCTATGAATCGATTGATCGCAGGGCTTATCGCCCTGGCGGCGCTCCTCGGCGTGTTCTATCTCTGCGGTTACGTCAACGGCGTAACCAACGAGCAGGGCAAGGCCAAGGACGCCGAGGTCAAGCAACTGCGCGAGGCCTTCGAACAGGGCCGGGCGGCCGGCACCGTGCGCGACGTGGTCGTCACCAAGTACGTCGACCGCGATCGGATCATCTACAAGACCGGCAAGACCATCACCAAAGAGGTTCCCGTCTATGTCACTCCGGCAGCTGATGCAGCCTGCACTCTTACTCGCGGCTTTGTCCGGCTGCACGACGCCGCCGCCGCAAATGTACTTCCCGGACCCGCCGAGCCTGCTGATGCAGGACCCGCCGGAGTTGCGCTCTCTGGCGCAACCGAAGTCGTCGCCGACAACTATGCCACCTGCCACGCGACCCGAAATCAGCTCGTAAGCCTGCGCGATTGGGTGCGTGAGACTCACGCCAAAGTGAATAACGGAAAAGGGAGTTCAGGCGATGAATGACGCCGATCAGAAGTTCGAGGCAGTCCTTGCCGGCCTGGGTCTTCCCGGCCCGCGTGTAACGCTGGCAATGGTTGAGGAGATCCTCGCCACGGTCACTTATGACACTCGCGTTATCAAGGGCACCACCTGCACGCAGGCGGTGGCCATCCTGCCCAGCGGTTTTGTCCTGGCAACTGGCCAGGCAGCCTCGGCAGACCCGGCGAACTTCAATCCGGCGCTCGGCATCGAGCGGGCCATCAGCAAGGCCCGCGACCTGGCGCGCGATGCAATCTGGCATCACGAGGGTTATCGCCTGTCCCAGGCGCTGTACGAGACGCGCCACGACAAGGCCAGCGCCGCGCTGCAGCAGATCCGAACAGTCCTTGGCCGCCCGGCCGTGGATGCGGTCGACTCACAGGATGCGGGGGCGTCAGCGTGAGTCGGCCGCGCAAGGTGCATGGCCTCAACCCTGAGGACGTGCAGACAGAGGAGCTGGAGAGCTTCCTCGAGGCGCTGGCCCGCGAGCTGCTCGAGGGAACGGGGTCGCCGCGGCCTGCCGGGCTGATGCACCACCATGGTGCGCCGGCCTGGAATTTTGGGTCCTCCCCGGGCGGGGGGCCTCTCACGGGGCGAAACACCGCCGCGTTCGCTCGTGTCTGATCGGATTTTTCCGGTCCCTTCTTCAATACCCGAAACCCGCCGCCCAGCGACCCACCTGACCGTGAGGCCAGGCGCGGCGCGGTTTTGCGTATTCACGTAAAAGCGCAAAAACGTAAAAACGCAAAGGACCAATTGCGTTTTTACGTTTATGCGTTTAGCCGTCGAGGTCCTTTCTACCAATGGGCAAGATCATCAGCCGAAAGGAGCTGGCTGACCTGATCGGGAAATCCGAGCGGTGGGTTAGCAAACTGATCGAGGACGGGCTCCCTGTCGCCGGAGGTGGCGGCAAGGGCAACCCCCTGCAGATCGATAGTCAGCGGGCCATCGAGTGGCTCATCACGCAGGCGCTGCGGAATGAGATCGGCGACGACGAGGACGAGGACGGCTCGGGTGGCGGGGCCAAATCTGAGGATCGCCTGCTCAAACGGGCGCGCCGCGAAAAACTGCAAATCGAAATCGACCTTGCCCGCTCCCGTCTGGTGCCGGTCGACGGGGTCGTGTTCTTCCTGAATACCATTGCCGCGGTTTATGCGACGCAGCTCGACGCTGTGGCGAGCCGCTTGGCAAGCGACCTGGCGGTAATCGATGACCCTGCCGAAATCCGAGCAAAGCTATTTGACGAAATGCGGCGGATCCGCGCGTCTACTGCCGACCGTCTCGAACAAAGATCACAAGAGCTCGTTGCTCAAGCTGGCAGTCTCGATATCGACACTATCGAAGACGGTGAAAGCACCGCCGAGGCGGACGGCTGACGAGTGGGCTCGAGACAGCCGGGTTATGCCATCGACCGCGCCGATTCCCGGACCGTTCAACCCTGACGCGAACCCGTACATGCGCCCCGTGGCCTGGGCGTTCGCGCAGCCCTGTTTCTCCCGGGTCACGTTTGTGATGGGAACGCAGATGGGCAAGTCGGTCACCATGGAAAACGTCTGTGGCCACCGGCTTGACGAGGACCCGACGCCGATCATGTACGTTGCGCCCACGGCGCCGCTCCTCAAAAACACCGTTGTCCCGAAGTTTATGGACATGATTAACGGCTGTGAGTCGCTGCTCAAGAAGTACCGCGAGGCCGCCTCGTCGACATTCGTCAAGTGGATCGGCGCCGCCAAGCTGCGATTCGCCTGGGCCGGTTCGCCGACCGAGCTGGCCGCCGACTCGGCGGGCTTGATTCTGGTCGATGAGGTCGACCGGATCGTCAACACGAAAGAGGGCGACACGCTCGAGATCATCGAGGCCCGTGGCGATGCCTATGTCGACTCGAAGGTCGGCTACACGGCTACCCCGCTGCGCGGCAAGATCAGCAAGAGCCTCGACGAGCGCACCGGTCTTTGGCATTGGGATATCGCAAAGCCCGAGGCTGTCGGCTCGAAAATCTGGAAACTTTGGCAGAGCGGAACCCGGCACGAGTGGGTGGTCCCGTGCCCGCACTGCGGCGAATATTTCGTGCCCTGGAGCGATCTGCTGTGGTGGCCAGGCAAGGGCACTGCCGAGGAGTGCTCGCCCGACGAGGCTGAGCAGCATGCTCGGCTGACCTGCCCGAACAGCGGCTGCATGATCGAGGATAAGTGGCGCCCCTGGATGAACAAGCGCGGCCAGGCTGTAGCCCCTGGCGAGAGCGTCAAGGCTGTGGACGGCAAGCCAGCGCTAAGCGGCCTCGCCGACACCGAGGGGTTTACGCATTACTCAATCTGGATCTCGGGGCTGTGCAGCTTCGCGGCAAAGAAGTCCTACGGCTTCCTTGCGAAAAAGCTGCTCGGCGCTATGCGCAGTGGCGATGCCGCGACCCTGCAGGGCGTGTACAACACCGGTTTCGGCGAGTGTTACTCCGAAGTTGGCGACGTGCCAACGTGGGAAGCGGTCAAGGGCGAGCGCTACGGCTACCCCGAGGGGCGCGTCCTACTGCCGCCTGAGCGGATTTTCTGCACGGTCGACGTGCAGAAACGTGGCCTGTATTACGTGGTAAGGGCCTGGTATCCGGCGATGGGCTCGGCTCTTTTGGAGCATGACTATCTGGTGGGTGATACCGATCGCGAGGAGGTGTGGGACGCCCTGGGCGATGTGCTCGAGCGTGAGTTCGACGGCTACCCGATCACGTTGATGGGCGTCGACATCGGCTATCGAGATGATGAGGTTTACAACTTCATTCATAGCCACCCGGGCCGAGTTATCGCCATGCGGGGCCGAGAATCGCTGCCCATGCCGTTCAAAAAGGAATTGGTCGAGCAGAACAAGCTCGGCAAGGTCCGCAAGCGTGGCGACAGCCGCTGGGCGTTCGACACAACACTCGCGAAACGATGGGTACATAGCCGCATCGGCGTCCCTGACAACCGCCCCGGGTGGTGGTTGCTGCACCAGCAGGTGAGCAACGACTACTGCAAGCAGATCGTAGGCGAGGAGTGGAGCGAGGAGGAGGGCAAGTTCAACAAGGTCGGGGAGAACCATTACCTCGACTGTGAGGGCATGCAATACATCCTCGCCCTGCGCGAAAAGCTGCACCGCCGCAAGCGCGGTGTACTGACCAAGGCCCAGCTTAAAGCCGCGATCAAGGTCGCCCAGGGCGAGCCGCTGGAGATCGAGCCGGAATCAGCCGCGGTTGGTTCTCCAGCCCCTGCCTCGGCGGTGGCCACGCCCGATCCTGAGCCCGCCAAGCCATCGGCCCCGCCCAAGCGCGGTGGCCGCTTCAAGATCAACCGTAAGTGATAACCCCTCATGGAACCGACAAAACTGCACGCTGGTGACTCTGTCACCTGGGCGCGGGAGGCGCGCGCCTATCCCTCGGCTGATGGCTGGGCGCTTAGCTTTTCACTGCGGGGGCCTGGCTCCCTGGACGTGGCCAGCACTGACGGCGAGCCGTATCAGTTCCGCATGACCTCGAGTCAGACGCGGACATTGCCGCCAGGCGCTTATCACTGGGCTTGCTATGCCGTTCGTGAAGACGAGCGGCAGACCTTGGGGTCAGGTCGTCTGGAGGTCCTCGTCGACCTGCAGCAGGTCGAGACATTCGACGGGCGCAGTCATGCGCGCCGCATGCTCGATCTGATCGAGGCGGCGCTCGAGAAGCGGATCCCCAAGGATCAGCAGAGCTACGAAATCGACGGGATGAAGCTCGACCGGATCCCGGTGGAGCGTCTCGAGGCGCTGCGCACCCGGTATCGCCGGGAGGTTGCCGCCGAAAGCCGGAGAGGGAAATCGCCTTTTGGTCGGTTCACTCGCGTGAGGATGTGACATGGGCTTATTCAGCGACCTACTGAGGGTGCGCTCGCGGCCCGTGCGGGTCCGCGAGGAGCCCACTCTCGCCGTGCCGAAGGCGCCCCGCGAGCAGGGTGGCCAGCGTGCTTTTCAAATGGCCAGGCATACGCGCCTAACCAAGAGCTGGAGCCAGCGCACCGGCTACGGCGATGCGAACCAAGAGATTTATGCCGATCATCAGTCACTGATGGCCAGGGCGCGCGAGCAGTCGATCAACAACGGCTATGCGAAGCGCTTCTATCGGCTGCTCAAGCAAAACGTCATCGGTTCCTTCGGGATTCAGATGATGTCGAAGGCGAAGACGCCGGACGGTAAGCCGGACCGCGAGCGCCGCCGCCTGATCGAAAACGAGTTTTGGGAATGGTGCGAGAAAGGGAACTGCGACGTCACCGAATCGTACTCGTTCTGGCAGTTCCAGCGCCTTTGGCTCGAGACCCTCGCCCGTGACGGCGAGGTGATGGTCCGGATGGTGCGTAATTTCCCCAACCGTTGGGGGTTTGCTCTGCAGATCCTCGAGGTTGATCGCCTGGACGTGACGCTCAACACCTGGCTGAGCAACGGCAATCGAATCCGTATGGGGGTCGAACGCAACGCCTGGGAGGCGCCGGTCGCTTACTGGCTGCTCAAATCGCACCCAGGGGACACCTACCAGGCCCGCGCAGAAGAAAAGTATGAGCGGATCCCTGCGAGCGAGCTGCGGCATAGCTTCGACCCGTGGCGCCCGCATCAATCGCGCGGTTTCACTTGGACGCATGCGGGGGCATTAGACCTTCACCACCTGGGCGAGTACCGGGGTGCCGAGATGGTGGCCGCCGAGATGGGGGCCAAGATCACCGGCGTCTATGAGCAGAACGCCGAGTTTGTTGAGGACCCTGGCGATGAGGACGACGGCGAAATCGATGAGGTCATCGAGTCAGGATCGAGCAAGTTGCTCCCCTACGGGGTGACGTGGAAGCCCTACAACAACACGCACCCGTCGAGCAACTTCGCGCCCTTCACCAAGTCGGGGCTACGCGGCGTGTCCGCTGGCTGGGGTCCAAGTTACAACAAGCTCGCCCAGGATCTCGAGGGCGTGAACTTCTCCTCGCTGCGGTCCGGTGAGCTCGATGAGCGGGATTTCTACAAGGATACGCAGCAGTTTGTGATTACCGAGCTGCACAAGTTCGTGGGTAAAGCCTGGCTGGAAATGGCTTTGCTCAAGGGCGCTTTGCGGCTACCGCCCCGCGAGTTCCATCTCTATCGCGAGATCGACTGGGCGCCTCGAGGCTGGGACTGGGTCGACCCGAGCAAGGACTCGAAAGCGGCGACCGAATCCATCGGCAACCGCACGCGGACCCGGGGCTGGTACATCCGCGCCCAGGGCCTCGATCCCGACGAGGTATTCGTCGAAATGGCCGAGGAGGAGGCCCGCCTACGCGAGCTCAACCTCTCGTTTGAAACGCCAGTCACTGGCACCGCAAAAACGGAAATCCCTGATGACGAAAAAGAAGCCGGAGACGACTGACCCGTCGATTTTGCTGCGCGAGCTCGGCGGCAAGCCGCTGCACCGCTCCATGGCGGTCGACCATTCGACGCTGGACGTTGACGCCCGAACTGTCGAGGTCGCGGTCTCGAGCGAGTACCCCGTCCGGCGCTGGTTCGGCATGGAGATCCTCGATCACTCGCCCGAGTCGGTCAGCCTGGCCCGGATGAATGCCGGTGCGCCGTTGCTCGACATGCACGATCGCTGGACGCAAATCGGCGTCGTCGAGGAGGCCTGGCTCGACGATGACAAAAAGCTGCGAGCTCGGGTGCGCTTCTCGAAAAACGCCCATGCCGAGGAGGTCTGGCAGGACGTTGTCGACAAGATCCGACAAAACATCTCTGTCGGCTACGACCCGCAAGAGATGGCCCTCGATCGCACCGAGGGCGACCTCAAGTATTACCGCGTCACCCGCTGGGAACCCTACGAGGTTTCCAGCGTATCCATTCCGGCCGACCCGACTGTCGGGGTAGACCGCGCGCTCCCTGAGCCTGTGCAAGTGAATCAACCCGTTCAAGGAATTGAAATGCCTAAAGAAAACACCAACGGCCTCCCCGACACTGCCGCCGTCGAGGCCAACGAGCGTCAGCGCTCGGCTGATATTTTCGCCTTGTGCCAGCGTCATGGTGCGATGGACATGATCGGCGAGGCGCTCTCTGGCGGCCTGAGCGCCGATCAGGTCCGCGCCAAGATTCTCGACAAGATGAACCCGAACCCAACCTCTCAGGCCCCTGACACCTCGGGCCGTAACGGCGACCTGCCGAGCTTCCGCGAGAAGATCGACGTCACTGCTCGCGGCCTGGGTCTGAACGACAAGGAGCGCCGTGGTTACTCGCTGTTGCGTGCCCTGAACGCCTCGGCCAGTGGCGAATGGAAGGAGGCGGGCCTCGAGCGCGAGGTCTCCATCGCCATCGCCGACGCCATGGGCAAGGAAGCGCGCGGCATTTACGTCCCGCATGACCTGTTGGCCGAGCGTGTGGGTATGACCACGGGCGCCGGTGCTGGTGGCGAGCTGGTCTCGAACGACCTGCGCGTCGATCAGTTCATCGACATGGTTCGCAACAAGGCTGTGATGGGCCTGCTCGGCGCTCGCGTCCTGGGCGGCCTGCAGGGCGACGTCTCGATCCCGAAAAAGGTGGCGGGTGCCAACTTCTACTGGATCCCCGAGAACGGCTCGGTTCCCCTGTCCAAGATGGACTTGACGAATCTGCCGCTCAAGCCGAAGACCATTGCCGGTGCGATCCCGGTCTCGCGCAAGCTGCGCTTGCAATCCTCGATGAGCGTCGAGGCCCTCATCATCTCCGACCTCATCAACGGCCTGGCTGTCGCCCTGGACCGCGCGATGCTGTTCGGTACTGGTCAGGATTCGCAGCCGCTGGGCCTGTTCAACCAAACCGGCGTTCCGGGTCTGGAGTACGCGGCCAGCGGTATCACGTTCGACGATCTGGTCGACATGGAAACCAAAATCGCGACCTTCAACGGCGACGTCGGTGCATTGAAGTACCTGACCAGCGTCACGCAGCGCGGCGACGCCAAGAAGCGCAAGGAAGACCCGGCCGGTGCTGACAGCACCAGAATCTGGCGTAACAACGAGGTCAACGGCTACACCGCCATGGCCACGAATCAGGTGCAGGGCGACCCGTGGGCGTTCGGCGACTGGTCGCAGGCAATCGTGGCCATGTGGGGCGCGCTGGATCTCAAGCCGGACCCATACGCACAGGCCGACAGCGATGGCCTGGTCGTTCGCGTCTTCCAAGACGCCGACGCCGGTTATCGCAACCTGTCGAGCTTCTGCCTGGCCAAGAAAAAGGCGGCCTAAGGCGGGCATGGGGGCGGCTCTCGCCCCCTGTTCCTCAATTCAACCGGAGATCCGGCGATGAATGAAGTAACCATGGCCCTTGGCTATGTGATGTACGTCCTGCACCAGTTCTGGCAGCAAGGCGTCGACCGGCCAATCGCGGTCGGTACGCTGCTCGAGGTGAGCCGTTCCGAGCGAAACAATCTGGTTGCTGGCCAGGTGGCCCGCGACGCTACTGACGCGGAAATCGCAGAATTCCGGGGGCTGCCGCCTCCTAGTGAGGAGGAGCCTCTCGATGCAGCCGAAGCCCTTGCCGCGCTGGGTGCGGCGAAAGCCCAACTCGCCACGCTGGCAGAAGCCGCGCAGGGCCTCGAGACGCAAGTCGCGGATCTGCAGAAAGTCAACGGAGAACTGACCAAGGAGCGCGACGAGCTGCTCATCGAGGCCGGCGATCTCAGGACGGCCAACGCGGCCCAGGCGAAGGCACTCGAGACGGCTAACAAGAAGGCGGCCGCTAAGGGCGCTGCATGATCGGTGATGACGACCTAGCGTCGTTCTTTGACCCTGAAGAGTTCGGCTGTACGGTCAAGCTCGTCGAGGATGGGCGGGATGACCGGGATGTAAATGGCATGTGGGGTGTGCCAATTGGCCTCGGCCGCATGCAGCGCGCCAGTGCTCTTCGGTCGGCGGCTCAATTGCGTGCATCGCCAGATGAGCGCCTGCTGCAGTTGCCCAACGCTGACGCCCCTGCAGACAGGACGGCGGTCAAGGTGATCGACGAGGAGGGTAATGCCTACTCGATTACTGAGATCGTTCCCCACGGCCGGCTGCAAAAGCTGCTGACCCTGATACCCCACGGCAGCCGCAAGGCTCGCGCCTCGGACGCTAAACAGAATGGCTGGCTTCCAACTCAATCTTGAGGCTGACAGGGCGGCTGTGCTGCTCAACGGGCGCACAGGGGAGATCATTCGAAAGCTCGATATAGCGGCCGCCCGGGCGCTGCGAAAAACAGCCCAGTGGCTGCGCACGCACAGCACGCGGGAGATCGCGAAAGAGCTGCGGATATCTCAAAGCCCCGTGCGTCACCGATACAACCTGTTTACCCGGGGCCGCGGGAACGAAATCAAGCTGTGGATAGGCCTTGAGCCGCTATTGGTGCATTACCTGGGTACGCCCAGGGAAGTGCCCGGCGGTGTGGCGGTGGGGCATCGCTTTTATGAGGATGCCTTCATCGGTACCGGCCGAAATGGCAAGTCGCTGGTTTTTCGGCGCAAGGGGCGCGCAAGGCTGGGTATCGAGTCGGTCAAAGAAGACTGGGACGGGCCCGCCACAAACGTCCTTGGGCGCTGGGAAAAGCGCGCCATGGAGCGCTTTGCAGATCTGTTTGAGCGAGAGGCTTCGCATGTCCTCAAGGAATTTGAATAACCTTTCCGACCTGTTCTTTGCGATCGGCGACGCGATTCTTGCAGCCGACATTGGTGTGCTTGTCGGCAACTACAACGACTTCGATGGCACTGTCGGCGACTCGACTGTGCTGATCGAGATCGAAAATACCCAGGCCGGGGTCAGGTCGCAGGACGGGCGCAAGTCGCACATTGTCACTGTGACGCTGCACGCGGTAGTCGGGCGCTGGCGGAAGCATGCCAACCTCGAGGCGGCCAACCTGGCCACGCTTCTCGAGCGGCTGGCTACGGATAATCGTTGGGGCCTGCCCAGCGTGCAATGTGGGTTACCTGATCGCCTGTCGAGTGGCCCGACGATGTTCGAGGGTGGCCAGGGCGGTTATGAGGCCTGGGGCGTCAACTTTCAGCAGTTCATAAGCATCGGCGCGGTTCTGCTCGAGGATCCGGTGATGGAGTTCAGGGCGCCGCCGTTGGTGGCCCGTAGCTGGGAAGTGACCGGCTTCGATGATCCTGGCCAGTATCAGCAGCTCGAGGTGTGAGCCATGTTTTCGCAGCTTTTAAATTCGCAGCTCGGGCCGATCATTGATCGGCTGCTCGAGATCGAGGAGCACCTCGAGGACTTGAATCGTCGCGCCGACAGTTTCATCAGGATAGGCACCTGTGAGTCGGTGGACCCTGGAGCTGGCCGGTGCGTGGTTACCCACGGCGATCTGAAAACGCCGCAGATCAAGTATTTCAACCCCAGCGCCGGCGAGCAGAGCGAAACGCGGCATCCCTCGAAGGGTGAGCAGTGCGTGCTGCTCAATTACGGCGGCGGTGACAGCAGCGCCCAGTCGGTGGCCCTGTTCGGGCTTTCAACCGATGCGTTTCCGCTGACATCGGCCACGGCCGAGCTGACACGGCGCCTCTACAAGGACGGCACCGAAAGCAGCTACGACCACGCAGCGCACGTTCTGGCGTGGAAGAGCGGCCCTGTCGCTCTATCGGCCAGCCGTGAGGGCGTCGAGCTCAAGGTCGGTGAGGCGCGCATAGCTCTCAAGCCTGACAGTGTTGAGCTGATGCTCGGCCTCACGGGCTTGCTGATCGATGAGGAGGGCGTCCACTTCTCCGGCCCCCTGATCGACCATCAGGGCAAGATTATGAGCACTGCCTAAGGGCTAAGAATGATCGGAATCGACAGGAACACTGGGGCTACTGTCGATGACTGGCCTCAATTCGTGCAGCGGGCCACGCGCGCGCTGACAACTCCCATAGGAACCCGCCAGAAGCGCCCGCTGTACGGCTCTGAGTTGCTCCTGCTGCTGGGCAAGAACCTCGGCGATGACTTGCTGATTCTGGCTCAGAGCGCGGCGGTGGCAGCCTTTTACAACGAGGCCAACGGCATCGGGGACTTCGTTCCCGATGTGGTGGTGGCTGTCCGCCACGGCGCCGGCCTGAAATTGAAGCTGTCGGGCACCTGGCATAACCGAAAAATGTCCTTTGAGGTGGCCACTTGAGCATGCTCATACCCGGTCAAAATCAGTTGGCCGAGCCTGAGATCGTAAAGGTCGAGGCGTTCGAAGCGCTGCTCGCTGAGTTCAAGGCGTTTGTTGTCGAGTATGTCGCGGCGCGCTCGCCTGAGAGTGCCGCAAAGCTCGAGGTGAGTCTGCAGAATGAGGGTGAGCTGCTGACCGTGGCCCTGGAGGCCTTTACAGTCCGCCTGCAGACGCAGGAGCGCAAATACAACGCTCGTATCAAGCAAATGCTCGCGTGGTGGGCTGAGGGCAAGAACCTCGACGCCAGGCTCGCGGACATGGGTCTCGAGCGGCAGACGATTGCGCCTGGCGATGAATTGGCCTTTCCGCCGGTGCAGCCGGTGATGGAGTCCGACGATGACGCCAGGCTACGCTACTACTTGGCGCCTCATGCGCCGGCCGCTGGCTCGCGCATGCAGTACCGCCGCGAGGTGCTGACGCTTGGTGAGCGCCCTCGGGTCTCGGTCGAGCCGATCGCGGCCGGTGTTGTGAATGTGACGTACACGTTCGACCCTGATGGCTTTGCCGCTCAGGTCAAGGATGGAAATGGCCGACGCACTGCGCCGGGTCAGGTTACTGTGACCGTGCTGTCGCGCGCGGGTAGCGGCGTGGCGTCTGATAGCTTGCTCGCCGCTGTCAGAGCGCACTTTGCCAGGCCAGACGTGAGGCCGGAAACCGATCAAGTGATCGTCCAGAGCGCGCAGATTGTCAGCTACAAGATCAGGGCGGTTGCTTACATCAATTCAGGGCCTGACGCGGGGCTTACGGAGTCCGCGGCTGAGGCGCAGCTTCAGAAATATGCGGATGCGTGCCATCGGCTCGAGGGGCGTGTCGATCTGACATGGATCGACTACACCCTGCACAGCGCCGGGGCTGTTCGGCTTGAGATCCTCGAGCCGCTTGCCCCGATCGCCACGACGGCGTCACAGGCCCCGTATTGCACGGCTGTAGAGGTCGAGGTCCGCACGTTATGAGTGATGACCTTGAGTCTGTGCGGCCGACGTTGTTGCCTGCCAATCAATCGCCGCTCGAGGCTGCGCTCGATCTCGGTTTTGCCAAGCTTCTGGAGCGGATCGATCCGCCATTTCCTGAGCTGATGGATCCCCAGCAGACGCCGGTCGATTTTTTGCCGTACCTGGCGGCCGATCGTGGCGTCAGCGAGTGGAGCCCCACGGCGCCGGAAGCTGAAAAACGGCTGACGGTTGCGCTGGCCTGGCCAACTAAGCGCCAGGCAGGCACCCGCAAGGCGCTGGAAAGCGCGGTCAAGGGGTTGCAACTGATCCCGGAGGTGCGCGCCTGGTACGAGCAGACGCCAGTCGGGCAACCCTACACCTTTTCGGTAAGGGCCTTTTCTGAGCAGCCATACAGCACCGAGATCGATGCCCGCCTCGATCGGCGCCTGTCGGACGCGAAGAGCGAGCGCGACACGCTGTCGGTGGCGGTCGGTTTCAGTGCCGCTGGAGCGCACTACATCGGCGCTGCAGCGGTCGTCGGCGAAATGTCCACGATTTACCCATTTGCTCTCGAGGGCTTGGAGGCATCCGGCGGGTCGTTCATGGCTGCCGGTCTCTACGTCGTCGAGGCGGTAACTGTTTATCCTCAGGGGTCTTAAATGTCCGACTATTACACCCTGCTTACAAACGCGGGGCTTGCATACGAAACCGCGTGTAAGGCAGCGGGAAAGCCGATTAAGCTGTCGAAAATCTCCGTCGGTGATGGTAACGGCGCGGTCTATAACCCTGATGCAACGGCGACCGCGCTTCGGCGTGAGGTCTGGCGTGGCGATCTGAATGCGCTGTTTCAGGATCCGAATAACTCGAGCTGGCTGATGGCTGAGGCTACGATCCCGAATGACGTTGGCGGCTGGTATGTGCGCGAGGCGGGGATCTGGACCGATACGGGTATTCTGTACGCGGTGATCAAGTACGCCGAGTCCTTCAAGCCTGTGCTGGCCACGTCGGGCCAGGGGAAAGAGTTCTATCTCCGGGCGATTTTTCAGACCAGCAACGCGGCGTCGGTAACGCTGCTGATCGACGACTCTGTCGTCAAGGCGACGCGGGCTTGGGTGACCAGCTATGTGGCTGATGAGCTGGCTAAGCGTGACAGTAAGCAGTCGGTACGGGCTGCCACTACTGGTCCGATCGTTGCCAGTGGTGCGCAGTTGGTCGACACCGTTGCGGTGGTCGCCGGTGATCGTGTGCTGCGAAAGGATGAGGTGGACAAGTCGGCAAACGGGATTTTTGTCGTTGCCAATGGCCCCTGGGTTCGGGCTTCGGATGCTGATTCCAGCGTTGAGGTTACGCCTGGCCTGCATGTCCCTGTCGAGGAGGGCGCGAAGAACGGCGACACGGTCTGGATGTTGGTGACGGACGGGCCGATTACCCTGGGCGTCACGGCGCTTTCCTTCGAGTGTCTCGCCGGTCGGTCGGGGGTCAGCATCGGCACCTATTTCGGCGTTACCGTGGACAAGTACGGGCGTGTTATCGCTGGGCTAAACCCGTCCACACTGGCGGGCTATGGCATTACTGACACGTACACAAAGGCAGAGGTCGACGCGATCGTTTTGCGGTCGTCGGCGCTTCCAGTCGGCGCGATGGTGGCTTTCCCGAGAGGTACGGTCCCGGCGGGCTTCCTCGAGCTTGATGGCAGTGTGCAGAGTATTGCTGCGTATCCTGACCTGGCCGCATACCTGGGCACCGCGTTCAATACTGGGGGCGAAGGGGCGGGTAATTTCCGGTTGCCGGAGTCTCGTGGAGAGTTCCTGCGTGGCTGGGACCATGGGCGCGGGGTGGATGTCGGTCGGGCGGTGGGCTCTTATCAGCTTGACGCATTCCAAGGTCACTTTCACGACATCACTGGTAGTCCTGCTGGTGGTGATGCCGCTGCTGGTAGTGCTCAGAATACCCTTCAAGGCACTGATGGCGCCGCTATGCCAGGCGAGAAGGTGATAGGCCCTAAGACTGACGGCGTAAATGGAATCCCGCGCACGGCGTCAGAAACCCGCCCGCGAAACCTCGCCGTCATGTGGTGCCTCAAGGCATGGGCCGCGCCAATCAATCAGGGCAGCATCGATGTAGCGGCGCTTGTCAGCGAGCTGGACGCGCTGAAAGCGGCTGTTCCGGTCGGGTCCATTGTGCCTTTTCCAAAGGCTGCTGTTCCGCCCGGTTATCTTGAGCTGGATGGTAGCGCGCAAATCATTACGGCTTACCCGGCTCTGGCCGCATACCTGGGCACCACCTACAACAATGGCACAGAGCCTGCTGGCTACTTCCGTTTACCGGATGCGCGGGGCGAGTTCCTGCGGGGCTGGGACCATGGGCGCGGCGCGGATGCTGGCCGGACAATTGGTAGTGGGCAGAAAGGTACATTCCATAACATCGGAGGAGGGCCAAGTCCTGACGCTGTGACGGACTATTCAGTTAGCACGGGATCTCTTTCCTATCAGGATCTTGGCCTCGACGATTGTTCTCTGGCGGACTACCCCAATGCCAGATACGGTTATGCGAGCACCCCTGGAGCTGTGGGGGTGCCTGTGAGGGCTGAGCAGAACTACGGTGTTATGCGACCGCGCAACCTGGCGGTAATGTGGTGCATAAAAGCTTGGAACGCGCCAGTTAACCAAGGCAGCATCGACGTAGCGGCCCTGGCGGCTTCTATTGCGAATCTGCCGCTGCTGGGGTTCGGTCAAACATGTCAGAACGTCACTGCGAGTCGTGTTAGCGGCACGGTCTACACCAACACTACCGGGCGCCCAATCTTTGTTAGCGTGTCAATAACGACTGGTGGGATCTCTGCAACTTGCGGGGGGGTGACTGTGACCACTTCGGCCTATCACGCCGCGTTCATTGTCCCGGCCGGTACAACCTATTCCGTGACCCTTGTGAACCCAGTAAATGCCGTCTGGTCGGAGATGCGTGCGTGAAGTATTTCAATAACCCTCGGACCGGCCAGGTCCATGCGTACGATGACGATGCCCACGAGGACTTTATCGCCGACTGGTTGGTGCCTATGTCCGGTGCGGAGGTTGATGCGTACATCGCCAGCGCGACAGCGCCTACGACAACGCCGGCGGACGATGAGCGTAAGTGGCGCGACGCCGAGCTTGCGAAGCTGGTGTGGCTACGCGATCGGCACCGTGACCAATTGGAAATCGAGGCGACCACCACACTAACCGGCGAGCAGTTCAAGGAGCTGCTGGTGTACATGCAGGCGCTGCGAGACTGGCCGCAATTGCCGGGCTTTCCAGATTCTCAGGCGCGGCCGCCGGCGCCGCTCTGGCTCTCTGATCAACCCGAATAAGCGCCCCGCACTGACGGGGCGTTTTCTTTTAATCCCGCAACTTCCTCACAAGCATTTGAAGGCCGCGCCGCGGCTTTTTTTGTGCCCGGAGATTCTGTATGTCCCGTGAAAATTACACCTGTTTGATCCCCTTCCCGAAGGGGCGCGGCCACTGGGCCGCGCCTGGCGAAACCTTCGATTTGCTCGAGGTTGAAGCGCATGCGCTGCGCACTGCTGGGCGGATCGAGCTGACCAGCGTTCTCGCTGCCGCTGAGGCTGCTGGGGGGGCGGTAGCGCCTGCCGCTGCCGGTAAGACTACCAAGATCGACAAGGGCCTCAAGGCCGCAACGCAGGAGGCCTGATAGACATGGCTGAAGTTACGAATTTCGAGCACAACGGCGTCACGATCAATTCCAGCGAATCGCCTGATGCCATGGGCGGCCTGGGTGACAACGTGATCGGTCTGGTTGGTACTGCGCCGAACCGCGACATTCTGAGCATTCCGCTCAACTCGCCTTTCCGCATCAGTAATTACACGCAGCAGGCGCTGCTCGATCCGACTGGCCTCGAGGCTGGCACGCTGTTTCAGGCGGTTTACCAGATCCTCAAGGTCGTCAAGGTGCCGGTGTATGTGGTGGTGGTCGAGGAGGGGGCGACACCGGCCGACACGATCAACAACGTCATGGGCGGCGTAAACGCGCTGTCGGGTCAGAAGCTGGGCCTGCAGGCCTTGTCTGGCTTGCCCGAGGATTTGACCATCCTGGGCGCCCCGGGCTTCACTGGCACCAAGGCGATGGCCAGCGAGTTTGCGTCGTTCGGCAAGCGCATCAAGGCTCGTGTGGTGCTGGACGGGAAGGACGCGACCGTAGCCGGCCAGGTTGCGTACAGTCAGGAGCTGGGCGGTGCAGGCCTGGGCTTCGACCGTTGCCTGGTGGTTCACCAGATGGCGGCGGTTTACTCCAAAGCGGCCAAGGCGAATGTCTTCCTGCCTCCCTCGGTACTGGCGATCGCGGCTCTGGCGGCGGTCAAGCAGTGGGAAAGCCCGGGCAACCAAGTGACGTATGCCGAGGATGTGTCGCGTACCGTCGAGTACAACATCCTCGACACCTCGACCGAGGGGGATCTGCTCAATCGTTATGGCGTTTGCTACTACGCCCGTACGGTCCTGGGCGGTTTCTCGCTCCTGGGCAACCGCTCTATCACCGGCAAATTCATCAGCTACGTAGGCCTCGAGGATGCGATCAGCCGCAAGCTGGTCAAGGCCGCGCAGAAGGCTATGGCCAAAAACCTGACCAAGTCGTTCATGGATCAGGAAGTCAAGCGCATCAGCGACTGGATGCAGACGCTCGTGGCTGATGAAACCATTCCGGGCGGCAAGGTTTACCTGCACCCCGAGCTCAACTCCGTTGAGAAGTACAAAAACGGGACCTGGTTCATCGTGATCGATTACGGCCGCTACGCGCCGAACGAGCACATGGTTTACCAGCTCAACGCAAGCGATGAAATCATCGAGCAGTTTCTGGAGGGCGTTCTCTAATGTTCACTAACCGCGTAAGACAGGCCTTTGCGGCCACGCTGCAGGGCCTGCCGCTGATGCAGACCATCGAGGATTTCGACCCGCCTGCGATCGAAATGGACATGGAAAAGATGCAGGGCGGCCGCTTTATCGCTGAAGAGATGGCCAAGGGTGCGAAGGAGCTGACTTGCAAGCTGTCGCTGCAGGGCATGGGCGCCCCGATCATGCTCGCCCTGGGCGCGTCGGGTGATAACTACATCCTGCTCAACGTCCGCGAGGCCGGTAAGGATCAGGATGACAATACGTGGTTCACGTACCACACCATCGGCGGCACGTTCAAATCGCTCAAGGAGAAAACCTTGAAGATGGGCGACAAGCCGGTGACCGACCTCGAGATCTCGGTGCGGACTTACAACCGCCTCGAGAACGGTATCCCGGTGATCGACATCGATACCCGTACGCAAAAGTTCATTCTCAACGGCGTCGACATCCTCGGCGATGCCCGTCGCGCGGTGCTGCTGGCGTAAGCAGCCGCGTCGCCTGCCTCTTCGATAGCCGCCCTCCCTGGGCGGTTTTTTATGTCTGCAAGGAAATTATCGATGTCTTGGACTCCTCCGGTTCACACCCTGCTTTGCCCTATCACTGGCGCCGATGGGCAGTTGATCGAGTCGATCGTGTTTCGGCCCTTCACTCACGGCGCGCATGCCGAGGCCCTGGCTCGCGCCGGCGCCGATGAGGATGATCGCTACATTCAGCTCGCGCAGTTGGCCACGGGCTTGCCGGAGGCGGTGCTCGACAGCTTCAAGCGTCCGGACTTCCTGACGGTTACGGGCTGGGTGAATGACTGGATCTGGAGCACGTCCATGGATCTGCTGGACAAGGTCAAGCGCGACGCGGACGGCAAGGAGCTCGAGGAGGTCGGCCAGGACGGTGATGAGGTTCCGCTGCTGATGCCGATCGAGGTGATGGGGGTGAGGCATGAGTCTCTGACCCTGACCATGCCGGCGCTGAAGGCCACCCGCATGATGAAAAAGCAGAAGACGGGGGACGATCGCACGAACTTCATAACTGCGCACTGCACCGGCCTGATGGTCGCCGACCTGGCCCTGCTCTCGGTTCCTGACTGGAATCAACTGCAGAAACGCATTGATACCTTCTTGAATAAGCCCGCCGCTTTTTTTCAGAACGCGACATCGAAGTGATCCTCGATGTCGTGCCGCTCGTTTACCCGGTGAGCGAGGCGGAAATTTTGGATTGGCAAGCCGAGAAGGCCATGCGTCGCTACGAGATCGCGATCGCCCGGCTCGGCGTGAAACAGGAGTAGCGCCATGGCTGAGTCGAAATACTCCATAAAAATGGCCGTAATTGATGCGTACTCGGCGACCTTCGGCGACTTCGGCAAGAAGTCCGCCAGGGTGCAGGAGTCGATCAAGGCCCAGCAGGCGGATCTGCGCAAGCTCAATGCCCAGGCCAAGGATATGGACGGGTTCGTCAAGTTGACGGAGAACGTCAAGAAGACTGAGGCCGCGCTGCAGGCTGCCCGGGCTGAGCAGTCACGGCTGAGTCGCGAGCAGGCCCAGGCAAGTAATCGAGCCGCGGAACTGGCCACGGCGTACGGAAAGGCGGTGGTGGCCACCAAGGCCCTGGAGTCCTCGACCGAGGCGTCGACGGTCGATATCGCCTATGCGCGTGCAGAGCAGAAGCGCCTCGGCAAGGAGCTCGATGTAGTCACGGCGGCGGCAAAGAAGCTCGACAGTCAGCAGGACAAGACGACCGCCGGCGTCAAGTCGATGGAGCGAGCGGCGCGTCGTGAGCGCGACGAGCTCAGTCGGCTCGACACTTCGCTCAAGAGCGCGGGAGTGGATACCTCGAAGCTAGCCGGCGAGCAAAGTCGGCTGAAGGCTGCGGCGGAATCGGTCAATGCCGCGCTTGTGTCGCAGCGTGCGAAGCTCGAGGCGGTGGGCAGGGCTCAAGGTAAGATTGATGCCAACCGTGCCAAGCGCGGCGAGCTGCGTGGTCAATTCGCGGAGACGGCGGCCGTTGGGTACTTGGCGAGCCGGCCGATTAATCATGCGATGAACCTCGAGACCGCGATGGCCGACGTGGGCAAGGTGATCGATTTCACCGGCAATCAGCGCGCGGAAATGGCGGCCGCGAACCTGACGCTGGCCAGTGATCGTCTGATCGCGTCGTCGGGGATGACGGCGATCGACCTTGCGAAGATCGAATATGCCGCCGGCCAATCCGGTATCGGCAAGGAGGAGAAAACCAGTGAGGGCAAGCAGGCTCGTGTGATGGAGTTCACCCGCGACGCGGCGATCATGGGCTCGGCATTCGATATCAATTCCAGCACTGCAGGCGAAACCATGGCCGGCTGGCAGGCCTCGATGAGGCTTGATCGGAAAAAGACGCTCGACCTTGCTGACTCGGTTAACTACCTTGGCAACAACTTCAACGCAAAGGCTGCGGACATTGCGGCCGTGGTCAAGCGCTTCGGTGCGGTCGGTTCTGCCTCGGGCCTTACGCCTGAGCAGACGGCGGCGTTGTCGGCTGCATTGCTCAACCCGGGCACGGAGAAGGAAATCGCCGGTACCGGCTTCAAGAACTTCACCAGCGCCCTGGTCGCGGGCAAGTCGGCAACAAAGAAGGAAAAGGAGCAGTGGAAAGAGCTTGGGTTTGATCCCGAGGATCTTGCTTCTGAAATGCAGAAAAACGCGCCGGCGACGATCATGAGCGTGCTCAAGGCGATCAATGACCAGCCGCGCGAGGAGCAGGCGGCGATTGCCACGAACCTGTTCGGCTCCGAGTCGATCGGTGCCATTCAGCCGCTGCTGGAGAACCTCAAGCCGCTCGAGGATGCCTTCGCCATGGTCGGCGATAAGTCCAAGTATGCGACGTCGGTGCTTGAGCCATTGGGGAAAATGGGTTCGATGATGCAGGAGGCGGCGGGGGTGGCCAACACCTCTCGCACGGGGCTGAATGCTTTTACGGCGCGGCTGACCCGCCTCTCGACGGTGGTCGGTAACGCGATGCTGCCTGCGCTCAATGCGGTCTTGGTGCCCCTGGGTGCCATGGTCGACGGCTTGAGTTGGGCTGCAGAGACCTTCCCGGGCATCACTGGGGCGCTGGCAGTTGCTGCAGCCGGCCTAGCCTCGCTGAAAATCGGGGCGCTGGGCCTCAAGTTCGTCGGCCTGTTGTTCGGCCAGGCTTTCAATAAGGCGGGGCTGGCCCGCGCCAAGCTCGATACCACCACTGCCAGGACGACGATGGCGGCCGATGCTGCTGTGCGGCGCTTGAATCGCACCATGGGCGGGCTTGGCGGCGGTCTGGATCTCGACGGTAAAGGTCGCAAGGGTCGCAGGGGGCGCGGCGGGGCGAAGGGCAAGGCGGGCGCCGCGCTGGGGGCGCTGGAGTCTGTTGCGGAGGTGGCGCCAAAGGCTGGCATGTTGTCCAGGGCGGCAGGTGTCGCTAAGGTCGCCGGCCGGGTGGCAACCCCGTTGATCGCTCTTTCTGGTGCGATTGAGGCGGTCAACGGCTTGTCCGAGGGCGATTCGAAAAAGGTCGGGTCTGGTGTGGGCGGGGCCGGTGGTGCTTTGGCGGGCGCCTATGCGGGAGGCGCAACCGGCGCCGCGATCGGAACCATGATTTTCCCCGGGGTTGGCACGGCGGTCGGCGGCGCGATCGGTAGCGCCGTTGGTGGCTTTGCCGGCAGCGAGGCGGGCTCATGGCTGGGCGAGAAGCTGGGCGCCCTGGTCGATCGCCTGAGCTCGCCAGAGAAGGTCAGCAAGGACGTGGCTGCTGCAGCGACTTCGGCGGATAACCGGACGTTTGCGCCGGTTATCCAGATCAACGGCCAGGATCAGGCGAGCGCCAAGGCGCTGGCAGATCTGGTCATGCAGCAAATGCACGCGCAATTCATGCCGATGATGATGGCCAACCCGTTGGCCGTTCGGACGGGCGCGTCTCTGACGGATGGGAGCAAGTAGATGCGCCAGCAAATGGCCTTGGGGAGTTTTATTTTCGGACTGGCCACGGCGTTCCCGTATGAGCGCCTCGAGCGCTCAACCTCGGGGGGCTGGGTCGATCTGGACATCATCGCGAGTAAGCCGAAGTCGCACCAGACCGGCCAGGGCCTCGAGGAGCTGCGCATGAGCGGCAAGGCGATGCGGGCTGTCGGTATGGAGCGCCTCGACCAGTTGCGGGCGCTGGCCAACGGCAGGGCGCCTTATCCTCTGGTCGATGGCATTGGCCGAAATTGGGGGCGCTGGCGGATTGACAGGGTTTCGGAAAGTCAGAGCTCAATCATCGATGACGGTACGGCGATGCTGATCGAGTGGACGCTTGAGCTAAAGGAGTTCGTCAATGCGTAGTGTCCGGAGTATCGCCGGCGATTCGGTCAATCAGTTGCTTTATAGGAGTATTGGGCGGTCTGACGACGCGGCCGAGGAGGCGCTATGGCTGCTGAATCCCGGCCTGGCTGAATACGGGCCGGTACTGCCGGCCGGAGTCAGCGTGGTCCTGCCGGAGCTCGAGGAAAAGATCGCGGCGAAAGCGCCGGTTTCGGCCTGGGATTGAGGGGGAGAGTGCATGTCATTGGGATATACGCCAGCGGTTGAGATTTACGGCGCGAACGCGGCGTTGCTCAACGCGCGGCTGATCGATTGGGAGCGTGTTGATGCCTCTGGCATTCAGTCGGACACGCTCAAGCTGACGATCAATACGGAGGGGCTTTCCGGGACGCCCAGTGCGGGCGCAAAAATTGGCATTCGGGTCGGTTACCTCGAGTCGGGGCTTGTCGATCGCGGCGAGTACATCATCAGTCGTCGCACGCCGAATCTGTTCCCTCCGAGGTTGGTGATCGTGGCCACGGCGGCGCCGTTTAAGGCGCTGGATGAGACGGAATTCAAGGCCCGCAGATCTGCCAGCTACGGGCCGACGACTCTCGGCGCCCTGTTTCGCGAGCTGACCAGTAAGCATGGGTTCTCGCCGCGCGTGGCGCCTGAGCTGGCCATGATCAAGATCGAGCACGTCGACCAGTCCAACGAGACGGACATGGGCTTTCTGACTCGGATCGTCGCGCAGTACGATGCAGTGACAAAACCGGTCAATGAGCTCTATGTGCTTGCGAGGCGCGGCCAGACGAAATCGATCTCGGGCAAGATCCTTGCCCCGGTCACGCTGACGGTGACCAGCAATAATCATCCTGGCGATCAGGCGTTCATGAATGCCACCACTGACGAAGACGAGCGGGTCAAGTTCAAGGGGTGCAAAACCACCTGGTGGGACGGTTCGGCCGGAAAGGAGTGCGTGGTGGAGTCTGGAGTGTCTCCGTTCAAGAGGGTGCGCCAGCGCTATCAGGGGGAGGCCGAGGCCAAGGAGGCCGGCGAGGGGCAATTGCGCAAGATTGAGCGCGAGTCGATTAAATTGCGGATCGATGCGCCAGGCAATCCTGGGTTCGGCGCCGAGGGGCTTCTCAACCTCGACGCTACCTGGCCCGACTTCGCCCAGGGCGCCTGGTCGATCGATAGGCTGACGGAGTCTGGTAGTCGGCAGCAGAGTTATCGCGCGGTCATTGAGGCGAGTCGCCCAGTCGTAAAATAGAAAAAGCCCCCACTGCCTCGCGGCGGTGGGGGCTTTTTTTCGTTTCGGCGTCCTACTGGAATAGTTCTGCAGGCATTGCCGGCGCCGAGGCGGTGTCGCGCTGCAGGCTGGGCAGTCCGGCCAGGTCCTGGCCCCGGGCAAGGCGGTCGATGACCTTGTGCGCGTTGCCGTTGGCTGCGACCCAGGCGTCGTCGCGCTTGAGCCAGGCGCTGGCGGGTGCGCCGTTCTTGTATCGGCAGGCGCCCCAGCGGTTGCCGTCGATCTTGGTGATCGAGCAATCGACCTGCAGGCCGGCGCGGTCGTGCGCGCGCTCGAGGGCGTTGGCGTCCTTGTTGCGTAGGTCGTTGATGCCGAGGGCGACGATGGCGGCGATTGCGGCGCCGATGGCGAGGGGCTTTGCTTTCATGCTGCGCGGATCTCCATTGCGTGAGGCGCGCAGGGTAACAAAAAGCCCGCCAGGGCGGCGGGCTCGTGGACATGTCTACACGTCTTATGCGGGATTTGGCTTCTCTTCCGAAAGCTCTACGTCCTCATACCCGGGCATCTCGATGTCGGCTGCTACGCATCGAATTCCGCACCATCCGAATGGCTTGCCGGGCTCGGTGCCGCCCCAGCCTTCCTCGTCGTGCAAGTCCTTGGTCCAGAGCGGCCCAGGGTTGTCGTCAAGGATCGGCCCTTTGGTCTTCTCGGTAAAGCTGGTGCCGCCTTCGGCCAGCATGATGCGGATCATGGTGGAGCCAGCGAGGCGAATCACGGCGCGCACTACGTCGCCATTTTCGGCGCTAACGCGGTACTTGTGGTCGCCCCAGAAGGTGTTGATCAGTTCGGCGTGCTCAGGGGTCAGGATCGAGTGATCGACCTCGAGGGTGACGCTGTAATCCTTCCAGGGCTCTTTGACGGTATAGCGCTTGATGCTCTGGTTCTGGCTGGTGCTGGTGGTCATTGCTGGCTTCCTTCCTGCTGGGGTTTGTCGGCGATATGCTTGTACAGCCTGTAGATGAGTATCCCTGCGACGCAAAGGGCGGTGAACAGCATGCCGAGGGCGTTCTCGACGGGGCTTGAGGTTGGTCGGCTCATCGGCGGTTCCTCTGGTTGCGGCCAATGGGGGCCGCCTCGATCTCGCGCTTGAGCCATGAGAGGAGCTCCTCCCTGGTGTGGTCGTTTCCGACCTTTGGCAGGCGATCAGGAAGTGCCTGGACGTAGTCTGCGAGGTTGCGAAACTCGGCGTGGCAGCTCGCGAGCTGGTGATCCTTTAGCGCGCGGTCGACGTCTGCGGCGCGTAGTTGCTCGAGCGTGGGGCGCATGATCTCCGCCGCCCTCGAGGCAATCTCGGCTGCCCGGAGATTGATTGGCTCGGCGCGGCCGAGGTAATGGTCGAGCATGTGGATTTCGGCGAAGCTCTCGCCGAGCCAGGCTGCGAGCTCCTGGGCGGCTTCCTCGATGATTTCTGCTTGTGTGCTCATTTTGCGTGCTCCCCCAAGGCTCTCTTGAGTCCCTCGGCGATGCAGGGGGAGGCGAGTTCTCCGGCGTACTGGTCGACCAACTTCCTGTAGTCGGGGCGGTTGATCTGACTTAGGGGCAAAGCGAGCAGCATGGTATAGTCCTTGGCGGACATAGTGTCACCTCTCTAGGGTTTGGCCGTGTTCAGCCCGGGTGCGGTTGCCGCCGCGCCCGGGCATCTCCCTTCTGCTGCCGCGATTACTCGAGGCAGCCCAGGTTCTCCAGTCGACGGACGAGCTCCGGCAGGTCTGGAATGTCCTGCCGCCCCAAGCCCGCCGCATATTTCTTAAATAGGTCGTCCATGGCTTCCATGAGCAAGGCTTTGTGAGTCGCTCTGCTCGGTGCCAGGTTGGTGATTTCGTTGAGGCCCTGCGGGTACTGCGCCGGGCCGAGGAAATAGATGCGCTCGTTTTTCGGTTCGATCAGCGCTTTAGTTGCGCGGATGTCGCCAGGGCGCGGGGTCGGCATGGTTGCTGGCTGAATGGCTCCCTTCTTCAGTGTCACTTGAGGATCTCCAGAATTTCGGCGGTGATGGCTTGGACTTCTCCTCGGGCTAGGTCGCTCGCGGGGAGGTCGATCGTGCTTTGTCCGAGGCCAATGGTCTCGGCGAATTGCACTCGGTTGTGAGTTCTGTTCGTCAGCATTGGCAGCTCATAGCTCGAGAGTGCCTCGTGGATGTTCCGGGCGAGGACGGTGTTAACGATCGCGCGAGACACAAGGATTCGCGCCTCTGGCTTGCCGTCGGTTATCTCTTGGCGTTGGCGAACGACGCTTGCCGTGGTGATTCCGGCCCATACGTCGAGGCCGCTGGGCTGGACGGGGATGATGACGAGGTCGGCAACTTTCGTGGCGTCCATGGTCACCTCGTCGGTGACTGGGGCGCCGTCAATGATGACGTAGTCGAAGCTATGCGCTACGCCGCGCAGGTCGCGCTGCAGCTTCTTCATTACCACCACGGCGATCGCGCCCGGCCCTTCGTGCTCTGGCATAAAGCTTGACCACTTCGAGGCTGACGCTTGCGGGTCGTGGTCCACGATGAGTACACGTTTGCCGTAAACCTTGCAGAGGCAGGAAGCGACGTTGATCGTCGTCGTTGACTTGCCGGCCCCGCCCTTTTCGCAGAGTAAAGCGATTACTTTTGGCATGCCTGGTTGCTCCATGGCGTTGATGTCGGGGTGATCTTATACGCAAAGACGTAAAGACGCAAATGCGTTTTTGCGTCTTTACGCGCATTGTGCAGCGCCGACCTTAATAAACAGTGGTCGCCGCTAGGCGGCCGTCCTTTCTCCTTTTCTTGTTAGCCATTGGAAATCAAGGCCTGTAGCTGTGGCTGGCTATAGCAGGGTGCTCGCCAGTCCTTTGTTGTATGTCGCGTCCTGGGGCTTCCTATTGGCGCCCCTGCCTCCTCCTTGGTGATATCCATGTCTGAATGGGTTGCTCGATTAGCGGCCATGAGCAAAGGTAGGGCTTTAAGTGTATGTCGCCACTCTATGCGAATAAAGCCCTCCTTAACATACATATCCACCCATACATTTGCATACACTCCAGGCCCTACTATTAAGAGGGCCTCATGTGTATGCACATTTCCGCATTCT
>Ga0209759_1000574_pt1 | contig 36692 bp, 30 predicted proteins | sample AraplaCL_Col_mMS_FD_184261 | JGI IMG/M metagenome (GOLD analysis project Ga0209759, IMG submission 184261) | Arabidopsis root microbial communities from the University of North Carolina, USA - plate scrape CL_Col_mMS (SPAdes) (version 2) | ecosystem: Host-associated > Plants > Roots >...
CGACGAAGCATCGTTGCTCGCGCCGGACTCCCTGTCCTGGCGCATCTTCGCCAATCCGGTGGCCATGTTCGTCGGCGGCGTCGCGGCCGTCCTGCTCGAGCTCGCGGAGCCGCGCGTGCGCACCGGCGTGTGGGAGCACACGACCTTCCGCGAGCAACCCCTGCTGCGCCTGCAACGCACCGGCTACGCCGCGATGTTGACCGTGTTCGGCGCGCGCAGCCGCACCGAAGCGATGATCCGGCGCGTCAATGCCGGGCACCAGCGCATCGCCGGCCGCACCCCGTCAGGCATCGCCTACCAGGCCAGCGAAGTCGAGTTGCTCACCTGGGTGCACGCGACGGCCACGTTCGGCTTCCTGCAGGCCTACTGCGCCTGCGTGCGTCCCGTCGCCGTCGCCGAGCGCGACGCCTACTACGCCGAGAACCAGCCCGCCGCGCGTCTGTATGGCGCCCAGTCGCCCCCGGGCTGCGAACGCGAGCTGCAAGCGCTGTTCGACCAGATGCGGCCGCTGCTCGAACCCTCGGCCATCGTCCTCGAATTCCTGGCGATCATGCGCACGGTGCCGCTGCTGCCCGCTCCGCTGCGCGCGCTGCAGCCGCTGCTGCTCGCCGCGGCGGTGCAGACCTTGCCGGCGGATCTCCGTCAGCGCCTCGGCCTGGAGGGTGCGCCGTGGCAACTGACGCGGTGGCAGTGGCGCCTGGTGCGAACCATGGGGCGCGCGGCAGACCATCTGACCCTGCCGTCGTTGCCGGCGCAGCTGGCCCGGCGCCGGCTGGCGTTGCCGGCCCAGCATTGAAAAAGCCCCGGCGCGGCAACGCGGCGGGGCTCGTCCGAAGGGCGCGAAGCGCGCGCCTCAGACCTTCGGGCCGCCCCCGAGCAGGGAAGCCACCTTGCGCTTGGAGCGGATGTTGGCCGAGATCGCCGCTCGTCCGACCGGCACGCTGGAAGCCGTCTTTTCCCATTCGGGCGCTTGGGCCGACGTGCTGCTGGCCTCGTAGGGCCGGTCGAAGAAGGGGTCGCGGCTCTTCTGCGCGGCCGGCGCACGCGGCGGCGACGGCATGCGCGCGGCGGGCGGAGACGCCTCGCGGCGCGGCTCGTCGTCGAACTGGCGGCGCGGCGGGCGGCGCGGGCGGTCGTCCTCGACTTCGAACGGCTCGAGCTCGATCTTCTTGTGGATCAGCTTCTCGATGTCGCTGATGTTGCGGGCGTCGTCGCGCGTGACCAGCGTCACCGCCAGGCCCGAGGCGCCGGCGCGGCCCGTGCGGCCGATGCGGTGGACGTAGTCCTCGGCGTTGAACGGCACGTCGAAATTGAAGACGGCGGGCAGGTCGGCGATGTCCAGGCCGCGGGCGGCCACGTCGGTGCACACCAGCACGTCGACCTCGCCCTTCTTGAACGAGGCGAGCGCCTTCAGGCGTTCGTCCTGGGACTTGTCGCCGTGCAGCGCGGACGTGCGCATGCCGTCGCGCTCGAAGGTGCGAGCGAGTCGGGCAGCGCCCAGCTTCGAGTTGACGAACACCAGCGCCTGCGTGATGCCGCGATCCTTCAGCACCTGGCGCACGACGTTGCGCTTGTCGTCGTCGGTGACGCTGTAGAAGCGCTGCTCGACGTTGGTGGCGGTGGCGTTGGCACGCGCCACCTCGACGGTGACCGGATCCTGCAGGTAGCTGTTGGCCAGGCGCTTGATCTCGGGCGAGAACGTCGCCGAGAACAGCAGCGTCTGGCGCGCCTTGGGCAGGTAGCTCAGGATGCGCTGAAGGTCGGGCAGGAAGCCGATGTCGAGCATGCGGTCGGCCTCGTCGAGCACGACGTACTCGACCTGGTTCAACACGCAGTTCTTGGCCTCGATGTGGTCGAGCAGGCGGCCCGGCGTGGCGATCAGCACCTCGACGCCGCCCTTGAGCTCGAGCGTCTGCGGCTTCATGTCGATGCCGCCGAAGACGACGGCCACGCGCAGGTTGGAGTGCTTGGCGTAGGCCTTGATGTTCTGCGCGACCTGGTCGGCCAACTCGCGGGTGGGCGCCAGCACGAGCGCCCGCACGGGGTGGCGCGCGGGCGACACGCTGGCCGTCTCGTGGCGCATCATCTTTTGCAGCAGCGGGATCGAGAACGCCGCGGTCTTGCCGGTGCCGGTCTGGGCGGCGCCCATCACGTCGCGGCCCTGCAGCACCAGCGGAATCGCCTTCGCCTGGATCGGCGTCATGAAGGCGTAGCCCTGGTCGGCAACCGCGCGGATCAGCTTGGCGTCAAGCGGGAGGGTGTCGAAACGGGCCGGGGCCGCGGCCGGCGACTCGACGGGTGACCCCGCTGTTGCAACGATCGCCTCGTTCGCGTCGACGGGGTGGACCGTGTTTTGGGCCTGGTCCTGGGCCTGGGGTGCATCTGTCATTGACCGCCATTATCGCTTGTACCGATGAAATGCGCATGAACGGCGTTGCCCGGCGTTCTGACCAGCAATACCGAACGGCTAGAATTCGCCGCTTTCCAGATCCCGTCCCGACTCGCGCGCGCCCATCGGCGCCGCGAGACGCGAGCCTGCTGCCCGCTCCCGCGAGTCACCGTTTCATGCCGATTCTTCGATCCCTGGATTCCAATCCCGCGCTCACCCGCCGCCGCGGGGCGCGCCTGGCGGCCTCATGCGCCCTCGCCGCCGCTCTGGCACTGGCGGGCGCGGACGCGTCCGCCCAGTTCAACGGCAACACCGGCAACGACCTCACCTCGTCGGGAAGCACCGATGTGTCCGACACCAGCGCGAACGCCGCGAGCGTCGACTCCTCCGCCCCGACTTCGAGCGGTGTGACCCGCCTGAGGCAGCCCGGCGCGGATGCTTCGCGTTCCAACCAGGGCAGCCAGGGCGAGCCGCGCGACCCGTACTACCGCAAGACGCCTTACCAGCCGAGCGAATTCGAACGGTACGTCCAGAAGCGCGCCAATGAACTGCAGAACCAGGGCCGGACGCCGGATGCCGACCTCGACCAGGAACAGACCGTGTTCCAGGAGCGCGACAACATCGGCAACAGCAACGTCAACAACGGCGGCTCGCGCACCACCGAGAGCCGGACCGTGCGCCGGACGGACACCGTGCAGGTGCGCCGCTTCGGCGCCAACCTGGTGACCGACAGCTCCTCCTACGTCACCCAGGACCCGCTGCCTTCCGTTCCGGGCGACTACATCGTGCGTCCCGGCGACGAGCTGCAGCTGAGCATCTGGGGCTCCGTCGATGCCGACCTGCGACTGACCGTCGACCGCAGCGGCAACGTCACGGTGCCGCGCGTCGGCTCGATCCAGGTGGCAGGCCTGCGCAGCGGCGATCTCAACGAGGCCATCAGCCGCCGCGTCAGCCACACGTTCAAGAACTTCCAGCTGTCGGCCACGCTGGGCAAGGTGCGCGCCATCCGCGTCTTCGTGGGTGGCTACGTCCTGCATCCGGGCAGCATCACGGTGAGCGGCCTGTCGTCCATCCTGCACGCGCTCATGCGCGCCGGCGGCCCCTCCGCCGCCGGAAGCTTCCGCGACATCCACCTGCGCCGCGGCGGCAAGGAGGTCGCGGTGTTCGACCTCTACGACCTCCTGCTCAAGGGAAACCGCGACACCGACCAGCTCGTGCAGCCGGACGACGTCATCTTCGTCGGCCCGATCGGCACGCAGGTCGCCGTGCTCGGCAGCGTCAACCAGCAGGCCATCTACGAGCTCAAGCCCGGCGAGACGCTGTCCGACGTCCTGGGCATGGCGGGCGGCTTCAACGCGGTGGCCGATCGCTCGCGCGTGGCGATCGAGCGCCTGGCCGATCGCAACACCGGCCGCGTGGCCGAGCTCCCCCTGCCGGCCCATTCCAGCGACGTGCTCGGCTCGGGCGACCTGGTGCACGTCTTCAGCGTGATCACCGCGACGCTGCCCCAGGAAGTGCAGAACGAGCACGTGCGCGTCGAAGGCGAGGTCGCCCACCCCGGCGACTACATCCTTCCTCCGGGCAGCCATATCGCGGACGCCTTGCGCGCGGCAGGCGGCCTGACCAGCGCCGCCTACCCCTACGGCACCGAGTTCTCGCGTGAAAGCGTGCGTCGCCAGCAGCAGATCAACTACGAGCGTGCGCTGCGCGACCTCGAGACGGACATGTCGAAGAACCAGGCCAGCCAACGCGTGACGTCGAGTGAAGAGCTCGCGTCGCAGAACGCGACCGCGGCGGCCAATGCCCGTCTGCTGAACCGCCTGCGCGACGTTCGCCCGACAGGCCGCGTCGTCCTGCAGCTGCCGCCCGACGCCAAGGACCTGCCCAACCTGCCTTTGGAGGACGGGGATACCTTGAACGTCCCGAGCCGCGCCTCCTCGGTCGGCATCTTCGGCAGCGTGTTCAGCACCGGCAGCTTCGTGTTCGAGCCCGGCCACACGACCGAGCAGTATCTGGCGCTGGCCGGCGGCCCGACCCGCGGCGCGGACAAGGGCAGCATCTTCATGCTCCGCGCCAACGGCTCGGTCATCAGCGCCCGCCAGGGATCGTCGTTCTGGCATGCCAGCAGCGACTTCAGCGATGCAATCGTCCAGCCCGGCGACACCATCTTCGTGCCGGAGCAGGTCAACAAGTCCACGTTCGTGCAGGACGCGAAGGACTGGACTCAGATCCTGTACCAGTTCGGGCTGGGCTTGGCCGGCATCAAGTCGCTGGGGCTTTGACATGGCAACAAACGAACAAGCGCCCGGCACCGGACTGCCGCCTTCATACCCGCGCAGCATGGACGACGAAGATTTGAACCTGAGCCAGCTGCTCGAGCCGGCGTTGCGCCGTTGGCGTCTGTGCCTGGCGGTGACCCTGATCGCAGGCGCGGTCGGCGCGGCCGGCAGCTACCTGATGACGCCTCAGTTCACGTCGACGGCAACCTTCCTGCCGCCCCAACAGCAGCAAAGCAGTGCGGCTTCTGCGCTCGCATCGCTGGGCGGCTTGGCGGCGCTGGGCCTCGGCGGGGTCAAGAGTCCGGCCGAGGAATATATTTCCCTGATGCGGAGCGTGACCGTCGGCGACCGGATGATCGAGCGGTTCCAGCTGATGAAGGTCTACAAGAAGAAGTACCGAGCCGACGCGCGCAAGACGCTCGAAGAACAGTCGCTGATCACGCTGGGCAAGAAGGATGGCCTCATCAGCGTGGCGGTCGAAGACGCCGACCCGAAGAGGGCCGCCGACATGGCGAACCAGTTCATCGAAGAATTGCGGCACATGACTTCGGTCCTGGCGGTTTCCGAGGCGCAACAGCGCCGTGTCTTTTTCGAAAAGCAGATGCAGGAGACGAAAGTGCGGCTCGTCGCGGCGCAGACCGCCCTGCAGCAGAGCGGATTCACTGCAGGTGCCATCAAGGCCGAGCCGCAGGCGGCTGCTCAGCAATATGCGCAATTGCGTGCACAAGCCACGGCGGCGGATATCAAGCTGCAGACCTTGCGCACTTCACTGGCTGAATCCGCGCCGGAGCTGATGGAGCAAGCGACGCTGGTCTCGGCCTTGCGCTCGAAGCTGGCCCAGTTGGAAGCCTCGACGCGTCCGGGGGACGCGGCGACTTCAGACTATGTCAGCAGATTTCGGGAATTCAAGTACCAGGAGACGCTGTTCGAACTGCTGTCGAAACAGTACGAGCTGGCGCGTGTCGACGAGAGCCGCGAAGGCGCCCTGATCCAGGTCGTGGATCCAGCGCAGCCTGCGGAACGCAAGAGCAAGCCCACGCGATCGCTCATCGCAGCCGGAGCCGCCCTGGTGGCAGCCATCGCCATGGCGGCCGGGTTGATCATCCGCGCTCACCGCCGTCCGGCAGCCCAGCGCTGAGAGCCCCGGGGGGACGACGCCTTCATTTGCGGGCGACATGACTCCCCTCGCGGCTATAATGTTCAATCTTGAACACGCCTCGCCGGACGCCCGCCGGGGCGGTCACGCACACCCCAACGCATATAAGACGAGATGAACAGGCAGGATCAGCATCGCGAAGATGTCAGCTTTCGCGTCATGCGGCTTCTCGAGGAGAACCCGCAAATGACGCAACGCGACCTGGCGCGGGCGCTCGACATTAGCCTGGGTCGCGTGAACTACTGCATGAAGGCGCTGATCGTCAAAGGCTTGATCAAGACCCAGAACTTCCGCAACAGCAAGGACAAGCTCGCCTATTCCTATCTGTTGACCCCGCAAGGCATTGCGCAAAAGGCCGCACTCACTTCGAACTTCCTCAAGCGCAAGATGCAGGAATTCGCGGCGCTGCAGGCGGAGATCCAGTCACTGCGGCAAGACCTCGGCAGTTCAGCGCCGGTTGCCCACAACGTCGACGATTCCCCGACCCGTCCGAGCGCCTGAACTCTGGCCTCACCGTCCATGCCCATCGTCCGACTCTCCAACAACAAGTCATTCGCCTGCGACATCGGCATGTCGCTGCTGGCGGGCGCAGAAGCGGCCGGCCTCGTCCTCGAGCACAGTTGCAGAAGCGGGCGCTGCAGTTCGTGCAAGGCTCGAGTCGTCATAGGGACGACCGAGGCCTTGCGTCCCGAGGAAGGGCTCAGCGCCCAGGAAAGCCGGGACGGCTGGATCCTCACCTGCGTACGGGCCCCGACCGCTGACGTCGGGCTCGACATCGAGGATCTCGGCGATGTCGCGCGTTACCCCAAACGCATCGTGCCCTGCCGCATCCAGTCGCTCGAACGCCTTGCGCCGGACGTGATCAAGGTCGTGCTGCGCCTGCCTCCGGCCAACCTGCCCGGGTTCCTGCCGGGACAATTCTTCGACGTCATCGGGCCCGGTGGCCTGCGGCGCAGCTATTCGGCTGCCAACGCTTCGATCGAGTCGGCTGGCGGCCTGGAACTCCACGTGCGTGAGGTGCCCGGCGGGGCGATGAGCGACTACTGGTTCGCTCAGGCGAAGGTGAACGACTTGCTGCGCCTTGAAGGCCCGCTCGGCACCTTCTTCCTGCGCGAGGCCACCGACGACACCGTGGTCTTCCTTGCCACCGGCACCGGCATCGCTCCAGTCAAGGCCATGCTGGAAGGCATTGCGGCAAGCGCGCCTGACAGCCGCCCCGCGCGCATGGCCGTCTACTGGGGCGCCCGCACCGAACAGGACCACTACTGGCAACCCGGCGCAGCGCTGGCAGCGCTGGGCATCGATTTCGTGCACGTGTGCTCCCGACCAGGCCCCGGCTGGACCGGCGCGCGCGGCCATGTCCAGGACGTCTTCCTCGAAGCGGCCCCGGACCTCGCACGGACCTGGGTCTATGCCTGCGGCTCCAACGACATGATCCAGGCCGCAGCCGCGCGTCTTGCGGACGCCGGGCTTCCACCGAACCGCATGCATTCCGATGCGTTCGTAGCGTCCAACTGAGCCCTACCCTCTACTCGGGAACATCCATGAAAGCTGTCATCCTGGCCGGCGGTCTCGGCACCCGGCTGAGCGAAGAAACCGCGACCCGTCCAAAGCCGATGGTGGAGGTTGGTGGCAAGCCGATCCTGTGGCACATCCTGAAGATGTACTCGCACCACGGCATCAACGACTTCGTGATCTGCTGCGGCTACAAGGGCTACGTGATCAAGGAGTATTTCGCGAACTACTTCCTGCATACGTCAGACGTCACCTTCGACATGGCGCACAACCGGATGGAGGTCCATCACAAGCGCGCGGAACCCTGGAAGGTGACACTGGTCGATACGGGCGACGAATCCATGACCGGCGGCCGCCTGCGCCGAGTCGCCAGCTACGTCCGCGACGAGAAGGAGTTCTGCTTCACCTACGGCGACGGCGTGAGCGACGTCGACATCACGGCGTCCATCGCCTTCCATCGCTCGCATGGCAAGGCGGCGACGCTGACCGCCACCTTTCCTCCGGGCCGATTCGGCGCGCTGGACATCCGGGGCGGCCGCGTCAACAGCTTCCGCGAAAAGCCGCAGGGAGACGGTGCGATGGTCAATGGCGGCTTCTTCGTACTGTCGCCGTCGGTGCTGTCGGAGCTGAAAGACGATTCGACCGTCTGGGAACAGGATCCGCTGATGAGCCTGGCCGACCGGGGCGAGCTGATGGCCTTCGAACATACCGGCTTCTGGCAACCGATGGACACGTTGCGCGACAAGCATCTGCTGGAAGAGCTCTGGGCCTCGGGCCGCGCGCCCTGGAAGAACTGGGACTGATCGATGAGCGTCGACCCGTCCTTCTGGCGCGGCAAGCGCGTCTTCCTCACCGGTCACACCGGTTTCAAGGGAGGCTGGCTGAGCTTGTGGCTTCAGCAACTCGGTGCAGAGGTACACGGCTTTGCGCTCGAGCCCATCGGCACGCATTGCCTCTTCAGGGAGGCGCGTGTCGGCGAGGGCATGACCACCACGTTCGGTGACATCCGCGATATCAGCGCGCTCAAGGACGCGCTGGCGGCGTTTCGCCCCGACATCGTCATCCACATGGCGGCCCAGCCGCTGGTTCGGCTGTCCTATGTCGAGCCCGTCGAAACGTATGCCACCAACGTGATGGGCACGGTCCATCTGCTCGAGGCGGTTCGCCAGACGCCGGGTGTGCGCGCGGTCGTCAACGTCACCACCGACAAGTGCTACGAGAACAAGGAATGGGCCTGGGGCTATCGTGAAGACGAGCCCATGGGCGGCCACGATCCGTACAGCAACAGCAAGGGCTGCGCCGAGCTTGTCTCGAGCGCCTATCGCCGCTCGTTCTTCCGACAGGGCGGTCCTGCGCTCGCGACGGCGCGCGCGGGCAATGTGATCGGTGGCGGCGACTGGGCCACGGATCGCCTGGTGCCCGACATCCTGCGCGCGTTCGAACGCCAGGAGCCTGTCATCATCCGCAATCCGCGTTCCACGCGCCCCTGGCAGCATGTGATCGAGCCGCTGTCCGGCTACCTGACGCTTGCGCAGCATCTCTGGAACGACGGTGCCGCGTTCGCCGAGGGCTGGAACCTGGGCCCGCGCGACGAGGATGCGCGTCCTGTTCAATGGATCGTCGAACAACTCGTCGACCGTTGGGGCCAGGGCGCCCGCTGGCAACTCGATGGCGGCAACCATCCGCACGAAGCGAACTTCCTCAAGCTCGACATCTCGAAGGCCCGTTCACGCCTCGGCTGGGAGCCGAGGTGGCGCCTCGCCGACGCGCTGCAGCACATCGTCACCTGGCATAGAGCCTGGCTCGACGGACAGGATGTCCGCACGCTGTGTCTGTCCCAGATCCACCAGCATACGCAAGATTCGACCTCCTCAATATCATGACTGTAGCCCCCCTCAATTTCGTCAAGAAGACGCCGGATCAGCTGCGCGCGGAAATCTCCGCCCTGGTCCAGCAGTTCTCGGATGTGGTGCACGCACCGCGCCCGTTCGTGCCCGGCGAAAGCGCCGTGCCGGTGTCGGGCAAGGTCATCGGGGCCAAGGAGCTGCAGCTCATGGTGGATGCCAGTCTCGACGGCTGGCTGACCACCGGGCGCTTCAACGCGATGTTCGAGGAACGGCTTGCCAAGTTCCTCGGCGTCAAGCACCTGATCACGGTCAACTCGGGCTCGTCGGCGAACCTCGTCGCGTTCTCGACACTGACGTCGCCGCGCCTGGGCGACCGCGCCATCAAGCCGGGCGACGAGGTCATCGGGGTGGCCGCTGGCTTTCCGACCACCGTCAATCCGATCCTGCAATTCGGCGCCGTGCCCGTCTTCGTCGATGTCGAGCTCGCCACGCACAACATCGACGCGTCCAAGATCGAAGCTGCGATCTCGCCCAAGACAAAGGCGATCATGCTGGCCCACAGCCTGGGCAACCCGTTCAATCTCGACGTCGTCACGGCACTCTGCAAGAAGCATGGCCTGTGGCTGGTCGAAGACTGCTGCGACGCGCTCGGCGCGAAGTACAGGGACCAGCTGGTCGGCACTTTCGGCGACATCGGAACGCTGAGCTTCTACCCCGCACATCACATCACGATGGGTGAAGGTGGCGCTGTCTTCACGAACAACACCGAACTGAAGCTCATCGCAGAATCGTTTCGCGACTGGGGCCGGGACTGCTATTGCCCGCCTGGCAAGGACAACACCTGCAACAAGCGCTTCTGCTGGAAGCTGGGTGAGCTGCCCGAAGGCTATGACCACAAGTACACGTACAGCCATCTTGGCTACAACCTGAAGATCAGCGACATGCAGGCCGCATGCGCGCTCGCGCAGATGGACCGCGTCGAGGAGTTCATCGCCGCCCGCAAGGCCAATTTCAAGTACCTGAAGGAACGCCTGGCCAGCTGCGCAAGCTTCCTGCATCTGCCTGAGGCCACGCCCAACTCCGATCCGTCCTGGTTCGGCTTTCCGCTGGTGCTCAAGGAAGACGCCGGGGCCAAGCGCACGGACCTCATCAACTTCCTCGATCAGAACAAGATCGCCACGCGGCTGCTGTTCGCAGGCAACCTCACCCGTCAGCCCTACATGATTGGCCGTAACTTCCGTGTCAGCGGTGAACTCACGAACACGGACGTCGTCATGAACCAGACCTTCTGGCTCGGGGTGTGGCCGGGGCTGACCACCCAGCAGCTGGACTATGTCATCGACAAGCTCGAAGAGTTCTTCGGCCTCAATTTCTGATCGCAACATGAGCAACGAAGTCAAAATCAGCGACCGGGTGGCCCTCCTGCTGGAGGAAATGGGCATCCGCCATGCGTTCGGCATCATCGGCGCTGGCAATGTCCACCTGTTCGAATCGATCGCTCGCCATGGCTACACCGAGATCGTCTGCGTGCACCATGAGCAGGCCGCGACGATGGCGATGCAGACGTACTACCGCATGCACGGAAAGCTGGCCGCTGCGCTGCTGACCACCGGCGGTGGCGCGACCAACGGCGTGACGGGCATCGTCTCCGCCTGGGCCGACTCGATTCCGGGCCTCGTCATCGCCGGCAACGAGAACTCGAAGTACATGACGGCCACGAATCACCTGCGCATGTGGGGCGTGCAAGGCTACGACTCGTCTGGCATGGTGGACAAGGTGACGAAGCACTCCGTGCGCGTGCTGGATCCGGCGCTGACGTTGTTCGAGCTCGAGAAGGCCGCCCACATCGCCGTCGACAAGCGTCCTGGCCCGACCTACGTCGAGATCCCGATGAATATCCAGGCGACGCGCATCGACGCCAGCGAGCTGAAGCGCTTCGTGCCGAAGAGCGTCGAGCCGACGGCCGCGCCCGCCGGTGCAGTGGCGCGCGTCGTGGAATCGCTGCGCCGGGCTGAGCGTCCGGTGCTGTGGCTGGGCAACGGCATCCGCCTGGCCGGTGCGGTCGACGAACTGCCCGCGCTGCTGGACAAGCTCGACCTGCCCGCTCTCGTGAGCTGGGCCGGCATCGACATGCTCGACTCGGACCACCCGCGCGTGGCCGGACGCGCCGGGGTGTACGGGCAACGCGCCGCCAACTTCACGCTGCAGAATTGCGACTACGTGCTGGCCATCGGTACGCGCCTCGCGATCCCGCAGGTGGGCTATGACCTGACGGAGCTTGCGCGAGGCGCCCAGATCGACGTTGTCGACATCGACGCCGAGGAGGGGCGCAAGCTGGGAACCAGGGTGCGCGAGTACATCCAGGCCGATGCAAGGGCTTTCGTGCGCGAACTGTCTGCCGCGGTCGGCGACGGCGTCGGCTCCAAGGCAGCGTGGAATGATCGCTGCGCTGACTACAAGGCGAACTTCCCGTGGGTCGGCGAGGAGCACGCAGACCTACCGGGCTTCATCAACTCGTACCGCTTCATGGAGCGGCTCAACCACTTCTTCAAGCCTGACCAGATCGTCGTCACAGACATGGGTACGGCCCTGCTGTGCGGCCACCAGGTGCTCAAGTTCTCGCCCGGACAACGCCTGATGACCTCGACGGGCCTCGGCGAGATGGGCTACGGACTTCCGGCGGCGATCGGCGCATCGTTCGCCACCGATCGCGGCGAAGTGATGTGCCTGAACTGCGATGGCGGCATGATGATGAACCTGCAGGAGCTGCAGACCATCGTGCACCACCAGCTTCCCATCAAGCTGTTCATCTTCAACAACGACGGCTACCTGATGATCAAGCACACGCAGAACGCCTTGTTCAACAAGGCCGGATACGTGGGCACCAACAAGTCCTCGGGCATCTCCTGTCCCGACTTCAGCAAGCTGGCAGCAGCGTTCGACATTCCCGCACTCCAGATCCGCGGCTGGGACGAGTGCGACGACGTCCTGGCCCAGGTGCAGGCCGCGACGGGCCCCGTCGTCTGCGAGGTGTTCATGCATCCGGAGCAGTTGTTCTCGCCCAAGCTCGGCGTCGTCGCCAAAGCGAGCGGCGAGCTGGTGTCGCCTCCGCTGGAGGACCTGTCGCCGCTGGTCCCGCTGCAGGCCCTGGCCGACGCGATGATCGTCGGCGTGCATCCGAAGTCGGCGTCGCTGCGCTGAAGCCAAGAAAGTTACCAATGAGCAAGAAGACACGGGTCGCCATCCTGGGCACCGGCAACATCGGCACCGACCTTCTGATCAAGGCCATGCGGTCCGAGCATCTGGAGTGCGCGCTCTTCGTCGGCCGGAATTTCCGCTCCGACGGCATGCAAAAGGCCAGCAACCTGGGCGTCAGGCTCTCTGATCGCGGTATCGAGGGGATCATCGCGCAAGCAGCCGACATCGATATCGTGTTCGACGCAACCTCGGCTTCGGCACACCTCGAGCATTGGCCCGCGCTGCAACGTCTGGGCAAGACCGTGATCGACATGACGCCCGCCAAGGTCGGTGCCCTCTGCGTGCCAGCGATCAACTCCGCTCAGATCCTGACCAGCGGCGCCAAGAACGTCAACATGATCACCTGCGGAGGTCAGGCGTCGGTGCCGATCGCCAACGCCATCGCGGCCGTTCAGGACGACATCGACTACATCGAGGTGGCCTCGAGCATCTCCTCTCGCAGTGCGGGGCCGGCAACGCGCGCCAATCTCGACGAGTATATCGAGACGACGGAGCAGGCTCTGCTGCAGTTCAGTCGCGCCAAGCGCGCCAAGGCCATCCTGATCCTGAACCCGGCGCGCCCGCCGATCGACATGCAGACGACCATCTACGCCAAGATCCGGAATCCCGACCTCAAGGCGATCCGGGCCTCGGTGGAGGAAATGATGGCCCGCATCGTGGCGTACGTCCCGGGGTATCAACTGATCGTGCCACCCACCATCGAGGGCGACAAGGTGATGACGACCGTGAAGGTGCTCGGCAACGGCGACTACCTGCCGCGATACGCCGGCAATCTCGACATCATCAATTGTGCCGCGATCGGCATCGCCGAAACCATCGCCCGCCAGGGCAGGGAGTGACCGAGATGAGCAAGCAGATCCTGATCAGCGATCCGACGCTGCGCGACGGCAACCACGCCGTGCGCCACCAGATCACGAAGGACAATTTCGCCGCCTACTGCAAGGCGGCAGATGCCGCCGGCGTGCCCATCGTCGAGGTCGGACACGGCAACGGCCTCGGCGCTTCGTCGATGCTGGTCGGCGAATGCCTGCTCGACGACGAGACCATTCTGCGTACGGCCCGTGAGAATCTCACCCGGTCGAAGATGGCGATCCACGCCATCCCCGGCTTCTGCACGATTCACCGACACCTCGCGATGGCGCTCGAACTGGGCGTGGACGTCTTTCGCATCGCGTCCCACTGCACCGAGGCGGACATCACGCAACGCCACATCGACTTCGCCCGCAAGAACGGCAAGGAAGTGTATGGCGTGCTGATGATGAGTCACATGGCTTCGCCCGAGACCTTGGCCGACGAGGCTCGCAAGATGGAGGCCTACGGCGCCGAGGGCCTGGTGATCATGGACTCAGCGGGCGCCTACCTGCCGGCCGACGTCACGCGCCGCATCAGCACGCTGGTGGACTCGCTGAACATTCCCGTGGGCTTTCACGCACACAACAACCTCGGGATGGGCATTGCCAATTCGGTGGCTGCGGTCGAGGCGGGCGCCACGATCATCGACGGCAGTGCACGCGGCTTCGGCGCCGGCGCAGGCAACGCGCAGCTCGAGGTGCTCGTTGCCGTCTTCCAGCAGATGGGCTACAGCACCGGCATCGACCTGTACAAGATGCTCGACGCGGCGGACCTGGCCGAGAAATCGATCATCCCGTCGCTGCCCTACATCTCGTCGACCAGCATCGTCAGCGGCATGTCCGGCGTGTTTTCCGGCTTCATCAAGCAGGTCAATCGGGTCGGCGCAGAACATGGTGTCGACCCGCGCGACATCTTCTTCGAACTGGGCCGCCGCAACGCCGTGGCAGGGCAGGAGAGCCTGATCCTGGAAGTCGCGCTCGAACTGAAGGCCGCCAAGGCCGGCGAAGGCGCCCAATATGCATGACGAACTCCGCAAGTCGCTGCGAAAGGACTGCCTCACCTCGCTGGAAGGGGCCAAGGGCCTGCCCGAGCGCCTGAAGGGACATCGCATTGCCGTCGTTGGCGGCACCGGTTTCGTCGGTTCCTGGCTGGCCGAGGTGGTCGCCGCGCTCAACGACGATCTTGGGAGCAAGGTACGCATCGACCTCCTGGGCCGCGGCGCCTCGGCATGGACGGAGGCGCACCCGCATCTGAATCGGGACTTCATTTCGGTGCAGGCGGTCGACGTCCGTTCGCCGTTCGAACTGGCGGCAGACACGACGCTCGTGCTGTTCGCCGCCGGACATGCCGACCCGCGCATGCATGCATCCGACCCTCACCAGGTGTTCCAGACCAGCGTGCACGGCATCGGCCATGCACTCGCGGTGGCTGCGCGCCTGGAGCGTCTGCAGCGATTCGTCAACATCAGCTCGGGGCTGGTGCTGGGCGGATCGCCGGGCAACCGAGCTCTCACCGAGACGGACATCGGCGTGCTCGACTTCACGCGCTTTCACAACGTGTATACCGAGACGCGGCGGGCCGCCGAAAGCCTGGTGACCGCATTTGCGGGCCAGTACCGCATCCCCGTGAGCACCGCGCGCGCGTTCACCTTCATCGGTCCCTATCAGGCGCTGGACGCACCGTGGGCGTTGAACAACTTCATGCGAGATGCGCTCTCAGGCAACGATATCCGCATCCACGGCGACGGTGCCACTCGTCGCAGTTATCTGTATGGCAGCGACGTGGCAGCCTGGTTGCTCAAGCTGCTGCTGGACGGCCGCGACGGCGACATCCATAACATCGGTGGCCTGGAGCCCGTCAGCCACACGGACGTCGCAAACCGCGTCGCGGCGTTGACCAACCCCACTCCTGGAATCCAGCACAGGAGCAAGCCCGGCTCCGTCGGGCGCAACCATGACTTCTACCCGGACCTGACGCACACGATCGATCGTCTCGGAGTGCATCAGACGGTCGAAATCAACGCAGCGATCGAGAAGTCCATGCGTTGGCACGCGCTGCGTCTAGGCGTGATGCGCCGCCTTCGCGAGGACGCGAGGTCTCAATGAGCGTCGCCGCGAACCCAGTGATCGCGCAGGATGTCGCGCAAATCCTGCAACAGCCACTGCCCTGGGCAGACCTGCATGGCACGACCGTCATGATTTCAGGCGCTTCAGGCTTCCTGCCGGCCTACATGGTCGAAGTCCTGGCCGCCCTTAATCGGCTAGGTGCCAGCATTCGCATCATCGGCTTGGTGCGCAGTCGTGAGCGCGCATTGAGACGTTTGTCGCACCTGCTCGATGCCGGCCTGAGCCTGATCGAGCATGACGTCTCGTTCGCCCTGCCGGCCGAGCTGCCTCGCGCGGACTACATCATCCACGCCGCGAGTCAGGCAAGTCCGCGCTTCTACGGGTCGGACCCCGTCGGCACTCTCGAGGCCAACACGAAAGGCACCAGTCACCTGCTGCGGCACGCCAGCGACAGCAAGTCGCGTTCGTTTCTCTTCTTCAGCAGCGGCGAGGTCTATGGCATTCCAGTCGACGGTTCACGGCCGCTCACCGAGACAGACTTCGGATTCCTCGACCCGGCCACGGTGCGCGCATGCTATGGCGAGAGCAAGCGAATGGGCGAGACGCTGTGCGTTTCGTGGGCCCACCAGTACGGCGTGCCCGCGCGCGTCGTCCGGCCTTTTCATACTTACGGGCCCGGGATGAGCCTCACGGACGGCCGCGTCTTTGCCGATTTCGTCGCGGATGTCGTCGCCCGTCGAGATGTCGTCCTCAAGAGCGATGGTTTGGCGATGCGGCCGTTCTGCTACCTGTCCGACGCAACCGCAGCTTTCTTCAGCGTCCTGCTGCGGGGCGAAGTCGGACGGGCCTACAACGTCGGCAACCCGGCCGCAGAGATATCGATCCGAGACCTTGCGTATCTGGTGGCCGGGCTGTTCCCGTCTCTTGGATTGAAGGTCGTCGGCGCCACCCGCACGGGATCGGCGTCCACGGGCTATCTGCAGAGCGCGATCAGCCGGTCCGTCCCGGACATCGGGCGCATGGCCACGCTGGGGTGGCTGCCAGCCACGGGGCTCGAAGCGGGTTTTCGCCGCACCATCCTGAGCTTCGACAGCCTGATCGACCAATGAAGACGCCGTCTCACGTCCACGCTTCCGGCTCGCCGCTCGTTGGACGCGTCGATGCCGGCAGCCCAGCGCTCGGATGAAAGCCAAACACGCATCGCCGCCGGCCGCCTCGAGCGCATTCGAGCGTTGGCGCCACTTCGCCGGACTGGATTTCCATGTCCTGGTCACGTTGCTGTTTCGCGGCTGGGGCATTCTCGCCGGCGGCTTGACGATGATCGTCCTGCCATGGCGACTGAGTCCCGTTGAGCAGGGGTATTACTACACTTTCGGCAGCGTCCTCGCGCTTCAAGTCTTCTTCGAACTCGGACTGAACCAGGTCGTGATGCAGCTTGTGAGCCATGAGGTCGCGCACCTGACCTTCACCCGCGACGGCCATCTTGATGGCGAACCGGCGCGACTTGAACGTCTCGGCGCGCTCGTCCGGTTGATGCGGCGCTGGTATGCCGCCGCCGCCGTGCTGTTCGCCGTGGTCACGGCGGTGGCAGGCATCGTCTTCTTTTCGCGCAAAGGCACCTTGCCGCCGAGCGAATGGACGGGCGTGTGGGCCATCCTGGTCTTTTCGACGGCATTCAACCTCTACATGAGTCCGCGGCTGGCGATGATGGAAGGCTGCGGGAAGGTAGGTCAAGTGGCACAGCTGCGGCTCGTCCAGTCCCTGGTCGGCTGCGCGCTGCTTTGGTTGCTTCTGTTCGCAGGCGCGGGGCTGTGGGGAGCGATCGCCGTGCCGGCTGTCGCGGCAGTGTCCACGCTCTGGTGGCTGCGCTCGCGGGGCGCCTTGCTCAAGCATGTTGCCGAACATCCGTCATCCGGATCCGCCCGGGCGAGCTGGCGGCGAGACGTCTTGCCCCTGCAGTGGCGAATCGCGCTCAGCTGGGCCAGCGGGTACTTCATCTTCAACCTGTTCACGCCGATCGTCTTCGCACACCACGGTGCTGCAGAAGCCGGCCGCCTGGGGATAGCAATGGCGATCTTCAACGCCGCGACCACCGTCGGTCTGAGCTGGATCAACGCAAAGGCGCCGGCCTTCACGATGCACATCTCTCGCGGCGAGTCCGAGGCGTTGAACAGATTGTTTAGAGCGGTCGCCTTGCGCTCGACCCTCGTCACCGCGGCGATCGCGTTCTCGGTCGTCGTGGTGGACTGGATTGCGGTGCGACACGGCATCGCGGCAGCCTCGAGGATCGCGTCTCCCCTGGCGCTGTTCTGGCTGGCATGGGCCACCGTCGTCAACGTCATCGTGTATTCGGCTGCCACCTACATGCGCGCGCATCGGGAGGAGCCCATGGTGGCGGTGTCGGTGGTCGCCGGCCTTCTCACCGTCGCGATGCTCTACGCGACCGCCTCGTCGCACCTGTCCACGATGATGGCGATGTACGCGGCCATCGGGACTTTCGTCGGATTGCCGTGGACCTTCCTCCTTTTCCGCCGTTACGCCAAGCGGCACGCGGTCTTGACCGGCGCCGAACATGCGCCCACACCTACATGAACGCGTCGCCCCATCCCGATCCGCTGCTGACGATCGTCATCCCGACCTACAACCGCGCGGAAAAGCTCGAGCTGCTCCTGGAAACTCTCAAGGTGGAACTGCAGGAGTCGGGCGACGAGGTCACGGTGATGGTGTCCGACAACGCCTCGACGGACGGCACCGCCGAGGTCACCCGCTCGATGCAGGCGCGGTGGCCAGAGCTCGTGGTCAGGCGCCAGGCCACCAACGTCGGTGCGGACGAGAACTTCTGCAGCTGTGTCGAGCTGCTGTCTTCACGTCATTTCTGGATCATCGGCGATGACGACCTGCCCAAGCGCGGCGTGATTCCCAAGATACTCACCCTGCTTCGCGAACGCGATCCGTGGCTGCTGTACATGCAAAGCGAGTGGTTGCCGCTGCTCACCGGACCAGACCAGGGCGAGCCCGTTGGCGACTTGCGCGGACGCGAGCTGGATGTCGCAGCGTTCGCAAGACAGGTGCACGTCTGGTTCACGTTCCTCTCAGGCACGGTCGTGAATCGCCTGCAATTGCTGAGGTTGCTCGAGGGTCAACCGATACGCCGATTCTCCGGCACCAACCTTGTCCAGCTCGGCTGGTTGTTTCCGCTGCTTCGCAAGGGCGGCCGCTTCATCTACGTGTCGGACCGCTGCGTGCTCGCGACGCGGGACAACAGCGGCGGTTACCAGTTGCTGACCGTGTTCGGGGCCACCTTCGCGCGCGTCGTCAAGGAGTCGCTTGGAACCCGCAACCGGCTCTCGCGGATTCTGATCCGCGGCGCAATGCTGCGCTACCTTCCTGGACGAATCTGGGCCGAGCGCCAGAGCAAGGACGATCGATACCTGGCTGAAAACGCCTGGCCGGCAATGCGTCGCGAACTCTCGACCTTTCTGACTTTCTGGCTGCTGGTGCTGCCGATGGGCCGCCTCCCGCGGCGGCTCGCCGAGCCCTTCTATCAGTCGTGGCGAGTGTTTCACCGACTCGATCGAGACCTGGATCGCCTGCGCGATCGCCAAAGAGGTTTCCTTGGACGTTGAGCCCCTGGCCACGACTCGCTCAATCACGCCGACATGAACACTCCCGGCATCCGCATCGCCCGGCGCAGGTCCGGCCGGATCATTCAGCCCCCGACCTCATGACGACTCTCGGCATCTGCATTCCCACCTACAAGCGGCCGGATTTTCTTCGCCGCTGCGTCCTGTCGGCGCTGGGAGCAGCGGGCGACCGCCCGATCCGCATCTTCATCACCGACGACTCGATGGACGACACCAACTCGGCGCTCTTCGCGGCGTTGCAGGCGCGTTCCAGCGCAGTCGTGGTCAGCCGCAATCCTGTCAACCTCGGCATCGACGACAACATCCAGCGTTGCGTCGAGATCTCCGACTGCGACTACGCCTGGATCGTCGGCGAGGACGACTACTTCCTGCCAGGGTCGGTGCAACGCGTCCATGACCTGCTGCAACAAGCGTCGACTGCGTTCGTCTTCGCCAACTACCTCTATGTCGGCGACGACCATGGCCGCGTGATCGGGCAAGCCCTCGACGCGCCGCCAGCGCAAATGCCCGGCGCCGACTTCGTCGCACGTCATCTCTGGGCGGCGGGTTTCATCGGCGCCTGCATCGTCGACCGGCGACGCTGGGGCCGCACGTCTGCAGCGCCATACCAGGGCACCTATTACACGCACGTCGGTCGCATCTGCGAACTACTTGCAGAGCCAGGCGCGCTGGTTCAGATCGTCGGTGAGCCCTGCGTCGCGAACCGCGTCGATGGCACCGACACGTTCACGTGGAAGCATGATTCGTACGGGGTGTTCTTCGGTTTCAAGGCCATGTGCGCAGCGGTAGCCCGCGAATTTCCTTCGATCGCACGGCAAGCACATGAAGCCGCGGATGTGATGGAACATCGCTACCGCTGGTTGTCACTTCGCGTCGCCATGCGCCTGCGCTCCGAGCTCGGATACGACAAGGCGCAGTTCACCCGCTACCTGGCCTCCCACATCAGCAACCCGTTCAAGCGACTGGCTCTGTATCTCATCAGCATCACGCCCCCAGCAATGATCCGTTCGCTGGTGACGACCTATCGGGCCCTGCGGCGCCCGTCTCGATCGACATCCTAGGCATACCGGCAGCGCCTGTCGGAAGCGACGGCAGGCGCGATTTCGCTGCGGCCAGCGATCCGCTCAGCGGATTCGCAAGGGGAAGGGGACCCGCCGCGCCCCTGGACACCATTCGGCTCGACCATTTTCGCTCTTGGACCTTTCTTCATCGTGCGCGTACACATCGACGGCATCATCTTCTCCCTTCAGAAGCACGGTGGGATCACGACCTATTTCCGTGAGTTGCTCAAGCGCTTCAAGCCTGAGCATGGGGCGCTCATGACTCTCGAACAGCCGGTACAGCAGACGTTTTCCTCGACCGATCTACCCGCCGTCGAATGCCTGGAACGCCCTGGGCGCCGGCTCGAGCGCATGCGCGTCGCGAGGCCGCCTGACGCCGGGCGCTGCGACGTCTTTCACTCGACGTACTATCGGCGCCCCGCCTCTCCGTCGCAACCGAGCGTCGTGACGGTTCACGACTTCGTCTATGAACGATTCGCGCGCGGCCCCCGCAAATGGAGGCATCAATGGAGCATGGTCGGTGCCATCCGGCAGGCGCAGCGCATCATCTGCATATCGGAGGCAACCCGCCAGGACCTCCTCGAACTGGTGCCGCTGCGCGCCAATCAGCAGGTGAGCGTCATTCACCATGGAGTCTCCGACATCTTCCGCCCGCTGCAGCGCACGCAGACGCAGGCGGCAACACCTCGTCCGTTCATCCTGTTCGTCGGCCAGCGCAGCGGCTACAAGAATTTTGGCCTGGCGCTCGCTACGCTCAATGAACTGCCCGACTTCGAGTTGCACTGTGTCGGAGGTGGAGCCCTGACGGCCGAAGAGCTTTCGGCAGCGTCTCCGGCGACGCGCGAGCGGGTTCGCCATCTCGGCTCCGTCGATGACGAGCAACTGAACCTGCTCTACAACCAGGCCCACTGCCTGCTCTATCCCTCTTTGTACGAGGGATTCGGAATGCCCGTGCTGGAGGCGATGCGCGCAGGCTGTCCGGTGGTGTGCGTCGATTGCAAAGCCGTCGTAGAAGTGGGCGGCGAGGCGCTGAGCATCTCGGACGATGCACGGGATCCCGCTGCGCTCGCCAAGGCCGTCCTGGCCACCCTCGATGCCGACACACGTGCCAAACTACGTGCGCTCGGACTGCGCCGTTGCCAGGAGTTCAGTTGGGAGCGCTGCTTCGATCAGACGCTCGACCTCTATCGCAGCCTGCAGCCATGAACCCCGGTTTCGCCCCGGGCCCGATCGAAGCATGCGTCTCCCCGATGAATTCTGCCTCCACTCCGCCTCTCATTTCCGTCGTCGTCGCGGTCCGCAATGCAGCGGCCACCATCGGTTCGACGCTGAAATGCCTGGAAGGACAGACCTTCAGGAATTTCGAGGTCCTGCTGATCGACGGCGCGTCGACGGACGACACATTGGCAATCGCCAGGCAGCATGAGGATCTGCTGTCGACGATCATCAGCGAACCGGACGAGGGAATCGCCGATGCGTGGAACAAGGGCGCAAGTCTTGCTCGCGGCGACTGGGTCATCTTTCTCAACGCGGGCGACTTCCTGCATCCCGAACACTTCGCCCGTGCGGCCGGCGAACTGACAGGCGCCAAGACGCATCGAGTCCTGTTCTGCGACGTTCTGAAGTTTCAGGCAGACGGCAAGGCAACTCATACCATCGTCGGAAGCACCCCGACCCTGCGCAGCATTCGCCGTGGCGGCATTGGATTCGCTCATCCGGGAAGTTTCACCGCCCGCGACGCATTCACGAAGGTCGGCATGTTCGACAAGGCAATCAAGATTGCCATCGACACCGATTTCTTGCTTCGCTGTATCCAGGCCGACTTCACGTTCACGAAGTTCAGATCCACGGCCTACATGGCGGAGGGCGGAGTCAGCGACGTCCGGTTTGACCGGGCGATGAGCGAGTATTTCGCGAGTGCGCAGAAATATGGTTTCGTGGCACCCGGGCAGGCCAGACTCATGACGGCCCTCCTCCCATTTGCGCGCAAGATCCTGCACACGCTGCGTTCGGTCGGGCGCGGCCCGGCACGACTCCTCAAGCATTTTGCAGTCGCCATGCTGAATGTTTCAGCGGCCCCTCTGATCCTGCACGCCCCTCGTCGGCTTTATTTCCGGGCACTGGGCTTTCAGCTGGGATCGAACAGCTCGATAGGAATGGGGCTGCGCTTCTACAAGACGGGACGCGTTTCGATCGGGCCGCGGTCCGTGGTCAACCGCGACTGTCTTCTGGACAACCGGGACCAGATCACGATCGGAAGCGACGTGTCGATTGCGCGAAACGTGCATATCTATACCGCAGGGCACGATCCGGACTCGCCATTTTTCGAAATGATCACGGCGCCAGTCGTCATCGAGGACCACGCGGTGATCTTTGCGCGCAGCACCATCATGCCCGGAGTCACCGTCGGCCGCGGTGCCGTCGTCTACGGTGGTTCGGTCGTCACGCGCGATGTGCCGATGGGAACCATCGTGGGGGGCAACCCGGCCAAGCCCCTGAGACGGCGCATGGCGGAGCCTCTATACAGCCTGGACTATCCGTTTCCTCTGGCGATGTGACGCCAGGTCCAGACCCAGAAGGCGCCACTTTCAAGTGCGCTTGAGACCGACCAAGTAAAGTATCACTCATAGACCCCAGTTTCGGAAAATTATGCTTCCATACTTGGTAATTTCATTGTTGGCGATGCTGGCGATCGTCCAGGCATCGTTGACGATGGGGCATCCGAACATTCGAATCAGTCCTTATGTCACCCTCGCCCCACTGATTCTCATCACCACGCTGGTGGCTGGCTTCAGATACCAAACCGGCGGAGACTGGCAAACCTATGAGGAGTGGTATAGCGGGTTCTCGTTCGATTCGATCCTCACCTTCGGAGTCGAGCCCGGCTGGATTGCCTATTCGTTGCTGCTGCGGCAGCTCGGACTGAATTTCGACCTGTATCTTCTGGCGACGTCGGTGCTGTCGAATTACCTGATCTGGCGGGGCCTGTCTCAACTGCTTTGCAACAAGCGCGCCGCCATCATCTGCTTCGGCTTCTATTGCCTGATCGTCTTCTACAGCGCGCAGATGTTCTATATCCGGGCGGGGGTGGCGACCGGGCTGTTTCTGTCGGCCATCGCAGCGTCAAGGCAGCACAAGCTCCGTGCGGCAGTCCTTCTCCTGTTGGCAATTTCAATCCATTCAGCGGCCATCCTGGCGGCTTTCATCTATGTCTGCCTCAGGTTTTGCACGCGCAACAGGCTACTGCTGGGGACTTCGGTGCTGGCGCTGGCCGTGCTGTTCTGGCTCGTCTCCCAGACCTTTCTGCCGCCCGTCTATCTGGAAGGCGAATTCTCCGACCCGCGTGCCCTGAACCTGAAGTCCGCCATCGGGCTGCTCTTGTTCGGGACAATCATCGCCAGGCTCCCCCGCTTCAGGGAACAGTATTCTCCAGAGGTCACTGCCGTCTGCATCGCGGCCTTGAGCGTTCCCTACATGTTCGAGTCGTTCGAAGTCGGAGGCCGGGTAAGAATGTTCTTCTCGCCGATAGATGGGCTGCCGATCTACTTCCTGGTGCTGACGATGGTTGGCCGCCGCAATACTTCCATCCCATTGTTGTTTGCCAGCAGCGTCTTTGTCTTGATCTATTGGACCAATCCATACACTCTCGAGATCTTCAGTCCGTACCAGACATGGGTTTCAAGGCTGTTCTAGATTCGCGCAATCGCACGAGAACCTGGGCCGACCCTCAGTCGAACGCGCGTCATTCCCCGGCCCACCCGAGCGGCGGCGAAATGTCGCCTGTGGCGGGTTCCAAGGCTGGCATGTCCGATTCCCCCCCTATCCACTGAACCCGCCGGAACTTACCGCGGTCGCCATCCTTGAAATCGCTGCTCGTCCTCACCCCGCGCTATCCGTACCCCGTGGTCGGCGGCGACCGCCTGCGCATCTACCAGCTGTGCAAGGCCCTCTCGGCCAACTACCGCCTGACTCTCCTCAGCCTTTGCGATAAGCACGAAGAGATGGCGATGCCGCTGCCTGCCGACGGCGTCTTCTCCGCCATCGAGCGTCTGTACCTGCCGCGCTGGAAGTCCTGGCTCAATTGCGCGGCTGCACTGCCACGCGATATTTCGCTGCAGGTCGCCTACTACCGCCACCGCGCCTTCCGACGACGAGCCGCGGCTCTCATGGCAACGCACGATGGCACGCTGGCTCACCTGATCCGCGTCGGCGACGCAATCAAGGACCTCCCGGGAACGAAGTTCCTCGAGATGACCGATGCGATCTCGTTGAACTACGAGCGGATTCGAAGTACCCGCCACTCGCGCGATGACCTGCGCTCGCGTGTCTTTGCTCTGGAGTCGCGGCGCTTGCGACGCTACGAAGAGTCGATCGTCGACTGCTTCGACCATAGCTTCCTCGTATCGGAGATCGATCGGAGATTTCTCTTCGAGTCACGCCCCGACCGCCTGGCACGCGTCAGTGTCTGCTCAAACGGAGTGGACCTGCGTACGCTGCCCTATGCCTTCGAGTCCGCCGGGCGCGACATCGTCTTCATCGGCAACATGCACAGCTTGCAGAATCTCGATGCAGCGAACTTCGCGGCGCTCGAGGTACTGCCGCGGGTGCGTGCGCGCAGCCCTGCAACAACGCTACGTTTGATCGGTCGTATTCATCCTGACGAGGCCGCCCGGCTCTCCGCTATCGATGGCGTGCAGGTTTCAGGCGAGGTGGCGGACGTCGCCGAGGCGGCAAGAGGCGGTGGAATCGGCATCTGCCCCTTGCGTCTCGGCGCGGGTGTGCAAAACAAGGTGCTTGAATACATGGCACTGGGCTTGCCCACCGTCTCCACGACGATGGGCCTCGAAGGATTCGAGGCGCGTGACGGCCATGAATTGCTCGTCGCCGACAACGCGGACGCCTTGGCCGACGCCGTGCTTCGGCTGCAGGGCGATCGTGCGCTGGCGCAAGAGATGGCCATCGCCGCACGTTCCTACGTCGACGCCCATCACTCCTGGGAGGCACGGCTGGCGCCGCTGGTCGCTCGCATCGACGAAGCTACTGACGGTCGCCAACCGCCATCGCGCCGTTGAAGTCTTCCGCGTTCTGAGCCAGCCCTGGGAACAAGCGTCTCAGATCATCGCTTCGCGCCCGGCTGCGGCGACGTCGAGCACAACGAACGCGGCGGCGAGGCGTCCACGACGCTTCGCCTTCATCGGGCCGGCATTCCGCCCGCATCCCGATATTGTTGGACCAGCTGCCTCAGCCGGTCACGCACGGCCTGGTCGGACGGGATCTCATCCAGGCTGCCCCAGGACTCGATCCACGACAGGACGCGCTGCCCCGAAGGTCCGTCATCCAGCTTGGCGATCAGCAGCCTCTCGACGGATGTGGGCAGCGTGCTGTCGCTGTCCGCGAGCAACTCCTCGAAGAGCTTCTCGCCCGGCCGCAGGCCGGTGAACACGATGGAGATGGCGTCGGTGGAGTGGCCTGAGAGGCGAATCATGTCGCGCGCCAGATCCACGATCTTCACCGGCTCGCCCATGTCCAGCACCAGCACCTGCCCCGACTCGCCGATGGCCGCTGCCTGCAGCACCAGGCGCGCGGCCTCGGGAATCGTCATGAAGTACCGGATGATGTCCGGATGCGTGACGGTGATCGGGCCGCCGCGCTCGATCTGCTCCTTGAACTTCGGGATCACGCTGCCCGACGAGCCCAGCACGTTGCCGAAGCGCACGGCCATGAAGCGCGTCGCGGGGTATTCGGCGGCGAGCGAGGAGATCACCATCTCGGCGGCCCGTTTCGTGGCCCCCATGACGTTCGTCGGGTTGACCGCCTTGTCGGTGCTGATCAGCACGAACCGTTCGACGCCGGCCTTTGCGGAAGCGAGTGCCGCGTTGTAAGTGCCCAGCGTGTTGTTGCGCAGCGCAGCCCACGAGTTGCGCTCTTCCATCAGCGGCACATGCTTGTAGGCCGCCGCGTGGAAAACGATCTGCGGGCGCCACGTCCCGAACACGCGCTCCATCTGCGCGAGGTCCTTGACGTCCCCGATGAGAGTCACCAGTTCCACGCCGGGGAAATGGCGGCTCAGTTCCTGCTCGATGGTGTACAGGTTGAATTCCGAGAGCTCGACTAGCACCAGCCGTGCCGGGTTGTAGCGTGCCACCTGGCGGCAGAGCTCGGAGCCGATGCTGCCGCCGCCGCCGGTGATCAGTACCGTCTTGCCGTGCAGCACCTTGTCGATACCCTGTTCGTCGAGTTGGACAGGTTCGCGTCCCAACAGGTCTTCCGGCTCGATGTCGCGCACGCCACGGGCCAGGTCCGAGTCGCCCGGGCGCAGCTCCGCCGCGGAGGGCACCGTCAGCACCGGCAGGCCGGCAGCACTCGCCAGCTCGAAGGCGCGTCGGCGCTGGCGCGCCGTGCCACCCGGCAGCGCGATGATCAGGTGGGTCGCCGCGCCCAGCACCGCGCGATCGCTGACGGCCTCCAGCGGCCCGAGCACAGGCACGCCGGCGATGCGGGCGCCCTGCTTGACCGGGTCGTCGTCCAGCATGCCCATCACGATCCAGCCCTGCTGGTGGATGCCGGCCATGAGGCGCTTGGCGGCCTGGCCCGCGCCGAGGATCAGCGCGCGCCGGACCTCGTTGTCGCCGCCGGTGATCTGCGCCCGCGAGTGCTCGTAGAGCATGCGATAACCGATGCGCACCATGCACACCGACATCAGGGTGACCAGCGGATGCAGCGCCAGCACCGAGCGCGGCACGCCGTACAACTGCAGCCCCATCACGACGGCCGCGCAGGCCACGCCCGCGCCTGCACAGGCCCAGGTCAGGCGCTTGACTTCGCCGAAGCCCGAGAAGCGCCACATGCTTTGCGGCACCTTCAGGAGCGTGAACAGCGCGAGATAGGTGGCGATGATGCCCAGCATCACCCAGGTGTCGTACCAGGGGCGGGCCTCGAACCAGCGGTCGAAGCCGATGCGAAACAGGTAGGTGACGTTCCAGGCGAACGCGATCAGCAGGCCGTCCACCACCAGCGACAGCGGCTCGCGATGCGGCCGCAGCCGTGCGAGGAAATGATCCAGGCGATGCCAGACGGTGGGCGACGGGGTCTTCGAAGGCGGATTCACGAGTCTGCGGTCGATGTCAGCGGGAAAGGAGGACGCCGACGCTGCGCCCGATCACGGCCAGGTCGGTCCACAGCGAGGCGTGGTCGGCGTAGTCGGCGGCCAGCGCCAGCTTGCGCGGCAGGATGACGTCCATGTACTCGCGCTCGGGGTCTGCCGCCTTGGCCAGCAGCGTGGCTTCGTCGCGGAATTCGAGCGAGGCCGGATCGGTGATGCCGGGGCGCACGGCCAGGACGCGGTCGCGCAGCGCCGGCGGCCACTTCTCGACGTAGCGCGGAACGTCCGGGCGCGGGCCCACCAGGCTCATGTCGCCGGCCAGCACGTCGAAGAATTGCGGCAGCTCGTCGAGGCGGTTCGCGCGCAGCACGCGGCCCACGCGCGTGACGCGCGCGTCCGCGCCGATCGTCAGCTGGGGCCCGCGTCGCTCGGCGTCGACGGCCATCGTGCGGAACTTGTGGATGCGAAACAGCTTGCCATGCCGGCCCACGCGCTCCTGGCGGAAGAACACCGGGCCCGGCGAGTCCAGGCGGATCCAGGCGGCGACGACGAGCATCGGCAGGCCGAAGACCAGCAGCCCGAGAAGCGCCGACACGATGTCGAACAGGCGTTTGAACATGCCGATCCGCAAGGCGCGCGTCAGCCCGCGAGCGCGCTGCGCACCGCGTCGCAGACGCGAGCGACGTCGGCATCGGTCATGCGCGTGTACAGCGGCAGGCTGACCATCCGCTCGAACGCGCGCTGGCTGTGCGGAAACTGCTGCGGCTGCAGTTGGTAGCGGTCGCGCCAGTACGGCTGCAGGTGCAGCGGGATGTAGTGCACGCTGACGCCGATGCCCAGCGCGAACAGGCGCTCGATGAAGGCGTCGCGCGACACCCTGGCGTCGTCCGTCAGCCGCACCACGTACAAGTGCCACGCATGCTGGCCGCCCTGCGGCGCGCGCGGGGGCAGGATCAGCGGCAGGCCGGCGAGGCCGGCGTCGAGCGCGGCGGCCAGTTCCTCGCGGCGCTTGAGGAAGCCGTCGATGCGCTTCAACTGCTGCAGGCCCAGCGCGGCCGCGATGTCGGTCAGGTTGTACTTGAAGCCCGGCGCGACGATCTCGTAGTACCAGCTCGGCACCGTGGCCGTGAAGCGGTCGAAGGCGTCGCGGCTCATGCCGTGCAGGCGCATCACCTTCATGCGCCTGGCCAGCTCGGGGTCGCGCGTGACGATCATGCCGCCCTCGCCGGTGGTCATCGTCTTGTTGGCGTAGAAGCTGAAGACGGTGATGTCCGAGTCCAGCGTGCCCACCAGCCGGCCGGCGCTGAGCGTGGGCAGCGCGTGCGCCGCGTCCTCGACCACCTTCAGGCCATGCTTGCGGGCAATGGCCAGGATGGCCGGCATGTCGGCCGCAAGACCGGCGTAGTGCACCGGCACGATGGCCTTGGTGCGCGGCGTGATGGCCTGCTCGATGGCCTGCGGCGCGATGCACAGCGTCGCGGGATCGACGTCCACCAGCACCACGTCGGCGCCCAGATAGCGCACCACTTCCGCGGTGGCGGTGAACGTGTGCGTGGTGGTGATCACCTCGTCGCCCGGACCGATGCCCAGCGCCTCGAGCGCCAGGTGCAGGCCGGCCGTGGCGGAGTTCACCGCGATCGACTCGAGCGACGGATCGCCCAGGTATTCGGTGAACGCCGCTTCGAAACGCTTGGCCTTGGGGCCCGTGGTGACCCAGCCGGACTTCAGGGTGTCGACGACTTCGGCGATCTCCTCGTCGCCGATCTCGGGCAGGGCAAAGGGGAGGAAGGGTTTCGGTTCTGCGTTCATGGGGCCCGATTGTCGGTCATCGGGACGCCTCTCGCGAAGCCGCGCTCTCCAGCCTTCAGGACTTGTTGAACGATTCGGCCGGCTGAGGCTGCTCGCGCCGCGCGCCCATCCAGCGAGGCGAACGGAAGCGGACGATGCGCCAGTACACGTCCAGGTAGGCCAGCACGAACACCGCCAGGCTCAGCGCCAGCGCCGGCGTGTTGTCCCACCAGATCGTGGCCGGGATGACGGCCACGGCGTTGAGCAGCCACAGGTACGGCGAGGTGCCCGAGTTGCCGCGCGTCGAGCCGCGCACGCCCGACTCGTCGAACGGCCCCTGCTTGAGCCGGCGATAGATCAGCGTATGCAGGTGGCTGCCGTCCGGCTGCGTCATCGACCGCTTGTGGATGAAGCGGCGGCGGTACATCGTGAACAGCGTCTCGAAGACCGGGTAGGCCACCAGCAGCAGCGGTGTCAGCATCGACACGTGCGGATGGCGCGCGGTCAGCAGGATGCCCAGCTCCGCGAGCATGAAGCCCAGCAGGTAGGCCCCGCCATCGCCGAGAAAGACCAGTCCGCGCGGATAGTTCCAGAGGAAGAAGCCGAGCGTCGCGCCCAGCGTCGCGAGCGCCAGCGCGAAGACCAGGTCGTCGCCGACGCGCCAGGCGATGTAGGCCAGCGCGGCGCTGACCATCATGGCGCACATCGAGGCCAGCCCGTTCATGCCGTCGATGATGTTGACCGAATTGGCGACGCCGGTGACCGCGAAGATCGCGCCGACCGCGCCGAGCCACATCAATCCGTGCGATGCGAGCAGCCCGTCGAAGGATTCCCAGCCGGTGTGCGTGATCTGGCCGCCCAGCAGCAGCACGCCCAGCAGGCCCGACAGCGCCAGGGCGACCATGCGCCGACGCGGCGAGATCGCCTTGGTGAAGTCCTCCCAGATGCCCGATCCGAAGGCGGGCACCGTGCACGCCAGCATCATCACCAGGTCGCGGGCCAGCCCGCCGTGCATCCACGCCGCCGCGGCCGAGCCGCCGATCAGGCCGGCCAGGATGCCGATGCCGCCGACCCGCGGCACCACCTTGACGTGCATCTTCTGCGGCCCGGACAGGTCGTGATCGGCTGACCAATGCGCATGGCGGTCGGCCGAGCCCACAACGAGAAGCATCGCGATCGACGAGCAGACGAGCGCAATGGCGAGGATCCAGATCATCGCGGGATTTTACGGGTTCTCAAACTAACGTAACTGTCGTGCAGATCCCTCTAAGGGGGGTATTGACGCAGCTGCCGAAACCGGTCGCCGCACGCGAAGGGGTCGTTCAGGCGGCGGGCCGCTCGATTTTCAGCGCGTCCAGGAAACGTTTCGCCAGCACCGGGTAGGTATGCCGAGCGAGCACATACTCGCGCCCACGTTCTCCCATGACCGCGCGGGCGGTCGGCGCGAGCTGCATCATCCGCAGCAGGCCCTGGGCGACCGCCCGCGGGTCCTGTGGCGCGACAGTCACGCCACAGCCGGCCTCCGCCACCGGATCGTTGCCGGCCTCCACGGAGTGCAGCACGGCGCGGCCGGCCATCATGTAGTCCATCAGCTTGTTGGGCGCGATGCCGAAGCGGTAGATCGGCACGCGCTGCCAGCCGATGTAGGCGATGTCGACCTGGGCCAGCAGCGCCGGCACCTGCAGCTTCGGGATGGGTGCGAGCAGCGTGACGTTGGCCAGGCCTTCCTTGCGCACGCGCTCCTGCAGGTGGGCGCGCAGGTGGCCGTCCCCCACCAGGACAAAGCGCAGCTTGCGCCCGAGCGGATCGTCGCGCAGCAGCGCGGCGGCGTCGAGCAGGGTGTCGAGCGCGTTGGGCTCGCCCATCGAGCCCGCGTAGCCCACCACCGTCTCGCCCACCGCGCGCGCGGTGGCCAGCGTGCCGGCCACGTCCTCGCGCAAGGGCTGCGGCTTGGCGGCCCAGTCGTCCGGCGAGATGCCGTTGGGCACGATGGCGAGCTTGGCCAGATCCAGGCCGCGCGAGGCCATGTAGGCGTGCACCACCGGCAGCATCGAGACCACCACGTCGGCGTCGCGGTAGGCGTCCGACTCGGCCTTGAAGCACAGCCGTGCGAACGGGTGCTTGGGAGACATGCCCGACAGCTCGATGGGCGACAGCGGCCACAGGTCGTGCACCTCGAACACCAGCTTGGCCCTGGCCCGCCGCGCGAGGCGGCGCGCGACCCAGATGTCCATCGGATAGGTGCTGGAGGCGATGACCACGTCGGGCTTGATGTCCCGCACGATGCGCCTGCTGTCGCGCCAGACCTGGCTCAGGAACTGCCAGATGTTGCGCACGCGGCCCAGCCCGTTGCCCTGGTAGGCGCTGGTGGGATACCAGCGGTACCCGATGCCGTCCACCGTCTCGTCGACCGGCTCGTTGCCGATCGCCGGTTGGCGCGCGCGGACATGCGAGTACGAGGCCGCGAGCATGTGCACCCGGTGGCCGGCGCGCACCCATTCGCGCGCCAGGTAGTAGGGACGGAACTCCATCCCCAGCGCGGGTGTGCCGGCGTAGTGTTCGATGTAGACGATGTTCATGGCTTCGAAGAGGACGTGATCCGGTACAGCCGCGCGACGAAGGCGTCGACGCAGGGGCCGAACAGCGCGTTGGCGCCGACCCAGTCGCGATTGGCCGCGGCGATCGAGGCGGCATCGGCGGTCAGGCGATCGAGCGCGGCGGCGTTGAGAGAGGTCTGGCCATCGGGCAGGATCAGCCCGTTGGCGCCGTCGCGCACCAGCTCGCGGTTGGCGGGCAGGTCGGACAACAGGGGAATGCAGCCGTGCGCCATGGCCTCGAGCACCGACACCGAGACCGAGTCGCTGCGCGGCACGCTCAGGTACCAGCGGGCGCGGGCGTAGTACGCGGCCTGCGCCGCGGCATCGAGGCGGCCGACGAACTCGATGCGCCCGCCCAGGCCCAGCGCCTGCGCCTGCTGGCGCAGCGCGTCGCCGAGCGAGCCGCTGTTGGCGATGACCAGCCGCGCCTGCGGCCAGGAGGACGCGACGCCCGCGAAAAGCGTGAGCACGCGCTGCGGATCGTAGATCTCCTCCAGGCCGCGGTTGGCGAAGAACAGCTGCGGGTCCTTGGCGGCCGCGGCCGCCGGCAGCGCGTCCAGGCCGAACGGGAAGGTCATCACGTCATGCGCGCCGAGTTCGCGCATGCGCTGCGCCATGTGCGCGGAGTCGCTGGTGCACAGCGCCGCGTCGCGCAGCACGCGAGACGTCACCGCGCGCAGCATCGCGCTGCTGCGGGGCGCCACCAGGATGTCGGAGCCCCACGCCGAGGCGGCCAGCCGCGCCCGCACGCCGCACTTGCGCGCGAGCCAGGCCAGCGTGCCGTGGGAGGTCAGGTAATGCGCGTTGATCCAGTCGGCGTCGACCCCGCGCAGCCAGCGCACCAGGCGCGGCAGCGTCTTGAGCAGCGCGGCGTTCCCGCCGGCGAATTTCGTGGCGTGGCCGAGCAGCAGCGTGCGCTCCGGCGCCACCAGGGCCTGCAGCGACGGCGCCAGGCCGCGGCTGGAAACCACATGCAGTTGGACCCGCGGCGCCAGCGCCCGCGCCCACTTGAGCAGGTGCGGACTCTCGCCATCGCCGAACAGCACGAGTCGGAGCGGACGCTGTCCAGCGCTCACCGCGGCCCTTCCAGGTCGAGAGGCTGCGACGCGAGGGCCCAGGCGTCGTACAAGACCTGCAGTTCGGGAAAGCGCGCCAGCGCGCGCTCGTCGGCGCGCCGGCTGTCGCCGACCACGCGCGCCGGCCGGCCCTCGAGGATCGCGAAATCCGGAAAGGTGCCGCGCACGAAGCTGCCGGCGCACACCAGCGTGCCGCGGCCCAGGCGCGTGCCGGCCTCGATCAGGCTGTGCGGGCCCACGAAGCTGTAGGCGCCGATGTGCACCGGGCCCGAGATCCAGCCCGGGCGCTGGCCGCCGGCGGGCACCGGGAACGTCACGTAGGCCGGCCCCAGCAGGCGCTGCGAGCGATGCGAGCTGTGGGTGACGATCGCGCAGTGGCTGGTGATCTGCACGCCCTCCTCGATCGTCATGCCGCCGCTGGCCTCGATGAAGTTGAAGGCGCCGATGAAGACGTTGTCGCCCAGCTTGAGCTTGTCCTCGTGCTCGATCACGCTGGCGCCGGAGATGCGCGTGTGCGGCAGCAGCCGGCCACCCTCCTGCTGCTCGCCGAACACCGGCTGCCAGATCCAGCGCCGCAGCCACTTGCGGCGCAGGCGGTTCAGTGTGGTGCGCATCGTCATGCGTGTTCCCCGTCGGTGAGCGGCCAGGTGGCCAGGCGCACGAAGTAATAGCCGAAGTAGAGCGTCATCGCCGCCGACACGCCCCAGCCGGCGCCCGCCAGGCCGCCCAGCTTCAGGCCGGCGGCCAGCGCCGCGACGAACGCGACCTGGCCCACGAGCGCCAGCCGCAGCGCCCAGGCCTGCGCGCCCCAGGCGAGCGTGACGACGGCCAGCGGCGCGGCGACGAAGTGCACGCCGATGTACAGGGCCAGCGTGCGCGCCAGCTCGCCGGCGCCGTGCCACTGCGGGCCGAACAGGCGTTCGAAGCCCCAGGGCGCGAAGATCCAGAGCAGCAGCACCAGAGGCGCGGCCAGCGCGGCCAGGCCGGCCATCACGCGCCGCACGGCCGCGCGGCCCTCGCGCGTGACGCGCAACGGCGCGTGCGCGCCGGCCTCGTGGCCGGTGGCGGCGCCCTGCGCGGCCAGCTGCGGATAGAGCGCCTGCGAGACCGCGCCGCCCACGAGGGTGGCGGGCGCTTTCAGGTAGCGCAGCGACAGGCCCCAGAAGCCGGCCGCCATCGGGCCCTGCCAGGCGGCGATCATGCCGATCGACACGGTGTCCTGCAGCGCCCCCATGAAGGCGTGCGGCGTGTTCAGCAACGGAAAGTCGCGGAAACGCCGGCCGAGCTCGCGCCAGCGTCCGGGCCCCGGCCGCGCCGCGTCCTTCAAGGGCATGCGAAGCAGCGCGGCGGCGGCGGCGGCGGCGGCGATCGGGGCGACGATCAGGCCCTGCACGCCGGCGCCCAGCAGGGCCGCGCCGGCCTGCGCGAGCGAGGCGCCGCCGTACTGCACGACGCGCGCGACGGCGAGCGCGCGATACGCCTGCGCGCGCGTGGCCCACAGCGTGGCCAGCGACAACCAGCCCAGCGCCGCCACCGCCACGGGCAGCCAGACCGTCCAGCCCTGCGCCGACCAGGCGAACCAGCCGGCTGCGGCAAGCGCGCTGGCGAGCGTCACGCCCGCGAGCACGCGCAGGCAAAGCGCGCGCAACGCGGCGGCGTCGACCGCATCGCCGACTAGGGGCAGCGCGAATTCGTAGCGGGCGCAGGCGACCACCGCGAGGTTGGCGGACACGGCTGCGAACAGGTGGTAGACGCCGAACTGCGACGGCGAGTACAGGCGCGTGAGCCACGGGCCCAGCACCAGCGGCAAGGCCTGCGCCAGCGCGCCGCCGGCGACCAGCGTCAGCACGGCGCGCAGCAGGCCGCGGCGAGGCGCCGTCACGGCAGGATCACGGGGTGCGCGGGCCGACGGCGGCGGCGAGCGCCGCGACCACGCGATCCATGTCGGCGTCGGACAGGTCGGCGCTCATCGGCAGGCTCATGACCTCCTCTGCCGCGGCGATGGCCCGCGGGCAGCTCGCCGGGTCGCCGTACTTCTCGTAGGCCGGCTGGCGATGCAGCGGCCGGGGGTAGTGCACCGCGGTGGGGACGCCGGCCTCCGCCAGCACGGCCTGCACGCGCGCCCGGTCGGCGACGCGGACGGTGTACTGGCCCCAGACGCTGTCGCGATCCGGGCGCACGATCAGGGTGGTCAGGTTCAGCGAATCGAGGCGGCGGTGGTACTCGGCGCCGATCTCGCGGCGGCGCTGCAGTTCCCAGTCGAGACGGCCGAGCTTGGCCAGCACGATCGCGCACTGCAGCGTGTCCATGCGGCCGCCGACACCCACCCGGGTATGCGTATAGCGCGCGCTCTGGCCGTGCACGCGGATCTCGCGCGCGGCCTGCGCCAGCGCATCGTCGCTGGTGAAGATGGCGCCGCCGTCGCCGTAGCAGCCCAGGGGCTTGCTCGGGAAGAAGCTGGTGCAGCCCAACGTGGACAGGTTGTTGCTGCGCTTGCCCTTGTACGTGGCGCCGTAGCTCTGGGCCGCGTCCTCGATCACCGGCAGGCCGTGGCGGGCGGCGATCGCGTTGATCTCGTCCATGTCGGCGCACTGCCCGTACAGGCTCACCGGCATGATGGCCCGGGTGCGCGGCGTGATCGCGGCCTCGATCTTCGAGGCGTCGATGTTGCAGGTGTCGGGCTCGATGTCCACCCACACCGGCACGCCGCCCAGCAGCACGATGGTCTCGGCGGTGGCCGCGAACGTGAACGGCGTGGTGATGACCTCGTCGCCCGGCTTCAGGTCCAGCGCCATCATCGCGATCAGCAGCGCCTCGGTGCCGCTGGCCACGGTGACGCAGTGCTTGGCGCCGCTGTGCGCGGCCAGCGCCGTCTCGAGCTCCTTGACCTCCGGGCCCATGATGTACTGGCCGTGGTCGAGCACCTTCTGCATGCGCTGCGCGATCTCGTCGCGCAGCACCGCGTACTGGGCCTTCAGGTCGATGAATTCGATCTTCTTCTGCGGCGGGAGGGGGGCGTTCATGGCTCTCTCAGATCAGGGACAGCACGCGGCCATCGAGTCGATAACGATCGCTGCTGTTCGGGCAGGCGGCTTCGGCCTGGCCCTGGAGCGGCAGCTCGAGGCGTTCGCCGAAGCGGCTCATCCAGCCGATCTGGCGCGCGGGCACGCCCACCACCAGCGCGAAGTCGGGCACGTCCTTCTGCACCACCGCGCCGGCGCCGACGAAGGCGTGGCGGCCGACGGTGATGCCGCACACCAGCGTGGCGTTGGCGCCCAGCGTCGCGCCCTGGCGCACCAGCGTGCGGCGGTACTCGTTCTTGCGCACGACCGCGGCGCGCGGGTTGTAGACGTTGGTGAACACCATGCTGGGTCCGCAGAACACGTCGTCCTCCAGCGTGACGGCGTCATACACCGACACGTTGTTCTGGATCTTGACGTTGTTGCCGATCGCCACGTCGTTGCCGACGTACACGTTCTGGCCGAACGAGCACCCCGCGCCGATGCGCGCGCCGCCGCTGATGTGCACCCAGTGCCAGACGCGGCAGTTGTCGCCGAGAACCGCGCCGTCGTCGACGATGGCGGTCGGGTGGATGGTGGTGGGCATCAGTATTCGAGCGGCAGGTTGACGCGGCGGCCGTCGCGCGACGACAGGTACATCGCGATCAGCAGTTCCAGCGATTTCAGGCCCTCGCGGCCATCGGTCTCGGGCGTGGCCTCGCCGCGCAGCGTGTTGATCACGTTGTCGTAGTACAGCGGATGGCCGAAGCCGTAGACCGAGGTCGTCTGGTAGCTCGCGGACTCCACCTCGGCGTCCATCTCGTGCTTCTCGGCGAAGTCCCAGTGCTGGATCTCGTTGACGGCCAGGCCGCCGACGCGCACCGAGCCCTTTTCGCCCAGGATGGTGATCGAGCCTTCCAGGTTCTTCGGGTACGTCAGCATGGTCACGTTGATCGTGCCCATCGCGCCGTTGCGCCACTTGAGCGCGGCCACGCCGGTGTCCTCGACCTCGATGTTGCGCGCCAGCGTGCCGGTGTAGGCCATCACGCTCTCGATCGGGCCG